>Ga0102832_1001191_pt1 | contig 22513 bp, 20 predicted proteins | sample EBPBio282013_DNA_FD_88942 | JGI IMG/M metagenome (GOLD analysis project Ga0102832, IMG submission 88942) | Wastewater treatment Type I Accumulibacter community from EBPR Bioreactor in Madison, WI, USA - Reactor 2_5/28/2013_ DNA (Illumina Assembly) | ecosystem: Engineered > Bioreactor > EBPR >... | reverse complement strand
CTTTGGTCGGCGTCTCGCGGCTGGCGATGTTGACGTTCTGACCGTCATCGAGCCCCAGTTTGCGCACACCCTTCAGAATGCCGCGCTCATCGAAGCTGATCGCATAGACGGTGCGGTCAAGTTCGTGGTTCGGATAGAAGGCGTACTGCGTCGTGTGGGCGCTGATGTAATACCAGGTCTCGTCATCGAACACGGCCGTCGTCGCCGGCGTGCCGAGAAGGCCGCGCACGTCCTGGCGCGTCTGTTCGCCGACGGCGAGCTGCGCAAGGGCTTCCGGCTGCGGCAGATTTCCGCGCGCGTCGATGTCTTTGGCGCAGCCCGACAGAAGAGCGGCGGCGAGGGCGAGGACGGCCGGGAAAGGCAAATGTCTGGTATTCATGGGCAACCGTATTATATCAGGCCCCTAAAGAAGCCTAGACCCTTGTTGTGGCCCCCAAAATCATTACAACCGGGCCTATTCACAATCTTGAGAAGAGCAGCCGCGCCTTATGCCATTCGCCAGCTTTTTTAAGCGCGCCACTTTTAAGCGGAGGGACGCGACGCCCGATCCGGTGGATGCGCTGTACGCGGCCCTGGTCCAAAAGGCGCGGGATCCGAAGTTCTATACGGACCTCGCCGTGCCCGACACCGTGGACGGACGTTTCGACATGATCGTGATCCACGCCATGCTCGTCATGCGCCGCCTGCGCGAGAACCCGGACGACGTGCGCACCACGGGTCAGCGTCTGTTCGATCTCATGTTCCTCGACATGGACCGCTCCCTACGCGAGATGGGTGTCGGCGACATGAGCGTCGGCAAACATGTGAAAAAGATGGCCAAGGCTTTTTATGGCCGTGCGTCCGCGTATGAGATGGGCATGGACGGCGAGGCGGAGCTGCTGCCGAATGTCATCGGCTTCAACCTCTATCGCCACAACGAACCCAGCGCCGACGTGCTGAATCGCATGGCCTCGTATTTACAGCGGGCCAGCGCGCATCTCGCGGGGCAGCCGCTGGCGGAGATCGCGGCGGGTAAAATCGATTTCGAGGTGCCGGTCCAATGACCGTGACCCCGAATCCCGAACTTGAGTTCTCGTTTCCGGTCGATGTCACCTCGTTGCCGCCGGTCGGGCGTCACTACGCGATCGCGGCCGATGAAGCGGCCCGCGCGCGCGTGGCGGTGCGTCTTGGCTTGCAGGACGTCCGTGCGCTCACGGCATCGTTTGAACTGATGCCCCGGGCCGGGGGGCTGGTGAAGGTCACCGGCAGCGTCGAAGCCTCTGTTACACAAATCTGCGTCGTCACCCTTGCGCCTCTTCCCGCGACGCTGAGGGAGGAGGTCGAAGTCACCTTTTCGACGTTTCCCCTTAAGCCCGCCCCCCAAGCCAAGGCGGGTAAGGGGGAGGACGAGGATGAGGACCTGCTGGCGCTTGGCGAGGACGACCCCCCGGAGGAGGCCCTGGACGGCCTTGTCGACCTCGGCGAGCTGGCGGTCGAATACATGGCCCTGGGCCTGGAACCCTATCCCCGGGCGCCTGGAGCGGCCTTTGAAGGCACGCCCTGGGCCGGGAAAGGGGGAAAAAGTGAGCAGGAGAGCCCATTTGCGGTTCTGGCCCAGCTCAAGAAAAAAGAGCCCCCCAAAGGGGGGTGATCGGGCGTTACGTGCTTGCGCCCCCGAAGCTTTTTCGCTATTTAGGCGCGCTTTCGGGCAGCCCCACGGTGGTTTGGCCAGTCCCGACGCATTTACATCACGAAAGATTCGACCATGGCGGTCCCTAAAAAGAAAGTTTCCAAGTCTCGTCGCGACATGCGCCGTTCGCACCACGCGCTCAAGTCGTCCTCCCGCCAGGAGTGTCCGAACTGCGGCGAACTCAAGCGTCCGCACCACATGTGCGTTTCCTGCGGCCACTACGACGGCCGGGAAGTCGCTCCGCAGAGCGAGACTGTCGCCTAAACGGCGTCCTATAATCTCTCCCAGTCGCGAGGCGCTTTCACCGTGCCTTTGACAATGCAAAGGGGGAGGGCTCGACATCGTGATGCGACTCTCTCGGGGGGCTAGGTGAGCGCACCACTCGTTATATCGCTGGACGCCATGGGGGGCGATTACGCCCCCGAAATCGTGGTCAAGGGCGCGCGGCTTGCCCGCGTGCGCTATCCCGATGCGCGTTTTCTGTTTTTTGGCGATGAAGCCAAGATCGCACCGCTCTTGAAGGCGGACGCGGCGCTTGCCGCGTGCTCGACTATCCACCACACCGATCAGGCGGTTGCCGCCGATGCCAAACCCAGCCAGGTCATCCGTTCGGGCCGCCAGACCAGCATGTGGAAGGCGATCGAAGCCGTGAAGAACGGCGACGCCGCGGGCGTCGTCTCGGCCGGCAATACCGGCGCCCTCATGGCCATGGCCAAACTCATCATGCGCCCGCTGCCCGGCATCGACCGTCCGGCCATCTGCGGCCTGTTCCCGACCAAGATCGGCGAAACCACCATGCTCGATCTCGGCGCCAACGCGCAGTGCGATGCGCGCAATCTCGTCGAGTTCGCGGTGATGGGTGAGTGTTTCGCGCGCGCTATCCTCGGCGTGGAACGCCCCAGCGTCGGCCTTCTGAACATCGGCAGCGAGGATGCCAAGGGGACCGACATGCTGCGCGAGGCCAGCCAGATCCTGCGTAGCTCGCACCTTGACATGGAATTCAAAGGTTTCATCGAAGGCGACGACATCACCAAGGGCACGGTGGATGTCGTGGTCACCGATGGCTTCACCGGCAACGTTGCATTGAAAACCGCCGAAGGTACCGCGAAGATGTTCGCCGCCTTCCTCAAGAACGCGATCAAGAGCTCGATTCTCGCGCAAATCGGCATGCTTTTGGCCAAGCCCGTCATCGCGCAAGTGGTGGCGCGCACGGACCCGCGCCGCTATAACGGTGCATTGTTTGTCGGCTTGAATGGCGTGGTCGTGAAGAGTCATGGTGGAACCGATTCGATCGGCTTTGCGAATGCGATCGGCGTCGCGGTCGATATGATCGCGCGCGATCTCAACAGCAAGATCGCCGAACAGCTTGCGCATATCGCCGCGCAGGAAGCCGTCATGGCCGAGGCGGCCAGCGAATGACCATCCGTTCAGTTATCGCCGGTGTCGGCGCGTACCTTCCGGAAAAAGTCCTCACCAACCAAGAACTCGCGACCCGCGTCGACACATCCGATGAATGGATTGTCGAGCGCTCCGGCATCCGCAAGCGCCACATCGCCGCCGATAACCAGAAGACCTCCGACCTTGCCATCGAGGCGGCGCGCCGCGCGCTCGCCGCCGCGGGCCGCGAAGGCCACGACGTGGATCTCTTCGTCGTCGCCACCGCGACGCCCGATCAAACTTTTCCCGCCACCGCCGCGCGCCTTCAGGCTGCGCTCGGACGCCCCGGCGCGCCGGCTTTCGACGTGCAGGCCGTGTGTTCGGGTTTCGTCTACGGTCTCGCCGTCGTCGACAATTTCATCCGTGCGGGTCAGGCGAAATGCGCCGTGCTTGTGGGCGCGGAAACCTTCTCGCGTATTCTCGATTGGAACGACCGCACCACCTGCGTGCTGTTCGGCGATGGCGCCGGCGCCATCGTGCTGATCGCCGAGGACGGGAAGGGATCGACTGCCGATCGCGGCATCCTCTCCACGCATCTGCACTCCGACGGGCGCCATCACGACATGCTTTATGTCGACGGCGGCCCGTCTTCGACCCAGACCACCGGGCACGTCGTCATGAAGGGCAAGGAAGTGTTCAAGCATGCGGTGGTCAATCTGGCCGACGCCGTGCGTGAAGCGCTTGCGGCCAATAACGTCACCATTGACCAAGTGGATTGGCTGGTCCCGCATCAGGCCAATAAGCGCATCCTGGACAGCACCGCGCAGAAGCTGGGCATGGACCCGGACAAGGTGATCGTGACCGTCCAGGAGCACGCCAATACCTCCGCGGCCTCGATTCCCCTGGCCCTGCACGCCGGTGTGGCCGATGGGCGAATCAAACCTGGCAATCTCGTGCTCCTCGAGGCCATGGGCGGCGGCTTTACCTGGGGTTCGGCGCTGGTGCGCATGTAATTCGCGCCATAATCTCGCGGGATATTCAACCGCCAGGTTGTATTTTGCGCCCGAATGCCCCTAAAGCCTTGTTTCTCATAGAGAACCTGTCTTGACGGACCGGGAGGGCTTCTTTAACCTCTTGTTTTCACGCCTTTTCTTTTTTAAGGAGCGCGTTCGATGGGCGAAACCATTACCCGCGCACAGTTGAGCGAGGCCATCTACCAAGAGGTTGGCCTCTCGCGGAATGAATCGGCCGACCTGCTTGAGCTCGTGCTGAATGAGATCACGCAGGCTCTGCTGCGCAGTGAGACCGTGAAAATCTCTTCGTTCGGAAGCTTCTCCGTACGGCAGAAGGGACAGCGTATCGGCCGCAATCCGAAAACCGGCGAGGAAGTTCCCATTCTCCCGCGTAAGGTGCTGGTCTTCCGTCCGTCGCAGCTTCTGAAAGCGCGCATCCGCCAGGGCCACGCGGCGCAGGCGAAGGCGCAAGCCACCACACCGGCGCCCGCCGAATAACGGCGCGCTCCGGGTACCGGCACAGTGGCGAGCGACGAACTCTTTCCCACGGAAGACACCGAGATTTCCGGCGCGCGTACCGGCAAGTCCGACGCGGCGTTTCGCACCATCAGCGAAGTCGCCGACGATCTCGACGTGCCGCAGCATGTCCTGCGCTTCTGGGAAACCAAATTCACGCAAGTGAAGCCGCTCAAGCGCGGCGGCGGGCGGCGCTATTACCGCCCCGAAGATATCGTGCTCCTGAAGCGTATCCGCGCGCTGCTCTACACCGATGGCATGACCATCCGCGGTGTGCAGAAAATGCTGCGCGAAAGCGGCGCGAAGGGGCTCACGGGGGAGGTGGCCCCACAATCGGCGGCCGTCGAAACACCGGCCGCGGTCGCAGCCGTCTCCCACACGGCGCCGCGCCACGACATGCGCCAGCTGCTGGGCGAATTGACCGCGATGCGGGACGAACTGCGCGCCGTACTGCGCTGATATTTCGGCGAGAGCATCTTAGGCCGAAGTGGAAACCGGTTCGGCCGTTCAACATGCGACCACCCAAAAATCTAGGGTCTGCCGGCGCTTCCAGGGAAGCGGAGATAGACCCTAGGGCGTGTTGAAGTCATGTCGAATCGCCAACACGCCCTAGATTCTTATTTGGTCGCGCGTTCTACGGCGAACCGGCTTCCACTTCGCCGGAACGCGCTCTAGAACAGGCGTTGTTTTGGCGGGCCTTGGTGTCTATAGTCCGCGCCGCGCCGGAAAGCCCCCCATCTTTCAAAGCTTTCCTGGCCGTGTCGGGGCGTAGCGCAGCCTGGTAGCGCACCAGACTGGGGGTCTGGTGGTCGTGGGTTCAAATCCCGCCGCCCCGACCATTTTTTCCTGACGACGACGATGCGATCCTGAGCGTGTATCTATGCGCCGCATTCACCGCGCTTCGTGATCCTGGATGGCAAGCGCAACCCCCGACATGATCGCGGTGAGGGTGGAGATCACGCGCTTCTAGCCTTACGCCGTCTGGCGATAAATCCCGGCGCCGTCACCGCGCTCTCCATGACGATCCGCGTGCGCCGGCTTTCCCAGGTCAATGCGCGGCGCGAGAAAGTCTTCCCATAACCAAAGCATGCCGATCAGGGAAATCCCGGCGCTGATGATGACCACCCAGTGCATGAGTTGCACTGCGAGCGTTGCAGCGAAGTACCCGCCAACCAGCGTCATGGCGCTGGCGCAGACGAAAGATATGACCCGTCGCACGCGTGCCTCTCCCGTTAGCTAAGCGTTCCGCGTTGCATGAGCATCACGCTTCAAGGTTGTCTGAACGTTCGGCGCGAAAATTGTATGCATGCCCATCATGCCACGATGGTGTTGCGATGCAGCAAGGTTTTTCATGTTTTTTGCTCAATTCCTTTCAAGAGATGACGTCCCTTCAGGGCCTTATGCGTAGAGCCTTGAAGGGACGGAATCTGCGCGCGCCGGCTTGTCGGCCGCTTCTATAAGGGGAGACGGTTTCAATGCTTGCTGATTTTAATATGCGTTCTCGCGTGAAGGCGAACGCGCTCGCGTCCGTGAGCGGCTTGGCTTTGGCGGCTTTGGGTTACGCCCCGGCCGCATATGCGCAAGCCGCGGCGCCGCAGGTGGGCCAAGCGCCTGTCGTGGAGGAAGTCGTCGTCACCGGATCGCGCATCGTGCGCGACGGTTACCAAGCGCCGACGCCTGTTACGGTCGTCGGCGTCGAGCAACTCACGGACGCCGCGAAACCAAACGTCTTCGACGCGATCTCCAGCCTTCCGGCGTTCTCGGGCAACATCAACCTTTCGACCAGCACGTCCGGTATCTCCATGGGCACGGGCGGCGCAAGCACGCTCAATCTGCGCGGCCTCGGTGTCAACCGCACCCTGGTGCTGTTCGACGGCCGGCGCTTTCCGAACATCTTCGTCACCGGCGGCACCGATGCGAAATTGTTTCCTGATCTTCTGATCTCGCGTGTCGACGTGGTGACCGGCGGCGCCTCCGCGGTGTACGGCTCCGACGCGGTCTCCGGCGTCGTCAACTTCGTGCTCGACAAAGAGTTCACGGGCGTGAAGGGCAACGTCATGGGCGGCATCACCAGCCGCGGCGACCACGAGCAGTACAAGGTCGCTCTGGCGGCGGGCACGCCGTTCGCCGCGGGGCGTGGGCATTTCCTGATTGCCGCCGACTTCGGTGATCAGGCGCAGATGGACGGTAAGGACCGCGACTGGAACCAGGTCGGCTACTTCCAAGTGACCAATCCCAACTACACGGCGACGAACGGACAGCCGCAGCTTCTGAACCGCTATCACGCCGGATTATGGGCGGCGAACCCCGGCGGCGTCATCGCCAGCGGCCCGTTGAAAGGTATTGCCTTCGGACCCGGCGGTACGCCGTACCAATTCAATTTCGGCGACTTCATCGGCGGTTCGTTCAACGTGGGCGGTGATTGGCAGAACGCCACCGAGCAAGGCGCCAACAGCCTCTCGGCCGGAACGTCCGATAAGCATCTGTATACCCGTGTCAGTTATGACGTCACCGATAACGTCACGGTATTTGCCGAGTACAATTTCGGCACGGTCAAATCGCTTTACGACTGTTGCTGGTCCTATTACCTGGGTGCCAACATCACGGTCAGCACCGAGAACGCCTTCATCCCGGAGTCCGTGCGTACGCGTGCGACGGCCTTGGGTCTGACCTCGTTCGCGTTCGGCAAGCAGCTCAAGGATATTCCGCCGTATTCGGCCGATAACGAACGCAACAGTTACGTATATGTGGTCGGCGCCGAAGGCAACTTCGACGCCTTTGACACGGCGTGGAACTGGGATGTTTACGCCCAGAAAGGCCTGATCAAACTCGATCTCAATTCACCGGTTCAGGTGCGGCCGGCGAACTTCGCCTTGGCCATCGACGCGGTGCGCAATCCCGCGACCGGCGCCATCGTCTGTCGCTCCACGCTCACCAATCCGACCAACGGCTGCGTGCCGTACAACCTCTTCGGCACGGCGGGCGTGAATTCGGACGCCGCGAAAAATTACATCACTTCCTTCCCCGATCATCCACACAACAGCCAGGCGCAACGCACGAGTTCGGCGGCGTTCAATATCTCCGGCGAACCGTTCGAGAGCTGGGCCGGTCCCGTCTCCCTGGTGTTCGGCGGTGAGTGGCGCAAGGAGTCCATCGAAGGCGTGGCCGATCCCATCGCTCAGGCAAGAGGATGGTTCTCGACCAACTACATCAGCTGGCCGCTCGTTTCCCAGAGCGTCGTCGAAGGGAACGTCGAAACGGTCGTGCCGCTGGCGAAGGATGAAGCGTGGGCGTCCGCGCTCGACTTCAACGGCGGTGTGCGCGTCACGCACTACTCGGAGTCCGGGTCCGTCGTGACGTGGAAGGCCGGCTTGACTTATAGTCCGGTCGACGACTTCCGCCTTCGTCTCACGCGCTCGCGCGATATTCGTGCGCCGAACCTCAACGACTTGTACGCGCCTGGCCAGCGCGGAAACAGCGCCATCGCAGATCCCTTCCTGGGTAATCAGAGTTTCGTGTACGGGAACATCGCGGGCGGCAACGTCGACCTGGTCCCGGAAAAAGCCGACACGACCGGGATCGGCGCCGTCTATCAGCCGTCATGGCTGCCCGGCTTCAGCACGTCGGTGGACTACTACAACATCTCCCTGAAGGGCGCGATTTCCTCACCGGCGACGACATTCATTTTGCAGCAGTGTTTTGAAAAAGTGGCCTTCTACTGCCAGTTCATCAACCGCCGCGCCGACGGCACGATCGATACGATCTACCAGAGGCCGGTCAACGCCAACGCCCTATGGGCGCGCGGGATGGATATCGAAGCCAGCTATCGTACGCCGTTGTCGGCGTTCGCCGACTCGTGGGATGGCGATCTGTCGATCCGCGCGGTCGCAACACACATCATCGCGCTCAAGGGTCAGAGCACGACCTTGAGCGTATCGACCGGCGCCATCGGGGCCGGCGGCCTCGTGAACGCGCCGGCCCCGCGCTGGAGCGGGCAGCTCAGTCTTAGCTACAGCCTCGAACCGTTCCGGTTCAACTGGACGACACGCTATATCAGCTCGGGCGATATGTTCGCGGACTTCATCGCGTGCGCGTCCGGTTGCCCGACGCCTGTTCCGGCGGGGCTCCGGACGGTCGACTACAACCAGGTGCCTTCGTACTACGCCACCGATGTCGCGTTCTCTTATGCTTTCTTCACGGACGGCGATCGCAACGCCGAAGCCTACCTCAACGTCGACAACCTGTTTGATCGCGATCCGCCGCCGGTCGCGGTCAGCGGCGTTGCCTATAGCCCTATGACGCAGGCGGCGCTGTATGACGTGTATGGACGCTCGTTCCGGGTGGGCGTGAGATTTAAGATGTAAACGCGAGATCACCGCGGCGCGCCATGACGGCGCGCCGCGGCGCTTGTGCGACTCGTCCCACGCATATTTCCGATTTTTTGAATCATTAAATTCGCACGCCGCGCAAATATCGCTCGACGAAAAATCGGGTGATTGCGCATTCTTATGCGAAGCGAGTCCATGAAGATCGGATTTGCCGGAGGCATTTGACATTGTGAATCAAGAAATCCGGGTGAATCAGGAACCCCGGATGAACCACGAGATCCGGCGCGGCGATGCGGACCGCCGGCCGTGTTTATGTTGTTTCGCCGGCCAACGCCCGACGCCGCGCGAACCCGCGCCGGAACGCCTAAGCTGTTGGAAAGAAAAAACCTTGCCGCAGGTGTCGCAAAGTGTCGCACAGTGTCGCAACGCCGCGAATTCAAGCTAATACGTTGAAAATAAATCGTTTCTAGCAACGTGTCGCTGTCGCAAGTGTCGCAACATTTCCGGGGTGGCTTACATGGCGCCTCTCGCCACCCAGCGTTGTGAGCTCCGAAGCAAACCTTTATAAATCGTAAAGGGGACTTCGTAGGGGACCATGGCGATCACCGCCGACATTCTTGTCACGCCGCCGCCGCCAATCATGGCGGCCGTAACACCGCCGCAGCCGCGACCGGTGATTGCGCCGTCTGGCGAGCGGGATGGTGCGAATAATCAACGCCGTGAGTCTTCGAAAAAAGAAAACGGCCCGCTTTCGTTCCGCGCGGCGCTCAGCGAAACCACGTTCGCGAATGTGGGCCGCGCGTCCACCGAAACCGGCGCCGCTCCATGGGACGGTGAGGGCCAGGAGCGCATACGCCGTGAGACGCGCCTTCCGGAAAGCCGGCCCGTTGAATTGACCGGCGACGAAGCCAGTGACCTGTTCGAGCGCGCCGTGGCCAATAATCTCCGCAAGAGCCGTGCGCCGGCCTTCATGGCGGCCACCTCACTCTATACGACCAGCTATTTCGCCGGCTCGTCCTTCCATACGCGGCCGGGCACGACCTTGGAAATCACCGCCTAGCGGCGAGGGTTATTCACTGACGATGGCGGCGTTATGAAACAGCACGCGGGATGCGAGGATCTCGCGCGCATGGACAGATTAAATTCGTGAGGCTGGGATGAAAGCGCCTTCTGCGGCGCCGAAGGACGCGAAATCCAAAGTCCCTAAGCGCCGAGCGCCGTGCGGCCGGTCTTCGTGAGCTTGCACACCATCCAATCGAGCTTGAGCTGATTGGCGAACCAGGGTTCGGCCCAGCCTTCGTCGAGACACTTCTTCACGACTTGAAGGTTTACCCTGCGGCCTTCTTCATCGAAGAGGGGCAGTTTGCCGCCAGGCTGCGACAGGCCGCGCTCCAGCCATTTACGCTGCGCGGGGGAAAGCCGGGAGAGGGATCGCTCGCCGCCGTCCATGAGGGTGTTCCACATTCGAAGTGAAGGCCAAGACAAAAGGTGAAAAGAGGAGCGCGTGTTGCCGCGCTTTAAGTTTGGGGCCTAATCTGCGGGCCAGTGGTGAATATTTCCTGAAGCGGATTTTGACAAGTCAAAGGATCGCCGTGCATGCGTGAGGCTCAAACACCCGAACCAAATCCCAAGGCAAATCCCAAGGCAAATCATTGTATGGTGTATGTCACCGCGTCTTCGAAGGATGAAGCGCTACAGATTGGGCGTGTATTGGTGAAGGAACGGCTCGCGGCCTGTGCCAATATTCTGGAAGGAATGCATTCCATCTATCGTTGGCAAGGCGCGGTCGAAGAGGCGCAGGAGACCGTTCTCATCCTGAAGACCCGCACCCAGCTTGCCGGGAAAGCGATCGCGCGCGTCGCGGCGTTGCACAGCTATGATGTGCCCTGCGCGGTCACATACGACATGACCAATGGCTTGGCCGCTTACCTCGACTGGATCGACGTCTCCACCAGTCAGGTCTAAAGGCGCGCGTCGCGGCGTCCGTTCGGAACTTTTGCGAGAACGATCGCGTTGAAGCCCCGTGACTCTCACGGGGAACGGCCACTTTGCGTGGCGTTGCAAAAAAAGAAGCCCGCTGGGGGGCAGCGGGCTAAAGCTTGCGAGGGGTAGAAGAATGAAGGGGTATACAGACAGAAGCATAGCGCCTGTCTGTTTCAGTCCCATGACGCTTGCGTGGCGTTTGCGTAAACCCTAGAGCCGCACGGTCGCGGTCGCCTGCGCCGCGATCCCTTCCTGACGGCCTGTAAAACCAAGGCCTTCCGTGGTGGTCGCCTTCACGCTGATGCGGTCGGCGGCGAGGCCAAGGATCTTCGCCATCTCGTTCACCATGGCCGCGCGGTGAGGACCGACCTTCGGCCGTTCGCAGATGATGGTGACATCGAGATGAACGAGCGCGCCGCCGCGTTCGACCAGGAGGTCGTAAGCGTGACGCAGGAATTGATGCGAGGCCGCGCCGCGCCATTTCGGATCGCTCGGCGGGAAATGAAAACCGATATCGCCGCCGCCGAACGCGCCGAGGATGGCGTCGGTCGCCGCATGCAGCGCGACGTCGGCGTCCGAGTGTCCTTCGAGGCCGTGAGTATGCGGCACGCGCACGCCGCAGAGCATCACCGCGTCCCCGGGGCCGAACTTATGCACATCGAAGCCGCTGCCGGTGCGGGTTTCGCTCAGCATTGCGTTCACGCGGGCAAGGTCGTCCATGGTGGTCACTTTGATGTTGGTTTCGTCGCCGGCGACGGTCATGACGCGTCCGCCGGCGCGCTCAAGCACGCTGGCATCGTCGGTCAGCGCTTCGCCGGCATGGGCGCGGTGCGCGGACAGGATATCGGAGAAACGGAAGCCCTGCGGTGTCTGCGCGCGGACAAGGTGCTCGCGGGAAACCGTTTCGGTGATGGTTCGTCCGTCGACACGTTTCAAGGTGTCGATGACGGGCACGACCGGCAGGACACCTGGCGCCTCCTTGAGGCCGGCGATGACGCGGTCGATCAGGGCCGGTCCGATAACGGGGCGCGCCCCGTCATGGATCAGAACCAGGGCCGGTGATTTCGCGGCCAAGGCCTCGAGGCCCAGACGCACGGACTCCTGCCGGGTGGCGCCGCCGGCCACGGAGAACACCCGGGGTAAGCCTTGGGCCGCCGCCTGGAACAGGGCCTGATCGTCGGGGTGGATCGCCACCGCGATCGGCCCGACGCCCGCATGATCGCAGAAGGCCTTGAGGGTGCGGCGGAGGAGAGGGTGGCCTTTGAGGGGCGCGTATTGCTTGGGTCCGGTGCCACCAAAGCGCTGGCCACGTCCGGCGGCAACAATCAGGGCGGCGCAGCTCTCGGGCAAGGTTTCCCCCAGGGAAGGCTAAGTTACGGGCGTCACAGTAAAAACCTCACCGCTTCGAGGCAATTTGTCTTTTGGGTTCCGGTGTTGCTAGACTGTGGTGCGCAGCTGCAACAGGGGCAAAAAACCTTGCTTTTAAGCCACGTTCCTGGGCAAATGCCTAACTTTTAGCCAGTGCCCGTATAGTCTCGATGACAGTTGCGCAAATCCGCATCGGTAATGTTCTTTCGGCCGGAATCGTGTTCCTGGCCCCGATGTCGGGTGTGACGGACCGCCCGTTCCGCAAGCTGGCCCGCCGCTTCGGGGTGGGACTGGCCTATACCGAAATGATCGCCAGCCAGGAAATGGTGAAGGCGCACAAGCAACAGCCGCGCATGGGCGCCGATTGCCGCGATGAAACGCCGCTCGCCGTGCAACTCGCCGGCTGTGAGCCCGCCGTCATGGCCGAGGCGGCCAAGCTCAACGAAGACCGCGGTGCCGCCATCATCGATATCAACATGGGCTGCCCGGTGAAGAAGGTCGTGAATTCCTGGTCGGGGTCCGCCTTGATGCGCGATGAAGATAACGCCGCGCGTATCGTCGAAGCCGTGGCGAAAGCGGTTAAGGTGCCCGTGACCTTGAAAATGCGCATGGGCTGGGACCACGACAGCCTCAACGCCCCGTCGCTGGCCAAGCGTGCCGAGAGTGCGGGCGCGCAGCTCATCACCGTACACGGCCGCACCCGCCAGATGCTCTACAACGGCACGGCGGATTGGGCTTTCATCCGCAAGGTGAAGGATGCGGTGTCCGTTCCTGTGATCGGCAACGGCGATGTGAACACGCCCGCCGATGCGCGGGAATTGCTGCGTTTGTCGGGCGCCGATGGCGTGATGGTTGGGCGCGGGGCGTTTGGGAAACCATGGGTCGCCGCGCATATCGAGGCGTATCTCGCCACCGGCGTCGTTCCCGATGAGCCCTCGGTCGACGAACGCCGCGAGATCGTGCTCGAGCACTATGACGCGCTGCTGTCTCACTATGGGATGGACAAGGGCGTCCGCATCGCCCGCAAACACCTCGCTTGGGCCGCCGCCGGCCTCAAGAACGCGAATACCTTTCGCGTCGCCGTGAATACCGAAGCCGATCCGGAAAACGTGAAACGCCTTATCGCCGCGCTCTTCGTCCAACAAGAGCCCGTGCAGGAGGCTGCATAGTGTCACAGCCGATTGCTTATCTGCGCCGCGATAGCGCGCGCGAAGCGCTTCCCTTCAACGCCGAGGCCATCCTTGGCGCGTTGCCCGCGGCGACCTTGGTGATCGATGAACTCAGTGTCGTCCGTTACGCCAATATGTCGGCGGAGCAGTTGTTCCAGGCGAGCGCCACTATTTTGATCGGCGTCCCGCTGGCCGAGATCGTGCCGCCCACGGGACCACTCCTTGCACTGGTCGAACAAGCGCGCTTGGCCGATGCGCCGATGTCCGCGCACGGCGTCATTCTCGATACGCCCAAGACCGGCATCCGCACCATGTCCGTGCATGTCGCGCTGATGATCGACAATCCGGGATGGCTTGTCGTTTCGCTGCAGGAGCAGACGCGCGCGCTCAAACTCGGCCAGCAGCTTGAACATCGCAGCGCCGCCCGCTCGATGACGGCGATGGCCTCGATGCTTGCCCACGAAGTGAAGAATCCGCTGTCCGGCATCCGCGGCGCGGCGCAGCTCCTGGGACAGGGGGCGAGCGAGGACGACCGCAAGCTGACTCAATTGATCTGCGATGAGGCGGACCGCATCGTGGCGCTGGTCAACCGCATGGAAGTCTTCTCGGACGACCGCCCGCTGGAACGCGGCCCGGTGAACATCCATGTGGTTCTGGAACGCGTCCGTCGTTTGGCTGAAAACGGTTTCGCGAAGTCGGTGAAGTTCATCGAGCGCTATGATCCGTCGCTGCCAGCCGTCGACGGCAATCAGGATCAACTCGTACAGGTGTTCCTGAACCTCATAAAGAACGCCTCGGAAGCCGTCTCGGGCCGGGACGGGGGCGAAGTGGTGCTCTCGACCGCTTATCGTCCGGGGGTGCGCATCGCGGTGAACAGTTCACGCGAACGCATTCACCTGCCGCTCGTTGTGACGGTGCAGGACAATGGTTCCGGCATCCCCGAAGATCTGCGCCCGTATCTGTTCGATCCGTTCGTGACAACGAAACCAAAGGGCAGCGGGCTTGGGCTCGCGCTCGTGGCGAAGATCATCAGCGATCACGGCGGCATCGTGGAGTTCGAAAGCGAACGTTCGCGTACGGTGTTCCGGATCATGCTTCCGGTCGCCAAGGACTAAGGGAATTTGGGGATGAACGCCGCGACCGTACTGGTAGCCGACGACGACCATGGCATTCGCACCGTCTTGACGCAGGCCTTGGGGCGCGCGGGCTATGACGTGCGCACCACGGGCAATGCCGAAACGTTGTGGCGCTGGGTGTCGGACGGCGAGGGTGATCTCGTCATCACCGACGTCGTCATGCCGGATGAAAACGGACTCGATCTGATCCCACGCATCAAGAAAGTGCGGCCGGATCTGCGCATCATTGTTATGAGCGCGCAGAACACGTTGTTGACGGCGGTGAAGGCGGCCGAGCGAGGCGCATTCGAATATCTGCCCAAGCCCTTCGACCTCGGTGAGCTCGTCAATGTGGTGAACCGCGCGCTCGCGCTGAAACCGCAGGAACATACGCCCGCGAACGACACGGCCGAGCGTCTGCCCATCGTCGGCCGCTCGGCGGCGATGCAGGATATCTACCGCGCGGTCGCACGGTTGATGAACACCGACCTCACGGTGATGATTACCGGGGAGTCCGGCACCGGTAAGGAACTGGTCGCGCGCGCGCTGCACGAATTCGGCCGCCGTCGTGGTGGTCCCTTCGTTGCCGTGAATATGGCTGCGATCCCGCGTGAGTTGATCGAAAGCGAGCTGTTCGGGCATGAGAAGGGCTCGTTCACCGGCGCCGTGACGCGCGTGACCGGGCGCTTTGAACAAGCCGAAGGCGGGACGCTTTTCCTCGATGAGATCGGCGATATGCCGCCCGAGGCGCAAACCCGTCTGCTGCGTGTGCTCCAGGACGGCCGCTACACCACGGTCGGCGGGCGCACACCGATCAAAGCGAATGTCCGCATCGTGGCGGCCACGCACCGTGACCTCACGCAGCTCATTAAGTTGGGCATGTTCCGCGAGGACCTGTTCTACCGTCTGAACGTGGTGCCGATCCGTATCCCGCCCTTGCGTCAGCGCGCCGAGGATATCCCGGAACTCGTCGGCCACTTCCTCGCGCAAAGCGCCGCGGAAGGTCTACCGCCGAAGTCACTGGCGCCGTCCGCGCTTGAGCGCCTGAAGACCCATCGCTGGCCGGGCAACGTGCGCGAGCTCGAAAATCTCGTGAAGCGTCTCGTGGCGCTGTACGGGGAGCCTGTCATTGGCGCCGACGTCGTGGAGTTGGAACTCGCCGGGGCCAATCTGCCGGAAACGTCCGGTGATCCGTCCGCGGCGGCAACCTTGGCCGGGACGATCGAGCGGCATCTGCGCGAGTATTTCGACGGCCATAAAGGCGCGCTGCCGCCGCGCGGTCTCTACGACCGTGTGCTGCGTGAGTTGGAGCGTCCGCTCATCACGCTGACCTTGACCGCCACGCGCGGCAACCAGGTGAAAGCCGCGGACGTCCTCGGTTTGAATCGCAATACTTTACGCAAGAAGATCCGCGAGCTCGAGATCGGCGTGGTTCGCGGCGTGAACAAGTAACGGAATCGTATGAGTACAGACGTTTCCCCGGTCGACGTCTCCGCATCGCCGCGCACCATCGTGCAGCGGGGGGCGGAGCGTGTGCGTAACCAGCTGGTGCCGGGCCGGGCCGCGGAAATACTGGCCGTGGTCCTGACCGCCGCCGCCGTCATCGCGGGGATCGGAACGTTCGTCACGCTGTGGGGCTGGGGCGACAAAGGCCCCAACGCCACCGCCACCCAAGTTCTTCTCATTATCGACCTGTTGATCGTGCTGGGACTGGCAACGCTTGTCGGCGTGCGCCTGGTGCGCCTCTGGCACGCACATCGGACCCGCACGGCGGGCTCACGCCTGCATATCCGCCTCGTGGCGCTTTTCGCGGGGATCGCCATGACCCCGACGGTCCTGACCGCGATGTTCGCCACGATCTTTTTCACCTTCGGTGTACAGACCTGGTTCGGTGACCGTGTGAAAACAGCGGTGACGGAATCAGCAGCCATCGCGCAAGCCTATTTGCGCGAACATCAGCAGGCGATCCGTGCGGATGCTTTGGCGGTCGCAAACGACGTCAATCGCCAATGGGCGGCGCTCGGCGGCAATCCGCAGCTCCGCGACAATTTCCTCTCCACCCAAACGACGTTTCGCGGCCTGGATGAAGCCATCATCTTCACACCGGATGGGCAGGTGATCGCCAAGGGCGGCTACACCTTCGCGCTGTCGGGCGAAGTCGTGACCTTCGAGGCCATGGCGCAGGCGGATGTCGGGCAGGTCGCGGTCGTGACCAGCCCGGATTCCGATCGCGTGCGCGCGCTGGTGAAGCTCCAAACCTTCCCGACCACCTATCTTTCCGTCGGCCGGTTCGTGGACAATCAGGTGCTCGCGCGTCTCAACCGCACGGAAGAGGCGGTGTCGGAGTATGTGCGTCTCGAAGGGGAACGTGAGAGCCTGCAGCTCAGCTTCACCGCGCTCTTCGGTCTCGTCGCGCTTCTGCTGTTGATGGTGTCGGTCTGGTTCGGCCTCCAGCTTGCCACGCGCCTCGCAAAGCCGGTCATCGAATTGATCAACGCGGCGGAGAGCGTGCGCGGCGGCGACATGTCGGTGCGCGTGAGCGAGAACGCCACCGACGATGAAGTGGCCTATCTTAGCCGCGCCTTCAACCGCATGACCAAGCGCCTGGCCGAGCAGCAGACGGCCCTGCAGGACACCAACGCGCAGCTCGATGCACGCCGCCGGTTCACGGAAACCGTGCTCGAGGGCGTCAGCGCCGGGGTCATCGGCCTCGACCGCGCCGGAAACATCACATTGCCGAATCACTCGGCCTCGGACCTCCTGGATGCCGATCTCACCACCGCGATCGGTAAGCCGCTGCGTGAAGCGGTCCCTGAATTCGGGGGATTGCTAGATGAGCTTCGCGAAGCGCCGCAAGGCGTCGTGCAACGTGAAGTCGAGATTTCACGCGGTAAATCCACAAAGACATTTCTTGTTCGCTTGTCGGTCGAACACGGTGACGACGCCGACGTCGGCTATATCGCCACGTTCGATGACATCACGGCGCTCCAGGCCGCCCAACGCAAGGCGGCCTGGGCCGACGTCGCGCGCCGCATCGCGCACGAAATCAAGAACCCGCTGACGCCGATCCAGCTTTCCGCCGAAAGGCTCAAGCGCAAGTACGCCGGCAAGATCCAGGACGACCTGGACCTCTTCACGCAGTGCACGGACACCATCATCCGCCACGTCGGCGATATCGGGCAGATGGTCGATGAATTCTCGTCGTTCGCGCGGTTGCCCGCCGCGGTGCTGCGCCCCGCCGATCTGACGCAGATCGTGCGTGACGCGGTGATGCTGCAACGCACGGCCTATCCACGCATTGTCTTCACAAATCGACTGCCGAGCGACCGCTGGATCAAGTGCGATGCCCGTCAGGTCGGGCAGGCGCTGACGAACGTCTTGAAGAATGCGGTCGAAGCCATTGATGCGCGTGTCGCCGCCAATGCGTTGACCCAGGGCCAAGGCCAAGTGATCGTGGAATTGATCGAGGACGGCGGCGAGGTTGTCGTGACCGTCACCGATAACGGCGTCGGCTTGCCGGAAGCCGAACGTTCCCGTCTGACAGAGCCGTACGTGACAACGCGCGCCAAGGGGACCGGCCTCGGCCTCGCCATCGTGCGCAAGATCCTCGAGGAACACGGCGGCCGGATCACACTCAAGGATACCGCCGACGGCGTCGGCGCCCAAGTTACGCTGCATTTCCCCGCCACTCTCAAGACCGAGCCCGAAGCCGGCAGCCACCGTGCTCACGGCTCCATCGCTCTTGCTGGAGAATAGATACAATGACTCACGCATCAGCAACGAACGCGCCGGACATCCTGATCGTTGACGACGAGGCCGATATCAGAATGGCGGTCGGCGGCATTCTGCAGGACGAGGGATTCGCGATCCGCGAAGCCGGCTCCGCGGAGCAGGCGCTCGAACAGGTTAAAACGCGCGCGCCGTCCGCCGTCATTCTCGACATCTGGCTGGAAGGCAGCCGGATGGATGGGTTGCAGGTGTTGGCGGCGATCAAGGCGATGCGCCCGAATGTGCCGGTGGTGATGATCTCCGGCCACGGCACGATCGCGACCGCCGTCGAGGCCATCAAGCACGGCGCTTATGACTTCATTGAGAAGCCCTTCCAGGCGGACCGCCTGTTGATGGTGCTGGGCCGCGCCCTGGAAGCCGCGCGCCTGCGCCGCGAGAATCTGGAGCTGCGTACGCGCGCGGGCGCGCCGGAGCAACTGATCGGTTCCTGTCCGCCGATCGCGGCGCTTCGCCGCACCATCGAGCGTGTCGGCCCCACAGGTTCGCGCGTGTTGATCTCGGGCCCGGCGGGGTCGGGCAAGGAAATCGTCGCGCGCCAGATCCATCTTCATTCTCCCCGGGCACATGGACCTTTTGTGGTCGTGAACTGCGCGTCGCTACATCCCGACCGCTTGGTGGAGATGCTGTTCGGCGGTACGAAAACGCAAGGCGAGGATGCGGCGGGACTTCTTGAGCGCGCCGATGGCGGCACCTTGTTGCTGGACGAAGTTGGCGACATGCCGCTCGCAAGCCAAAGCAGCATCATCCGCATCCTCCAAGATCAGAAGGTCGAACGCATCAATGCGCACGGTCCCGTGGAAGTGGATGTGCGCGTCATCGCCACCACGAACCGCGATCTGCGTTCGGAGGTCAAAAAAGGCCTGTTCCGCGAGGAGCTGTTCTATCGTCTGAGCGTGGTCCCGGTTCAGGTGCCGTCGCTCGCCGACCGCCGGGAAGACATCCCGGAACTCGCCCGCCACCTGATGGACCGCGCGGCCGGCGCCGAAGGTTTGCCGCGCCGTCAGCTTGGTGAAGACGCGATCACGGCGCTGCAGGCGTATCCTTGGCCAGGCAATGTCCGTCAGCTCCGCAACGCCATCAATTGGCTTTTGATCCTGGCGCCGGGCGGCGTGGGCGACGCGATCCGCGCCGACATGCTGCCGCCGGAAATCAATAGCGAAACACCGCAGATGCTCAAACTGCAGCGCTCGGACGAGATCATGACCCTCCCGCTGCGCGAAGCGCGTGAAATGTTCGAGCGCGAGTATCTGATGGCTCAAGTGATCCGCTACGGCGGCAACATCTCACGCACCGCGGATTTCGTGGGTATGGAGCGCTCGGCGCTTCACCGTAAACTCAAGTCCCTCGGCGTCAGTACGGACGCGCGCCGCCGCGATCAGGCGCCTGCGTTACGGGAGGTGCGTAACGACGAGGGTGATGGCACAGTACGTCCGCTTCCCTTGAAACGTCCATTCTCAGCGTCCTAGAGCGTTCCATGTCCCATATCGCTTACGTCAACGGCAGATACCTGCCGCAAAGATCCGCCTCGGTACATATTGAAGACCGTGGCTATCAATTCGCCGACGGCGTGTACGAGGTGTTTCTGGTCTGGAACGGCGTTCCGGTCGATTACGGCCCGCACATCGTGCGTCTGAAGCGTTCCTTGAGCGAACTGCGCATGCGCGAACCCATGAGCCCCGCGGCGCTGACGGTGGTGATGAAGGAAGTCATCCGCCGCAATTATCTGAACACCGGCATCATCTATATCCAGGTGAATCGCGGCGTCGCTTCGCGCGCGCATCCGTTTCCCAACGGCGATATAAAGCCGAGCATCGTGGTGACCGCGAAACATTTCACCGGGTCCTCGGACGCCATGGCCGAACAAGGCGCCAAGGTCGTGACCGCGCGGGACATCCGTTGGGAGCGTCGCGATATCAAAAGCGTCGGCCTGCTCGCGAATGTGCTCGCCCGTCAGAGCGCCAGTGAATCCAAGGCCTATGAAGCGCTTCTTGTGACCGCGGACGGCACCGTGACGGAAGCCAGCGCCTCCAACGCTTGGATCATCACGGCGGACAAGACCATCGTCACGCACCCGACCACCAACGCCATCCTGGGCGGGGTAACCCGCGCCACGGTGAAGGACCTGGCCAAAAAGGCCGGCTACACCGTGCAGGAGCGGCCTTTCACGCTCGAGGAAGCAAAGAACGCGAAAGAGGTGTTCCTCACCGGAACGACCACATTCGTCATGCCGGTCGCGCAGATCGACGACAAGCCTGTGGGTAACGGCGCGGGTGGTCTTATCGCCTTGGATCTGCGCCAGCGTTATCGCCGCTATATCGACTCGCTGGACGTATCGACGGCCTGGAATGTCTGAGCCGCGGCCGCTTTCCCTGCCGCGGCCGCGGGCCATTCTGTTCGACTGGGATAATACCCTGGTCGATACGTGGCCCTGCATCGGCAAAGCCACCAACATCACCCTTCAAGCCATGGGCCTCGCGCCCTGGGCCGAGGAGGAGATTCGCACACGGGTCGCCGGTTCGCTGCGCGATACGTTTCCGAAAATCTACGGCGATCGCTGGGAAGAGGCCCGGGAGATTTATTACAAGGCCTTCGGCGATGTGCACCTGGACATGTTGACGTGCCTCGCAGGCGCGGAAGACCTTCTCAACACCGTCACGGACGCTGGATTGTACCTGGGTGTGGTCAGCAATAAGACGGGCCGCTATCTGCGGGCCGAGGCCGACCATCTGGGCTGGACCCGATTCTTCGGAAAGATCGTCGGCGCCCAGGACGCCAGCCGCGATAAGCCAGACCCGGAGCCGGTCCATCTTGCGTTATCCACAGGGAATATCCCCGCTGGCGCCGACGTCTGGTTCGTGGGCGATGCGCCCATCGATGTGGCCTGCGGCCGGGCCGCGGGATGCACGACGATTATGCTGGGACCGCCGCCCGCAGCGCCTGTTACGCATGCGGCCCACGCATATGTGAAGGATTGCGCCGCCCTCGCGACGCTGGTCCGGGCGCATTTAGCCTAGATAAAAGAAGGCGGACCCGGTTGACCGGTTTCCTTGAAAAATTCTAGTGTCGCCATTGATGCGGGTGGTTTCCTAGCCGGTCTGCCCCATGAGTCGAGAACCGTAACGATAACAACAAAATAGAGACAGGGTGCAGACTCCAATGGCCAACGAAAAGGCACAGAACGTTCAAGACGTCTTTCTCAACGCGATCCGTAAGAACAAAACCCCGGTGACCGTGTTTCTGGTAAACGGCGTGAAGCTTCAGGGAATTGTGACCTGGTTCGACAATTTCTCGATGCTGCTGCGCCGCGATGGTCACACTCAGCTCGTTTACAAGCACGCGATCTCCACGGTCATGCCGTCGGCGCCCGTGCAGCTGTTCGAGCCAAAAGAGGAGGCGGCGGGTTCAGGAGAAGGGGCGCACTAATTCCTTCGCCGGCTCACTGTCCGCTACAGTAGTTTTTGTACGACACTCGTAAGACTGCCACCGCGACCGTCATCGTCCACCCGCGTCTGAAAACGCGCATCAAGGATGATGATTACGGCGAGCGCTCGCGCTTGGACGAAGCGCGCGGCCTTGCCGCGGCTATCAGCCTCAAGGTCCTTCATGCCGAGGTCGTCAACGTCGCGAAGCCTAATCCGGCCACCTATCTGGGTGACGGAACGGTCAAGCGCCTCGCCGACGGGATCAAGGAGATGGGTGCCGAACTGGTCGTGGTCGACGGGCATCTGTCGCCGGGCCAGCAGCGCAATCTCGAGAAAGCCTGGAACGCGAAGGTCATCGACCGGACGGGCCTGATCCTGGAAATCTTCGGCGAACGGGCCCGGACCCGTGAGGGCCAACTTCAGGTCGAACTCGCGCATTTGACCTATCAGAAAAGCCGGCTTGTCCGCAGTTGGACCCACCTTGAACGCCAGCGTGGCGGTTTCGGCTTCCTGGGCGGCCCTGGTGAAACCCAGATCGAAATCGACCGCCGTTTGATCGGCGAGCGCATCACGCGCCTGAAGAAAGAACTCGAAACCGTCACCCGTACCCGCAGTCTGCATCGCGAAGCGCGCCGGCGCGTGCCTTATCCCATCGTTGCTTTGGTCGGTTACACCAACGCCGGCAAGTCGACGCTGTTCAATGCCTTGGTGAAGGCGCGCAGCTACGCCGCCGACCAGCTGTTCGCGACGCTGGACACCACCAC
>Ga0102832_1001190_pt1 | contig 22541 bp, 22 predicted proteins | sample EBPBio282013_DNA_FD_88942 | JGI IMG/M metagenome (GOLD analysis project Ga0102832, IMG submission 88942) | Wastewater treatment Type I Accumulibacter community from EBPR Bioreactor in Madison, WI, USA - Reactor 2_5/28/2013_ DNA (Illumina Assembly) | ecosystem: Engineered > Bioreactor > EBPR >... | reverse complement strand
CACCCACTGCTGCTCGCCGAACTCGCCGTCCTTCTCGAACTGGTTCTCGACGCTGTTGGCCACGCGCTGGGCGAGCAGATCGGCCCGGTCGCGGTTGGCGGCGGCAGTGTTGCTCCAGATCGCGGTGACGATGATCGCGCCGAACAGCAGCAGGCCGAAGGTCGTCGTGCCCAGGACGAGCAGGAGGATCCGGCGGCGCACTAGACCTCCCGGCGCTCGAGACGCAGCCCCACACCGCGCAGCGTCGTGATCATCGCACCGGCGTCGCCGAGCTTGCGGCGCAAGGTCGACACGTGCATGTCGAGGGTCTTCGTGGCGCCGAGCCACTCGGTGTGCCACACCTCGCGCATGATCACCTCGCGGGTGACCACCTCGCCGACGTGCTGCACGAGCAGCCGAAGCAGCTCGTACTCCTTGGGCGTGAGCACGACCTCGTCGCCGTCGACCGTCACCCGGCGGGAGCGGTCGTCGAGCACGAGCGAGCCGACCGCGACGACGTCCTGCGGTCCGGTGCCGGCCCGGCGCAGCTGCACCCGCACGCGCGCCAGCAGCTCGGGCAGGCGGAAGGGCTTGGCGACGTAGTCGTCGGCGCCGGCGTCGAGGCCGACGACGAGGTCGCCGGTGCCGGTGCGGGCGGTGAGCACGAGGACGGGCAGCGCCGAGCCGCGGGCCCGGAGGGCCCGGCAGACGTCGAGGCCGTCCATGCCGGGCAGGCCGAGGTCGAGCACGAGGAGGTCGGCGGTGCCGGCCATCCCGCCGGCCAGCGCGGTGGGGCCATCGGACACGAGGGCGACCTCGTAGCCCTCACGCTGCAGGGCGCGGACGAGCGGTCCGCTGATCTCCGTGTCGTCCTCGGCGACCAGCACGCGCGCGGGCCGGCCGCCGTTCACCGGCGCAGGGCCACGGCGGCCAGGGCGCGGGCGACGCCGACATAGGGCCGGACGGACGACGAGAGCTCGTCGCCGGTGACCTCGAGCAGCCAGCCGTCGCCGGACGCGTCGGGGCCGCCCGTCATGAGCATCTCCGAGAGGCTGCCCGCGGCGAGCAGCGCCACCTCGGCGGGGTCGCTGCGCGGGTCGTCGACGCTGACGAACACGGCCTGGCCGGATGCAGCGGCGTACGAGGCGGGGTAGTCGTCGACGGGGAACTCGTCGACGGAGTAGAAGCGCGACGAGCCGTCGGGCACGGCACGGGCGACGGCGGAGTCCACGGTGCAGATCGTGCCCTGCCGGACGCTGGAGATGAACCACCCCGCGGCGTCGACGGTCTCGGCGACCGCCTGCGCGACGATCGCGAGGCGCTCGGCGGCGGTGGCGTCGGCTGCGTCGTCGAGACGCCGCAGCACGACGTCGACGAGCGTGGAGGGCGAGCGGGAGCCGCGCCCGCGGAACGCCCGACGGTCGGGCTCCTCCTCCGCGCCGGCCTCGGGCATGACGCCGCGGTGGCCGGCCACGACGGGCACCGCGGACTCGGCGCGCTTGGCGCGGTACTGCGCGGCGTCGGCGGCGCGCAGCAGGCGCGAGCCGGTCATGGAGTGCGAGGGCAGGGTGTCGGTGGTGGCGACGCCGCACGCGACGCCGAGCTCGAGCACGTGCTGGGCGCGCCGGCAGACGTCCTCCGCGAGCGCCTGCACCCCCTCGGCCGGCATGCCGACGGCGAGCACGCAGAACTCGTCGCCGCCGAGGCGGGCGGCCATGACGTCCGGCAGCGCGTTGGCGGCGATCGCGAGCTCGTTGGCGAACGAGGTCAGCGCGTGGTCGCCGGCGGAGTGGCCCTGGGTGTCGTTGATCTGCTTGAGGCCGTTGACGTCGACCACGATCACCCCGATCGGGGTGCCGAGCTCGTGGTGGTGGGCGAAGGCGATGTCGAGCCGGTCCTCGAACGCGCGACGGTTGGCCAGGCCCGTGAGGTCGTCGATGTAGACCAGCTGCTCGACGCGCTTGAGGTGCTCGGCCTGGGCGATGCCGGCCCCGACCTGCGCCGCCACCAGGCGGGCGAACTCGAGGTCGAGGCCGGTGAACGGCTCCTCCCCGAGGGCCCGGGTGGCCCACAGCTCGCCCCACACGCGGCCGTCGAGGTGGATCGGCACGCCGAGCGCCGACTGCTTGTCCTCGGCGTCGAGCAGGCGCGCGACGGCGGGGTCGCCGTCGGCCTGCCCGCGCTGCTGCACGTAGCCCGTGCCCTCGGTGAACATCCGGACCGCCAGCGGGTGGTCGGCCAGCCCGTAGACCTCGTCGTCGGGCCGCGCCTCCTGGCCGGCGATGAGCGCGCCGGCGTTGACCAGCGTGCGTACGGTGCCGCGGTCGCGCTCCCAGACCGACAGCGACACGGTGGAGGCCTGCAGCGCGCGGCGGCACTCCTCGGCCATCACCTCGAGGAGGTCGGCGTAGTCGCGCGAGGCGGTGACGAGGGAGACGAGCTCCATGAGCGAGCGCATGCGCGCGTGGTCGCCGTCGGCATGCAGAGCCGACGGGAGACCTGCCCCGGTTCCCACCCTCACGCGGTCAGTATCGACCAGCCCTCCGACGACCTGAACACGGCGGATGCTGTGAAGAGCCTGAGCGGACGGCCCCGTTGCAGGGGACGCCGGGCCTCCGGGCAGGGGCTGTCAGCCGACCGCGCCGTCGTGGTCGCGCTCCTCCGGCGCCCGCTGCAGCGACACCGGCCGCACCAGGCCGATGCCGCGCACGGCCCGCGGGGGGAGCGGGCGCAGGCGCCAGGCAGGGTCGTCGTGGAGGAGGTCGGCCGTCACGGCGTCGACGAGGACGGTGTCGGGCCGCGCCACGGCCGTCAGCCGCGACGCCAGGTTGACCGTGGTGCCGAAGACATCGCCCCGGCGGGTGACGACGACGCCCGTGGCCAGGCCGATGCGCAGCCGGGGCATCTCCTCGTCGGCCTCGTGCTCGGCGAGCAGTCGCAGCGCGGCCTCGGCTGCGGCGGCAGGGTCGGCCGCGACGAACAGGATCTCGTCGCCGAGAGTCTTGATCAGGCGTCCGCCGGCCGACACCACGATGTCCGCCGAGCGCGCCTCGAAGCGGCCCACGAGCGCGGCGAGGTCGGACTCGGTGAGCTGGCGTGACAGCCGGGTGAAGCCGACCTGGTCGGCGAAGCCCACGGTGAGGTGGCCGGTCTCGACGTCGCCGTCGGCCTCCGCGTCGGCGAGCGCGCGCTCGACCGCGGCCGCGAGCTGGCGCCGCCAGGAGTAGGCCAGCAGCTTCTCGAGCACCGGCAGCAGCCGGTCGACCTCGTCGCGCAGGCGGTCGGCCGAGCCGGGGCCGAGGGGGTCGTCGAGATCCAGGACGCCGGTGCGCACGAGGATCCGGCCGAAGGTGTCGGCCTGCCAGTCGGCGAGCCGCGACGTCGTCTGACCCAGCGCGCGGGTGACGTCGACGGAGGTGTCGCGGTCGAGCAGCCCGCGCTGCACGAGCCCGTCGAGCAGCCGCAATGCCTCGAGGTCGGCCTCGGTGAAGGCCACGGCGTCGCCGACGTCGGCGAAGCCCATCGCGCGCCACAGCCGCCGCGACTCGGGAAGGCCGACCCCCGCCTGCGAGGCGAGCTCCTCGCGTCGCAGCGTTCGGGGTGCGCCGAGCACGCGCTCGACGACGTCGTCGACGACGTCTTCAGGCCGGGAGGCCCCGTGGGCGCCGTCGTGCTCCTCGATCATGCGGCGGCCGTCAGCCCTGCGCGTACTTGCCGCGTCGGCGGTCGTCGTCCTCGTCGTGGAGGCGGTAGATCTCGCGCTGGATGTCCTCGACATCGGGGACCGAGGCGATGATGAGCTGGCCCTGGGTTCCGGCCGACTCGATCATGAGCGTGCCGCAGTTGAGCATGCGCTCCAGCGCGGTCTTGCGGAACGACACGTCGTTGACGCGCGAGAGCGGCATGTCGCGGCCGGACCGCGAGATCAGGCCCGTCCGCACGATGATGCGGTGGTCGGTGATGACGTACTGCGTCGTCAGCCAGTACAGGAACGGCCGGATCACCCAGATCACCAGGATGAGCAGCATGATCGCCGCGATGGTCCAGCGGTAGGCCGTGTTGTCCCAGCGGGTGAGCAGGTAGGTGCCGAAGCCGACGGTCAGCAGCAGCACGACCACCGGCGTCACCAAGCTGCGCCAGTGCGGCCGCAGCTCATGCACGATCGACTCGTCCGCCGCCAGCAGCTTCTTCGGGTACCCCATGCACGGCATGCTCCCACGCCCCCGCCGCCCGGTCCCGCACCCCCGCGACTTCCCGACGACGTCCCCGTAGGCGAGGCACCCGACGCCTCTCTCACCTGTGGACAGCCGACGCGATGAAGGCCCTGCCTGTTCGGCTCTATTCCACGAAGGGAACCTTCATCGCGACCTACGAGAACAGGTGCTCGACGTCGCCGGCGCTGAGGTCGTGGGTGGTGCCGTCGGGGGTGCGCACGACGAGACGGCCGGTGGGGTCGACGTCGACGGCGACGGCCTCGAGGACGCTGCCGCCGGGGAGGTGCACCCGCACCTCGCGGCCGAGCGTGAGGCACGCGGCGCGGTACTCGTCGCGCAGACCCGCGCGATCGGCGTCGCCGCCGCACAGCTGCCAGTCGACGTAGCGGCGGCGCAGGCCGGCCAGCACGTCGACCACCAGCCGCTCGCGCTGCACATCCGCGCCCTCGATCCGCGCCGACGTCGCGCGGGCCACCGGCGCCTCGTCCTCGGCGAGGTCGACGTTGATCCCGGCGCCCATCACCACGGCGGTCCCGCTCACCTCGGCGAGCAGCCCGCCGAGCTTGCGCGGGCCCGGGCCGCCGTCGCGCGCCGGGCCGTCGACGACGACGTCGTTGGGCCACTTCAACCGCGCCTCGAGGCCCTGCATCCCGAGCGCCTCTACGACGGCGAGGCCGGTCATGAGCGGGATCCAGCCCCAGGAGTTCTCGGGCACGTGCGGGCGCAGCACCACCGACATCGCCAGCCCCGCGCCGTACGGCGAGACCCACGTGCGGCCGAGCCGCCCGCGGCCCTGCGTCTGCTCGTCGGCGACGACCGCGAACCCCTCGGGGCAGCCCTGGTCGACCTGGTCGGCGGCGTCGGCATTGGTCGACCCCGTGGAGGGGACGACTACCACCGGGCCCCACGCCCGATCTCCTGCGGCGTCGAGCGCCGACTGGAGCAGCTCGTCGTCCAGCGAGCGCGGGTCGTAGGGGCTGTGCGAGGTACGTCGCACCTGCTCGGGAGGCTGCGAATCAGGGGGGACCACGTGGCTAAGGTACGAGCAGGTCCGGCCGCGGGCGTCGCGGCCGCCACGACCCGACTCTCGAGGATGGGTGACGCGCGGTGACCGCAGCGCCGGAGATCCAGGGCACGCCAGCAGCCGACCCGACCACCACGGCCGGCAAGATCGAGGACTTCGAGAAGCGCCGCGAGGCCGCGCTCCACGCCGCCCCGGAGAAGTCGGTCCAGAAGCAGCACGACCGCGGCAAGGCCACCGCGCGCGAGCGGATCGAGCAGCTGCTCGACGAGGGCTCGTTCGTCGAGCTCGACGCGCTCGCCCGCCACCGCTCCAACAACTTCGACCTGCCCGAGAACCGCCCCTACGGCGACGGCGTGATCACCGGCTACGGCACGGTCGACGGCCGGCCGATCTGCGTGTTCGCACAGGACTTCACCATCTTCGGCGGCAGCCTCGGCGAGGTCTTCGGCGAGAAGATCGTCAAGATCATGGACCTCGCCATGAAGACCGGCTGCCCGGTGGTCGGCATCAACGACTCCGGCGGCGCGCGCATCCAGGAGGGCGTCGTCTCGCTCGGCCTGTACGGCGAGATCTTCCGCCGCAACGTGCTGGCGTCCGGCGTCGTCCCGCAGATCTCGCTGATCATGGGCCCGTGCGCCGGCGGCGCGGTCTACTCCCCCGCCATCACCGACTTCACGATCATGGTCGACAAGACGTCGCACATGTTCATCACCGGGCCCGACGTCATCAAGACGGTCACCGGCGAGGACGTCGGCTTCGACGAGCTCGGCGGCGCGCGGACCCACAACACCAAGAGCGGTGTGGCCCACGCGATGACGGCCGACGAGGCCGAGGCGATGGACTTCGTCAAGGCGCTGCTCGGCTTCCTGCCGAGCAACAACCTCGACCCCGTGCCCTCGTTCGACATCGAGGCCGATCTCGAGGTCAACGACACCGACAAGGCGCTCGACACGATCGTGCCGGACTCGCCGAACCAGCCCTACGACATGCACGGCGTCATCGAGGCCGTGCTCGACGACGGCGACTTCCTCGAGATCCAGCCGCTCTGGGCGCCCAACATCATCATCGGCTTCGGCCGCGTCGAGGGCCGCAGCGTCGGCATCGTCGCCAACCAGCCGATGCAGTTCGCGGGCACCCTCGACATCGAGGCCTCGGAGAAGGCGTCGCGCTTCGTGCGCACGTGCGACGCGTTCAACATCCCGGTGCTGACCTTCGTCGACGTCCCCGGCTTCCTCCCCGGAACCGACCAGGAGTGGAACGGCATCATCCGCCGCGGCGCGAAGCTCATCTACGCCTACGCCGAGGCGACGGTCCCGCTGGTCACCGTCATCACGCGCAAGGCCTACGGCGGCGCCTACGACGTCATGGGCTCCAAGCACCTCGGCGCCGACGTCAACCTCGCCTGGCCCACCGGCCAGATCGCGGTGATGGGCGCGCAGGGCGCGGTCAACATCCTCTACCGACGCGAGCTGGGCAAGTCCGAGGAGCCCGACGCGCTGCGCGCGGAGTACATCGCCGACTACGAGACCACGCTCGCCAACCCCTACATCGCGGCCGAGCGGGGCTACATCGATGCCGTGATCCGCCCGAGCGAGACCCGCGCGCAGATCACCAAGGCGCTGCGGGCGCTGCGCAACAAGCGCGCGTCGCTGCCGCCGAAGAAGCACGGGAACATCCCGCTGTGAGCGCCGACGGCACCGCCGACCGACCCGTCCTGAGGGTGGTCAGCGGCAACCCGACGCCGGAGGAGATCGCCGCACTCGTCGCGGTGGTCGCCGCCGCCGGCAGCTCGGCCCCGGCGCGCCCGGTAACCGGGTCCGCGCACGCCGGCTGGGCCGCCCACGACCGCACGGTCCGCCAGCCGCTCGCCCAGGGCGGCTGGCGCGCGGCCTCCTTCCCCCGCTGACACGAGTAACTGCCGCAACCCTCGGTTCCGGGCGGCCGAAACCGAGGCCTACGGCAGTTACTCGAGGCATCGGCGGTTCTGGCAGGGTGGTCGGGTGCCCCGACCGCTCGTGCTCGCGTCCGCGTCCCCGGCCCGCCTGACCCTTCTGCGCAACGCCGGGATCGAGCCGGTGGTGCGCGTGAGCGGCGTCGACGAGGACGCGATCGAGGCGCGGCTCGCGGCCGAGGGGCGCACGACTCCGTCGGACGTCTGCGCCGCCCTCGCCGAGGCCAAGGCCGAGGCCGTCGTGCCGCAGGTGCGCGACGAGCTGCCCGACGCCGTGCTCGTCGCCTGCGACTCGGTGCTCGACCTCGACGGCCGCGCGCTCGGCAAGCCCGCGGACGCCGACGAGGCGGTCGAGCGGTGGCGCACGATGCGCGGCCGCACCGGCGTCCTGCGCACGGGCCACCATGTCGTGCGGATAGACCGCCTCGGGGTCGCCGGCGGCCCGGTGCGGCTCACCGAGGTCGTGTCCACCGTCGTCCGGTTCGCCGACCTCGATGACGACGCCATCGCTGCCTACGTCGCCACCGGCGAGCCGCTGCGGGTGGCCGGGGCGTTCACCATCGACGGCATCGGCGGCCCGTTCGTCGAGGAGCTGCAGGGCGACCACTCCAACGTCGTCGGCCTCTCACTGCCGTCGCTGCGCGTCGCGGTGGACCAGCTCGGCGTCCGCTGGACCGAGCTGTGGACCTGACCGCGTTCCGCATCGTCGACCCCGCCTCGGAGCCGGCCCGCGTCGCGATGACGCACTACTTCGAGGGTCTCCGGGCGGTCTTCCCGCAGGGCTTCGACGTCGACGCCGCCCTCGACGCAGCGACGACGGCGTACACCGGCGACCGAGGACTGTTCGTCGTGTCCGGCGCCGACGACGCGCCCGCCGCCTGCGGCGCGCTCACCTGGCTCGACGACGACCGCGCCGAGGTGAAGAGGATGTGGGTCGACCCGGCGCACCGCGGGAAGGGCGTGGCCTCGGCGCTGCTCGCGCATCTCGAGTCGCTGGCGCTGCAGGGCGGCAGGAGCACCGTCGTGCTCGACACCAACGGCGCCCTCACCCCGGCGATCGCGCTCTACGACCGGCACGGGTACGAGCGCATCGAGCGCTACAACGACAACCCCGACGCCGAGCTGTGGTTCGCGAAGCGGCTGCGCTGAGCACCCTTACCCGGGCAGCGGGAGAGCGCCCGCGGAGATGAGCTCCAGGACATAGGTCTCGCGCTCGATCCAGGCCAGCGGGTCGGGCTCCTCGGCGGTGTCGGTGCGCCGGCGGTACCCCTCGTCGCGCCGGCCGCTGCGGACCGCGCGGTTGGTGGCGAGCGCCTCGGGCACCGGCACCCACATGGTCTCGAGGCCCAGGCCGCGCTCGCGCAGGTCGTGCTCCACCGCGCCGAGCTCGTCGTCGACCTCGACCGACCAGTAGTGCGACACGTGCGCGAACACGCAGCCGGGCTCGCGGGCCGGGCGCTCGTCGACGACGGTGACGAGGTGCTCGCCGACGGCGCGCAGCCCCGCTCCGCACTCCTCGCGCAGCTCGCGGCGCAGGGCCGACTCGACGTCCTCGCCAGGGTCGACGCCGCCCCCGGGGAAGCGCAGGTCGCCGTAGTGCGACCCGCGGAGCAGCAGGGCGGACCCGTCGCGGACGGCGACAGCGCGGACGGCGGTGCGCTCGATGCGCTCGGCCCCGGCCGGGACGGGGCCGTGCTCGATGCGGTGCTCGCGGGCCACGTCGCCTCCGGACGGCAGCAGCAGGACTCCGCCGATGCTGGCACGCCGGGCATGGGGAGGCCCCTCGCACGGGGAGATTGAGGGGCCTCGGCACGGGACTGTAGCGAGTCGTGGGAGCGCTTCGGCGCGTACGCGGGCAGGACATGCCGTGGCCGCCGTCACCTCGCAGGACTACCTCTACGCAGAGCGACGGGGCGGCGACCGCGGGTCGAGGACCCGGGCCGCCGCCCCGTCATGCGACGCCGTCGCGGGCGTCAGGGCGTGCGGTGCTCACCGCAGGACCGTCAGTGGCGACGGCCGCTCGGACGGCGGGACAGCAGCAGCATCCCGAGGCCGAGGAGCAGGACGAGGATGCCTGCCGGGGCGACGAGCGGGGCGCGCGACCCGGTGTCGGCCAGACCGGGCTCGGTCTCGGTCGGCGTGGGCGTCGTCTCGGTCGGCGTCGAGGTGGCCGGGTCGGTCTCGGTCGGCGGCGGGGTCGGCGTCGTCGAGGTGTCGGTGGGCGTCGGGGTCGGCGTCGCGGGGCCGGGGTCGGTCTCGGTGGGCGTGGGCGTGGGCGTCGTCTCGGTGGGCGTCGGGGTGGGCGTCGTCGTCTCCTTCACGTTGGTGAAGGTGCACTCGACGGTGTCGCCGTCGCGCAGCGCGATGGAGACGCTCGAGCCCTCAGCGGTCCACGGCGACGCGGCCTGGCCGGTCAGCTCAGTCGTGCAGGAGATGTCCTCGAGCGACCAGCCGGTCGGCAGGTCGGTCTCGGAGACGACGTACGGGTCCTGGCGCGAGGCCACGGCGCGGATGAAGTCCGTGGACTGCCCGCCCTTGAGCGTGAACGAGCCGCCGTTGCCGTAGGCCACGTTGCTGTCGAAGTTGAACGTCGTGCCCGAGCCGCCCTCGGCCGCCTTGGTGATGCGGATCGTGCCGTAGGGGCGGGTGTCGACGTAGTAGGCGTAGCAGAAGACGTGCTTGCTGCCGCCGGTGTACTGGATCCACTCGACGTTGTCGCCGTTGCGGGCGTCGACGCCGCAGCGCAGCGAGGCGAACGCGTAGGTGTCCTGCTGGCCGTTGAGCTGGCCGGCGTTGCCGGTGCGCGGCGAGGGGACGCCGCCCTGCAGCCACAGCCGGTTGCTCTGGGTCGCGCGGGCCGCCTGCGCCTCGGTGAGGAAGAAGGTCTGCGCTCCGGCGACGGTCTTCGAGCCGTCGGGCGTGCCGTCGGCCTTGAGCTGCGGCACGGAGGCCTGGGTGACGATGTCGGTGCCGTAGGCGCCGGTCACGACCGAGATGTTGGCCGGGTTGCCGCCGCTGGTGCCGGTGCCGAGGGTGAAGCGCCACCCGTCCATGGCGGTGCAGTCGGCCTGGTTGGCGTCCTCGGTGCCCGGGTTCACGGGGAAGGCGCCCGGGTACGACGACGCGGCCCCGAGGTCCTCGAAGGTCTCCTGGAAGCCGTTGCGGGCGATGTTGGCCTGGACCGACGAGTAGTCGGGGCAGTAGCGGGCGGCGACCGTCACCGAGAAGTCGGTGGGGTCCTCCGGGGCGGCGTTGGCGACGCCGACCACGCCGGGCGCGACCATGAGGGCGCCGGCGAGGGTGAGGGTCGCGCCGGAGGCCACGGCCGTGCGACGGCCGAAGCGCAGGATGCGGGCGGTCATCTTCGGATTCCTTCCCCTTCGGGACCAGGCCAGGAACGGACGGCGAATGCCTCCTGGGCCACGTCATCCAGGGTAGTGACGCTCCGTCGCCGATCTCACCGGCAATCGGGTGAACCGCATCCTCTGATCGACTGATACGAGCGGGGTTTCGTCACTCGTACGGCGCAGCCGATGGCGCAGCGTCAGCATCCCGGGCACCCGGGTGACGCAGCGCGACAGGCTGCCAGGGGCCCGGACGGGGCGCCCGGACGGGAGCGCGGCGCAGGGGTCAGACCGGAGGCACGCCGTGGCGGCGGTCGCTGAAGCGCCGGTCCTTGCGCGACGCCGACGACAGCCGCACGGCGATCTCGCGCCGCAGCTCCTCCGGCTCGACGACAGCGTCGAGGACGAGGTTGTCGGCCAGCTTGAGCAGGTCGATGTCCTCGAGGTACTCGGCCCGGCGCTCGGCGATGAACGCCGCGCGCTCGGCGGGGTCGTCGATCGAGGCGATGCGGTTGGCGTAGACGGCGTTGACGGCGGCCTCCGGGCCCATCACGGCGATGGACGCCGTCGGCAGGGCGATGCAGGCGTCCGGGCCGAAGCCGGGGCCGGCCATCGCGTACAGCCCGGCGCCGTAGGCCTTGCGCAGCACGACGGACACCTGCGGCACGGTGGCCTCGCTGACGGCGGTGATCATCTTCGCCCCGTGGCGGATGATCCCCTGGCGCTCGACCTCGCTGCCGATCATGAAGCCGGGCACGTCGGCGAGGTAGACCAGCGGCACGTTGAAGGCGTCGCACCACCAGATGAACCGCGCGGCCTTGTCGGCGCTGTCGCCGAAGAGCACACCGCCGCGCACCGCGCTGTTGTTGGCGACGACGCCGACCGACCGGCCCTCGATCCGGCCGAAGCCCACGACGAGCTCGGCGGCGAACAGCGGCTTGATCTCGAAGAAGGAGTCCTCGTCGACGAGCGCGTCGATCACCTGGTGCACGTCGAACGGGACGCTCTCCGGCATCGGCACCAGGTCCGCGGTGAAGGTGGCAGCGGCGGGCTCGGCGGCGTAGACCGGCGGGTCCTCTCGCCAGGACTGCGGGAGGTACGACAGCACCAGGCGCGCCTGCTCGATCGCGTCCTCGTCGTCGACCGCGAGGTTGTCGCCGCAGCCGGAGACGGTGGCGTGCATCCGCGCGCCGCCCATCTCCTCGAGCGAGACCTTCTCCCCCACGACCATCTCGGCCATCCGCGGGCTGCCCAGGTACATCGACGCGTTGCCCTCGACCATGATCACGACGTCGCAGAACGCCGGGATGTAGGCACCGCCGGCGGCCGACGGCCCGAACAGGCAGCAGATCTGCGGCACCTTGCCCGACAGCGCCACCTGGTTGTGGAAGATCCGCCCGGCCCCCCGACGGCCCGGGAACAGGTCGACCTGGTCGGTGATCCGGGCGCCGGCGGAGTCGATGAACCAGAAGAGGGGCAGCTCCTCGCGCAGCGCCGTCTCGGTGGTGCGGATGATCTTCTCCACGGTGCGGGCGCCCCACGAGCCCGCCTTGACCACCGGGTCGTTGGCCACCACCAGCACCGGCCGCCCGTCGACGGTGCCGCGGCCGGTGACGACGCCGTCCGCGGGGTACCCCTGCTCGCCGGCGTGGGCGAGCTGGCCGTCCTCGACGAACGAGCCCGCATCGACCAGCAGGGCGATCCGCTCCCGGGCGTGCAGCTTGCCCTGCGACGCGAGCTTGGCCGCGGCCGCCGGCGCCACCTCGTGGGTGGCGCTGCGGGCGGCGCGGATCGCGTCGGTGCTCACGTCGTCTCCTCGGCAGGATCGGGATCAGGATTGACGTTGACGTTAAGGGCAAGGTAGCGGTTCACTGGGGCCGCGCCAAGGGGCGCGGGTCGTCAGACCCCGGGGGCACCGGTCAGCAGGGAGGCGCGATGGCGGCCACGACGGCGGGCGCGCGCGGGGAGGCTGACTCCCGCACCTACTCCGTGGGCGAGCTGGCGGCGGAGCTCGGCGTCACCACGCGCACCCTGCGCTTCTACGAGGAGGCGGGCATCGTCACGCCCGCGCGCACCGGCTCGGGCTCGGCACGCGCGTACGGCGCCCGCGACCGCGCCCGGCTGGTGCTGGCGCTGCGCGGCAAGCGCTTCGGCATGTCGCTGGCCGAGATCCGCGAGATCGTCGACATGTACGACGCCGAGCCCGGCGAGGCGGGGCAGATCCGGCGCCTGCTCGAGTCGCTCGCTCCGGTGCGGGCGGATCTGCAGGCCCGCCGCGACGAGCTCGAGCGCACGCTCGCCGAGGTCGACGACGTCGCCCGCCGGTGCCGGGCCCGGCTCGACGAGCTCGGCCCGTGACGCCCTGCGCGCGTGCGGAGGAGGGCCCGCGCGTGACCGATCTCTCGGGGGCCAAAGTCCTCACCCGCCACCCATGGAGGTACACGGTTCCGGCAGGATCGGGGGCGGAGCGCCGAGCCCCTCTCCGGGACCCGCGCCGACCGCTCCACGACCTACCTCCAGGAGCCTGATCCGCGATGCCCATCTCGAAGGTCCTCATCGCCAACCGAGGCGAGATCGCCATCCGTGTCGCGCGTGCGTGCCGCGACGCCGGCATCGCCAGCGTGGCCGTCTACGCCGACCCCGACCGCGAGGCCCTGCACGTCAAGGCGGCGGACGAGGCCTACGCGCTGGGCGGCTCGACGGCGGCGGAGACCTACCTGGTGGTCGACAAGATCCTCGACGCCGCACGCAAGTCCGGCGCCGACGCCGTGCACCCCGGCTACGGCTTCCTGTCCGAGAACGCCGACTTCGCCCAGGCCGTCATCGACGCCGGGCTCACCTGGATCGGCCCGCCGCCCCAGGCGATCCGCGACCTGGGCGACAAGGTCTCCGCCCGCCACATCGCGCAGCGCGCCGGTGCGCCTCAGGTCGAGGGCACCCCCGACCCCGTGCAGACCGCCGACGAGATCGTCGAGTTCGCGAAGGCCCACGGCCTGCCCATCGCCATCAAGGCAGCCTTCGGCGGCGGCGGCCGCGGCCTCAAGGTCGCACGCACGCTCGAGGAGATCCCCGAGCTCTACGACTCCGCGGTCCGCGAGGCCGTCGCAGCGTTCGGCCGCGGCGAGTGCTTCGTCGAGCGCTACCTCGACAACCCGCGCCACGTGGAGACCCAGGTCCTCGCCGACCAGCACGGCAACGTCGTCGTCGTGTCGACCCGCGACTGCTCGTTGCAGCGCCGCCACCAGAAGCTGGTGGAGGAGGCGCCCGCGCCGTACCTGTCCGACGCCCAGCGCGAGGAGCTCTACCGCGCGTCCAAGGCGATCGTGAAGGAGGCCGGCTACTACGGCGCCGGCACCTGCGAGTTCCTCGTGGGGCTCGACGGGACGATCTCCTTCCTCGAGGTCAACACCCGCCTGCAGGTCGAGCACCCGGTCTCCGAGGAGGTCGCCGGGATCGACCTCGTCCGCGAGCAGTTCCGCATCGCCAACGGCGAGGAGCTCGGCTTCGACGACCCGCCGCTGCGCGGCCACTCCTTCGAGTTCCGCATCAACGGCGAGGACCCGGGCCGCAGCTTCCTCCCGGCACCCGGCGTGCTCACCGTGTGGGAGCCCCCGTCGGGCCCGGGCGTGCGCCTCGACGCCGGCTTCCAGCAGGGCGACGTCATCGGCGGCAACTTCGACTCGCTGCTCGCCAAGCTCATCGTCACGGGCAAGGACCGCCAGGAGGCGCTCGAGCGCTCGCGCCGCGCCCTCGACGAGTTCCAGATCGAGGGCATCGCCACCGCGCTCACGTTCCACCGCGTGGTCGTCCGGGACCCGGCGTTCGCCACCGACGACGCCACTCCGTTCCAGGTGCACACCCGCTGGATCGAGACCGAGTTCGACAACCAGATCCCCGCCTACTCCGGCGCCGCGGCCGACGTCGAGGAGCCGGCGGAGCGCCAGACCCTCACGGTCGAGGTGGGCGGCAAGCGGGTCGAGGTGTCGCTGCCCGGCGGCATCTCCTTCGGCGGCGGCGGCGCGGCCGGACCCAAGAAGGCCCCGAAGCGCAGCGCCAAGAAGTCCGGCAGCGCGGCGTCCGGCGACGCCGTGGCCGCGCCGATGCAGGGCACCATCGTCAAGGTCGCGGTGGAGGAGGGTCAGTCGGTCGAGGCCGGCGAGCTCGTCGTCGTCCTCGAGGCCATGAAGATGGAGCAGCCGCTCACCGCCCACAAGGCCGGAACGGTCACCGGCCTCGCGGCCGAGGTCGGCGCCACGGTGCCCAGCGGCACGGTGCTCCTCGAGATCAAGGACTGACGGCGCGGAGCGTCCGCTCCCTACGCCCACAGCGAAGGCCCTCTCCGGCCGGAAACCGGAGAGGGCCTTCGTACGTCCCCACAAGTGTGAGGATGGGTCCCATGAGCCTGCTCGGCCGAACCGCCGCCGTCGCCGCCCTCGCCCTCGCGGGCGCCGTGGTCTGGTCGATGCCTGCCGGCGCCACCGCGACCACCACCAGCACCGTGTCCGACGCCGTCGCGGCGCTGCGCGCCGGCGAGTCGGTCTACGTCGCCCCCGACGCCGACCCGCGGATGACGCAGGCCGACGCCGACCAGGTGCGCGCCCAGGTGCGCGAGTCGGGCCACGTGTACTACGTCGCGGTGCTGCCCGAGTCGGCCGCGGTGGGCGGCGGCTCCGAGGCCACGCTGCAGGCGATCTTCGACGGCGTGGGCCAGCGCGGGACCTACGTGCTCTGGATCGGCGACGAGACGCGCAAGGCCTTCCGGGCCGGCAGCACCCAGGTGCCGCGCGGCACGCTCAGCGAGGCCACCACACTGGCCTTCCGCGACTACGGGTCGCAGGGCCCCTTCCCCACGATCACCGCGTTCGTCGACGCCGCGAACCCGCTGCTGTCGGACGCGGCGGCCGGCGGCACCGGCACGGGCAGCGGGTCGTCCGGCTCGGGCAGCGGCACCGGCTGGCTGTGGCTGCTCGGCTTCGGCGCTGTGGGCGCGGGCGGGGCGTGGTGGGCCGTGCGCAAGGCCAAGAAGGCCAACGCCGAGCGAACCGCCGCAGTGCGCCGCACGGTCGACGAGGACGTCACCTCCTTCGGCGAGGAGGTCGTGCGCCTCGACGTCGACGACCCCCGGCTCGACGACGCCGGCCGCGCCGACGCGCAGCGCGCGCTCGACAGCTACGAGCGGGCCAAGGGACTGTCCGCGACGATGGAGCGCCCCGAGGACGCCGGCCGCGTCACCGCCGAGCTCGAGGACGGCCGGTTCGCCCTGGCCAGCGCCACCGCGCGCCTCGAGGGCCGGCCGCTGCCGGAGCGCCGTCCGCCGTGCTTCGTCGACCCCCGCCACGGCCCGAGCACCGAGGACGTCGACTGGGCCCCGCAGGGCGGCGCCCCGCGGCCGGTGCCGGTCTGCGCCGCCTGCGCGCTCACGTTGAAGTCCGGCGGCCTCCCGCAGCCCCGCGAGATCGAGATGGCCGGCGGCCAGCGTGTGCCGTACTGGCAGGGCGGCCAGACCTACGCGCCGTACGCCGGCGGCTACTACTCCCGCAGCGCCGACGTCCTGCCCATGCTGTTCATGGGCACGATGATGGCCTCGATGTTCAGCCCCGGCCCCGTGATCATCAACAACGACCCGTCGCAGGGCGGCGGCGATGGCGGCGGCTGGGGCGACTTCGGCGGCGGTGGCGGCTTCGGGGGCGGCGACTTCGGCGGCGGAGGCGACTTCGGCGGGGGCGGCGACTTCTAGACCCGTCCGGCCGATCAGACCACGGCCCAGGGTTCCGACACCTCCACCATGAGCGGTCCTCGCGCGCTCGCGGTCATCGGTGCCGCAGCACTGCTGCCGGCGCTGGCCCTCGTGTCCGCCGTCCCTGCCCACGCCCGGCCTGACACCGCACCCGCTGCGACGGCGAGCACCCCGACGTCGGCCTGGCTGCCGTACACGAAGTGCCAGATCTTCCCGGCGTCGAACTACTGGCACGCCGACGTGTCGCGGCTCAAGGTGCACCCGCGCTCGGCGCAGTGGATGTCGCATATGCAGGCCTCGACCCGTCGTCTCCACGCGGACTTCGGACCGGCCTACGGCGAGCAGCCGGTGCCCTACGGGATCCCCATCACGGTGGTGAACGGAGCGACCCGCGTGCCAGTGCGCTTCTGGTACGTATCGGAGAGCGACCGGGTGCGCTACCCGCTGTCGACCAAGACCCGCATCGAGGGCGGCTGGAGCGCGTCGGGCGACCGGCACGCGATCGTCGTCGACGCCGCCACCTGCCAGCTGTTCGAGACCTGGGACACGCACAATTACGCCAGCGGCTGGTACGCCGGCAGCGGCGCCGTGTGGTCGCTGAAGTCCAACGCGCTGCGCAAGGCGGGCTGGACCTCGGCCGACGCTGCCGGGCTGCCGATCCTGCCGGGGCTGCTGCGCTACGACGAGGTGGCCCGCGGGCACGTCGACCACGCGATCCGCTTCACCACCAACGTCACCAACCGCGCCTACATCTGGCCCGCGCGCCACCAGGCCGGCTCGGTGACGAACCAGAACTACCCGCCGATGGGCGCACGGTTCCGGCTCAAGGCGTCGTACGACATCAGCGGCTACCCGTACTCGGCCCGCGTCGTGCTCAAGGCGATGAAGACGTACGGCCTGGTGCTCGCCGACAACGGCAGCCCCTGGTACTTCCAAGGCACCAGCGACACCCGGTGGACCGGCGGCATCGTCGAGGCGCTGGGCCGCGTGCCGGCATCGGCGTTCGAGGCCGTCGACACCAGCCCTCTGCGCGTCTCCCTCGACAGCGCGCAGGCCCGCGCCCTCTGACGAGGACGCGGGCCCGCGGGCCTGTGCTGGGTGTGGCGACTGCTCAGCTCATCGCGACGAAAGCCTTCGGGCTGAGCTTGTACACGGCGCCGGGCCCGCTGCCGGGCGGGAACGCCATCGATCCGACGACGAGCATGCCGTTGCCGTACTCCACGTCGGTGGCGCCCGGGACGTCGGCGGCCCACATGCCGCTCTTCGTGATCTTGAAGACCTTGCTGGCGAACAGCGACGACGCGTAGATCTCGCCGTGCTTGCCGACCGCGATGCCGGTGAGCGGCGGCAGGCCGCCCCACGTGCGGACGATCGTCCCGTTCCACCGGTTCACCTTGTAGATGTGGCCCTCCACCTCGGCGCCGAGGCCGGAGACGTAGAGGTAGCCGTCCGGCCCGAGCTCGACGTCGGTGGGCACGGGGTCGCACGACACGTCGCCGTTGTTGTTCGGCGGGCACCCGGGCGCGGTGAAGGTCGGGAACACCGTGAGCGCCTTGACCTTGCCGTGCTTGACGACGAGCAGGTCGTTGGCGCCGGCGTCGGCCACGATCACGCGGTCCTTCAGCGCCAGCACCGAGTACGGGTTGGACGTCGAGTCCGGCGTCGCCGGGTTCTGACCGTCGGGGTTGTTGGCGGTCTCGAAGGCCAGCAGATCGGCCACCTGACGGCTCTTGCCGCTCTGGTACACCTGGATGAGCGACGTCGGCAGCGGCTGCGACGGGTCGCCGATGGAGAGCGTGGCGTAGATGGCGCCGTTGCCCCGGACGTCGACGCCCATGACGGGCTGGGTGCCCTGGTAGACGGTCGACTGCTGGCCGTTCCACAGCCGGACCCGCTGCACGTTGGCGCCGAACGCGTCGGCGACGTAGAGGGACTTGCCCGGCCCGAACGACAGATGCAGGGGGGCGATCCACCCGCTGCCGATCGGGGTGAGGGCGGGGGCCGGGTCGGCCGAGGCGGCCGGGCCCGAGACGAGGGCGCCGGCCGCGATGGCGGCCGCGCCGAGCGCGATGACGGACGTGCGACGGTTCATACGGTCACTCCTGTGCCCGAGATGAAGGCCCCTCCCGCCGCGGCCCTGTGCCGCGACCCGCGCAGCGGAACGTAGTCCCGGCGGGGGGCCCGAAGGCACGGACCGGCGGCAATCGTCACCGTGCGCAGCAGGATGGCCCGGAAAGGCCACGCCTGCGTCCGGTATGAGGTGCGCCGCCGCTCAGTCGTGCGTGTGCAGCTGGCGGGCCGCCTCGGCGATCGAGCCGGTGAGCGACGGGTAGACCGTGAACGAGCCGGCGACGTCGTCGACGGTCAGCCGGTGCGCAACGGCCAGCGTGATCGGGAAGATCAGCTCGCTCGCCTTCGGCGCTACGACGACACCGCCGATCACGACGCCCGTGCCCGGGCGCGCGAACAGCTTCACGAAGCCGTCGGTGATGCCCTGCATCTTCGCCCGGGCGTTCGTGGCGAGGGGCAGCTTGATCGTGCGCGCGTCCTCGCGCCCGGCGTCGATATCGGCCTGGGTGACGCCGATCGTGGCGATCTCGGGATCGGTGAAGACGTTGCTCGACACCGACTTCAGGTCGAGCGGCTTCACAGCGTCGCCGAGCGCGTGCCACATGGCGACGCGGCCCTGCATCGCCGCGACCGACGCCAGCATGAGCACGCCGGTGACGTCGCCCGCGCTGTAGACGCCGCGCGCGCTCGTGCGCGAGACGCGGTCGACCTGCACGTAGCCGGCGTCGGTCAGGGTCACGCCGCTCTCGACCAGGCCGATGCCCTCGGTGTTGGGCAGCGAGCCGACGGCCATGAGGCAGTGGCTGCCCTCGACCGTGCGGCCGTCGGCGAGGGTGACCAGGACGCCGCCCTCGGTGCGCTGGACGGTCTGCGCGCGCGAGCGGCTCAGCACCTCCATGCCCCGGCGGCGGAAGACGTCCTCGAGCACCTGCGCGGCGTCGGGGTCCTCGCCGGGCAGGACGTGGTCGCGCGACGACACGAGCACGACGTCGGAGCCGAGCCCGTCGTACGCCGACGCGAACTCCGCACCGGTGACGCCGGAGCCGACCACGATCAGGCGCGAGGGCAGCACGTCGAGGTCGTAGACCTGCTCCCACGTGAGGATGCGCTCGCCGTCGGGCTCGGCGCCGGCCACGATGCGCGGGCGCGCCCCGGTGGCGACGAGGACGGCATCGGCCGGGAAGGCGTGCGAGCGCCCGCCCGCCTCGGTCGCGGTGACGACGGACGGGCCCTCGAGCCGGCCGAGGCCGGTGACGATCCGGACGCCCTCCCGCTCGAGCCGGTTCACGATGTCGGCCGACTGCGCGGCCGCGAGGCGCTTCACGCGCGAGTTGACCGCAGCTAGGTCGACCGAGACGCCGCCTTCGCCGGGCGAGCCGTCGCCGATGCGGACCCCGAGCTGGTCGCTCTCGGCGGTCAGCGTCATGACCTCCGAGGTCGCGATGAGGGTCTTGCTCGGGACGCAGTCGGTGAGGACGGCGGAGCCGCCGAGGCCGTCCCGGTCGACGACGGTGACGTCGGCCCCGAGCTGGGCCGCCACCAGGGCGGCCTCGTAGCCACCGGGTCCGCCGCCGACGATCACCACGCGCGTCATGGCGGCATCCTCCCAGAGCGCCCGACGGGCGGCGGATACCCTCCCGCTGTGACCTTGTACGCGGCGTACGGCAGCAACATGGACCCGCTGCAGATGCTGCTGCGGGCCCCGCACTCGCCGATGGCCGGCGTGGGCTGGATCCCCGGCTGGCGGCTCACCTTCGGCGGCGAGTCGCTCGGCTGGGAGGGCGCGCTCGCCACGGTCGTGGAGGAGCCCGGCAGCCAGGTCTTCGTCGTCCTCTACGACGTCACGGCGGCCGACGAGGCCAACCTCGACGAGTGGGAGGGCAGCGATCTGCGGATCTACTCCAAGATCCGGGTGCGCGTAGCCACCCTCGACGGCGATGTGACGGCCTGGCTCTACGTGCTCGACGACTACGAGGGCGGCCTGCCCAGCGCCCGCCACCTCGGCATCATCGCCGACGCCGCCGAGGCCGCCGGGGCGCCCGACGACTACGTCCACGACCTGCGCACCCGCCCCTGCACCAGCACCGGCTGACGCGCGATCCGGTAGTGCTGGGTCGCTTTGGATGGGTGAGAGGACCCTATGGCGACCGCTCACCCATCCAAAGCCGAGGTCTATCTGCGCGCGCAGTCGCCCGACCAGGCCGACTGGGTCACCGAGCTCCAGGTCCCCATCTCCCACTGACCCGGTCCGGCTGCCGGATCAGTTCGTCAGGACCGTGATGATGACGGCGACGGCCGCGATGGCGATGACGGCAGCGACCGCGGGGACCATCCAGCGGCGCCAGCCGCTGCGCTCGTACCGGCCGATCCCCGCCGCCGCCTTGATCGACTGGCCGCTGGGGTCGTGCTCGGAGAACTGGCTCATGGCTCGACGCTAGCCCCCTCCAGAGCCGGTTCGGGGGCGGAGCGCCCGAGGTGCCAGGCGCGCCAGAGCGCCCACGCGAGCGCGGCGGCCCCCACGGCGCTGAGGCCGACGACGCCGATCGGCAGCGCCAGGACGAGCACGCCCTGGCCAGCACCGGCGGCGAGAGGCGACAGAGCGGCGTACACCGCGAAGGCCGTGACGGGGACGAGCAGCGACGGGCCGAGCCGCCGCACCGGGACGCCCACGGGCCACGACCCTGGGGCAGGCGGGCGGACGCCTGTGCCGTTCGCCTGCAGCCGGCGCAGCGAGAACCACGCCAGCGCCAGCAACCCGGCCAGCAGCACGGGCCCCCACGGGATGGCCGGCACGATCAGCAGGCCCGCCCACAGCACCACGAGCCCGACGCAGAGGCCGGTGCCCCACCGCGACCGCAGCGCGCCCGACGGCAGCGGCAGCCGGTCGAGCACGACGTAGCCCGCCGCTGCCGCAGCCCAGACGAGGAGCACGAACAGGCCGTACGACGCGTACGACGGGACGGCCGGCAGCTGGCCCTCGTCGGGCACCGCTGCCCACCACCCGGCCGACCACACGCCCCACGCGGCGCCGACGGCGGCGCACACGAGCAGCGCGCGACGACCGCCGCGGCGCAGAGCCGCGGGGACCGCCCACCAGCCGAGCACGACGGTGAGCAGGCCGTGCCAGGCGACGCCGGTCCAGATCAGCGAGAACGGCAGCTGCTCGTAGACGGTCGAGGCGACGGCGCCCTCGACCAGCCAGCCGTACGCCGCTCCCACCAGCACGAGCGGCGCGAGACCGGCCGAGGGGAACCGGCGCGCGAGTCGCACCGCGAGCCCTGCGACGACGGAGTACGCCAGCCACGTGATGACCCAGCCGACGGGGCTGTCGCCGGAGCGGAACTGCGACCAGAAGCCCACCTCCGACCACGCCCACGACACCGCACCGAGCGCGAGCACCACGGCGGCCGAGCGCAGCGAGGCGCTCACGCGCCCCGGCGCCACCACGACGTCCCCTGCCATGCCACGAGTGTGGGCACGGGGCCGGGGCGACGGATCAGGGCGGCTCCCCCATCCGACCCTGACCGCGATCCGGTGGTCGGATCGCGGGGCAGGGCGCGCGATCCGACTACCAGACCGGTGGAGTGACGGACCAATCACGGGCTCGGGCTCCGTCGGGCGGGGCGACTCGGTAGCGTCCCCGGCGTGAGCGACACCGACCTCCTCCTCGATGACCCGAAGGCCGCCGCGAAGGCCGCCGCCGCCGAGCTCGCCCGCCTCACCGGCGCTGAGAGCCACGACGTCGCGCTCGTGCTGGGCTCCGGCTGGGTGCCCGCCGTCGACCTCATCGGCCAGACCGTCGCCGACATCGCCGTTACGGATCTGCCGCACTTCCCGCCGCCCGCGGTCGAGGGCCACGCCGGCCGGATCCGCAGCGTCGACGCGGGCGGGAAGCGCGCGCTGGTGTTCCTCGGCCGCACGCACTACTACGAGGGCCGCGGCGTCGAGGCGGTCGCGCACGGCGTCCGCACGGCGGCGGCCGCGGGCTGCCGGGTCGTCGTCCTCACCAACGGCTGCGGCGGGCTCAACGCCGACTGGACGCCGGGCACCCCGGTGCTCATCTCCGACCACATCAACCTCACCGGCGCCTCGCCCCTGCGCGGCGCGACGTTCGTCGATCTGACCGACCTGTACTCCTCGCGCCTGCGCGAGCTGTGCCGCTCGATCGAGCCCGGCCTGCCCGAGGGCGTCTACGCGCAGTTCCGCGGCCCGCAGTACGAGA
>Ga0102832_1001189_pt1 | contig 22545 bp, 18 predicted proteins | sample EBPBio282013_DNA_FD_88942 | JGI IMG/M metagenome (GOLD analysis project Ga0102832, IMG submission 88942) | Wastewater treatment Type I Accumulibacter community from EBPR Bioreactor in Madison, WI, USA - Reactor 2_5/28/2013_ DNA (Illumina Assembly) | ecosystem: Engineered > Bioreactor > EBPR >... | reverse complement strand
GCCGGGTCAGGCCGGGAGAACCTTGGCCATCGGCTTGCCCTTGGCCAGGTCGTCGACGAGCTTGTCGAGGTAGCGGATCTGGCGCATGAGCGGGTCCTCGACCTCCTGGATCCGCACGCCACAGACCGATCCGGTGAGGAGGGCGGACTTCGGATTGAGGTCAGCGTCAGCGAAGAAGTCGGCAAAGCTCGTGCGGTCCGACAGGTGCCGCCGCAAGGTGGGCTCGTCGAAGCCGGTCAGCCACTCGACGGCCTCGGTGAGCTCGGCCTCGGTGCGCCCCTTCTTGGTCACCTTGGTGACGTAGTGCGGGTAGACGTCCGCGACGGCGGTGTTGAAGATCCGGTGCACGCGGTCAGCCTAGACGGCGTGGTATCGACCAATTGCCTCACAGCGGAGGAGGGACGCCACTAGGGTCATTCCCCACGATGAGTGCGGGGATGATCGAGGAAGCCTCCACCGTGGCACCGGCCGAGCGGTTCGTCTCCGGCCTGACCCGCCACGGACACCGGCCTGCCCTTCGTGAGGGAAACCAGACCATCACCTACGACGCGATGACCCAGTTGGTCGACCGGGCCACCGAGCAGTGGACCGCGATGGGTCCGAGTCGTCGGCTGGTGCACTTCGAGCCGGTCGCGACGATCGATGCGGTGGCCTCCTGGCTCGGGGCAGCCCGAGCCGGTCATGTTGTCGCCCTCATTCCGCCCGGCCGTGGGGCGGGGTTCCGGCATCGCTACGACCCGGACTCGATCGCCGGTCGCACCCGAAGCGGATGGCAGGTGGAGCACCTGCGGCGGCGTTCCCGTCATGAGCTGCACCCTGATCTCGGACTGCTCATGACAACCTCCGGATCGACCAGCAGTCCGCGTCTGGTCCGCCTCTCCTTCGACAACCTGATGGCCAACACGGAGGGAATCGTCGATGCGCTCGGTATTCGTGCCGAGGACGTCGCCGTGACGACTCTGCCCCTCAGCTACTGCTATGGACTGTCGGTCCTCCACACGCATCTGGCGGTGGGTGCCAGTGTCGTCCTGACGGCGCGTTCGGTCACGGATTCCGTTCTCTGGCAGCAGATGTCGAGGGCTGGCGTGACCACCTTGAGCGCCGTGCCGCACACCTTCGACCTGTTGACGGCCGCCGGACGATCTCCAGGACAACTCCTGGCCATGCGCCAGGTCACCCAAGCAGGTGGCCGCCTCGACCCCGCCGTCGCCCGAGAGTGGGGCACCCGTGGCCAGCAGGAAGGGTGGGACCTTCGGCTCATGTATGGCCAGACCGAGGCGACGGCCCGCATCTCGGTCTCCGCCCCGCACGAAGCAATGCGTCACCCCGATCGGGTTGGTCGCCCCATTGCCCACACCCAGGTGGAACTGCGCACCGGCCGCGTCGAGAGGGAGGTGACGGCCGCGGCGACGGACGCCGACCTGCTGGTGCTGGCCAGGGACGGCGACCTGTCCCGCCTGGGACCCCGCAGCCTCGACCGGCACACCCGTTTCGTCGTCGACCACGCCCCCTGTCGCGTCCTGCTGGTGTGGCCCGGACGGGCACCCGGCCTGGCGTCCATCCCGCCGCCGCCCGACCACCCCTGAGCGCCGCCACCGCCCGCTCCCCGCGGGGTCACCCCCGGAGCATGAGGGCCAGCCTCCCCGCGTGAGGGCCAGCCCCCGTTCGCGAGGGCCAGCCTTGAGGTCGAGGGCCAGCACCAGGGAGCGAGCCCTCGGCGTCAAGGCTGGCCCTCGGCGAAAGGGTGGAGCCGGGGGACCCATGCCGCCCGGGGGTGACCAGGCCCTGGCTCAGTCCTTGAAGACGTCGATCCGCGCGCCGAGGGCGTTGAGACGGTTGGGCAGGTCCTCGTAGCCGCGGTTGATCACGTACACGTCGCGCAGCACGCTCGTCCCGCGCGCGGCCAGCGCCGCCAGCAGCAGGCACACGGCCGGACGCAGCGCCTGCGGGCAGATCAGCTCCTGCCCGCGCCAGCGCGTCGGGCCGGTCACCACGATCCGGTGCGGGTCGAGCAGCTGGACGTCCGCGCCGAGCTTGTTGAGCTCGACGAGGTGGATCGCCCGGTTCTCGTAGACCCAGTCGTGGATCATCGTCCGGCCCTCCGCCACCGCGGCGATCACCGCGAAGAACGGCAGGTTGTCGATGTTCAGCCCGGGGAACGGCATCGGGTGGATCTTGTCGGCCGCAGCATGCAGGACCGACGGGCGGACGGTGATGTCCACCAGCCGCGTCTGGCCGTTGTCGGAGCGGTACTCGGGGCTGAGCGTGTAGTCCAGGCCCATCTCGGACAGGATCGCCAGCTCGATGTCGAGGAACTCGATCGGCGCGCGCTGCACGGTCAGTTCCGAGCCGGTGACGATGGCCGCCGTGATCAGGCTCATGGCCTCGATCGGGTCCTCGGAGGGGGAGAACGCGACGTCCGCCTCGATCCGGTCCAGCCCGTGCACGGTGAGCGTCGTGGTGCCGATGCCCTCGATCCGCACGCCGAGCTCGGCGAGGAAGAAGCACAGGTCCTGGACCATGTAGTTGCTCGAGGCGTTGCGGATCTCCGTGCGCCCGGGGAACTGGGCCGCGGCCATCAGCACATTCTCGGTGACGGTGTCGCCGCGCTCGGTGAGGGTGATGCGCCTGTCCGCCTCCGGCGTCGGGTGCACCTCCGCGTGGTAGAGGCCCTGCGTGGTGCGGACGGTCAGCCCGAAGTGGCGCAGCGCCTGGAGGTGCGGGGTGACGGTGCGGGCGCCGAGGTTGCAGCCGCCGGCATAGGGGAGGTCGAACGCGTCCTCGGAGTGCAGGAGGGGGCCGAGGAACATGATGATCGAGCGCGTCCGGCGCGCGGCTTCCGCGTGCATCCGGGCGAGATCGAGCCGGGCCGGACGCACCAGCTCCAGCTCGGACTTGTCCGCCGACCAGGTGGCCCGGACGCCGATGCTGGTGAGCACCTCGAGGATCCGGTTGACCTCCTCGATCTGGGCGATCCCGCGCAGCACGGTCCGGCCGTGGTTGATCAGGGACGCGCACAGCAGGGCCACCGCCGCGTTCTTCGACGAGCGGACGGCGATCGAGCCGTGCAGCGTCACCGGGCCGTGGATGCGCAGGTGCGTGGGTCCGGCGGGACCCGCGTGGATGAGCGGGGAGTCCAGGGCGCCGGCGATCCGGTTGATCATCTCCAGGCTCAGGTTCTGCCCGCCGGACTCGATCCGGTGCACCGCGCTCTGCGAGGTGCCCAGCACGTCCGCCAGTTCCTGCTGGGTCAGGCCGCGCTGCTTGCGCGCGTCCCGGATCAGGGTGCCGATGCTGCTCGGGAGGAGGTCTGCCACGCCACGCACCTTATCTCATATGGGATATGAACGCCGAGTCCGGCCGCAGGAGTTGCCGTCCCGCGCGGGCCCCGGGGGATGTGCAGCAATACCCCGACCGGCACCCGGCGACGCCCCGACAACGCTCGCCCCGGTCGGTTAAGGTGACCATCATGACCCAACACTTCGATGTCGTCGTCCTCGGTGCCGGTCCGGGGGGTTATGTCGCTGCGATCCGTGCGGCCCAGCTGGGCAAGAGCGTCGCCGTCATCGAGAAGCAGTGGTGGGGCGGTGTGTGCCTGAACGTCGGCTGCATCCCGACCAAGGCCCTGCTGCGGAACGCAGAACTCGCCCACATCTTCACCAAGGAGGCGTCGACCTTCGGCATCGAGGGCGAGGTGCGGTTCAACTTCAAGGCCGCCTTCGACCGCAGCCGGGCGGTGTCGGACCGCATGGTGAAGGGCGTCCACTTCCTGATGAGGAAGAACAAGATCACCGAGATCAACGGCTGGGGTACCTTCACCGACGCCCGGACGATCGCGGTCACCACCGACAACGGCGAGGACACGATCACCTTCGACGACTGCATCATCGCCGTCGGCGCCACCACGAAGATGCTGCCGGGAACCCAGCGCAGCGATCGGGTGTTCACCTACGAGGAGCAGATCCTCTCCGACCGCCTGCCCAGTTCGATCGTGATCTGCGGCGCGGGCGCGATCGGCACCGAGTTCGCCTACGTCCTCGCCAACTACGGCGTGGACGTCACCATCGTGGAGTACTTCGACCGCATGGTTCCCAACGAGGACCCCGAGGTCGCGGCCGAGCTGCTCAAGGCGTACAAGAAGCTCGGCGTGAAGGTGCTGACCTCCACGAAGGTGGACGGCATCGAGGAGCACTCCGACGGAGTGCGGGTGCGGGTCAGCCCGGCCGGTGGGGGAGAGGGGCAGGTGCTGGAGGCCGAGCGCGTGCTCCAGTCCCTCGGCTTCGCCCCGCGGACGACCGGCTACGGGCTGGAGAACACCGGGGTCGCCCTCACCGAGCGCGGGGCCATCGCGATCGACGACTACATGCGCACGAACGTCGCGGGCATCTACGCCATCGGCGACGTCACGATGAAGCTGATGCTCGCCCACACCGCGGAAGCCCAGGGCGTCGTGGCCGCGGAGACCATCGCCGGGGCCGAGACCATGCCGATCAACTACGACATGATCCCGCGCGCGACGTACTGCCAGCCGCAGATCGGCTCGTTCGGCTACACCGAGGCCCAGGCCGCCGAGCGCGGCTACGAGGTGAAGGTCGCCAAGTTCCCGTTCAGCGCCAACGGCAAGGCGCACGGCCTGGGCGATGCCACCGGCTTCGTCAAGGTCGTCGCGGACGCCCGCTACAACGAGATCCTGGGCGCCCACATGATCGGCCCGGACGTGTCCGAGTTGCTCCCCGAGCTCACGCTGGCCCAGCAGTGGGACCTCACCGCGGACGAGGTCGGACGCAACATTCACGCGCACCCGAGCCTTTCCGAGGCCCTCAAGGAGGCCGTGGAGGGCATCGCGGGACACATGATCAACCTGTAGGAATGCCCGGCCGGCCCTGGACCGGCCACCACCCACAGCCCCATCGCACCCGGGAGACCGGTGGCGGCGGGGCTGTCGTGCGTCCGGAGCGGGCGGACGAGCGCTGCAGGGCCGTGTCCTCCTCACGGGGGACAAATGTCCTCCCCACGGGGGACAAAATCGGGGAAATGTCGCCCCTGAGGGGGACAGAATGTCGCTCAAAATGCCCTATTCACTAGCGAAAACGGGCTTTTCATGGCAATGGTCGGTGCATTAGTATCGAGGGGTGAGGAAATGGAACTCGGAGCGCGGGGCGACCGCCGTTGAATACGGCATCTTCGTCGCCTTCATCGCCGCCGTGGTCATCGTGGGCGTCGCGGCACTGGGTATCGGCACCCAGGGCCTGTTCACCCCGGTGGCAACCTTCTTCTCGACCTTCAGTCCGTAAGCCCGAACACCCGCAGGCCAACGGCCCGGGACGCTCGCGAACACCGGGAGCCCCACACGCCGGCGGCAGGCGGAAGAAGCCTTGCCGGAGAACCCCCCAGGTTGTCCGATAAGGAGCATTATGACACTTCAAGAGGTTCCCCCGAGCCTCGCCGGTCCCCTGAAGCCCCCCACTGATCGGACGCAAGAGATGAGCCTCACCCAGCTGGTCGCCCGGTTCGACCGTTGGCTGGACCGTGTGATCCAGACCGACGAACGCTTCATCTGCGCCGCCTGCGACGACCGTTTCCACAGCCGCGCACTGGGCGTCGAGCACGTCCTTCGCTGCCACCCCGAGTACCAGGGCGTCGTCGTCTATGACGAGGCCCCCGCACCCGCGCCGACGCCGGTGGCGCCCGCGCGTCCGGCCTGGTCGCCGATCCCCGGCGGACTCACCGCGGTCCCCGTGCACGTCCGCTCCTTCTGAGCCCCATCTGACGCACGACTGTCCGGTGCCCGGTCCCCGCTGAGCGTGGATCGGGCACACTCCTTGCTGTGACCAGCGCACGCACCCCCGTCGCCGCCACCGTCCTCGCCCGTGCCGGTGTGGCGCACCGCCTGCACGAGCACCCGCCGGCACGCACCGAGTCGGAGCTGCACCTCACCGGGCTCGACGTGGACACCTCCGCCAAGACGCTGGCATTCACCCTGCCCGACGGACGGATCGTGCTCGCCGCGATCCCCGGACGGGCCCGCCTGCGGTACGGCAACCTGGCCCGCGCGCTCGGCGTCCCCCGCACGTCGCTGCGTCCGGCCGGGACAGAGACCCTCGCCGTCCTCGGCATGGAGCCGGGCGGAGTGACGCCCGCCTGTGACGATCCCCGGGCCACGCTCGTGCTCGATCGCAGCCTGCTGGGACATCCGGTCCTCTACTGCGGCAGCGGGCTGCCCGAGGTGTCGGTCGAGCTCGCCGCCGCCGACCTCGCGGGGCTCCGGCCCGACGTCGTGCTGGCCGACTTGTGCTCGGAGGCGCCGTGAGAGCGTCCCTTCCGCCGCTGCGGGCTCACCGGAGGGCCTCCGACACGACGTCCCGCGCGTCCGCTCCCCCACCTTCCGGGACGGCCGGTCCCGGACCACTAGCATGTCGCCCAGTGCCCCCCGGCGCCCCGAGCGAAGGATCAGTACTGTGATCAACCCTGTCACCGAGCTGCGGGCGTTCTTCCGCGCCGCTCTCGTCGACCGGGTGGACCGGGACCACGAGGAGTCCGCGGAGGCCCTGGTCCAGCGGCGCTGGATCTCCTCGGTGACGCTCGCCGTCGGCTCGTTCATGCTGGCCTGGAGCCTTCGGCTGTCCCCCGGCAACCCCGCGTACTACGCGGCAACGCTCGCCCTGGCCGTCACCTGGATCGTCGGCGGACTGCTGTCGGGCAAGCTCTACCTCGGCAGCGCGAACAGCAGGGACGGGCAGCGCGCGAGCCGCGGGATCCTCCAGGCCGTCATCCTCGGGCTCCTTCTGCTGGGCCTCTTCCTCGGCGTCGCAGCCCTCGCCAGCCCCGTGCCGGCCCTGCGCGACCAGCTGGCCGTCCTGCTCGTGCCGTCCTACTTCAGCTTCCTCCCGGTCGTCGTGCTGCTCACCCTGCTGAATGCGATCGGCGAGGAGCTGTTCTTCCGTGGCGCGTTGTACGCGGCTGTGGGCGGACGCCAGGCGATGCTCGTCACGACGCTCGTCTACGCCCTCACGACGATTCCGACCGGACTGCCGGTGATGGTGCTCTCCGCCGCCCTCGTCGGCGTGGTGGTGGGCCTCCAGCGCCGCGTCACCGGCGGCGTCCTCGCGCCGGTGATCACGCACGTGATCTGGGCGATGGGCGTGCTCTTCCTGCTGCCGGTGGCCCTCGGCCTCTAGACGCACTCCCCTGGACGGGGCGCTCGGTCGGTGTCAGAGACCGTCCGACACAGCGCCCGTAGCGAAGCCGGGTGACCGCTCCCCCGTGCTCAGCCCTTGACCGCTCCCGCGGTGAGGCCGGACACGATGTAGCGCTGGAGGAAGAGGAACAGCAGCAGGACGGGCAGCGCCGCGACGACGGCCCCGGCGGCGAACAGGCCCCAGTTCGCGTCCTTCTGCGACGACACCATGCTGTAGAGCCCGACCGCCAGCGTCCAGTTCTCCTCCGTCTGGAGCACGACCCGCGCCACGACGAATTCCGCAAACGACGAGATGAAGCTCAGCAGCGACACCACGGCGAGAATCGGCACGACCAGCGGCAGCACGATCGTCCAGTAGGTCTGGGCGTGCGTGGCGCCGTCGATCTTGGCCGCCTCGTCGATCTCCATCGGCACGGAGTTGAAGAACCCGTACATCAGGAAGGTGTTCGCCCCCAGCGCTCCGCCCAGGTAGACCATGATCAGCGCGAGCCGGGAGTCCAGGCCCAGCGCAGGCACGACCTCGCCGAGCGTGAGCAGGAGCAGGAAGATCGCGACGAACGCGAGCACCTGCGGGAACATCTGGATGATCAGCAGGCTGGTCAGCCCCGTGCGGCGTCCGGTGAAACGGAAGCGCGAGAACGCGTACGCCGCCGCGGCTCCCATCACCACCGTGCCGATCGCCGTCGCGACAGCGATCGCCAGGGTGTTGCCCATCCATGCCCAGAACTTCGTCGCGTTGAGAGCCGCGAAGTTCGCCCCCGAGATCGTCTGGAACAGCTGGTTGGAGCCGGTCAGCGTCCCGTCGGTCGTCAGGGACGCGGACATCACGTACACCACGGGGAACGCGGCGTAGACCACCGCGACCAGGCCCACCAGGTGCCGCCACCCGAGGTGGCTCAGCCACTTCCGCGGCGTCATCCTGCGTCGCTCGGCGGGCGCGATCGCCTTCGCTGTCGCGGCCATCAGAGCACCTCCTCCAGCTTGCGGGTCTGGCGGAAGCCGAGACCGGCGATCACCGCGACGAGCACGAAGATCACGATCGACAACGCACTGGCCAGGCCGTAGTTCTTCGGCGCGGAGCCGTCCACGCCCGAGATCGAGTAGACCATCGTGATCAGCAGGTCGGTCGCACCGATGGGGGCGGACGTGTCCCCGAAGCGCGGCCCGCCCTTGGTGAGCATGTAGATCAGGGTGAAGTTGTTGAAGTTGAACGCGAAGCTGGCGATCAGCAGCGGCGCCGTGGTGATCAGCACCAGCGGCCCCGTCACCGACAGCCAGGTGCGCACCGGGCCGGCGCCGTCCACCTTCGCGGCCTCCTTGATGTCCGCCGGCAGTGCCTGGAGGGCTCCCGTGGCCACCAGGAACATGTACGGGAAGCCCAGCCACAGGTTCACCCCGAGGACGGACAGCCGCGCCAGCCACGGGTCGTCCAGCCACGGGATCTCCGCCCCGCCGAGGATGACCTGGTTGACGAAGCCGAACTTCGTGTTGAGCAGACCCGACCAGATCAGCGCCGAGAGGAAGCCCGGAAGCGCGTAGGGCAGGAGCAGGAGCGTGCGGTAGATCTTGCGGCCGCGCACCTTCTCCTCGTTCATGACGATGGCCAGGAACAGGCCCAGCAGGAACGTGGTGAGCACCGACAACAGCGCGAAGGCGAGGTTCCACGCCAGGACCCGGAAGAACGGGCCCGCGTACTGCTCGTCGGTCACCGCCTTGGTGAAGTTCTCGAACCCCACCGCCACGCGCCAGCCGGTCGCCAGCGACTTGCCGTCGGCCGAGACGAACTGGCCGCGGTCGTTCGCGGTGTAGACCGTGCCGGACGCCGTGTCGGTCATGGTGCCGGCGTTGGCGTCGTAGACGAACACCGACGTGTAGAGGTAGCCCGTGGTGCCGTTCTGGGTGCGGATCGAGCCGTCGGCGGCGTTCGCACTGAACGGGACGCGGAGGCTGGTCACGGCAGCCTGGTTGCTGAAGACCTGCTGCTGCGTGGCGATCGTGTAGCCGGGAACCGCCGTCACCCGCTTGCCGGCCAGGGTCGCCCCGGGAGCCGGCTCGAGCGCCTGCGTGGCCGTGCCGACCTTCACGGTGCCGTTGTCGACGATGGCGAAGCCGAGCTCCTCGCCGCGGTACACGACGGTCAGCGGGTAGGCGGCCGAACCCTCCACCCGCTTCTCGTTCTGGGACAGGATCGAGGCGATCGCCTGTTCCTTGTCGAGGTTGTGCCCGTCGCCGTAGTTGGTGAACGAGATGTAGGCGGTGTACAGGATCACGAAGACCTGGAACACCAGCAGGAAGACCACGCCCGGGGCGATGTACTTGGCCGGCAGCGTGTGCCGGCGCGAGAAGTACACCCAGTCGAGCGCGAGCAGGATCACCAGCATGGCGCCGAAGACCGCCCACGAACCCTCGCGCCAGGCCGCCAGCAGGATGAAGATGCCCAGCGCGTTCACCAGCGCCATCAGGAACAGCTTGACCACGAACCCCACACCGAACTCGCGTGAGCTCCAGGCCTTCTTCTGCACGGGTGCGGTCTCGCCGACCGCCGGTTCCATCAGATCAGTCATGATCGTCGGTGGATGCGGGTGTGCGGCAGGGGGCGCCGATCCCTCGGCGCCCCCCGGCGACAACCTACTTCTTGATCTTCGCCTGGATGTCGGAGATCATCTTCTGCCACCCGGCGACCGGCTGCTGCTTGCCGGAGACGATGTTCGCCTCCGTCACGCCCCAGAACGTCCACACGGAGGCCATCTCGGGGATCGACGGCATCGGCACCGCGTCCGCGGCCACCTTCGCGAAGCCGGCGGTGAGCGTGTCGCCGGCCGCCTTCTCCGCCGCGCTGGTCAGGGCCGGCGTGCGCTGCCCCGCCTCGTACATGGAGTACTGCACGTCGGTGGTGGCGATGTAGTTGGTCAGGAAGTCGTTGGCCACGATCGGGTTGGCCGACTTCGACGAGATGAAGAAGCCCTGGACGCCCACGAACGGCGAGGCCTTCTGGCCCCCGGCGGACGGGATCGCGTCGATCGCCAGGTCGAGGCCCTTGAACTTCTCGAGCATCCAGGGGCCGCCGATGATGAACGGCGACTTGCCCTTGGCGAAGGCGTCCACCGCGATGTCGTAGGTGATGGCGGTGTCGAGCACGCCCGACTTGCCCTGGTCGGCGAGCCACTGGGCGAACTTCTCACCGTTGGCGCCGCCCATGGCGAGCTCGCTGGTGTAGGAGCCGTCCGCGTTCTGGGTGAACACCGGGGCGCCGAAGGAGGTCTGCAGCGGGTAGGCCGTGTAGGGGTCGCCCGTCGTGCCCAGCTGGAGCAGGATCGGGTACTTCGTGCCGGCCTTCTTGCCGGCGGCGAGGGCGTCGTCCCACGTCGCCGGGGCCTCCGGGGCCAGCTTGGTGTTGCGGATCAGGCCGATGTTCTCGATCGCGTACGGGACGCCGTACACCTGGCCGTCCTGGGTGAAGGCCTGGATCGCCACCGGGGCGAACTCGCCGGCCTTGTCGCCGAGCTCGATCGGGGCAACCACGCCGTTCTGGATCAGGTTGCCCAGCCAGTCGTGTGCACCGATCGTCACGTCCGGGCCCTTGCCGGTGGGCACCTGGGAGGTGAAGTCGGCCTGGATGTCTGCGAAGTTCTTCTTGACGAGCTCGACCTTGGCCTTGGTGGCGGTCTCGAACGCCTTCGCCGCCGCCTGGGTCGCCGCGAGTCGCGTGTCGTCGACCCACACCGTCAGGGTGGTGCCGCTGTAGTCGGCCGCGGCGCTGGACGCCGGCGACGCGGGCGCGCTGGACGACGGTGCGGCGGGCGTGGTTGAACATGCACTGAGCGCCACGATCGCGGTGACGACTCCAAGACTGACGATGCTCCTTCGCATCATGCTCCTCTTCGTTGATGGCATCGACCGCCGAGGGAGGCGGCTGTGTACCGGCAGCGTAGTACCGCGTTGCAGGATTTGCGCAACGCATTGCGCAATCGTTACCGAGTCGAGATGATAACGGTTACAGGGACCTCCCCTGATCCGATACGTTTCTGCCGCGACGATGCAGTCGGGAACGGAGCAAGATGGCACACAAGCGCGCAACGGGGGCGTCCAAGCCCCGGTTGCTCGACATCGCGGAACTGTCCGGCGTGAGCACCGCCACGGTCTCCCGGGTCCTCAACGGGAAGCCGGGCGTGGGCGACGAGGTCCGCGGCTCGGTGCTGGCAGCCCTCGACATGCTGGGCTACGCACGCCCCGCGATCCTGCGGCACAAGACCAGCGGACTGGTGGGCGTGGTCGTTCCCGAGCTCAACAACCCGATCTTCCCCGCCTTCGCGCAGGGCCTGGAGTCCCGGCTGTCCCAGCACGGGTACACCCCCCTGCTGTGCACGCAGTCCCCCGGCGGCACGACCGAGGACGAGTCGATCGAGCTGCTGCTCGGCCAGGGCGTCTCCGGGATCATCTTCGTCTCCGGCCTGCACGCCGACTCCTCCGCGTCCCTCGACCGCTACCACGACCTGCGCGGACGGGGCATCCCGCTCGCCTTCGTCAACGGCTGGGCGCCCGGGGTGGACGGCACGTTCGTCGCCACCGACGAGGCGGCCGGCATGGACAGTGCGATCCGCCACCTGGCCTCCCTCGGGCACACCCGCGTCGGACTGGTGATCGGCCCGGACAGGCTGGTGCCCGCGCAGCGGAAGATCGCCTCGTTCGGCACGGCCCTGGCCGACCACCTGGGCATCGACGACCCCGAGCCCCACATCTTCCGCACGCTGTACACCCTCGAGGGGGGACACGCCGCAGCCGAGCGCCTGGTCGAGTCCGGCCATACCGCTCTGGTGTGCGGGTCGGACCTGATGGCGCTGGGGGCGATCCGGGGCGTGCGTGGCAAGGGGCTCTCCGTGCCAGAGGACGTCTCGGTGATCGGCTACGACGACTCCCCGCTGATCGCCTTCGTCGACCCGCCGCTGACCACCGTCCACCAGCCCGTGGGCGCGATGTGCCAGGCGGTGGTCGCCGCGATGCTCGGGGAGATGGACGGCAATCCCGGACCGCGCACCGAGCTGCTCTTCCGGCCCGAGCTGATCGTGCGCGCGTCCACGCACGCCGCACGCCACTAGGCCCTCCTGGGCAACAGTGCCCACTCCCCCGCCGCCGGACGGCCCGTCTGGCGCGGGGATACTGGCCCGGTGACCCGCCTCGACAGCGGCCTCGCCGGGCTCACCGCCGCCGGCGCGGGCCTCGCTGCGGGCCAGGTGCTCGGCGCGCTCGTCGCGCCCGGTTCGGCCCCGTTGGTCGCGGTCGGCTCCGCGGTGATCGACCTGGCACCCCCGGCGCTGAAGGAGTGGGCGGCGTCCACCCTGGGGACGGCGGACAAGGCCGTTCTCGTGGCCGTGGTCGCCCTCGCCGTCGGCGTTCTCGGCGTGCTCGCCGGGCTGGGCTCTCGCCGGTGGCGGCCGCTGGGCGACCTGACCGCTGCCCTCCTCGGCGCGACCGGCATCGCCGCGGCGCTCACCCGTCCGGACGCCGGGCCGCTCGCCTTCCTGCCCAGCCTGGCCGCCGCGCTGGTGGCCGCGGGGATCCTCCGGTGGCACCACCGCAGGGCGTCCACGCTGTCGCACCCGCCGGACCACGCCGGCCCCGACCGCCGCCTGGTGCTCACCGCGGGCGCGGGGGTGGCCGCTGCGGCTGTCACGGCGACCTTCAGCGGGGCCGGGGGCCGGCCGCCGGCCGGGGTCACCCTGCCGTCCGCTGCGACCCCGGCTCCCCCGCTGCCGGCAGGACTGGAGGCGACCGTCGCCGGGGTGACGCCGCTGCGCACGCCGGTGAAGGACTTCTACCGGATCGACACCGCCCTGCTCGTGCCCCAGCTCGACCCGGGGGCCTGGCGGCTCGACGTCACCGGCATGGTGGCCCGCCCGTTCTCGCTGTCCTGGGACGAGCTGCTGGCGCTGCCGATGATCGAGCGGGACATCACCCTCACCTGCGTCTCCAACGAGATCGGCGGACCCTACTGCGGCAGCACGCGCTGGACCGGCGTCCGGGTGGCCGACCTGCTCGCCCGCGCCCAGCCGTCCCCCGGTGCCGACCAGGTGCTCAGCGCCTCCACCGACGGCTTCACCGCCAGCACCCCCCTCGCCGTCCTGCTCGACGGGCGGGACGCGATGGTCGCGATCGCCATGGACGGACGTCCGCTCACCCCGGAGCACGGCTTCCCCGCCCGCCTGGTGACGCCCGGCCTGTACGGGTACGTGGGCGCAACCAAGTGGCTGACCCGGCTCACGGTCACCACCTTCGCCGCCGAACAGGCGTACTGGACCACCCGGGGCTGGGCGGAGCAGGCGCCGGTCAAGACCGCGACCCGCCTCGACACCCCCACCGGGCGCATCCTCGCCGGGGCGACGGTCGTCGCCGGTGTCGCCTGGGCGACACACCGGGGCGTGAGCCGCGTGCAGGTCCAGGTGGACGGCGGGCCGTGGCAGGACGCCCGGCTCGGCCCGGACGTCGGCCTCGACTACTGGCGGCAGTGGTACCTGCCGTGGAACGCGACCAGCGGGCGCCACCGGCTCGCCGCCCGCGCGTTCGACGGGTCCGGGGTGCCACAGCCGGCCGCGGTCCAGGGGGTCCTGCCCGACGGCCCGACCGGCTACCACGTGGTCGACGTCGACGTGGCCTGAGGGCCAGTCGATCCGCGAACCCGGCCCTCGCGATCCCCTTCGATGGGGCACGATGGCCTCATGCCCTCCCTGCGCCTGGGCCTCGACATCGGCTCGACCACCGTCAAGGCGGTCGTGCTCCGCGGGCGCCAGGCTGTCTTCCGCGACTACCGGCGGCACAACGCCGACGTGCGCGGCGAGCTGCGCAGCCTGCTGGCCGCGGTCGCGGAGCGGTTCGGCGAGGACCCGCTCGCCGCGGCGGTCACCGGCTCCGGCGGGGTCCAGGTGGCCCAGCTCGCCGGCCTGCCGTTCGTCCAGGAGGTGATCGCGAGCACGGAGGCGGTCCGGGCACTGGTCCCGGGCACGGACGTGGTGATCGAGCTCGGCGGGGAGGACGCGAAGATCACCTACCTGACCCCGGTGCCCGAGCAGCGCATGAACGGTACGTGCGCGGGGGGCACCGGCGCCTTCGTCGACCAGATGGCCACGCTGCTGCACACCGACGCCGCCGGCCTGGACGACCTCGCCTCCCGCTACGAGAACCTCTACCCGATCGCCTCCCGCTGCGGCGTGTTCGCCAAGTCCGACCTCCAGCCGTTGCTCAACCAGGGTGCCGCGCACGCCGACCTTGCCGCCTCGGTGTTCCAGGCCGTCGCACTGCAGACCATCTCGGGGCTCGCCGCCGGCAACCCGATCCGCGGGAACCTCGTGTTCCTCGGCGGCCCGCTGCACTTCCTGCCCCAGCTGCGGGAGGCCTACCGCCGGGCACTGGCCGGTCAGGTGTCGAGCTTCACCACGCCTCCGGACGCCCAGCTGTTCGTCGCGATCGGCGCCGCGATGCTCGCCGACGGGACGCCCCGCCCGGCGGCGGACCTGCTGGCGGGGGTCGATCGCAGGACCAGCCTCACCCTCACCCGCAGCCACCTCCGTCCGCTGTTCGCGGACGAGGACGAACGGCGGGAGTTCGACGCCCGGCACGCCACGACCGCCGTCCCCCGCGGCGAGCTGGCCGCCGCCACCGGGGCGTGCTTCCTGGGGATCGACGCCGGATCCACCACGATCAAGGCCGTCCTCCTCGACGCCGACGACGTCGTGCGGTACTCCCACTACGCGTCCAACCGCGGCGACCCCGTGTCCGCCGCCGTGGGGATCGTGCGCGAGGTGCGCGCGGGACTGCCCGCGTCCGCGTGGCTGGGACGCGCGTGCGTCACCGGCTACGGCGAGGACCTGATCCGGGCGGCGTTGCGCGTCGACGACGGCGAGGTCGAGACGATGGCGCACTACCGGGCGGCCGAGCACGTCTGCCCCGGGGTCACCTCGGTCATCGACATCGGCGGGCAGGACATGAAGTACCTGAGGGTCCGCAACGGCGCCGTCGACTCGATCGCGGTGAACGAGGCCTGCTCGTCCGGCTGCGGCTCGTTCCTCCAGACCTTCGCCGAGACCATGGGCACCGACGTCGCAGCCTTCGCCCGCTCGGCCCTGGCCTCGGCCCAGCCGGTGGACCTGGGCAGCAGGTGCACGGTCTTCATGAACTCGTCGGTGAAGCAGGCGCAGAAGGAGGGAGCGGACGTCGGGGACATCTCCGCCGGCCTGTCATACTCCGTAGTACGCAACGCCCTCTACAAGGTGATCCGGCTCAAGGACGCGTCCCAGCTCGGCGAGCGCGTGGTCGTGCAGGGCGGGACCTTCCTCAACGACGCGGTGCTGCGCGCCTTCGAGCTGCTGACCGGGACGACGGTCGTGCGTCCCGACATCGCCGGCCTGATGGGGGCGCTCGGCGCCGCGCTGGCCGCGAAGGCGGCCTTCGCACCGGGTACGCGCTCGGAGCTGCTGGGCACCGACGAGCTCGACGCGTTCGGGATCGAGACCGCCCTGGACACCTGCCGCCTGTGCCAGAACCACTGCCAGCTCACCGTCTCCACCTTCTCCGACGGGACGCGGCACGTGTCCGGCAACCGCTGCGAGCGGGGCGCCGCCGGCACGGCGAGGGTCGCGCGGACGTCGGAGCTGCCGAACCTCTACGCCTACACCTACCAGCGCGTGTTCGGCTACCGCCGCCTCACCGGCGCCGCGGCCACGAGGGGCGACATCGGCATCCCCCGGGTGCTCAACATGTACGAGAACTACCCGTTCTGGTTCACCGTGCTGTCGCGACTGGGCTTCCGTGTCGTCCTCTCCGGCCGCTCGGGCCACGAGACCCTCGCCGCCGGTGCGGAGTCCATCCCGTCGGAGAACGTGTGCTACCCAGCCAAACTCGCCCACGGGCACCTGGAGAACCTGCTCGACCGAGGCGTGCGGACGATCTTCTACCCGTGCGTCCCCTTCGAACAGCGGCAGTTCGCGGACGCCGACAACCACTTCAACTGCCCGATCGTCGCCTTCTACCCCCAGGTGCTGGAGAAGAACGTCCCGCGGCTCCGGGAGCCCGGGATCCGCTACCTCGACCCGTTCCTGAACCTGAACGAGCCGGCCCACCTCGCCCAGCGGCTGGTCGAGGTCTTCGAGGACTTCGACGTGAGCCTCGCCGAGGCCAGGGACGCGGTGGAGGCGGGCTACGCCGAGGACGCGCGGGTGAAGGCCGACATCCGTGCGGAGGGACGCCGCGCGCTGGACTGGCTCGTCGAGCACGGCGGGCGCGGCATCGTCCTGGCCGGGCGCCCCTACCACCTCGACCCGGAGATCAACCACGGCATCCCGGAGCTCATCACCGGTCTCGGGATGGCGGTGCTCACCGAGAACAGCGTGATCGACGCGCCACGGGTCTCCCGTCCCCTGCGGGTGCGGGACCAGTGGGCCTACCACACCCGCCTCTACGAGGCGGCGGCGGCAACGGCCCCCGAGCCGCGGCTCCAGCTGGTCCAGCTGAACTCGTTCGGGTGCGGGGTCGACGCGATCACCACCGACCAGGTGCAGGAGATCCTCGAGGCCGCCGGCGACGTCCACACCGTCCTCAAGATCGACGAGGTCTCCAACCTCGGCGCAGCCCGGATCCGGCTGCGCTCGCTCAAGGCGGCCACCGCCCAGCGCCGCGCCGGTGGCGAACTGGCCAGCGCCGACATCGACACCGCCGCCACGCCGGCGACCCGTGCGGTCTTCACGGCGGAGGCCCGCCGCACACACACGGTCTACGTCCCCCAGATGGCACCCATCCACTTCCGTTTCGCCGTCGCGGTCCTGCGACGGTTCGGCTACCGCGTGCAACTGCTGGACCGCACGACGCCCGAAGATGTCGAGGTGGGACTCAAGTACGTGAACAACGACGCCTGCTACCCCGCGATCATGGTGGTCGGGCAACTGGTCAACGCGTTCCTCACCGGCGGCGCGGATCCGGCCAACTCCAGCGTCGCGATCACCCAGACCGGGGGGATGTGCCGCGCCACGAACTACGCCGGACTGCTGCGCAAGGGCCTGGCCGATGCCGGCTTCCCGCAGGTTCCGGTGGTCGCGGTCAGCGCCCAGGGGTTCGAGGAGAACCCCGGGTTCACGCTCGGTCCCGCGCTCGTGCACCGGGGCATCCAGGCCCTCGTGCTGGGCGACCTGCTGCAGACGGTCCTGCTGCGCGTGCGTCCCTACGAGCGGGAACCGGGCGCGGCACAGGCGCTCTACCGCCGCTGGGACGCGATCTGCCAGGACTTCTTCACCCACAACGGCTACTCCCCCACTCTCGGACGCCGCGTCGGGTACGGCTGGATCATCGACCACCTGGTGGCCGCCTTCGACGCGCTCCCGCTGCGGGACGTGCCCCGGCGCCCGCGGGTGGGCCTGGTGGGCGAGATCCTGGTGAAGTTCCACCCCGACGCCAACAACCACGCCGTCCAGGTGATCGAGGACGAGGGGTGCGAGGCCGTGTTGCCCGGGCTCCTGGAGTTCTTCGGCCAGATGCTCTACACCGGCGACTGGAAGTGGCACCACCTCGGGATCGGGGAGAAGTCCCGGCACGCCAAGAAGGTCGGGCTGTGGCTGGTCGAGCAGTACCAGGCCCCGGCCAACCGCGCGCTCGCGCGGTGTGGCGGCAAGTTCACCGTGCAGGCCGACCTCGCGACCATGGCTCAGCGGGCCCGCAACGTCGTCTCCCTCGGCACCACCGCCGGCGAGGGCTGGCTGCTCACCGCGGAGATGATGGAACTGATCGAGTCCGGCACCCCGAACATCATCTGCGCCCAGCCGTTCGCCTGCCTGCCCAACCACGTGGTCGGCAAGGGCATGTTCCGCGAGCTGCGCAGGCTCTACCCGCACGCGAACATCACGTCGATCGACTACGACCCCGGCGCGAGCGAGGTGAACCAGCTCAACCGGATCAAGCTGGTGGTGGCCGGCGCGCACCGGGCCGGCGACGTGGCCACCCGGGACTCCACCCCGGCCGGCGCCGCAGCCCTCGTCGAGAGCTGACGGCGAGCGATCAGCCTGGCGTCCCCTCAGGCCTCGAACGGCTCGGGGTCGCCGGCGCCGTACCGGGTGATCTCCACCTCGTCGCCGGAGAGGTCCACGATGGTGGTCGGCTCCAGCCCGCAGTCGCCCGAGTCCAGGACGGCGTCCAGCTGGGCGCCCAGCTCGTCGTTCACCTGCCAGCCGTCGGTCATCGGCTCAGTCTCCCCCGGCAGGATCAGCGTGGAGGACATCAGCGGCTCGCCCAGCGTGTGGAGCAGCGCCAGGGCGGTCGTGTGCCGGGGAACCCGGACGCCGACCGTCCGCTTCTTCGGGTGCAGCATCACCTTCGGCGCCTCGCGCGTGGCCGTCAGGATGAAGGTGTACGCGCCCGGCGTGGCGGCCTTCACCGCGCGGAAGACGTCGTTGTTCATCTGCACGTACTGGCCGAGCTGGGCGAATTCGCTGCAGACCAGCGTGAAGTGGTGCTTGTCGTCCAGGCGCCGGAGGCTGCGGATCCGCTCGAGGCCTTCCCTGTTGCCCAGGCCGCAGCCCAGGGCGTAGCCGGAGTCGGTCGGATAGGCAACGAGCCCGCCGCCGCGCAGGATCTCCGCGACCTGCGCCAGGGCCCTCGGCTGGGGGTTGTCGGGATGCACGTCGAAGTAGCGAGCCATGGCGTCGAGCCTAGTCGCGGACGGTGCCCGACGTGGGCGGTCGGCGGGTCGGCCCGCCGGTCGCGCGGCCGGTCTCGCTCCCGGCGGGCCGGATGCCTCCCGGTGCCGGCGAAGGGCTAGATTGCCGGGCATGCCGCTGCTGTCCCTGCCCCTGGACCACCTGCGATCCCGCACGAGCCTGAAGTGGCGCACCTACGCACCCGACGTCCTGCCCATGTGGGTCGCCGAGATGGACGTCGCCCTCCACCCGGCGGTCGCCGCAGCGGTCGGCGAGGCCCTCACCCGCGGGGACACCGGGTATCCCCACGGCACGGCGTACGCGGAGGCCTTCGCGGCGATGGCCGCCACCCGGTGGGCGTGGGAGCTCGACACCGCTGCGCAGGCCCGTCGGGCGGGCGACGTCATGAACTCGATCCTCGCCGTGCTGGAGGCGTCGACGGACCCCGGGGACGCCGTCGTGATCAACCCGCCGGTCTACCCGCCGTTCCGCCAGGTGGTCTCCGGCTACCGCCGCAGGATCACCGAGGCGCCACTGGCGGCGTCCGGACGCCTCGACCTGACCACGCTCGAAGCCGCCTTCGCCGGGCCCGACCGTCCCCGCGCCTACCTGCTGTGCTCGCCGCACAACCCGACGGGCGTCGTCCACACCGCGGCGGAGCTGGCTGCCGTCATGGAGCTCGCCGCGCGGTACGACGTCCAGGTCGTCGTCGACGAGATCCACGCCCCGCTGGTCGACCCCGGCACCACGTTCGTGCCCCTGCTCACCGTCCCCGGGGGCGAGCGCGCGGTGTCGGTCACCAGCGCGGGCAAGACGTGGAACCTCGCCGCGTTCAAGGCCGGGCTGATCATCGCCGGCACCGAGGCCACTCCCCTGCTCCAGAAGCTGCCCCCGCTCGCCCAGCAGTCCACCGGCCACCTGGCCAACCTCGCGCACACCGCCGCGCTCGTCTCCGCACAGGACTGGGTGGACGAACTCATGGTCGAGGTGGCCGCCAACAAGCGGCTGCTCGCCACAGAACTGGCCACCCGGGTGCCGGGGGTGAGGTACGAGCCCCAGCCCGGCACCTACCTGGCGTGGCTGGACTGCACCGACCTCGGCCTGGCGGCTCCCGCCCGCCACTTCCTCGAGTCGGGCAGGGTGGCGTTCTCCCCGGGCGCGAACTTCGCCTCGGGCCACCGGCAGTGGGTCCGGGTGAACCTCGCCTGCGCGCCGGAACTCGTCGTCGAGGGGGTCCGCCGGATGGCCGGGAGCCTCAGCGAGGGCTGGGCCTGCCCCGACCACCACGAGGAGTGCGTCTAGCCCACCGGCCCCCGGTGCGTCAGCGCCAGCCGAGCGCCGGAGCCACGTGGGTGAGGACCGACTCGATCACGTGGGCGTTGTAGTCGACCCCCAGCTGGTTGGGCACGGTCAGCAACAGCGTGTCCGCCGCGGCGATCGCCTCGTCCTCGCGCAGCTGCTCGACCAGGACGTCGGGCTCCGCGGCGAAGCTGCGTCCGAAGATCGCGCGCGTGGACGCGTCGATCCAGCCCACCTGGTCTGCGGAGTCCTCCCCGCCGAAGTAGGCCCGGTCGCGGTCGTCCACCAGCGGGAAGATGCTGCGGCTCACCGACACCCGCGGCTCGCGGTCGTGGCCGGCTGCAGCCCAGGCTTCACGGAACAGCCGCACCTGCTCGGCCTGCTGGACGTGGAACGGTTCGGACGACTCGTGGGTCTTCAGGGTCGAGCTCATCAGGTGCATGCCCTGCTCAGCCGCCCAGACCGCCGTCGCGTTGGACGACGCACCCCACCAGATGCGGTCGCGCAGGCCCGGGGCGTGCGGTTCCAGCCGCAGCAGTCCCGGCGGGTTGGGAAACATCGGACGCGGGTTCGGCTCGGCGAAGCCCTTGCCCTCCAGCACGGTCAGGAACACGTCGGCGTGCATGCGCGCCATGTCCGCGTCCGTCTGGCCCTCCGGCGGGGCGTAGCCGAAGTAGCGGTAGCCGTCCACGACCTGCTCGGGCGATCCCCGGCTGATCCCCAGCTGGAGCCGCCCGCCCGAGATGAGGTCGGCCGCGCCGGCGTCCTCTGCCATGTAGAGCGGGTTCTCGTAGCGCATGTCGATCACGGCGGTGCCCAGCTCGATGCGGCTCGTGCGCGCCCCCATCGCCGCGAGCAGCGGGAACGGTGACGCGAGCTGTCGCGCGAAGTGGTGGACGCGCACGTAGGCGCCGTCCGCGCCGAGCTCTTCCGCCGCGACCGCCAGGTCGATCGACTGGAGCAGCGCATCCGCGGCCGAGCGCGTGTGGGAGCCGTGGCCACCGGACCAGTGGCCGAAGGAGAGGAATCCGATCCGCTTCACGTGCAGTACAACGCGCCGCGTCCCCAGCCATTCCCCTAGCGGTTCGACACCAGGTCGGCCTCGGCCGCGCCCCGTCCGACGAGGCGCTGGATGCCGATCAGGCTGAGGAACACCGGCTCGACCGTGGTGGTGGTCGACACCCGGACCCGTCCCGCCACGAGCCGGACCTCGCCGGTCACGTCACCGCTGCCGGCGAGCACCCGCTGTGCGGTCGCGATCGCGGCGCCGGCGTCGGGCTCCCGTCCGGCGAGGCGTGCGGCCGCGGTCTCGTCCGCCGCGGCCCGCGCCGCGGCGGAGGCGACCAGCTCTGCCCGGCGGGCGGCCACCGCCTGGGCGCCACCGTCCACCACGAGGCCGGCGACGACCAGCAGCGCGAGCACGACGACGGCGACGAACGCCGACATCGACAGGCCCCGCTCTTCCCGCATGACCACCCCCGATCCGAGGGACCCATTGTGCTCCCGCCGCAGGCGTTCCACGTCGGTTGTGCACAGCCGAACCGGGGCGATGTCTGGATACGCTAGGCCCGTTCACCACCACGCGCACACGATTGGAAGCCATAACGATGGTCCAGAAAGTCGCCCTGCTCACCGCCGGCGGTTTCGCACCCTGCCTGTCGTCCGCCATCGGCGGGCTGATCGAGCGGTACACCGCTCTCGCTCCCGAGGTCGAGATCATCGCCTACCGGAACGGCTACCAGGGCCTCCTCACCGGTGACTACCTGACGGTCACCCCCCAGGTGCGCGCGAAGGCGTCCCTGCTGCACTCCTACGGGGGCTCGCCGATCGGCAACTCCCGGGTGAAGCTCACCAACGCGAAGGACCTCGTCAAGCGCGGCCTGGTCGCCGAGGGCGACGACCCGCTGAAGGTTGCCGCGGACCGGCTCGTTGCCGACGGTGTCAACGTGCTGCACACCATCGGCGGCGACGACACGAACACCACGGCTGCCGACCTGGCCGCGTACCTCGCCGAGCACGACTACGGCCTCACCGTCGTCGGCCTGCCCAAGACCATCGACAACGACGTCGTGCCGATCCGGCAGTCCCTCGGCGCGGACACCGCCGCGGAGATGGGCGCCCGGTTCGCCAAGAACGTGATGGCCGAGCACAACGCGGGCACCCGCATCCTGCTCATCCACGAGGTCATGGGACGCAACTGTGGCTGGCTCACCGCCGCCACCGCCCGCAAGTACCACGAGTGGGTCGAGAGCGTGGAGTGGCTGCCGGAGATCGGCCTGTCCAAGGAGGCCTGGGACGTGCACGCGATCCTCGTCCCCGAGGCCGTCATCGACATCGAGGCCGAGGCCGCCCGCTTGATCAAGGTCATGGACGAGG
>Ga0102832_1001187_pt1 | contig 22563 bp, 21 predicted proteins | sample EBPBio282013_DNA_FD_88942 | JGI IMG/M metagenome (GOLD analysis project Ga0102832, IMG submission 88942) | Wastewater treatment Type I Accumulibacter community from EBPR Bioreactor in Madison, WI, USA - Reactor 2_5/28/2013_ DNA (Illumina Assembly) | ecosystem: Engineered > Bioreactor > EBPR >... | reverse complement strand
TCGAGGGCGCGATCGGCCGGCTCGACCGCCTGATCGGCGAGGTCGGCGAGACGATCCCGACCTGTCCCGGCGCCACCGAACTTCACAACCTGATCCGCGTCGAGGCCCGGCGGTTGCTGCCCGCCAAGCTGGCCCAGCGTGCCGCTTGATCGCGCCGGGGACAGCCGTCCACCGTCCGACCCGCTGATCCGCAGCGGACGCAGCGGCTGGCGCAGTTGGCGCGACCGCCTGTTGGCCGACCCGCGATTCCAGCGCTGGGCGGCCCGATTCCCGCTCACCCGGCCGATCGCGAAACGCCGTGCCCGCGCGCTTTTCGACGTCTGCGCCGGCTTCGTCTACGCCCAGGTGCTGTTCGCCTGCGTGCGCCTGCGCCTGTTCGATCTCCTGTTCGAGGGCCCGCAACCGCTCGAGGTCCTTGCCACCCGCTTGTCGATGGCGCCGGCGGCGGCCGAGCGCCTGCTGGCGGCGGCGGCGTCGCTGCAGCTCGTCGAGCGGCGCGGCGCGCTGTGGGGCCTCGGGCCGCTCGGCGCCGCGGTCGTCGGCAATCCCGGCATCGCCGCCATGGTCGAGCACCATGCGCTGCTCTACGCCGACCTGCAGGATCCCGTCGCGTTGCTGCGCGGCGAAGTGCCGGACACCGCGGTGCGCCGCTTCTGGCCCTATGCCGGCGCCGGGACCGGCGTCGTTCCCGAGGACGCGGTCGCCTACAGCCGGCTGATGGCGGTGTCGCAGGCGATGCTGGCCGAGGACATCGTCGACGCCTACCCGCTGACCGGCCATCGCTGCCTGCTCGACGTCGGTGGCGGCGACGGCACCTTCCTCGCCACGGTCGCCGCCCGCCTGCCCGGGCTTCGGCTCCGGCTGTTCGACCTGCCCGCCGTGGCGGCGCAGGCGAACCGGCGCTTCGCCGAGCGCGGATTGGCCGACCGGGCCGAGGCGATCGGCGGCGACTTCCGCCAGGAGCCGCTGCCGGCCGGCGCCGACGTGATCTCGCTGGTCCGCGTGCTGCACGACCACGACGACGACCAGGCCGCGCTGCTGCTGCGGCGGGCCCATGCCGCGCTGCCGCCCGGCGGCACGCTGCTGGTCGCCGAGCCGATGATCGACGAGCGCCGGCCCGACCCGGTCGGCGACGCCTACTTCGGGTTCTACCTGCTGGCGATGGGCAACGGCCGCGCCCGCCGGCCGTCAGAGATCCGCTGCATGATGGTCGAGGCGGGATTCGGGCAGGTTCGCGAGCGTCGGACCTGTCAACCTATGTTGACACGGTTGATGGTGGGAAACGTGTCCGAATCCGGTAGACAGGGCGTGTAGTCTGCTTGACACTATGGAGCGTCAACTGTGTATGACACTCCTACCGACGGGCCCCCGATGGACACGCTTGCTGTCGTCCTTGAACGGCCTGAGCACCTCGCGCTCAGGAGCCTGCCGCTCGCTCCGCCGCGTGCCGACGAGGTCGTGGTCGATGTCGAGTGGAGTGGCATCAGCACCGGCACGGAGCGGCTGTTGTGGAGCGGCCGCATGCCGCCGTTCCCCGGCATGGGTTACCCGCTGGTCCCCGGCTACGAGTCGGTCGGCCGCGTCAGTGCCGCCGGCCCCGACTCGACCGCGCGCGTCGGCGAGCGCGTGTTCGTCCCCGGCGCGCGCTGCTTCGGCGAGGTGCGCGGCCTGTTCGGCGGCGCCGCCGAGCGACTGATCGTTCCCGCCGACAAGGCGATGCCGATCGACGAGGCGCTGGGCGAGCGCGGCGTGCTGATGGCGCTGGCCGCCACCGCCTACCACGTCACCGCGGCGCCCGCCGCCGTCCATCCCCAGCTGATCGTCGGCCACGGCGTGCTCGGTCGCCTGCTCGCGCGCCTGGCGCTCGCCGCCGGCGCGCCGCCCCCGGTGGTGTGGGAGAGCAACCCGGCCCGACGCGACGGCGCCGACGGCTACGCCGTGATCGATCCCGCATCCGACGATCGCCGCGACTACGGCGTGGTGTGCGACGTGAGCGGCGACGCCGCCATCCTCGACACGCTGATCGGCCGCCTCGCGCCGGGCGGCGAGATCGTGCTCGCGGGCTTCTACAGCGAGCGCGTCGGCTTCGACTTCCCGGGCGCCTTCATGCGCGAGGCGCGGCTGCGCGTCGCCGCGGAATGGCGCGAGCCCGACCTGCGCGCCGTCAAGGCGCTGATCGAGGAAGGCCGTCTCTCGCTCGACGGCCTGATCACCCATCGCCACGCCGCGCGGCAGGCCGAACAGGCCTACCGCACCGCATTCGGTGATCCCGCCTGCCTGAAGATGATTCTCGACTGGAGGGACTGCGCATGAACGTCCAGACCAAGCACTCCCTCCACGACCAGCTGCGCGCCGAGGCGTCGATCGAGCCGGATCCCGTGCCGACCGCCGCGCCCAAGAAGGAAACGCAGGTCATCGCGATCTACGGCAAGGGCGGCATCGGCAAGAGCTTCACCCTCGCCAACCTGTCCTACATGATGGCGCAGCAGGGCAAGCGGGTGCTGCTGATCGGCTGCGATCCCAAGAGCGACACCACCTCGCTGCTGTTCGGCGGCCGCGCCTGCCCCACCATCATCGAGACGTCGGCGCGCAAGAAGGCGGCCGGCGACGAAGTGAAGATCGGCGACGTCTGCTTCAAGCGCGACGGCGTCTTCGCCATGGAGCTGGGCGGACCGGAGGTCGGTCGCGGCTGCGGCGGCCGCGGCATCATCCACGGCTTCGAACTGCTGGAGAAGCTCGGCTTCCACGAGTGGGGTTTCGACTACGTGCTGCTCGACTTCCTGGGCGACGTGGTGTGCGGCGGCTTCGGCCTGCCGATCGCCCGCGACATGTGCCAGAAGGTGATCGTCGTCGGCTCGAACGACCTGCAGTCGCTCTACGTCGCCAACAACGTCTGCTCGGCGGTCGAGTACTTCCGCAAGCTGGGCGGCAACGTCGGCGTCGCCGGCATGGTGATCAACAAGGACGACGGCACCGGCGAGGCCCGCGCCTTCGCCGAGCGCGCCGGCATCCCGGTGCTGGCCTCGGTGCCGGCGCACGAGGACATCCGCCGCAAGAGCGCCAACTACCAGATCATCGGCCGGCCCGGCACCGAGTGGGCGCCGCTGTTCGAACTGCTCGCGACCAACGTCGCCGAGGCGCCGCCGATGCGCCCGACCCCGCTCACGCAGGACGGCCTGCTCGGCCTGTTCGCGAGCGACACGGTGGGCCGCGACGTCAAGCTCGAGCCGGCCAGCCAGGAAGACATGCGCGGCGGCGTGACGGTCGAGAAGCCGTCGCTCGAAGTGGTCTACGACACGGTCTGATGGGGTCGATGTGAACGCCCACGCCAAATCCTCCGCGGCCGTCCTCGACGGCGCCGGCTGCCACGGCGGCCAGGCGGAGATGCGTCGTGCCGCGGCCGCGGCGGGCAAGAGCGAGACGCTGGCGCGCTACGCCGCCGACTACCCGGCGGGACCGCACGACCAGCCGCAGAGCATGTGCCCGGCCTTCGGCTCGCTGCGCGTCGGCCTGCGCATGCGGCGCACCGCCACCGTGCTGTCGGGCTCGGCCTGCTGCGTCTACGGCCTGACCTTCACCTCGCACTTCTACGGCGCGCGCCGCAGCGTCGGCTACGTGCCGTTCAACTCCGAGACGCTGGTCACCGGCAAGCTGTTCGAGGACATCCGCGAGGCGGTGTTCAAGCTCGCCGACCCGGAACACTACGACACCATCGTCGTCACCAGCCTGTGCGTGCCGACCGCGTCGGGCGTGCCGCTGCAGCTGCTGCCCAAGGAGATCAACGGCGTCCGCATCATCGGCATCGACGTGCCGGGCTTCGGCGTGCCGACCCATGCCGAGGCCAAGGACGTGCTGGCCGCCGCGATGCTGCGCTACGCCCGCACCGAGGCCGAGCAGGGCCCGGTGGCGGCGCCGCGAGCCGGCCGCGCCGAGCTGCCGACGGTGACGCTGGTCGGCGAACTGTTCCCGGCCGACCCGATCGGGATCGGCCGCCTGCTGCAGCCGATGGGGCTGGCCGCCGGGCCGGTCGTGCCGACCCGCGAGTGGCGCGAGCTCTACGCCGCGCTCGACTGCGCCGCGGTCGCCGCGCTGCATCCGCACTACACCGCGTCGATGCGCGAGTTCGAGACGGCCGGCCGGCCGATCGTCGGCTCGGCGCCGGTCGGCCACGACGGCACGTCGGACTGGCTGGAGCGCATCGGCCAGGCTTGCGGCGTCGCGCGGGCCAGCATCGACGCTGCCCGCAACGCGGTCCTGCCGGCGATCCGCGGCGCGCTCGCCGCCTGCCCGATCAAGGCGCGCATCACCATGTCGGGCTACGAGGGCTCGGAACTGATCGTCGCGCGCCTGCTGGTCGAGAGCGGCGCCGACCTGCGCTACGTCGGCACCGCCTGCCCGCGCACCGCCTGGTCGGCGGCCGACGCCGAGTGGCTCGAGGCCAGGGGTGTCCACGTCCAGTACCGCGCCTCGTTGGAGCAGGATCTCGCGGCGCTGCAGGAGTTCCGGCCCGACCTCGCGATCGGCACCACGCCGGTCGTGCAGAAGGCCAAGGAGAGCGCTACGCCGGCGCTCTACTTCACCAACCTGATCTCGGCGCGACCGCTGATGGGCCCGGCCGGCGCCGGCTCGCTGGCACAGGTCGTCAACGCCGCCGTCGCCGGCAAGGCGCGGATGGACGAAATGAATGCCTTCTTCGAGGGCGTCGGCAGCGGCAACGCGGCCGGCATCTGGGAAGACGTGCCGCGCGATCGGCCCGAGTTCAGCGCGCGCTACGCGCGCCGCCTGGCGGCCGACGCGAAGAAGATGGGGGACGTCGGCTGATGCTCGTCCTCGACCACGATCGCGCCGGTGGCTACTGGGGCTCGGTTTACGTCTTCACCGCCATCAAGGGCCTGCAGGTCATCATCGACGGCCCGGTCGGCTGCGAGAACCTGCCGGTCACCGCGGTGCTGCACTACACCGACGCGCTGCCGCCGCACGAGCTGCCGGTCGTCGTCACCGGCCTGTCCGAGGACGAGCTCGGCCAGCACGGCACCGAGCAGGCGATGCGCCGCGCCCACAAGACGCTCGACCCGTCGCAGCCGAGCGTCGTGGTGACCGGCTCGATCGCCGAGATGATCGGCGGCGGCGTCACGCCCGAGGGCACCTCGATCCAGCGCTTCCTGCCGCGCACCATCGACGAGGACCAGTGGCAGAGCGCCGACCGCGCGATGTACTGGCTGTGGAAGGAATTCGGCCCCAAGAAGGGCGCGTCGAAGCCGAAGCCGCGCGCCGCCGGCCAGAAGCCGCGGGTCAACCTGATCGGGCCGATCTACGGCCACTTCAACACCTACTCGGACCTCGCCGAGATCCGCCGGCTGGTCGAAGGCATCGGCGCCGAGATCAACCTCGTGTTCCCGCTGGGCAGCCACCTCGCCGACGTCGAGAAGCTGGGCGATGCCGACGCCAACGTCTGCCTGTACCGCGAGTTCGGCCGCATGCTGTGCGAGGCGCTCGACCGCCCCTACCTGCAGGCGCCGATCGGGCTGCACTCGACGACCAAGTTCCTGCGCTCGCTGGGCGAGATCCTCGGGCTCGATCCCGAGCCGTTCATCGAGCGCGAGAAGCACACCACCATCAAGGCGATCTGGGACCTCTGGCGCTCGGTGACGCAGGACTTCTTCGCCACCGCGAGCTTCGCGATCGTCGCCAACGAGACCTATGCCCGCGGCGTCCGCCACTTCCTCGAGGACGAGATGGGCCTGCCCTGCACGCTCTCGGTGGCGCGCCGGCCGGGCGTCAAGCCCGACAACGAGGCGGTGCGCCAGAGCCTGGCCGAGAAGCCGCCGCTGATCCTGTTCGGCAGCTTCAACGAGCGCATGTACCTCGCCGAGACCGGCGCCCGGGCGATGTTCATCCCGGCATCCTTCCCCGGCGCGATCGTGCGGCGCCACACCGGCACGCCCTTCATGGGCTATGCCGGCGCCACCTACATCGTCCAGGAAGTCTGCAACGCGCTGTTCGACGCGCTGTTCCACATCCTCCCGCTGGCCGGCGCCCTCGACAAGGTCGAGGCGACGCCGTCGCGCCTGCACCGGGAGCTGCCGTGGGACGAGGCCGCGCAGCGGCGGCTCGACGAAATGCTTGAGGAACACCCTGTGTTGGTCCGGATCTCGGCGGCCAAGCGCATGCGCGACGTAGCGGAGCGCGAGGCCCGGCGACTGGGACAGGACAGGGTCACGGAGTCGTGCGTCGCCGCTGCCCGGATCGGGTTGGCGGAAGGACGGGCGGCGTGATCCCCGCCGCGCGGGTGGTCGCGGTAACGGCCAGAAGGCCAGGAGTCAGGAGAGAGCTAAATGGCAGACATGGATAGGAAAGCGGGGTCCCTATCGGGACTGACCGAGAGCGAAGCGAGGGAGTTCCACGGAATTTTCGTGACGAGCTTCCTCGCCTTCACGGCTATCGCGATCGTCGCACACATCCTCGCGTGGATGTGGCGCCCGTGGTTGCCGTCGGCAAAGGGCTACGGAGCCCAGGTGATCGATGGTGCGACGACCACCTTCGCGTCACTCGTAACGTTCCTCGCATAACAGGAGGGAAAAATGTGGCGACTTTGGTTGCTGTTCGATCCGCGTCGTACGCTGATCGCGCTGTTCACCTTCCTGTTCGGGCTGGCGCTGGTGATTCACTTCATCCTGCTCAGCACCGACCGGTTCAACTGGTTGGAAGGCCCGAAGGCAAAGCCCCCCGTGGCTGCGCCGAAATAGCGAGGCCGCACGACTAGAGTGGACGAGGCTCGGATCAATGCCAGGCCTCGTCCGCCTTTTCCGGCCAATCATTCTGGAGAAGCGACTATGGCAATGCTCAGCTTTGAACGGAAGTACCGGGTCGGTGGCGGTACGCTCCTTGGGGGCGACCTGTTCGATTTCTGGGTCGGGCCGTTCTACGTCGGCTTCTTCGGCGTAACGACCATCTTCTTCTCGTTCGTCGGGATCGCCCTGATCATGTGGGGGGCCGCCATCGGCCCGACCTGGAACCCCTGGAAGATCAGCATCGCGCCGCCGGACATCAGCTACGGCCTCACCCTGGCGCCGTTGCGCGAGGGCGGCCTGTGGCAGCTCATCACGGTCTGCGCGCTCGGCGCGTTCGGCTCGTGGGCGCTGCGCGAGGTCGAGATCTGCCGCAAGCTCGGCATCGGCCTGCACGTGCCCTTTGCCTTCAGCGTGGCGATCTTCGCCTACTTCTCGCTGGTGGTGATCCGCCCGGTGCTGCTGGGCGCCTGGGGCTTCGGCTTCCCCTACGGCATCATCAGTCACCTCGATTGGGTGTCGAACACCGGCTACCAGTACCTGCACTTCCACTACAACCCGGCGCACATGATCGCGGTGACGTTCTTCTTCACCACGACACTGGCGCTGGCGCTGCACGGATCGCTCGTCCTGTCGGCCGTCAACCCGGCGCCCGGCGAGACCGTCAAGACGCCGGAGCACGAGAACACCTTCTTCCGCGACACGATCGGCTACTCGATCGGCACGCTCGGCATCCACCGCCTCGGCCTGTTCCTGGCCCTCTCGGCGGCCTTCTGGAGCGCCATCTGCATCATCATCAGCGGCCCCTTCTGGACCCGTGGCTGGCCCGAATGGTGGACCTGGTGGCTCGATCTCCCGATCTGGCGCTAAGGCGAGGACGTCGACATGCCCGAATATCAGAACATCTTCACCCGCGTTCAAATCCACGCTCCGGCCTACCCGGGCGTGCCGCTCCCACGCGGTCCCTACACCCGAAGCGGGGCGACCTTCGTCCACCTGTTCGGCCGCTTCGGCGATGCGCAGGTCGGGCCGATCTACCTCGGCTGGACCGGCCTCGCCTCGCTGCTCTGCGGCTTCATCGCCATCGAGATCATCGGTCTCAACATGATGGCTTCGGTCAACTGGGACCCGATCCAGTTCGTCCGCAAGCTGCCGTGGCTGGCGCTCGAGCCGCCCGCGCCGGAATGGGGCCTCAAGGTCCTGCCACCGCTCAACGAGGGCGGCTGGTGGCTGATCGCCGGCTTCTTCCTGACCACCGCGATCCTGCTGTGGTGGGTGCGCATGTACCGCCGCGCCCGCGCGCTCGGCATGGGAACGCACGTCGCCTGGGCCTTCGCGTCGGCGATCTTCCTCTACCTGTCGCTCGGTTTCATCCGGCCGTTGCTGATGGGCAGCTGGAGCGAGGCGGTGCCGTTCGGCATCTTCCCGCACCTCGACTGGACCGCGGCGTTCTCGATCCGCTACGGCAACCTCTTCTACAACCCGTTCCACATGCTCTCGATCGCGTTCCTCTACGGATCGACGCTGCTGTTCGCCATGCACGGCGCGACGATCCTCGCGGTCAGCCGCTTCGGCGGCGAACGCGAGATCGAGCAAGTGCTCGACCGCGGCACGGCATCGGAGCGCGCGGCGCTGTTCTGGCGCTGGACCATGGGCTTCAACGCCACGATGGAGTCGATCCATCGCTGGGCGTGGTGGTTCGCGGTGCTGTGCCCGCTGACCGGCGGCATCGGCATCCTGCTGACCGGCACCGCAGTCGATAACTGGTTCCTGTGGGCGGTCGACCACGGCGTGGCCCCCGAATATCCGCTCGTCACCCCGCCGGTCGCGGACCCGGCCCTCGGCTCGGGAGGCACGCGATGAACTTCCGCCTGCAATACGCGCTCGCGCTGGCCGTGGCGTTCGGGGTGGCCATGCTGCTCACCTTCGAACGGCCGCCGGTCGTCACCGACCAGACCGGCTACCGCGGTACCGGCATGGACGAGATCCGCACGGCGCGCGCCGTCGCGGCCCTCAAGGCGAACAACGTCGTGCCGCCGGCCCAGGACCCGGCGGCGCCCGGCGGTCCGCTCGCCACCACCGAGTACAAGAACATCCAGGTCCTGAACAACCTGACGGTCGACCAGTTCAACCGCGTGATGGTGTCGATCACCGAGTGGGTCGCCCCCGACCAGGGCTGCGGCTACTGCCACGCCGAGGGCGAGGAGCTGTCGTCCGACAAGCTCTACACCAAGGTGGTCGCCCGCCGCATGCTGCAGATGACCCGCCAGGTCAACGCGTCGTGGCAGAACCACGTCGCCACCACCGGCGTGACCTGCTTCACCTGCCACCGCGGCCAGCCGATCCCGGAACAGGGCGTGTGGTTCGCCTCCAACCGGCCGCACGCGGCAAATGCCGGCAACCCGATGGGCCAGAACGATCCCGTCGCCGCGGTCGGCTTCACCTCGCTGCCGGTCGACCCGATGCTCGCCTACCTGACCAGCATCGGCTCGTCGCGCGTCGTCGCCGCCTCGCCCTACCCCGGCACCGACACGGCCGGCATCCGGCAGACCGAGAACACCTACGGCCTGATGATCAACATGTCGGACGGACTCGGGGTGAACTGCACCTTCTGCCACAACAGCCGCGCCTTCAGCGCCTGGGACCAGAGCACGCCGCAGCGCACGGTCGCCTACCACGGCCTCCAGATGGTGCGGGACCTCAACATGCACTACCTGATGCCGCTGCAGACGACGTGGCCGGCCAATCGCCTCGGGCCGACCGGCGACGCGCCGAAGGTCACCTGCGCGGTCTGCCACCAGGGTGCCAACAAGCCGCTGCTCGGCGCCAACATGCTGAAGGACAATCCCGAGCTGGCCGGGCCGGCCCCGCCACGCTGACCCGCACCCACCCGCAGCGCTCCTCCCGGAACGCCCGGCCGACCTCGGCCGGGCGTTTGTGTTAGGGTCGACGGCAATGGATATCGTCCAGCCCTCGTCGGACCTCTCTTCGTTGCTGCGCGAGGGCACGCGCGAGCAGCACGCCCGGGCCGAGCGTTCGGGCTTCGTCGCCGACCTGCTGCGCGGGCGCGGCGGGCGCGACGGCTACGCGCTGTTCCTGCGCAATCTCGTTCCCGCCTACACCGCGCTCGAGCGCGGCCTCGAGCGCCATCGCGCCTCGCCGCTGTTCCAGGCCATCGACTGGCCCGCGCTGTATCGTGCCGACGCGCTGGCGCGCGACCTCGCGGCGCTGGCCGGAGCGGGCTGGGCCGATGCCCTCGCGCTGCTGCCGGAGGGCGGGCGCTACGCGGACCGCGTCGCGGCGGCGGGCGACGGCGACGGCCACCGCCTGCTCGCCCACGCCTACACGCGCTACCTCGGCGACCTGAGCGGCGGCCAGGTCGTCGTCCGGCTGGTCGGCCGGTCGCTCGGGCTCGGCGCCGACGCGCTGGCGTTCTACCGCTTCCCGGGCATCGCCGATCCCGACACGTTCAAGGCAGGCTTCCGACGCGCGCTCGACGCGGCCGGCCGGCGGATCGATCCCGCCGCCGTGCTCGACGAGGCGATCCGCGCCTTCGAACTCAACATCGCGCTGTCGGAGGCGGTCCAGCGCGCCGACCGGGCACCGGAACGCTAGTTGTCGTCCTTCGAGGTCCGGGTGGAGTGCCAGACCAGCTGCTCCAGGACCTCCGCGGCCCGCGTCACCGACGCCCGCACGCTCTGCAGCAGCTCGGGCATGCGCGACACGTCGATGCCGTCGGTGATCTCGAGCGCCGCGAGCTGGGCATTCTCGACGATCGGCGACAGCATGTTCTGGAAGGTCACGTCGCCCTTGGTGTCGAGCCGCACGTTGGTCAGGCGGCGGCGATCGACCAGGCCTTCCTGGATGTCGCGCCGCGCCGCGTCGGCCAGCTTGCGTTCGCTGAGGTCGAAGAAAAGGATGACGTAGCCCAGCACCTTGTCAGGCGAGGCCTGCACCGGGTCGGCGCGCACCAGCAGCGGCCGCGTGCCGCCGCCCGGCAGTTCCAGCGTCACCTCGCTGCGCCACGGGCTGCGCCGCGTGACCAGGTCGCGGACGCGGCGGCGCACCGACGCGCCATCGACGAACAGGGCCGGCAGGTCCTCGAGCCACTGCAGCGGCGGACGGCCGCCGCCCAGCATCCGCTCGAACGCCTCGTTGGCCAGCAGGATGGCGCCGCGCGGATCGGACACGATGACCGGTTGGCCGGCGCGCTCGACCTCGTGGCTGACCTGCTCGAGCTGGTGCTGGGCGATCAGCATGCGCACCGAGCGCAGCTGCAGGACGACATCGGCCACGGTCTCGCCGATCAGCCGCGCCACGGTGAGATCGGCCTTGGTCCAGGGCTGCGAGGTGTTCTCGACCAGCTGGTGCCACTGCGCGAACGACCGCCGCGGCGACAGGTCGGCCGGGTCCATGCCGACCACGAAGGGCTTCTGCGGGTCGCCGCCCCACGTCACGGTGCGGATGCGCTCGGGCCGGAACCACATCAGGTACTCGCCGGGCGAGGTCGAGACGCGCGCGGCGAGCAGGCCGCTGGCCACGTGGCGGATCGCGGCGAAGGCCGGTTCGTCGAGGCCGAGCTGCTCGGTCGCGAACACCGCGGCCGGGTCGGCGCCGGCATTGCCGGCCTGCCGATCGAGCCAGGCCCCGATCGTGCGCAGTTCCTGGGTGCCCGGCACGTCGCCGACGCTGTGCACCTGGCCCTCGAACATCAGCGCCGCGCCGCTGGCGCCGACCGGCTGCAGCAGCGTCTGCGGGCTGTCGAACAGCGCCTGGATCCAGTCGCCCTCGCGCGACACCGACTCGACCAGCCGCTGCTCGATGCGCCGCACCGACAGCTCGACCTGGGCCTGCGTGAAGCTCTCCAGCGCGGCGATGCGCGTGCCGACCGCCTCGGCCAGCAGTTCGCACACCGCGCGGACCTCGAAATGGACGAAGCGCGGCGTGTAGTGGTGGCAGGCGATCAGCCCCCACAGCTTGCCACCGACCATCAGCGAGGCGACCAGGGTGGCGCCGACGCCCATGTTCTTGAGGTACTGGATGTGGATCGGCGACATGGCGCGCAGGAAGCACATCGACATGTCGAGGTCGCGGCCGGTCGCCGGCGACAGGCGCGGCAGGATCGGCGCCGGGCGCGCGTCGACGTCGGCCAGCACGCGCACGCGGTTGCGCTCGTACAGCTGGCGCGCGATCTGCGGGATGTCGGAGGCCGGGTAGTGGTTGCCGAGGAAGGCCTCGAGGTGGGCCTCGCGCCGCTCCGAGATGACCTCGCCGTGGCCGTGCGTGTCGAAGCGGTAGACCATCACGCGGTCGTAGTCGGTCAGCCGCTTGAAGATGCTGGCCGTCTCGTCGCACAGGGTCCTGAGCGACGACGCGGCCAGGATGGTCTGCACCGCCTGCTCGACGTTGCGCGACAGGTCGACCGAGGGCCCCGCCCGCTCGAGCTCGATGACCAGCCCGCCGGCGGCCGGCCGATGGATCAGGCAGTCGAAGTCGGCGGCCGGCTGGCCGACGCGGCAGCGCACGGCGCGCGGGATCTTGTGCAGCGGATCGTCGAGGTGCGGCCGGATCGAGCGGCCGAGATTGCCCGGCAGGTCGCCCAGCGGCATGCCCACCGGGTCGGCCGCGAGGTTGAGGAAGGCGGCGGCGTTGTCGCTGGCCTGGACGATCACCCGGTCGGGCTCGCTCACGACAAGCAACGCGCCGTGCGGCTGGATCGAGGCCGCGAACTGGATCTGCTCGCGCTCGCAGTTGGTGAGGTCCGCCTCGCCGAAAGCCGGTGTTGGGCGCGCAGGATCGTTGGCCGCCAGCCGCGAAAGCCTCAGCTCAGGCGTCGTCGTCGGTCTCCACCGGTGATCGCTGGTCCAAGCCATACCGCTTCAGTTTGGCATAAAGGCTCTGCCGACTCAGTCCCAGAATTTCTGCGGCGACAGTGCGATTACCCCCGGCCGCCTCGATCGCAGACTTGATGTGATGACGCTCGACCACGCCCACGGTCTCGTCGACCAGGGTGCGCAGCGGCACCTTGCCGAGCTGCTCGCTGACCGGACCGAGCGCCGACAGCAGGCGGCGGTCGTCGACCGGCGGCTGCAGGCGGCGGCCGACGTCGCGGACCACCATGCAGAGCGGCGCGCCGGCCGCGTCGTGCATGCCGGCCAGGGAAATCTCGACATCGGTCTCGTTGCCAAGCTCGCCGTGCACCGTGGTGGAGAACAGCCGCACCATGCGGTGCCGGCGGTAGTTGGCCAGCAGGATCGGCAGGTCGGCGCCCGGCCGCCACAGCCAGCGCGCGACGCTCTCGCCGAGCACGGCGTCCGGCGAGGTCACCTCGATCAGGTCGAGGAAGGCCTTGTTGGCCTGCTGGATCACGCCCTCGTCGTCGAGCACGACCAGCCCATCGGGCACGCTGTCGAGCAAGCGCAGGCCGGCCTGGGCGACCCCCGGCGAAACCGAGGTCGGCCGGGCGCTCTCGACCGGCGCCAGCTGCAGCAGGAAAAGCGGACCGCCCTCGGCGATGGTCGGCACGGCGCGCACCATCCAGGCGGCGCCCGACTGGCCGATATGGACCAGCATGCCCGGCGCCTTGCCGTGCTCGCGGGCCCGCGCCAGCATCGCCACGAAGGGCTCGCGCTCGGACTCGGCGATCTCGAGCAGGAAATCGCGGTCGTCGAGCCCCTGGTTGTGGCGGGTCGACGGCCCGAGCGCCTCGAGCGCCGCCGGGTTGGCCTCGATGATGCGGTTGTTGGACGGCCGCAGCAGGACCACGGCCTCGCTCGAGGCATCGAACAGCAGCCGGTAGCGCGTCTCGATCTCGCGCATCTTCCAGTGCTCGCGCTCCATCGCCTGCTGCGCCGCGATCAGGCGCGACTGCAGTTCGGCGACCGCCTGGAGGCTCTTGCCGATCGCGATCAGCCCGGCCCGGCCGCCGAGCATGATCGTGGTGTATTCCATCGGCAGCTCGAGGCCGCTCGGGAAGCGCTGGGTGATCTGTCGGAAGGCCGAGACGCCGCCGGTCTTGGCGTCTTCCAGCATGCGGCGCACCTTGTCGCCGCCGCGGTCCGTGACGGTGTCGCGCCACGGCTTGCCCAGCCAATCCTCGACCCCTTCGCTGGACACCGTGCCAGAGAGCGTCGCGTTCCTGATCACCCCGTTCATGTCGAGCAGGAGGGTGACGTCAGGTTGGACAGCCGGGATCGAGGTCATCACCCTTCCAGTTCGTTTACGACAGCCACGAGACCTAGTGTTGACGAGGTCCTTTACGCTTTTGGCAGTCGCGGCCCAAGACCGCTAAGCGAAGATAGGCGCATGGCGGTGGATTAACCATATGTAATCACTGGATTCGGGCCTTTTGGCGGCGAATAACCGCAGTTTGTCAACAATCCTTGTCGATGGGTCAACGTCGTGTAGACTGGACGAACGACGGTGCGGACGCGTCTTACGTGCACGAATCGTGTGCAAAGGCTCTCCCCAGACCGTCCGGGAAGGGAAACGTCCAGTTCGCGTGAAAGGGTTCTCAATGTCGCGCATGACCTCGCTGGCACTGGCTGCCGCAACGATGCTTGCTGTCCCCACCCTCGCGCAGGCCCAGGACTGGGCCGGCGGCGACGCCGAGAAGGGCAAGAAGGTCTTCAACAAGTGCATGACCTGCCACCGCATCGGCGACGAGGCCAAGAACATGGTGGGCCCGGTGCTGACGGGCGTGGTCGGCCGCAAGGCCGGCACCTATCCCGGCTTCCAGTACTCGCAGCTCAACCACAATGCCGGCGAGAACGGCCTCGTCTGGACCGAGCAGCTGATCTACGAATACCTGCCCAACCCCAACAACTTCCTGAAGAAGTACCTGACCGAGAAGGGCAAGGCGGACCTCGCGACGGGCTCGACCAAGATGGCGTTCAACCTGCCCAACGCCGAGGAACGCAAGGACGTCATCGCCTTCCTCAAGACCTTTCCCAAGAAGGACTGAGGATCGACGGCCGGGGCCCGGCACCTAGAACGGCGCGTTCAGCCGGACGACCGCCACGTTGAGCACGGCGGCGAAGGTCACCCAGGCGAGATAGGGCAGCAACAGCAGGCGCGCCGCCGTCGAATGGCGCGTCGGGCCGAGGATCAGGCCGAGGATCGACAGCCACAGCAGCACGACCTCGATGGCGGCCCAGTCGGGCCGCTGCAGGCGGAAGAACAGCGCGCTCCACGCGACGTTGAGGATGCCGTTCGCCGCAAACAGGATCAGGATCCAGTCGCGCTGCGCCGCCGTGAAGGACGACCGCCACGCGGTCACCGCCGACAGCGCGGTCAGGGCGAAGATCACCGTCCAGGCCGGGCCGAACAGCCAGCCGGGCGGTTGCCAGTCCGGCTTCTGCAGCGAGCGGTACCACGGGCCGAGATCGGTCATCGTCGCGCCCAGCGCGGCCACCAGGATCGCCGACGAGGCGCCGACCAGCACGGGCAGCCAGAAGCCGCTGCCGGAGCGGCTGCGCACGCCGCTCAAGGCGCGACCACGCCGAACAGGTGGGCGAGGTCCTTGAAGAAGATGCGCAGGTGGGCCATCGGCCGCGCCCGCACCAGTTCCTTGTTCATGTAGGCCTGCCAGGTCAGGCGCTGCACGTCGGCATCGCCGCACATCGACACGAAGCGCTCGCGGCGGCGGTCGTTCTTGTACCAGAAGCGCTGCATGATCCCGAGCACCCAGAACACCCGGCCATGCTGCTTCATGAAGCGCCGCCGCGCGCCGGCCAGGGCGCGCGCATCGCCGGTCGCGAGGAAGGCGTGGACCGCCTCGGCGGCGAAGCGACCGCCGGCCATCGCGTAGTAGATGCCTTCGCCCGACGCCGGCGCCACGACGCCGGCGGCATCGCCCGCCAGCACGACGTTGCGCCCGTCGTCCCAGCGACGGGCCGGCTGCATCGGGATCGGCGCGCCCTCGCGCCGGACCGTCTCGACGCCCTCGAGACCGGCGCAGCGCCGCAGGTCGCCGACCGCGGGCCGCAACGCGAAGCCCTTGTGCGCGCTGCCCGTGCCGATGCTGATGGTGCGGCCGTGGGGAAACACCCAGCCGTAGAAATCCGGCGACAGCGAGCCGCGGTAGTAGACGTCGCAGCGGCTGCCCTCGAAATCGACCGCGCCGCCGTCGGGCGTGCGGACAATCTCGTGGTAGGCGAAGACGCAGGGCACCTTGTCGGCGCCCGGCACGCTCTGCCGTCCGACCTCCGAGCGCGCGCCGTCGGCGCCGATCACGGCCCGCGCCCGCACGGTGGCGAGACCCGCCGCCTGCCCGCTCCCGGCCTCGCCGTCGCGCCGACGATAGGTCACCGTCACCCCGCCGTCGGCATCGCGCACCAGCGACTGGAAGAGCCCGGTGCGCCGCTCGGCGCCGCCGGCGGCGGCGCGGCAGCGCAGCCACTCGTCGAACGGTTCGCGGTCGACCATGCCGACGAAGCCCTCCTCGATCGGCATGTCGATGCGCCGGTCGGTCGGCGACACGATGCGCGCGCCGCGCACCTTCGCCACCAGCAGCTCGTCGGGGATCTCGAAGTCGCGGATCAGGCGCGGCGGGATGGCGCCGCCACATGGCTTGATGCGCCCGGCCTTGTCGAGCAGCAGCACCTTGCGCCCGAGCCGCGCGAGGTCGTGCGCCGCCGTGGCGCCGGCCGGACCGCCGCCCACCACCACCACGTCGAACAGGTCGTCGCCCATCAGTCCGCACTCCCCTGCATCGGCGCCGGCGCGGCGATCCCGCCGAGCCTCGCCTCGCGCCCGCCGGCCTCGCCGCCGAGCGCGCCGGCCGCGCGCAGCGCCAGCAGCGCGGCGACCACGAACAGCACCGCCTCGATGCAGAACACCACGCCGTAGGCCGCGACGGCATTGCCCAGCACCAGCCGCGCGAGGTCGCTGGCGAGCGTGCCGAGCAGCCCACCGGCCCCGAACGCGATCGCCTGCGCGGCGCCCCACAGGCCCATGCGCACGCCCTCGCGGCGCGACTTTCCTTGCCCGACCAGCGTCATCATCGAGCCGATCGCGGCGATGGCGTAGACACCGTTGGCGAGGCCCAGCGCGAAGACCGAGACCTTGATCGGCCACGGCGGACCGCTCGCGCCGGCCACCGCCAGCCCGACCAGCGCCAGCGCCGAGGCGAGGCAGCCGCCGATCGTCCAGGCGCGGAGGGAACCCAGCCGCGGCACGCCGACGCCGCTCGAGAAGGCGGCGACGATCAGCATGCCGGTCAGCACGCCGCCGTTCTGCACGCCCGAGAGCTGCGTCGTCTGGCCGGGCGTCAGCCCGAACACCAGGCCGGCGAACGGCTCGAGGATCAGGTCCTGAGCGCTGTAGGCGATCATCGACAGGAAGACGAAGACCGCGAAGCGCCGCGTGTGCGGCTCGTGCCAGACCTCGCGCAGGGCCTCGCGGAAGGAGCCGCTCTCGTCCTCGGGCGCCGGCGCCGCGACGGCGGCTGCGCCGCCCCGCTCCTCCATGCCCCACACGGCGAACAGCGAGACCGCGAAGGCGACCACCGCCAGGAGACCGGCGACCTCGACCAGCCGCGCCGTCGAGAAGGGATCGAGCAGCTTGCCGGTCACGATCGCGGTCAGGATGAAGCCGACGATCATCATCACCCAGACGATGGTGGCGGCCGCGCCGCGCCGCCGCTCGTCGGTGCGCTGCGCCAGCAGGACGAGGAGCGACGTGCCGGCCGCGCCGACGCCGATGCCGATCATCACGAAGGCGGCGATGGCCAGCGCGATCCCGGCCACGAGGCTGCTCGCCATCCACGCGGTGGCGACCGCCGCCAGCGCGCCGCCGGCGCACAACAGCGCCATGCCGCCGACGATCCATGGCGTGCGACGGCCGCCGATGTCGGAGCCGTGGCCGAGGCGCGGGCGGAAGACCTGCAGCGCGTAGTGCAGCCCGACCAGCGCGCCGGGCAGCATGGCCGGCAGCGCGAGCTCGACCACCATCACGCGGTTGAGGGTCGAGGTGGTCAGCACCACGACCGACCCGAGCGCCATCTGCACGAGGCCGAGGCGGACGATGCCCAGCCAGCCGAGCTTGCCGCGCGCGTTGCCGTTGCCGTTCATGATCCCCCCAGAATATCGGGCCGGACCGCGAAGGCGCTGACCAGCATGCCGGCCACGAACAGCGACACGCCGGTCGCGTTGTACCAGGGCGCGCGCTCGCGCGGGCTGGCGAGCAGGCGCTTCATGAGCACGAGCTGCGCGGCGAGACCGGCGGCGACCGCGGCGGCGTGCAGCGGCGTTCCCCACGACCACAGCAGCACCACCACCACCGCCTGCGGCACCGCCATGAACAGGCAGGCGACGCGCCCGGCCAGCACCGGCCCGAGCCGCGCCGGCAGCGAGCCGATGCCCATGCGCCGATCGCCCTCGATCGACTTGAAGTCGTTGAGCGTCATGATGCCGTGGGCGCCGGCGCTGTAGAGAAGCGCCAGCCACACCACCGGGGCGGACGGCACGGCGCCGCCGTTCGCGACCATCGTGCCGGTCAGCCACGCGAGTCCCTCGTAGCACAGGCCGCAGGCGGCGTTGCCCCACCAGCCATTCTGCTTGAGCCGCAGCGGCGGCGCGCTGTAGGCCCACGCCAGCAGCAGCCCGATCGCGGCCGCCGTGAACACCAGGCTGCCCAGCGTCGCCGCGACGAGCAGCGACAGCGCCGTCCAGGCGACCGCGACGTGCAGGCCCCACAGGCCGGGCAGCCGTCCCGACGGGATCGGCCGGTGCGGCTCGTTGATGGCGTCGACGTGGCGATCGAACCAGTCGTTGACGGCCTGGCTGGTGGCGCAGACCAGCGGTCCGGCCAGCACGACACCAAGCGCGACGGACGCCCACTTGCCGGCCGGCATCGGGCCTGCCGAGACGACGCCGCAGCCGAACGCCCACATCGGCGGGAACCACGTCACGGGCTTCAGGAGCTCGAGCACGGCGGCGGGCTGCGGCCAGTTGGTGCGGGCCATCATTTGTCGGGATCTCCCGGTTGCGGCGGGCCATCGGCGAGGCCGAAGCGCCGCAGCTTGACGTACAGGCTCTGGCGGCTCAGCCCGAGGATCTCGGCGGCCGACGCCCGGTTGTCGTCGGTCAGGCGCAGCGCGGCCTCGATCGACATCTTCTCGATGAGGTCGGTGGTCTCGCGCACCAGCTGCTTCAGCGAAACGCGTCCGACCAGCTCGTTGAGCTGTTCGAGCGAGCGCGGCACCTCGCCGATCGGCGCGGTCTCCGGCTTGAGGCGCCGCCCGACGCCGCGCACCAGGAAGCCGAGGTAGGCCTTGTCGTCGAGGCTCACCGACACCGCCGAGATCTCGACGTCGGCGCTCGTGCCGAGCTCGTTGCGCAGGGTCGTCGCGAACAGGCGCACCATGCCGCGCTGCTTGAGGTTGGCGACGAGGATGCTGAGATCGACGCCCGAGCGGCCGAGCCAGCGTTCGAGCGACTGGCCGCGCGCCTGCTCCTGGCTGGCCAGCTGGGCCATCTCGAGGAACGCCTCGTTGGCCGTCAACACGTGGCCGTCGGCATCAGTGACGACGAAGCCGTCGGGCGCGTGTTCCATCACCTTGGCGACCGGCAGGGCGAACGACGGTTCGCCCGCGACCTCGGCGCCGGGGCCGGGCGACAGGCGCACCAGGAACATCGCCGAATCGTCCTGCCGGAACAGCGACGCCGCGACCGTCACCGGGGCGTGCTGGCCCGACATCTCGACGCGCACCCAGTCCGGCCGGCCGTTGGCCTTGACGCCGGCCAGCAGGCCCTGCACCGCGCGCCAGCCCTGCCGCTCGAAGGCCTCGGCGAGGGGCCGGCCGACCAGGCGGCCGCCGCTTTCGCCGAGCAGCCGGTCGGCCGCCGGGTTGGATTCCATGATGCGCAGGGTGCCGACATCGACGATCAGCACCGCCTCCGACGACATCTGGAACAGCAGCCGGTAGCGCGTCTCGATGTGGCGCAGCCGCGAATAGTCGCGTTCCATCGCCTGCTGGGCGTCGATCAGCTGCTGCTGCAGGGCCGAGACGGCGCGCAGGTCGCGGCCGAACGCGACGGTGCGTCCCAGATCGTCGACCTGCACCGCGCAGTAATGGACCGGCGCCGGCGGCTCGCCCGGCGACACCGGGTAATTGACGTGGCGCCAGCGCGGCGCGACGCCCGCGGCGGCGTCGCGCAGGATGGTCTCGACCTTGGAGCGGCTGTCGGGGGTGACGGTCTCCGCCCATGCCCGGCCGCGCCATCGCCCGGCACCGTCGAGGTCGCGCGCGAGGTCGTCGTTGTTGAAGGCGTAGTCGCGGATCATGCCGGCCTGGTCGACGATCAGGGTGACGTCGGCGGCAGCCGTCACCATCGACGCGATCGCATCAGCGTCGAGCTCGGCCAGGAACTTCCTTGGGGATTTGAAGGCCTTCACGACGCAAATGTTTCCCTCGTTGCGGAGCCAATGCCCTCCCGACTTCGGTCTTCCTCCCTGGTGCGGACCGGTGAACCCGGCCCTGCCCGGTAGCTCCGGGTCAGCGTTACCTGGTCCTCAACTGCTCCATCAGGCCGTCGGCCTGCAGCGCGGCCTCGCAACCGCTGGTCGTGACGATGTCGGCCCCGACGCGCGCGGCCATCTCCGGGTGGTCCTTGAAGACCGGCCCGCCGACCATCACGCCCAGCGCGCCGTTGCGCGAGGCGCGGCGGATCTGCCGGATGCCCGAGGTCAGCTCGTCGAGGCGGCTCTCGCTGCTCAGCGACAGCTCGATGACGTCGAACCACTCGCGGCGCACGATGCCGACCGCGTCGGCGCTCGATGCCGAGGAGTCGACGCAGGCGTCCCAACCGTCGCGGCGCAGGAACTCGGCGGCCAGCGCCAGCTCGAAGGTGCCGAACATCAGGTGCCCGAACGAGCCGCGCTCGCCCGGCGCCGGCACCAGCAGGGCCCGGTGACCGTGTTCCCGCGCCTCGATCTCGCGCCGGAAGGCGAGGCCGAAATGGTGCAGCACCTGCTGCAACCGCAGCACCGCCACCGTGACCTTCACGAAGTCGAGGGCATCGGCGTTCCACAGGTCGCCCAGGCGGGCGGCCGTCGGCTCGACCAGTTCGACGTAGATCGCGCCGAGGCTCTGGCGGTGCGACCGCAGCCCTTCGACGAACTCGACCGCCTGGTCGAGGGTGCCCGACAGCACGATCCGCGAGAACTCGACGACGGCCGGGCTTTCGCCCCGGGCGGCCGGGGCCTCGGGTGACGCGGCGCCGGTCTGGCGAAAGGCCACGAGCAGCCGCGGGATGATCTTTGCCTCGATGGTGGCGGCCAGTGCCTTGCCGCTGGAGGCCGCCCGTTTCCGGGGAGCGGCGGCCGGGGGGCGGCCCGCCGCGAAGTCCAGGTGGGAGGCCGCTGTGCCCGCCACGTAGTTCCGAGTTTCGCCCTGGCGTCTCAATTGTTCCACCATGACCGTTTCCCCCTCTACACGAAGCTTCGTATGGCTTCGTCGTTCCGTCAAGTTTGATTGACGTATAGTGTAATTGACATTGTTTGGGCCGGGTCCTACGCTTTCTCCAAGGTCGACGTACACAGCTGGAGAGACTTACGGCTCTGAGGCCGAAAAAAAGCAGGAAAATCGGCCTTTTCCGGTGATCAAGACTCCCCTTGGCGGTGTGTCAACTAAGCTTGATATCGGAGAACGGGAGGACGGCAGTGTCAAGACATTCGTACACAAGCAGCCACCTCATCGACCGCTTTGTTGATAAGTTCGACTATTCCCCGTGGGGAACCATCGCCGGCGTGAGCGGCAGCCACCTGCGCGGCCAGGCTGGGGTCAAGAGGCCGTCAAGGTCTCTTTACACGGTCGAGGAACGCCGGCGGCGCGACGAGTCGCCGTGGACCACCGTCCAGGGCGTCCTGGCCCCGATCCAGTTCCTGGTCTTCGCGGTCAGCCTCGGCCTCGTCTTCTATTACCTGCGCACCGGCGAGGGCCTGGCGGCCGCGACCCTGTCGATCGTCGCCAAGACGCTGGTGCTCTACGCCATCATGATCACCGGCTCGATCTGGGAGCACGCCGTGTTCGGCCGCTACCTGTTCGCCCGCCCGTTCTTCTGGGAGGACGTGGTCAGCATCGGCGTGCTGGCCCTGCACACCGCCTACCTCTGTGCCCTCGTGCTGGGCGCCAGCGTGACGGTGCAGATCGGCATCGCCCTGGCGGCCTACGCCTCCTACCTGTTCAACGCCGCCCAGTACCTGCTGAAGCTGCGCGCCGCGCGGCTCGAGCGGCCAGTCGCTGTCGTCGCACGGCCCGCGCGCGGGGGTGCCCCGCGATGACCCAGGCCGTCGCCTGTGCCGCCCCGTCGCCAGCCGCCACCGGCGAGCGCTGGACGCTGCGGCACGAGCGCGGCCAGCGCGAGGTCTTCTGCGGGCTGACCGGCATCGTCTGGCTGCACCGGGCGATCCAGGACGCCTTCTTCCTGGTCGTCGGCTCGCGCACCTGCGCCCATCTCCTGCAATCGGCGGCCGGCGTCATGATCTTCGCCGAACCGCGCTTCGCCACGGCGATCATGGAGGAGCGCGACCTCGCCGGCATGGCCGACATGAATGCCGAGCTGGACCGCGTCGTGCGCCGCCTGCTCGAGCGCCGGCCCGACATCCGGATGCTGTTCCTGGTCGGCTCCTGCCCGTCGGAGGTGATCAAGCTCGACCTCGCGCGGGCCGCCTCGCGCCTGTCGCACGAGCTCGGCGACCGCGCCACGATCCTCGCCTACTCGGGCAGCGGCATCGAGACCACCTTCACGCAGGGCGAGGATGCCTGCCTCGC
>Ga0102832_1001186_pt1 | contig 22565 bp, 27 predicted proteins | sample EBPBio282013_DNA_FD_88942 | JGI IMG/M metagenome (GOLD analysis project Ga0102832, IMG submission 88942) | Wastewater treatment Type I Accumulibacter community from EBPR Bioreactor in Madison, WI, USA - Reactor 2_5/28/2013_ DNA (Illumina Assembly) | ecosystem: Engineered > Bioreactor > EBPR >... | reverse complement strand
AACACCGACTCTTGGACACCCTCACCCACCTCCGGGCACGCCACGCCGTCCGCACCCTTGGACTTACTGATCTAGGGTGGCGGGCGTGAGAAAGCCGCTGCCCGAGCTGATCGCGCCCGACTGGGCCGAGGCGCTGGCGCCGGTGGCCGACCGCATCGCCGCGATGGGCGACTTCCTGCGCGCCGAACTGGCCGCCGGCCGCGACTACCTGCCGGCCGGGCCGAACGTGCTGCGGGCGTTCTCGCGTCCGCTCGCCGACGTGAAGGTGCTGGTCGTCGGCCAGGACCCCTACCCGACCCGCGGGCACCCGGTGGGGTTGTCGTTCTCGGTCGCCCCGGACGTCCGCCCGCTGCCCCGCAGCCTGGTCAACATCTACACCGAGCTCTCCGCCGACCTGGGCATCCCACCGGCGGCCTCCGGCGACCTCACGCCGTGGTTCGAGCAGGGCGTCCTGCTGCTCAACCGCGTGCTCACCGTGCGTCCCGGCTCGCCCGGCTCGCACCGGGGCAAGGGTTGGGAGGAGGTCACCGAGTGCGCGATAGAGGCTCTGGCCACCAGGGGTGGGCCGCTGGTGGCGATCCTGTGGGGACGCGACGCGCAGTCGCTCGCACCGCGGCTGGCCGGCGTCCCGCAGGTCGCGTCCGCGCACCCGTCCCCGATGTCGGCGCACTCGGGGTTCTTCGGCTCCCGTCCGTTCAGTCGCTCCAACGCCGCGCTGCTGGCCCAGGGCGGCAGCGAGGTCGACTGGCGCCTCGAGCACAGTGCCTGAGTGGAATGCCACGCCCGTGAAGGGCGTTGACGAGGCGTGTTCATGAAATCCCGCATGGTTACCGCCGACTCCGCGCTGCCCGGGCGCGACCGGCCGATCCTGACCCCGGGCACCACCTTCCACGAGGTGCTCGGCACGCGCATCGACCAGGTGCCCGAGGGCGCCGAGGTCGCCTACTTCGCGCTGGGCTGCTTCTGGGGCGCCGAGAAGCTGTTCTGGCAGCTGGACGGCGTGATCACCACCGCGGTCGGCTACCAGGGCGGGTTCACCGCCAACCCGACCTATGAGGAGGTGTGCTCCGGGCGCACCGGGCACGCCGAGGCCGTCAAGGTCGTCTACGACCCGTCGAAGATCAGCTACGACACGCTGCTGACGGTGTTCCTGGAGAACCACGACCCGACCCAGGGCATGCGCCAGGGCAACGACCACGGCACGCAGTACCGCTCGGCGATCTACGCCACCGGCCCCGAACAGCAGGCCGCCGCCCAGCGCGCGATCGAGGCCTACCAGCCGAAGCTGAGCGCGTCCGGGTACGGCGCGATCACCACCGAGGTGGTGCCGGCCGGGCCCTTCGCCTATGCCGAGCGCTACCACCAGCAGTACCTAGCCAAGCACGTAGACGGGTACTGCCCCATCCATGCAACTGGGGTCAAGTGCGGATAACGCACAGACAATGCGCTACTCCGAGATATTTTCGACCGTTTGTGAAAATATCTGCTCGGGCAGGGGTTAATGGATAGCCAATGAGAAAAGCACCATTGGCATTAGGTTAGCTGACAAACCTAGGTTTACGGATTGAGGCAGGGTGTGTCTTGAGCCATGAATCAACCATGCGCGCTCGCTCTTTGGTCTGAATGAGCCTGTCGTTAATCACATGCTGACACTTGGGGCATGGATGCCATCTGCTGTTGTTATGGTCAATCTCAGAGCAAACAGGGCAAGCATGGTCACGATTGAACACCTTTTGAACTTGCTCCTTACGCTTACGCACTTCCTCAGCTTCTGCCCTGGCCTTGATGCGTTCGAGCTTGATTAGGTGTCGTACAAAGTCCATGAACTCTGGATGGTTTGCATAACGAGAGTAGTTCTCTACCAGCTTCTGACGCTCTGACCATTCCTCACCTTGAGTAAGCCTGTCGAGTTCTTCGGCATTGACTGCCTTAAACATCTGCCATGCCAGCTTGTCCATAGAGTCAGTGGACTTGTGAAGATACTTCACAACGTCTAGCTCTGTCGGTTCTGCCTCTGCCATGTAGAGGTCTTGGTATTGCGGTTCAACGTGATATAGCCACGTGCTGTTCATAGTGTTTCCTTTCTGTTGGCTTCTAGAGCCAAGTTGCTAGGGTCATATAGCGGCACCTGTCGGTATACCGTGCCATCTGTGAGAGTCCATACACCATTGACCCAAAGTAGTTCGGTGTAGGTCTGTGTCTTGCTGTCGTACACAAGTCCATTGGATTGCTTGAGAAGTCCAGTGCTCATGCGAGTAATCCAATGAGTGCGACCAGTGCTGCCGAGAGGAAGAGAGCTACTGTCATGCCTCTATAGAATGATGCGCTCACTTCATACCGTCCAAGTTCCTCAGAGGCTTAAACCTTGCATTGAGCCTGTGGAGGCTAACGAACATGAGCACTTCCACAAACAGGATGCTGCAAAGCAGAAGAATCATAGTTCCTCCATGTGGCATTGGAAGCACTTCTGAGTTACCTCGTTGAATGTGCCTGTTGTTTCCTTGTGGCACTTACGGCACTTATTGGTCTTCTCTGCTGGCTTGGCTTTGATGACTTGCTGCCACGTAACGTTGCTCATAGTTTCACCCACCTATAGCCAATGCGGACGTATGGCAGGTTATAGTCACGGACTAGCTTGTGTGCTGTTCTTGCTGCGTGTCGGTAATCGTGTGCGACTCCGTAGAGTTCGCATAGCTCTTGACTCGTGAGTCTGGCCTTATCTTCTAGGTTCAACATAGGTACTCCTTTCATTCCCATACCATGTTGGCGTCAAGCTTGGATAGAACCTCGTCCATATCCTGCTTGGTTTGCTCTCGCTGAGCCTTGTAATGTTCCTGTGGCTCTAGCTGAGAGGTAAGGGCAGTGGTACCTAGTGGGGGGTTTTCGTACTCCATACCCCTTGTGTAGTAGTCCGCCTGCCACGTCTTGACTGTCTCTAGAACGTCCTCACGGTAAAACCACTTCTTACCATTGGATGCTCTGGACACTAGGTCATAGTTCTTTAGGTAGTAGCTGAGACGTTGTGCGTCTAGCTGCCAGAGGTCATCTCGTGCATTGAGGTAGTTGGTCAAGTCCAGTGGTGTTGCCTTGTCTGCTGCATGCTCGATGAAGTAGTCGAACACAGCTAGCAAGACCTTTGTGCCGTTGCCTAGCTCACCCTTTGTTCCTGAGCCAGAGAGAACCGTAGATGCCCTGTAGGCACGTTCTGGCCAGTCCTGGCCTGCTTCCTGAGCTAGTACGAACATAGGTAGCCATACCTGCCTGAATGCACGCATACCAAGATGGCTTGGTGCTTCTAGCTTCATCCTGTGGGGAACATCTATCTTTGAGAGTTCTTGCTGCACATGCTTGATGAAGTCTTCATGGTCGAACGTGTCGAACCACTCAAGGTCAATGCCAGATGGCGGCAGGGTCATATCAACCTTGATGGAGCGAGACATTAGAGTGTCAGGGATTCGACTGTTCCTAATGCCGATGATGCCAATGGGGCAGTATGAGTCATAGCGCTTGGTTGAGATACCGTCGTCTGTGGCAAGTGCCCTGCCAACCTGTGCTCCGTACTGGAACCCATCGTTGAGGATGCCCTGTAGGTCTGTGGTGTCCTTGCCCTTTGCCCAGATGTTGTCTGACTCATCGATAAGGATTGTGACTCGTCCTTGAGTCTCGTTCACCCTGCCCCAGATGTAGGCAGACGTTACGTTGCTTGGCTTCTCTCCATTGAGGCTGAGTGCCTGAATGATTGTTCCCTGCGTTGACTTGCCTGTGCCAGCTTGGGGACTAGAGATGTACAACCTAGGGTGATACATCCATTTGTCCATGAAATAGGTTGTGGCAATCCAGAGAGCTACCGCGTCATGTACCGCCTTGTCTGGATGGTAGATGTATCGAGCATTGAAGTCTGATAGCTCATCCAAGACTGTTGCTAGGGGTACCCTCTCCGAGAACCCCCCTCTAGGTACCACTGAGGTACCCTGTACTGCTTCTAGTGTGTTTGTGGTCATTGATTGTCCTTTCGTGTCTGACCAGTTTGTATCCTCTCTGTGGTTATAGAAAAGACCCCTCAACGGTGAGTCAAGGGGCCTTTCCAAACCACACTAGAACTACATCAACTTGATACTATACATTCTACCACATTGTCACCATTTGTGAAATGCAGGAGGAATGCACTCAATCGTATTGAGAATGCTTCTCAACAGAGAGAGATTGTCAGGGGTCAAGGACCGTGGGTTGCTTTGTTCCACCAAAGAAAAGCATGCAAAAGGGCAGGATGGTTGCCCAACCTGCCCCTGGCTTAGTTGTTCAGTCGTTTACATCATGTGACTTGCTCTCAGTTTCAACGAGGCTTGCTTTCCTATCCATGACTACACGCTCGAAGTGGTCAACTAGGTTGTTCTCGCTCAACCACACTTCGAAGTTGTGCAAACCCCCAAGCTCTGTGAGCTTAGCCATGTACTCGTCAAACGTCATGCTTCCTCCTTTAGCTGGCTTTGAGTGCTGGCAGAATCGACTCAATCTCTCCTGACCAGATGAACTCTACACGTTCTGTCTGGAACCTGTTGGAACGCTTGGTTGCAGGATGAACTTTCACGGTCAGTACGTCCTTGAGCACTTCCCACTCTTCCAAGTCTTTGTAACGTAGGTTGGCGTCATAGACCTTTGTATGACGTACCCCTGCATGTTGACGCTCTTTCTGTAGTACCTGCAAACGTTCGAACAGTTCAGGGGTTGCTTGAGACTGCATGAGTCTGAGAGTGTCAGCAATGGCTTGTTCTATCTCGTCAACCTTGCTGGCCTCTGTCACGTCTTGCAGCACTGGCAAGTCACCGATGGTTGCAATGACTGTTTCCTTGACGTATGCCTCAAGGTTGGGCTGACTTATTGCTTGCCCCCTGCTGGGGCACGTCTTGTCATTGCAGCGTAAGTACTCATAACCGTTGCCTCGTGCCTTGTACATGGTTGAGCCACACTCAGAACACTTGATGAGTCCTAGGAAAGTTTGCTGTTCAGGGTTCGTACGTGTACCCGGCATCTTTCGCTTGTCGATGTTCTCTATCAACTGCCGATACTCTGCAACAGTCATGATTGCTAGCTCTTCAATGACTACTGGTAAGCCTGACTCATCCCTGAGAACGTCTGAGTCCCTAGAGCCTGCCTGCCTACCGGGGGTATATGGAACCATGCCAGCCAAGACAGGGTTACGCAGGATAGTTTCAATGGCTGAGTATTCCCACACATTCACCTTACGGTTCCTACGCTTACGCATGGGCACCTTTGAGTCATTCCACCGTCTGGTAATGGCACCTAGGGAAGCTCCGTCATTGAGCATGGCTACAGCTTCCTCAACATGCTTGATGGTGTCAGCCTTAGCCAGAATCACCCCCTGGCCATCTGGGTTGTCTATGTTCTTGTACCCGTAGGGTGTCCTCCCCCCTGCCCTACGTCCCGCATTGACCAAGAACCTACGCGCATCCGCCCCACGCTCACCAATGGCCTTGGCTTCCATCTGAGCAAACGTGGCAAGAATCATGGCAATCATGCGGCCAATGTCTGTTGAGAGGTCTAGAGACTCTTTGATGGAGACAAGACCAGCACCACGCTTCTGTAGTGCTTCATCTGCCACAACAAAGTCAATGACCTTACGTGCCAGACGGTCAATCTTCCAGATGATTACATGGTCATAGCTGGTAGGGCTGTTGAGCAGGCTTGACCAACCGTCCCTGTCTTGAGGCTTGTTGCGGGTAGCTGAGACTCCATCGTCTACAGCCTCTAGCACTACCTCCCAACCGTGCGACTCTGCGTAGGCATGCCCACTGGCTAGCTGACGCTCGATGCTGACAGACTCTTCCCTAGACACGCTCAGACGGGCGTAGAGGGCTGCTCTCGGCTTGTTCATGGTCAAGAGCCTACTACGCGGTGCCCGCGCTACCACCAGCAGTACCTCGACAAGAACCCGAACGGGTACTGCCCGATCCATGCCACGGGGGTCACCTGCGGCTGACGCCGCGCTCCCGGCCCGGGTCACCGGCGGCGCCGATTGACGCTGCCGAGCGCCGCCGCTTTACTGGCAACGTCCCCTGTGAGCGGTGGAGACGATGACGGACGAGACGGAGCTGCCCCGGCCCACCATGGCCGACGTGGGCCGCGTGGCCGGAGTGTCCCCGACCACGGTCTCGCTGGTCCTGAGCGGACGCGACACCAAGATCAGTGACGCCACCCGCGAACGCGTCCTCGCCGCCGTCCAGGACCTCGACTACCGGCCCAACCGCACCGCGCAGGGCCTGCGGTTGGGCACCACCAGCACCATCGGCTTCCTCACCGACGAGATCGCGATCGAACCGTTCTCCGGACCGATGATCGCCGGCATCCACGACCTCGCCTGGGAGCAGCGTTCGCTGCTGCTGATGGTCAACACCACCCGCAACCAGTCCCGGCTGCGCGCGGCGGTGGAGGACCTGCTCGACCGCCGCGTGGACGCCCTGATCTTCGCCGCCATGGGCACCCGCCAGGTCGACTTCCCGGCGGTGCCCGCACGCATGCCCACCCTGCTGGTCAACGCCTTCACCCCGAAGGGCGAGCTGCCGGCGATCCTGCCCGACGAGATCGCCGGCGGACGCGCAGCGGTCGAGCACGTGCTCTCCCTCGGCCACCGACGGATCGCCTTCATCGCCGGACGCGAGGGCGCGTGGGCCACCAAGATGCGCATCCGCGGCTTCCGCGAAGGGCTCGAGGCGGCCGGCCTCGACCCCGACAAGAGCCCGATCTACCTGGGCAACTACCGCATCGACACCGGCTACGAGATCACCCTGCGGGCGATGCGGGGCAAGAAGCCGCCGACGGCGCTGCTCCTGGGCAACGACCAGATGGCCACCGGCGCCTACATCGCGCTCGCCCGGCTCGGGCTGCGGATCCCCGATGACGTCTCGGTGGTGGGCTACGACGACGAGCCGCTGGCCGCCGACCTGGCGCCGGCGCTGACCACCGTCCGCATCCCTTTCTACGAGATGGGCCGGATCGCCGCGCAGCACACCCTCGACCGGACGGTCGGCGACCTGCCGGCCCGCACCTTCGAGCCCTGCACGATCATCCATCGTTCCTCGACGAACCCACCGCCCGGCGAGTAACCACCCCCACGCGTCGAGGTGCGGTGCGGGAATTCCGCCCTTGGCGGGAGGACGGAGGCCGTCTAGCCTCTGGTCGCATGTGTCGCAACATCCACGTCCTGCACAACTTCGATCCCCCCGCCACCAACGACGAGGTGCACGCCGCCGCGCTCCAGTACGTCCGCAAGGTCGCCGGGACGACGCGGCCGTCGCGGGCCAACCAGGAGGCGTTCGACGAGGCGGTCGAGGAGATCGCGCACGCCACCCGGCACCTGCTCGAGCACCTCAGCACGTCCGCTCCCCCGCGCAACCGCGAGGAGGAGGCGGCCAAGGCCCGCGCGCGGGCAGCGTCGCGCTACGCGGTGGGCGCCTGACCCGCTCTGCGCGCGCCGACAGGACCTGACGGCTCACGTCGGCCTGCGGGACGGGCTCCCGCCCACGACGGTGGGGGCGGGACCCCGGAGGAACCGCTAACCGGCCGCGCTGGCCAGCTTCTCCAGCGCGGTCTCCCACTTGCGGGTGAGCGCGTTGGCGTCGAAATAGGTCGGGATGTGCTCGTGGCGGATCTCGACGGTGGTGCCGTCGTCGGACGCCGACAGGTCCACCTCGACGATGGTCTTCGGCGCTTCCTCCGCGGCGTGCCAGCTGAACCGGATCTGCTCGAGCGGGTGGAAGGAGCGGATGACGCCGTAGGTGCCGTCCGCGGCGTGCCAGCTGTCCCCCTTGTCGCCGAGTTCGCCACCGGCCCCGAGCAGGGCCTCGGCGCCCTCGCGGGTCACCAGCAATTTCCAGATTTCCTTGACGGGTTGGGACACCGACCGGCTGACAGTGACGGTGGTGTCCACGGGGTTCACGAGAGTGTCGCCCTGGCCCTGTTCGATCATGAGTTACCTCGTTCCACTCAGTGGTTCGAACCGGGCCGGCGGTGGCCCGGTACCCGACACACTACTCAGGATCGACGGCCCCGGAAGGGGGTTCTGAAAGCCCACGCACGGCGGCATTTCGGGCTTTCCGCGTGTCGCTCCCGGGACGTGGATGCGGAAGCCGATAGACATGGGTCCAGGCCGGACCAGGTATGAGATGGTCCGGCTTTTCGCTTGCCCGGGGCTGGTGCGGACGGGTCGGCTGTGACAGCTGTGAACGCGTGTGACAGACCCCCGAAAATCCCCCGTACGAGTTCGAGCAAACCCCTTGCGCGGCTGCCCCGGCGGGCATAGAACTGTCCTACGCAACACGCGGAGCCGGACCTGAAAGGGAACGGAAACCGGTGGGGCGGCCGGACAGCAATCGAGGTCCCATTGCCGGCGGAGCGATCCGCAGGAGCCCCCGGGACGGGGGGTGGGGCTGGCGGGCTACCGGGTTCGGGGAGCGTCCATCCCTGAGCGCACTGAGGGCCGGAGCAACTCATACTTGTTCCGGCCCTCGCCTTGTCTGTGGCCCGGCACCATAGGATTCCGGCATGACTCCCCTGCGACGCTGGCTGCACTGGACCTTCAGCCTGCCCGCCGCCGCGGTGGTGGCGCTGGCCCTCACCTGGGGGCGCGAGCCCGGACCGGTCGTCCTGGCCATCGAGGCCGTGCTGCTGGTGGGAGCCGTGCTGGCCGCCGTCCACCACGCCGAGGTCGTCGCCCACAAGGTCGGCGAGCCGTTCGGCTCGCTGGTGCTGGCGGTCGCGGTCACGATCATCGAGGTGGCGCTGATCGTCACCCTGATGCTGTCGGGCAAGGGCGACACCTCGGCCCTCGCCAGGGACACCGTGTTCTCCGCGGTCATGCTCACCATGAACGGCATGGTCGGCCTCTCGCTGCTGGTCGGCGCCCGGCGCCACGGCATGGTCGCGTTCAACGCCGAGGGCACCGGCTCGGCGCTGGCGACCGTGGTCACCCTGGCCGGCCTGACCCTGGTGCTGCCGCGCTTCACCACGTCCGAGCCCGGGCCGGTGTTCAGCTCGTCCCAGCTGGCGTTCGCGGCTATCGCGTCGCTGATCCTGTACGGGCTGTTCGTGTTCACCCAGACCGTCCGTCACCGCGACTTCTTCCTGCCGACCGACTCCGAGGGCGGCGTGCTGGACGACGACCAGCACGCCGACCCGCCGAGCCTGTCCACCACCATGACCAGCCTGGTCACGCTGCTGCTGGCGCTGGTGGCGGTGGTCGGGCTCACCAAGATCGAGTCGACCGCGATCGAAGCCGGTGTGGCCGCGCTGGGCTTCCCGCAGTCCGTCGTCGGCGTGGTGATCGCGCTGCTGGTGCTGCTGCCGGAGTCGATCGCCGCGGTCAAGGCCGCGTCCCGCAACCGCCTCCAGACCAGCCTCAACCTGGCCTACGGCTCGGCGATGGCCTCGATCGGCCTCACGATCCCGACGATCGCCGTCGCGTCGCTGTGGATCCCCGGGCCGCTCGCCCTGGGCCTCGAACCAGTACACATGGTGCTGTTCCTGATCTCGGTGGTGATCGCGATCCTCACCGTCCTCCCCGGCCGCGCCAAGACCCTCCAGGGGTGGCTGCACCTCGCCCTGCTGGCGTCCTTCCTGTTCCTGTCGGTCCGCCCCTGACCCCGACTCCGCCTGCCGACTTGTCAGAATCTCAGAGCGCTCCAGCGGTCTGAGATTCTGACAAGTCGGCGGGTCGGCGGGGCGGGGGCCGGGGGTCGGGTCGGGTCACCAGTCGTGGCGACCGGGGACGATCCGGGGGCTGCGGCGGTAGCCGGAGACCGTCGGGTCGCCGTCGGCCCAGAAGCGCCACGGACGCCCGTGGGCGACACTGACCCCCACGCGCGGCCCTGAGGACACCGGCCTGGACGGCTCCCCCGGCTCGAGCGTCGGGCCGTCCGCGGCGAACATCCGTCCGGAGTCGGCGAGCGTCCAGCCCAGCGCGCGGCCGAGGTTGCCCGGCCCCCGGGCCAGGGCGGCGTCCGCCACCCCGGGACGCCGCTCGCGGACGAGCTCCATCCCCGCGACCACACGACCGGCCCGGAACAGCACCGCCGAGCCCCGGCCGGGGACGCCGCAGACCACGTTCCCGCAGATGTGCAGGCCGTGCGACAGGTAGCAGTAGAGCGTGCCGGGCGGGCCGAACAGGTCCTTCGTCCGCGGTCTCGGCCCGGCCCAGGCGTGGGCCGCCGGGTCCTCACTCCCCGCGTACGCCTCGACCTCCGTCAGCTGCACCGTGACCCCGCGGTCGGTCAGCAGCCCGCCCACCAGCAGCGGCGCCAGGTCCACCGAGGGCAGGGTCAGGTCGAACACGTCTCCAGTCTGCCCGTTCGCACGGTCCGCGCTACCCTCAACGGGTGACCACCCGCCGCCACCTGCTGACCGGGTGGCTCGCCGTGCTCGTGCTCGCCGGCTGCGCTCCCAACACGCCGGCCGCCAGCCCCACCAGCACCCCGACCGGGCCCGACTTCACCACGCCCGGCACCGCGTCCTCCATGGTCAGCCAGTTGCTCGCGAAGGCCGGCAACGAGCGCACCCTGATGGTGGAGATCACCGCCACCACGGTCGAGGTCAGCGTGCTCGGCCAGGACCACAAGCCGGTCACCTGGGCGTACCGCAACGGGGAGATGGCGCAGGTCGCCAGCGACCTGGCGTACGTCGACCAGTCGACGTTCGAGGTGTCGAAGTTCAACCTGGCCGACGTCGGCGGGCTGTTCCGGGCCGCCGAGGGCCAGTCCGGCTCCGCGCAGGACCAGAGCCTCACGATCGTCGACTACTCCGGCGGCGAGGTGATGATGTCGGTCTCGACCGTCCCCGAATCGCGCACCGTCTTCTTCGAGCCGAACGGGGCGCTGCTCCCCGTCCTCAACTTCGACACCCCCGGTGGCGTCGCCCAGGGCATCACCGATGCGATGGGCGGACGGGTGCTGGTGCACTCGGTCACCGTCGAGTCGACCCAGGGCGCCTGGATCGACTACCCGGGCGACACCGGCACCACCGTCCGCCGCACCCGCACCGCCAAGGTGCCGGTGACCACGAACATCACCGCGCAGTCGGAGGACCTGCCGCTGTTCCTGGCGGTGAAGATCGACGCGGCCGCGATCTGGCGGGTGGTGGACGCGACGCGCGGCTCCGGCGACGTTCCGGAAGAGGCCGGCTGGAGCGTCGTGATCGACGACCGCGACAACACCGGGGTCCCCCGGATGTACTTCACGATCGGCTCGAAGGTGCTCGTCACCGACCTTGCCGGCGACGTGCTCAGCGGCTGAGCAGCGCCTCGCGCACCGCCTCGGGCGCACTGACCAGCACGTACTCGACGTTACGTTCCGGCCCGGGCACGCCCACCTTGCGCCCGTCGGGGCCGAACACGCCGAGCCGCTGGCCGATGTAGCGACGGGTGTCGAACGCCAGCACCTCGACGGGGTGGCCGCGGGCCGCGCACATCTCCACCAGGTCGGGCAGCGGCACGAAGCCCTCGTTGCTGAACGACACCACCACGGTGGTGGCCCGCACGTCGGCGATCACCGACGCCAGCGCCACCGGCATCGTCCGCTTCGAGTTGAAGGGACTGCGGGTGGCCTCGTCGCGGGCGTCCACCCGCTTGCAGGCCACGCCGTAGTGCTCGGGGGCGTCCCAGCGCACCAGGGTCTCCCAGACGTGGTAGTTCGTGAAGTAGCGGTGCTGGTTGTAGGGCGGGTCGAGGTAGGCCAGGTCGACCGGCTCCAGCGTGGGGGCGAGGACGGCGGCGTCCCCGCGGATCGCGCGGCCGGTGCCCGGCGTCAGCCGGGGTGCGGTGAGGACGAGCGGACGCAGCGCCCGGGGCGCCCACTCCTTCAGGTAGGCCATCTGCAGGCCGACCGTGGAGTCGACCCGATCGGCGGCCTCCAGCAGCGCGGTGAGCAGCACCGGGCGCAGCGGGTGGTCGCCGTACCACTCGTCGATGCCGTCGCGGATCGCGTCGATGCGCCGGCCGTTGTCGGGGTGGAAGTAGCGGGACTGCTCGCAGAACACCTCGGTGACGTAGCCGCGCCGCCCCGGGAGCGTCGCCAGCCGGGCCAGGGCCTCGTCCACCTCGGCGGCGTCCACGTCTGCGGCGTCGGTGACCACGTAGCACTGGGCGAGCACCTCGGAGTACGCGGCGGTGTCGACGCAGGTCACCGTGCCGCCCCGGCGGCAGAACTCCTGGGCGACGCGGGTGGTGCCGGTGAACAGGTCGAGCGCCGTGGCGGCACCGGACGCGGCGAACAGGCTCCCCAATTCGCCGACGAGGCGGCGCTTGGAGCCGAGGTACTTGATCAAGGAGCCGTCGACGCGAACGTGTTGCACTTGTTGGGGTCGCCGGAGTTGAACCCGACCGCCAGCCACTTCTTGCGCATAGCGGACGAGCCGTGCGTCCACGACTCCGGGGACACCGAGCCGGTCGACTTCATCTGGATGCGGTCATCGCCCACCGACAGGGCGGCGTCGACCGCCCGGTTCACGTCGTCGGGGGTGATCGCCTTGATCGGCGAGTTGGGGTCGGCGGACGCATTGGCCAGCCAGACCCCGGCGTAGCAGTCGGCCTGGAGCTCGAGCCGCACCTGGGCCGACTTGGGGCCGGCGTTGTTGCCCGACGACTGGGCCTTGGAGAGCTGCCCGGTGAGGTCGGAGATGTGGTGGCCGTACTCGTGCGCGATCACGTACGCCTCGGCGGCGTCCCCGCCCTCGGCCCCCAGCTGGCCCTTCAGCATGTCGTCGAAGAAGCTCTCGTCGAGGTAGACGATCTTGTCGGCCGGGCAGTAGAACGGGCCGACTTCCGCCGTGGCGGTGCCACAGCCGGTAGCCGCCTGCCCGCTGAAGATCTCGGTCCTGGTCTGCTGGTAGCCGGAGAACGCCTTCGCCCAGTAGGCCTGGATCGAGTTGGTGTAAGCGACGAATCGGCAGTCGCGATCCTTGGAGATGTCGGCGCCGGAGGTGCACTGGGCGAACGCGTTCGTCGACTGGGTCGTGGGCGCGGTCGTGGTGCCGCCGAGCAGCGCGGACGGGTCGAGCCCGAACAGGACGGCGACGATCACCAGCAGGATGCCGCCACCGCCGAGGGCCACCGTGGTGCCGGTGCGCCGGCCCCCACCCGAGCCCATCTGGGACGGATCGAGCTTCGCATTCTCGTTGTACTGCACGTCGCACCTCCCCGCGCCGATGCACGTGAGCATAGTCAGCCCCGACGACAACCGTCGGCTTATCGGCCGGGGAGGCGGCTTGGAACCGGTTGGCCGCGGGGTCATGATGGACGGATGCGGATCATCGGTGTCGAGGTGGCCGGGGGCTCCCCGGTGTTCACCGGCGCCCTTCCGCACGGCGCGGACCCGCACCGGCTGGCCTGGGAGCTGGGCTACCGCATCGTCCGCCCGCTGTCGGCCACCGGCGGCGCGCCCGACCTGACCCTCACCGTGCAGGTCGGCCGGCACGGCCGCAGCAGCGAGCTCCAACCGCCGCGGACCCGCTCGATCGACCCCGACCTCGACCTGGCGCTGGAGGCCGAGCCGGTGGTGCGCCAGCGGCTCGCCGCCTACGGCATCGTGCTGTCCGGACGCGGCCTGCTCGCCACCCAGTTCTCCGACCGCACCGCCGTGCCCGGCCTGTGGGGGCTGCCCGGCGGCGGCATCGACCCGGGCGAGAGCCCGTCCCAGGCACTGGTGCGCGAGGTCACCGAGGAGAGCGGGCAGGAGCTGGAGATCTCGCACCTGCTGGACGTGCAGACCGACCACTGGATCGGGCGCTCCCCCACCCGGGTGGTGGAGGACTTCCACGCCGTCCGCATCATCTACGCCGCGACCTGCCCGACCCCGTCCGACCCGGTGGTGTACGACCGCGGCGGCACCACCGCCGCCGCCACCTGGGTGCCACTGGAGAACTGGTCGCGGATGCCGTGGTCGTCCGGCGCGCGGGCCCTGCTGGACCGGCACCTGCGCGAGCTCCTCCGCTCCGACCTGCTCGCGCGCTGAACGGCTGGACGCAGCGAGGCCCCGGCGGGGTTCGCCGGGGCCTCGCTGGTTCAGCTCAGCGTCGGAAGTACGACAGCAGGCGCAGGATCTCGATGTAGAGCCAGACCATGGTGACGGTGAGGCCGAAGGCCGCCCGCCAGGACTCGGACGCGTCCGCGCCCATCGCCACGCCCTGCTCGATGTAGTCGAAGTCGAGGATCAGGTTGAACACCGCCAGCCCGACGCCGATCGCGGAGATCAGCAGCAGGAAGAGCAGGTTGCCGCCGCTGAACAGGAAGCCCATGCCGAACAGGCTGAGCACGAAGTTCACCAGGAGCAGGCCCGCGTAGGCCAGGGTGCCGATCATCACCATCTTGCGGAACTTGTTCGTGACCCGGATGCGGAAGAACTTGTACGCGGCCAGCGTCGCGGCGGCCGCGACCAGCGTGCCCATGACGGCGGCGGGGACGATGCCGTTCCATGCGTTCTCGTAGATCTTGCTGATCGCGCCGATGAACACACCCTCGATCGCGGCGTAGGCCAGGACGAACGCCGGGTTCACCGCGCGCCGGAAGCTGACCAGCAGCACCACGCCGAAGGACACCAGGCCGCCGATGATCCACGCCGGGGCGAGCAGCTGCTGCGGCAGGAAGAGGAAGGTCAACGCCGCGACCGCCACCAGGGTGCCCATCGTGATGGCGCTCTTGGTGAGGACGTCGTCAATGGTCATCCGGCCGGCGACCGGGGCCGGGGCGAACTGCTGGGCGTTCGGGTCGGCACCGTACGGCGGCTGCGCCGGGTACTGGCCGTACTGGTCATATTGGCCGTACTGGCCGGGCGCCGGCTGGGTCGTGCCCTGCCAGGCGTCGGGCCGCGAGAGCACCGGGTTGTTGCTGCGCATAGCTTGCTTCCTCCTTGGACGGGCGACGGTGCGAACCGTCGTCGGATACCCATGGTAGAGAACGAGTCTGGGAACCGGCTGAGTCCCACCCTGACCCGACCCTGATCCGCGCCCCCGGGACGTCGTCGCGAGCCGTTCCCCGGGCCCTACAGGGAGACCACCCGCCGCTCACGACGCGAGGTCTCGGCCGCCAGCGCGACCGCGATCGCGGCCCGCCCGTCCCGGCCGTCCGAGGGCAACGGAGCCCCGTCGACGATGGACGCCGCGAATCGCTCGACAGCCAGGCGGAACGACTCCGCATAGCGCTCGGGGAAGAAGGTGGGCAGCGCAGGGGAGGCGAACCCGGACGCGGTGGCGACCGCGGTGACCGTATCCTGGACATTCCCGCAGGTGGCCATGCCTTCGGTGCCCAGGACCTCGGCACGCTGGTCGTAGCCGTAGCGGGCCTGGCGGCTGTTGTCGATGATCCCGAGCGCGCCGTTGGCGAACCTCAGCGCGACCACGGTCGTGTCGGCATCGTCGGCCTCGCGAGCGAGCTCGTCGATGGTGGCGGCGCTCAGCGCCGACACTTCGGTGATCTCCGAACCAGCCAGGAAGCGCGCCATGTCGAAGTCGTGGATGGTTGTGTCCATGAACATCTTGCCCGGCCCCCGCCGGTAGTCCGGACCCGGCAGCCCGGGGTCGCGCGAGATGATGTTCACGATGGTCGGCGCGCCGACCCTGCCCTCCTCCACCGCTGTGCGCAGCACCGCGTGATGGGGGTCCAGGCGCCGGTTGAAGTCGACCTGGAGCAGGACGCCGGCCTCCTGTGCAGCGGCTACCGCCCGGTCGGCGTCCTCCAGGTTCAGTGCCAGCGGCTTCTCGCACAGGATGTGCTTGCCGGCGTCGGCGAAGGCGACGACCTGGTCGGCGTGGAGTTCCGCCGGGCTCGCGAGCAGCACCGCGTCGAGCAACGGGTCGTCCACGAGCTCGGTCCAGTCCGCGACCACGCGCGCACCGGTCTCCTGCGCAACGCGGTTGGCCGTCGCCTCGTTGGGCTCGGCCACGACCGTGAGCTCGAAGAGGGGGGAGGCGGAGAGGTTGCGGGCATGGAGCAGGCCGATGAAGCCGGCACCCACGAGCCCGATCTTGATGGTCATGAGTTCTTCCTTTGCAGAATCGCGTTGGTTCTCTCTCCGGTGGTGTCCGGCGCCGGGCCGCGCCGGACACCACCCCACGGGAGGCCGGGGTCTCGTCCGGGAGAGAGAACCGGACGGACCGTGGCCGGCGGAGCATCCGGGTTGCGGACACTCGTCCTACCGGGGTGGGCGACCTGGGGTCGCCGACCCCGGATGGGCCTACTTGACGAAGTTGCTGACGTTCTCCGGGGTGACGAGCTCGAACGGCACGTCCTGGGTGTAGCTGGCCGGGGTCTTGCCACCCGCCATCTCGACAGCCATCTCGACCGACGCCTCAGCCTGGCCGGGACCGTTCTGGTACATGGTCACCGACAGGTCACCGGCCTGCATGGCGGCCAGCGCGTCCTTCGTGGCGTCGATACCGCCGACCGCGATGCCGTCCGCGCCGAGCGTCTTGCCCGACGCCTTGATCGCGTTGATCGCACCGATCGCCATCTCGTCGTTGTTCGCGCAGATCATGTCGATCTGCTTGCCCGACTGCAGCCAGTTCTCGGTGACCGACTGGCCCTTGTCGCGGTAGAAGCCGGCGGACGCCTCGAGGACCACCTGCATACCGGGGTTCTGGGCGACCACGTCCTTGCAGCCCTCGGTGCGCTTGAGCGTGTTGTAGTCGCCGGGCGTGCCCTGGAGGATGGCGACGTTGCCCTTGCCGCCCTTGATCTTGGCCAGGGCGGTCATCTGTTCGATGCCCGCCTTCAGGCCGTCGGAGCCGACGAAGCCCACGCCGTCGGGGAAGTTGGTGGGCTTGCGGTTGACGTAGACCAGAGGGATGTTCTTGGCCTTGGCCGCCTCGGTCATGGGGTCGGTGGCATCGGCGTCCACCGCGATCACGATCAGGGCGTCCACTCCGGAGCTCACGAAGTTCTCGACCTGGCTGACCTGCACCTCGGTCTTCTCCTCGGCGGACACCACATCCACGTCCGCGTTGTTCTTCGCGGCCGCATCCTTGATGCCGTTCTCGAAGGTGGTCAACCACTCATCGATGATCGGCAGTGCCACGCCGATCTTCAGCTTCTTGCCCGCCTCGGTCCCCGAGGCGCTGGAAGCCGTGCCGCTCGACGTTCCCGCCGACGAACACGCGGTGAGTGTGCTCGCCGCGGCGAGCACGACCGCCGCAATCTTGATTCCGAATCGTTTGGCCATTGTCATCCCTTTCGAGTTTGGTACGAACTGCTGGTGATGGGAACGCGCTGGTGGCGTTGGTGCCGCACCGCCGGGTGGCGACACGGCCCTGCAGGAGTGGTGCGGGTCATCCGCGATGCGGGCCGAGGCCGCACCGGTTGAGGCAGGCCCGAGTCCGGGTCGCGACGGGCAGGGGCTGATCGGGCGGGCAGGGGTACATGTCCTGCTCGACGATCGTGAACAGTGGGACGTCCAGTGCCGACAACTCGGCAAGGAGCGGCTCCAGCTCCGGGACGCCGAGTGGCGGCTCGGTCATGACACCGGCCATGCAGGCGGGAGCGAAGGTCATGCCCTCGTCCTCGACCCGCTTCCTGATGGCCGGGTCGACCTGCTTGAGGTGCACATAGCCGATGCGCTCGGGGAACCTGCGGATGATCGCGATGTTGTCGCCTCCGCAGTAGGCGATGTGGCCGGTGTCGAGGCAGAGGTTGACCACCGCCGGATCGGTGTCCTCCAGGTAGCGCTCGACCTGGGCCTGGGTCTCGACGTGGCTGTCCCCGTGGGGATGGAAGACGAGGCTGACGTCGAACTCCTCGGCGAGCATCCTGCCCAGTTCGTCCGCCCCGGTCGTCAGGTGGGACCACTCGTCGCTCGTCAGTGTCTTCGGCCCGGTCAGGTTGCCCCAGAAGTCGCTGTACATCTCCGGGAGCAGCACGAGATGGCGCGCGCCAAGCGCGGTGAGGAGCCTGGCCTCCTGCCGACAGTCCGCCATCGCCTGGGCCAGAGCATCCCGTCCGCGCTGGAGGCCGGCGAAGACCGCGCCGCCGGAGAGTTTGAGTTCCCGTGCGGCGAGTTCCTCCCGCAGGCGCTCCGGCTCCGTGGGCAGGTAGCCGTACGGACCCAGTTCGATCCAGACGTAACCGGCTGCGGCGGCTTCGTCGAGGAACACCGGCCAATCGACCTGCTTCTCGTCCTCGGCCATCCACACTCCCCAGGAGTCCGGAGCGGTCCCCAGACGCAGTTGCTCGACTCCGCGACTGGCGTGGGTGGTGTTCATCTGTGCGTTGCGCCCTTCCTCGTTGATGGACTTCCCGTGCTCCCGGCGTCCGGGCTGCCGCGGCTCCCTTCAGGCTCGTGGGACCGATCCCACCATCCTGGTGTCAGCTTGTCAAGACATTTCGTGGGACCGATCCCAAGCGTTATGAAACCGAGATCTACGCAAGCTGCTGTGGCTGGCATGGGATCGATCCCATGCCTGCTAGGGTCGAGGGGTCGATGGGAGCGGAACGGTGGCAGACACGACACTCGAGCGGGCAGGTGGTGGTGCGCCCACGATCCGGACGGTCGCACAGGTCGCCGGGGTTTCCAAGTCCTCGGTCTCGCGCTACCTGCAACACTCCCCCCACCTCACCGACGAGGCGCGAGAAGCGATCGCCAAGGCGATCAAGGAGCTCGACTACCGGCCGAACGCCAACGCCCGCAGCATCCGGGCGAAGCGCACCCACTCCGTCGGCGTGCTCGTCAACGACCTGCGCCAACCCTGGTTCGTCGAGTTCCTGCAGGGCCTCGGCGACGCACTGCACCGTCACGAACTCTCGCCGCTGGTCGGCGACGGCCGGTTGGACAGAAGGACCGACGAGCGGCTGGTCAACTCGTTCATGGACATGCGCTTCGACGGCCTCGTCCTCGCGGGCACGATGCAGGTCTCGGACACCATCGTCGAGGCCGCCAACCGCATCCCGACCGTCGTCGGCGGCACGCGTCTTTTCGACGCTCCCCACATCGACCTCGTGGTTCAGGACGACGACCTGGTCGCGCAACTCGCCGTCGACCACCTGCTCGAGTTGGGCCACACCGCCATTGCCCACGTCGGCAGCGACGCGGGCGTCGCCTTCGACGCCCGCCTGGCCAGGTACTCGGAAATGATGACCGCCCGCGGCCTGCCCTCCTCGGTCGAGTTGTGCGACTCCACCGAGGAGGGCGCGTACCAGGCCGGCCGACGGCTCCTCGACCGCGCACCACACGAACGACCGACCGCCATCTTCGCGGGAAGCGACCTGATCGCCCTGGGCGTCATGTCGGCCGCCGCCGAACTCGGGTGCCGGGTTCCCGCCGACCTGTCGCTCGTGGGAGTCGACAACACCCATCTGGCCAAGATGCACTCGATCAGCCTCACGAGCGTCGACATCCAGCCCTACGAGCAGGGCCGGATCTGCGGCGACACCCTCGCGCTCCGGATCGATGACCCGGACCGGCCGGCGACCGAGCACCTGGTCGAACCCGGAATCTGCGTTCGGAAGTCCACCCGATCGGTCTGAACGGCGGCGATCGGGTTCGTGTCGGATCCCGGTTGGCCTCGCGGGCGAGTTCCGATGCGCTGATGCCGGCCTGGGTGGGCGTCGCGGAGACGTTGGTGGAGTTCGCGAGGAAGTCGTCGCGCCGTGCAGTGCCCCCAATGGGACTCGAACCCATACTCGGGCGGGTTTAAGCCGCCTGCCTCTGCCAGTTGGGCTATGGGGGCCCGGGCGTGATTCTAGGGCGGCCCGGGCCGTCCGCGAGCGTCAGGCCCGGCCGACCAGGCCGAGCAGGATGCCGTCGAGGATGTCGGCCTCGCTCACCGCCAGGTCGCCGGTGACGCGCGCGCCGACCGCCGCGCAGACCAGGGCGCCGGCGCAGATCACGTCCGCGCGTCTCGGCACCATCGTCGGCAGCGCGACGACGTCGGCCACCGGCATGGCGAGCAGTCGTGCGGTCAGCGCCGAGAGTTGGGACGGGGTGATCCGTGAGCCGTGCACGAGCGCACGGTCGTAGCTCGGCAGTTCCTGCACCAGCGCCGACAGGCTGGTCGCGGTGCCGCCGACCCCCACCCAGGTGGCGACGCCGGCGAAGTCGATCCCGCTGGCGTCGAGGAGCCCGTCGACGTGCGCGCGGGCGGCCTCGATCTCGTCGGGACCCGGCGGGTCGGAGTGCAGGAAGCGCTCACGCAGCCGCACCGAGCCCACGTCGAGCGAGATCGCGGCGGACGGGACGCCGTCGCTGCCGACGACCAACTCGGTCGAGCCGCCGCCGATGTCCATCACCAGCACCGGCTCTGCGAGCCCGGTGAGGGCCGAGACGGCACCGGCGAAGGAGAGCCGGGCCTCCTCGTCGCCGGGGATGATCTCGGCCTCCACGCCCAGGCGCCGGCGGACGCCGTCGAAGAACTCGGCGGAGTTGGCCGCGTCCCGGGCCGCGGAGGTGGCCACGACTCGGCGGTGGGCGACGCCGAGGGAGTCGAGCTCCTCCCCGAAGTCGGCCATCGCGGCGAAGGTGCGGGCCAGCGCGTCCGGGTGGAAGCGGCCGGTCGCGTCCACGCCCTGGCCCAGCCGGGTCAGGTGGAGCCTCCGGTCGACCTCGACGAGGCGTCCGTCGACGAGCCGGCTGACCAGCAACCGGACGGAGTTGGTGCCGCAGTCGACGGCGGCGTACAGGTCGTCAGTCACGATCCTCCAGGCAGGGACGGGTCCAGAACTCGCCCAGCAGGGCCAGCGTCTCGTCGCCCAGCGGGTTGACGCCCGGACCGGCGGCGAGGGCGTGCGCGGCGAGGACGTGCAGGCACTTCACCCGGGTCGGCATGCCGCCGGCGCTGATCCCCTCGATCTCGGGGACGCTGCCGAGCGCGGCCCGGTCGGCGAGGTAGGCCTCGTGCGCCCGGGTGTAGGCCGCGGCGAACTGGGGATCGGCGGCGAGCCGGTCGGTCATCTCCAGCATCAGCCCGCTCGCCTCCAGCGTCGAGCAGGCGGCCGTCGCGCGCGGGCAGGTGAGGTAGTAGGTGGTGGGGAACGGCGTGCCGTCCGGCAGTCGGGGCTCGGTGGCGACCACGCCGGGCTTGCCGCAGGGGCAGCGCCAGGCCACACCGGCCGTGCCGCGGGGTTCGCGTCCGAGCTGGGCGGTGACGGTGGCCACGTCCTGCGGGGTGAGCGGCTCGGGCATGCCGGCCATTCTCGCACGGTCGATCCGGCCGAAACGAAAGGGGACAGTCCCCTTTCGTTTCGGGTCGAGGGTCAGGGGACGGTGACCTTGCGCGTGGGCGCGTCCGCGGTCTGGACAGAGCCCCACAGGCGGTCCCACCAGACCGGGTCGTGCTCGCCGGCGGGCAGGCGCTGCTCGGACGTGATCACCACGCCACCACCCAGCGGCTTGCCGTCCGGGCCGACGACGCGATAGCCGGTCTCCCCCGGCATCACCCAGCCGAGCCGGTCGCGCGCCTGCGCCTTCACGTAGTCGGGGTCGTCCCAACGGGCCAGTTCGGACTGGATGTCGGCGATCTCCGCCGACCGTTCGCGGATCTCCTGCTCGGCGACCGCAAGATCGTGCTGCTGGGAGAGGTAGATGCGCAGCGAGCCGCCGAACGAGATCGCCAGGGCCAGCACCACGATCACCATGACGAGCGCCCGTCGGGTGAGCCGGAGCCCCCATCGTTGGCGGGTGCCGTCGGGTCCGGTGGCCTCCTCGACCTCGACCGCGGACGCGGGGCTGGACGCGCGTCCGGCCGCCCGGTTGCGCCTGGGAGTGCGTCCGGGGCCGGTGCTGGCGCTGCGCGGGCTACGCGTGGCGCGCGCCATGGTCCTCGGCTCTCATCGGCTCAAGGATAGGTGGACGCGTCCCCGCGACGGCGCCTGACCCGCGGGGGCGGTTCCATTTCCGACCTGCTCGCCCAGCCAGCCCCGTCCGCCGTTCCCCACCAACTTCGCCACCGAAACGTCCCCTCGCCACCGGAATTCTGGTGGCGAGGGGACGAATCGGTGGCGAAGTTGGTCCGGGGACGCGGACGGGCGCCGGCAGTCGCCGACGCCCGTCCGGGTGAATCAGTACTCAGGCAGTGAACCGCGGAAAGGCGGACGCGCCGGCGTAGCGCGCGGCCTCGTCGAGGTCCTCCTCGATGCGGAGCAGCTGGTTGTACTTGGCCACGCGCTCGGTACGGGCCGGGGCGCCGGTCTTGATCTGGCCACAGCCGAGGGCGACGGCCAGGTCGGAGATCGTGGTGTCCTCGGTCTCGCCGGAGCGGTGGCTCATCATCGTGGAGTAGCCGTTGCGGTGGGCGAGGTTGACCGCGTCGATGGTCTCGGTGAGCGAGCCGATCTGGTTCACCTTCACCAGCAGCGCGTTCGCCGTGGCGTTGTCGATGCCCTTCTGGAGGCGGGTCACGTTGGTGACGAACAGGTCGTCACCGACCAGCTGGACCTTGGCGCCGAGTTCGTCGGTGATGGTCTTCCAGCCGTCCCAGTCGTCCTCGTTCAGCGGGTCCTCGATGGAGACCAGCGGGTACTTCGCGACCAGGTCGACGTAGTAGGCGGTCATCTCGGCGGCGGTCTTCTTGCCACCCTCGAA
>Ga0102832_1001185_pt1 | contig 22570 bp, 13 predicted proteins | sample EBPBio282013_DNA_FD_88942 | JGI IMG/M metagenome (GOLD analysis project Ga0102832, IMG submission 88942) | Wastewater treatment Type I Accumulibacter community from EBPR Bioreactor in Madison, WI, USA - Reactor 2_5/28/2013_ DNA (Illumina Assembly) | ecosystem: Engineered > Bioreactor > EBPR >... | reverse complement strand
GGCGTCGAACAGCGCGTCGAAGTCCTTGATGAACAGGAACTTGCGGAAGGCGGCGATGACCAGCGCCAGGGTCGGCAGCACGACCACGACGAACAGGTAGACCAGCGCGAGGCCGAAGGTGAACCAGCGCCAGCGCCCGAGGTTGAGGGCGCGCGGCCGGAACGCCTTGCCGGCCACCGTGGCGTAGCTCTTGCCCGACATCACGCGCTGCTGCGCCCACACCAGGATGGCGGTCACCACCATCAGCAGAATCGCGACCGCGGCGGCGGTGTTGTAGAGGGGCGGGCTCCACGCCGTCAGCTTGAAGATGTAGGTCGTCAGCACGCTGATGTTGGCCGGCGCGCCGAGCGCCGCCGGCACGCCGTAGATGCCCAGCATGACCACGAACGACAGGAGCGACCCGGCGAGGATCGCCGGCATGATCAGCGGGAAGGTGACGGTGAACAGGGTGGTGAAGGCCGAGGCGCCGGAGACCTCCGAGGCCTCCTCGAGGCTGGGGTCCATGTTGCGCAGCGCCGAGGCCGTGAACATGTAGACGTAGGGCGCGTAGTAGATGCCGAACACCACGATCAGGCCCGACATCGAGTAGAAGTCGAAGCGGAAGTCGATGCCGGCCCACTTCAGGACGGTGTTGAGCAGGCCGGTCTTGGGCGACCCCAGGATGCCCCAGGCGACGCCGGCGACCAGCGGCGGCACGAACAGCGGGATCATGCTGGCGCCGGCGATGAAGCCCTTGGCCGGCGTGTTGGTGCGCACCACGATCCACGAGAAGGTCAGCCCGATGATCACCGCCAGCACGGTGCCGCCGCCGCACGCCGCCAGCGCGTTGAAGAAGGCGAGGTGGACGTTCTCGTTGGCCAGCACGTCGACGAAGTGCTTCACCGAGGGCCGGAAGGCGCCGAAGCCGTCGACCACGGGATTGGAATCGCTGAACGCGCCGAACAGCAGCATGGTCAGCGGGTAGATCACCAGGAAGGCCAGCACGCCCAGCAGCGCCGCGACCCACAGCGGCGCGGCCAGCCGCCGTGGCGGCCCCACCGCTTCCCGGCCGGCCGGCAAAGCGTCAGCACTCGTTGCCGTCAACGCGTTCCACTCCCTCCCAGGACGGCGCTTCCCGCGCCGGAGACTTCATTGCGTGTGACCGTAGCCCATCGTCCTTTCGGACGCTACGTTTTGCTCATGATCCTGAAGACGCACGACCGCTTCGATTACGTACCGCTGCGCGGACGGCCGGACTACGCCTGGCCGGGCGGCCGCCGGCTCGCCGTCTACTTCGCCCTCAACCTCGAGCATTTCCACTACGGCGAGGGGCTGGGGGCCGAACTGGCGCCCGGCGGGCCGCAACCCGACATCCTGAACTACGCTTGGCGCGACTACGGCAACCGGGTCGGCGCCTGGTACATGCTCGACGCCTTCGACGCGCTCGGCCTGCCGATGGCCGCCCTGGTCAACAGCGCGATGTACGACTACGCACCGGCGCTGGTGGCGGCCTGCCGGGCGCGCGGCGACGAGATCGTGGGCCACGGCCGGACCAACTCGGAACGCCAGGGCGACAAGCCGGAGGAGGTCGAACGCGCGCTGATCGCCGAGGCGACGGCGCGGCTGGCCCGCGAGGAGGGACGGCCGCCCGAGGGCTGGCTGGGACCGTGGATCTCGCACAGCCACGCCACGCCCGACCTGCTGGCCGAGGCCGGCTACACGTACCTGCTGGACTGGTGCATGGACGACCAGCCGGTGTGGTTCCGCTGCCGCGGCGGCAAGCGGATCCTGTCGGTGCCGTATCCGCAGGAGGCCAACGACATCCCGCAGATCGTCGGCCGCAAGATCGGCGGCGCGGCCTTCGCCGACCTGGTGGTCGACCAGTTCGACGAGATGCTGGAATTGTCCGCCGACCGCCCGCTGGTGATGGGCATCGCGCTGCACGCCTACCTGGTCGGCCAGCCGCACCGCCTGCGCCACCTCAAGCGCGCGCTGCGCCACATCGCGCGCCACCGCGACGCGATCTGGCTGACCACGCCCGGCGCCATCGCCCGCCACTGCGCCGCCCTGCCGGCCGGCACGGTGCCGTGATGGGACCGCTCGTCGCCTCGATCGCCGCCTTCGTGCTGATGCTGCTCGGCGCGTTCGCGGCCGTGCAGCTGCGGCGGGTCCTGTCCGACCACCATTTCACCGAGGACGCCAAGGACATCGTGCGGCTGTCGGCCAGCCTGATGGCGACGCTGGCCGCCCTCGTGCTCAGCCTGCTGATCAGCTCGGCCAACAACGCCTACGACGCGCAGCGCCGCGAGCTGCGCGAGATCGTCGCCAACGCCATCCTGCTCGACAGCCTGCTCGAGGAATACGGGCCGCAGACGCGCCCGCAGCGCGAGAAGCTGCGGGAGTTCGCCGACCTGCTGACCAACAGCATCTGGCCCCAGCCGGGGCGGCAGCTGACGAACGAGCGCGGCTTCGTGTCCGGCGACCGGGCGATCCAGTTCCACCAGTCGCTGCGCGCCCTGCCGGCGGCCGACGACCGGCAACGCGAGCTGCGGGCCCAGGCCCTGCAGATGTCGATCGCCTCCGCGCAGGTCCGCTACCTCTTGTACGAGAGCCACCGCAACGACTTCCCGATGCCGTTCCTCGTCATCCTGATCGGCTGGCTGGCGGCGCTGTTCATGAGCTTCTGCCTGTTCACGCCGCCCAACCGCATCGCCATCGCGGCGCTGGTGATCCTCGCCTTGTCGACCTCGTCGGCGCTGTTCATGCTGCTCGAACTCAGCAACCCGTTCGATGGCCTGCTGGCGCTGCCCCGGAGCACGATCGCCGGCGCCCTTGCGCCGCTGCCGCCACCCTGACTGACAAAGGACTCCCATGCGCCTGTTCTCCGCCACGCTGGCGACCGAGACCAACACCTTCTCGCCGCTGCCGACCAGCCTGCAGAACTACCGCGAGTCGGTGTTCCTGCGGCCCGGCGAGCATCCCGCCGACGCGCCGCGCATGTGCACCGCGCCGCTGTTCGTGGCGCGCCAGCGGGCGAAGGCGGAAGGCTTCGAGCTGGTCGAGGGCAGCTGCTTCGCCGCCAGCCCGGCCGGCATCACCAACCGCGCCGACTACGAGACGATGCGCGACGCGATCCTGGGGCAGCTCCGGAACGCGCTGCCGGTCGACGGCATCCTGTTCGGCCTGCACGGCGCGATGGTGGCGCACGGCTACGACGACGTCGAAGGCGACATCGTCGAGCGCGCGCGCGCCATCGTCGGCCCGAAGTGCGTGATCGGCGTCGAGCTCGACCCGCACTGCCACCTGACGCTGAAGCGCCTGAAGGGCGCCGACATCATCGTGCTCTACAAGGAGTTCCCGCACACCGACGTGGTCGAGCGCGCCGAGGACCTGCTCGACCTCGTGCTGGCGACGCTGCGCGGCAAGGTGAAGCCGGTGATGTCGGTCTACGACTGCCGCCAGATCCAGAGCTACCCGACGACGCTGCAGCCGATGCGCGGGCTGGTCGACCGCATCAAGGCGATGGAAGGCAAGGACGGCATTCTGTCGGTGTCGATCGCGCACTGCTTTCCCTACGGCGACGTGCCGGAAATCGGCACGCGCGTGCTGGTCGTCGCCGACGGCGACAAGAAGAAGGCCGATGCGCTGGCCACCGCGCTGGGCGAGGAGCTGGTGTCATTGCGCGGCAAGACCGCGCCGCCGGCCTTCGACGTGCCGACCGGCATCGCCGAGGGCCGCGCATTCAACGACCTGCCGGTGGTGATCGCCGACCCGGCCGACAATGCCGGCGGCGGCGCGCCGTCGGACAACACCGACATCGCCCGCCACCTGATCGAGATCGGCGCGGAGAATGCCTGCCTCGGGCCGATCTGGGATCCGATCGCCGTGCGCCTGTGCTTCGATGCCGGGCTGGGGGCGCGGATCGGCCTGCGTTTCGGCGGCAAGATCGCGCCGACCTCGGGCCAGCCGATCGACGCCGAGGTCGAGATCGTGGGTCTCAAGCGCGACGCCTGGCAGAGCTTCGGCCCGACCAGGGTGCCGGTCGGCGACTGCGCGGCCATCCGGATCGGCGGCGTCGAGATCGTGCTGATCGCCAACCGCACGCAGGCCACCGGGCTGGAACTCTTCACCAACCTCGGCATCGACCCGCGCCAGCGCAAGCTGGTGGTGGTGAAGTCGACCAACCACTTCATGGCGGCCTACGGGCCGATCGCCAAGAAGGTGATCTACGTCGAGTCGGGCGGGCCGCTGCGCCGCGACCACCGCAAGGTGGCCTACGTCAAGGCCGAACGCCCGATCTGGCCGCTCGACGCCGACGCCAGGCCGCGCGGACTCGTGTTCTGACAATCGCTGGACAAGCCTTCCCGGCCGTTTGCATACTTTGTGTACGGGGAGTTCAACGAACGGTTCTGGGGGTCGCATGAAGTTGCGAATTCTTGCCGGCATGGCCGCGCTGCTGCTGCCGGTCACGGCCATGGCGCAGGAGAAGGTGCTGCGCGCGGTGATGCACGCCGACGTGCGGGTCATCGATCCGGTGTGGACGACGCAGACCATCGCCAACATCCACGGCGCGCTGGTCTACGACACGCTGTTCGGCAACGACGCCAACCTGAAGCCGCAGCCGCAGATGGTCGGCAAGTACGAGATCAGCCCCGACCGGCTGACCTATACCTTCACGCTGCGCGACGGCCTGAAGTTCCACGACGGCTCGCCGGTCACGACCAAGGACGTCATCGCCTCGCTCAAGCGCTGGGGCGCCAAGGACGGCGTCGGCCAGCGCCTGATGGGCTTCGTCACCAAGCTCGAGGCGGTCGACGACAAGACCTTCGTGATGGTGCTGAAGGAGCCCTACGGCCTGGTGCTCGAGTCGCTGGGCAAGAGCCAGAGCTCGATCGCGGCGATCATGCGCGAGAAGGACGCGCTGACCGACCCGCAGCAAGGGACGATTACGTTTCGCGAGGGGAACGACCTACAGGTAAGCGGTTCATACGCATTCCGCCAGTACGCAGAACTTATTCACCTTGAAACGGCAGCATCAGTTGCCGAGTATGCCAGTGAATTTTATGCAGGTTCGCCAGCGATCACGGTAAATGCACACGGCAGCGGTAAGGCGTACTTTATGGCGGCACGGACGGACAAAGCGCTGCTACAGGATTTTTATGGTGCGATTATCAAGAGCGAGAACCTTCGCCGCGCGATACAACCAAAGCTGCCAAGCGGTGTGACGGCACAAGTCCGCGAGAATGATAAGCAGCGGTTTGTGTTTCTAATGAACTTCACCAATGAGAAGAAGCACGTTGAACTTGGTGAGGACTCCTTTACGGACGCGGAAACAGGCTCGGCTGTCGGGCAGTCAATAATGCTTGAGGGGTACGGCATTCGCATCCTTGAAGCGTCTATTAATAGTTAGAGAAACGTGTAAAAAACCTGACTATTAACAAGCACGAGGATTAGGTTCAAAAAATTTGCTAAATACTCATATCCAAATCAGTCAAAACACTTGACTTATGCAGCGGATATTCATATAATCACCATTTACGAACGGTCTTGGAAACACATAGTTTAAATCCACAGCGAAGGGAAACTTTTCAATTCGCTGTTTCGTTGTCTGTCGGTTATGAACTTCCTCGTTTTAATAGTTTGTATAGACTCACCCATATCCTTTCGGTTTAGCGCAGAGGAGTAGACCCCTTGGAAGCAAAGGATTTCAGCGCCCTACGAGTTAGCCTTGCTTCACCTGACCAGATTCGTTCATGGTCGTATGGTGAAGTTACAAAGCCGGAAACCATCAACTACCGGCGGCTGCGCCCAGAGAAAGACGGCCTCTTCTGTGAAGCCATTTTTGGCCCCACAAAGGACTGGCAGTGTTACTGCGGCAAGTATAAGAATGTTCGGTATCGCGGTATCGTCTGCGACAAGTGCGGTGTAGAAGTTACCCGCGCCTCGGTTCGCCGCGAACGCATGGGGCATATTGAACTGGCTGCTCCGGTTGCCCACGTTTGGTATACCCGCCGTGTGCCGAGCTATCTCGGTTTGCTGCTGGACATCAGCCGCCGCAACCTTGACCGTGTGCTGTACTTCGCCCAGTACGTGATCACCCGCGTCGCTGAAGAAGCCCGTCAAAAGGCTTTGGGACGCATTGAAAAGGAACTGGCGCAGAAGGAAGTACTGCTGGGCGGCGACATCGAAGAACAGATGGAAAGCGTCCGTACTCAACGTGACTCGGCACTCGGTCAATTTGAAGATCGCGTGAAGAGTATTCACGACCATTTTGACAATGAACTGAGCCGTTTGAGCGACAAGGTGATGCAGGAAGCACAAGGCGTGCAAAGCCGCATCGAGGCGCTCCTCGGTCAAACCGCATCGTCGGACATCGACTTTGCAACCGCCAACACCGTGATCGCCGCGAAGGGCGAACAGGTCAACAACGAACACATCTCGCGCATTCAGACTGCGACCAACGCTTACCTGAGCGACATTCAATCCGAGATTGAAGATATGCGTCAGGTTGAATTGGGCAAGCTGGATGTCGAGGCCGACTCAATTTCGGGTGACGCAGCTCATTCCATGGACGAGCAGCGTTCGGAACTCGAAAGCCGCATGGCACAAATTCGCCAGTCGGCGGAAAAAGCACGTCATGAACTGCAAGATTTGCGTGTGCTGCAATTCCTGCCGGAAACCCGTTACCGCGAACTTAAGAGCCGTTACGGGCAGGTTTTCCACGCCGACATGGGCGCGGAAGCCTTCTACGAAATCTTGCAGGGCATGAACATGGACAAGCTGGCGGTGGAGCTGTGGCATGAAGTCCGCACCACCCGTTCCAAGCAGCGCAAGAAGAAGGCCACCAAGCGTCTGCGCGTGGTCGAGAGCCTGCGTAAGAGCGACAACCGCCCTGAATGGATGATCCTGACGGTTCTGCCGGTTATTCCACCCGACCTGCGCCCGATGGTGCAGTTGGACGGTGGCCGCTTCGCAACCAGCGACTTGAACGACCTGTACCGCCGCGTGATCAACCGCAACAACCGCTTGAAGCACCTGCTGGAACTGGGTGCGCCGGATGTTATCGTCCGCAACGAAAAGCGTATGTTGCAGGAAGCAGTCGACAGCCTTGTTGACAACAGCCAACGTGGTAAGGCACTGAGCCGCCGTGGTCGACGTGAACTGAAATCCCTCAGCGATATGTTGAAGGGTAAGAAGGGTCGCTTCCGCCGCAACCTGCTCGGTAAGCGCGTGGACTACTCTGGTCGTTCGGTTATCGTTATTGGTCCGAAGCTCAAGCTGCACCAGTGCGGTTTGCCGAAGACGATGGCGCTGGAACTCTACCGCCCGTTCGTCATCAGCCGTTTGGTTCGTTACAACTATGCCAGCAACGTGAAGGGTGCCAAGCGCATCATTGAGCGTGAAAAGCCCGAAGTGTGGGAAGTGCTGGAAGAAGTTATCAAGGAACGTCCAGTCCTGCTGAACCGCGCCCCTACCCTCCACCGCTTGGGTATTCAGGCGTTCGAGCCGCAACTGGTCGAAGGTAAGGCGATTCAAATTCACCCGCTGGTCTGCTCGGCGTTTAACGCAGACTTCGACGGTGACCAGATGGCGGTACATGTTCCGTTGAGCGACAAGGCCGTGCAAGAAGCGCGTGAACTGATGCTCAGTACCCGTAACCTGCTCAAGCCCGCAGACGGCCAGCCTATCGTTGGCCCATCGAAGGATATGGTGCTCGGTAACTACTACCTGACCATGGACCCGACCGTCGAAATCATCGCCTTGAAGTCGAACCTCGAAAAGGTTCCGACGATGGCTTCGCTGGATGGTTCGAAGAAGGTCGGCGTGGCGTTCCGTTCGCCGGGTTACTACTACACCCAGAACCACCTGACCCCCGGGGTTGAGGTGTTCTATGATGTCACCGAAACCGATGACAACGGTCGCGTGAAGGTGACTGAGAAGTCGGCTGACCGCACCTTGCGCGCGGTGCTGGAAGGCGAAGTTGATGCAATCATCGACAACGTACATGACTACCGCAAGCGCATCAAGAAGAATAAGGCTGCCAGCGAGAAGTTGGTGGTGACGAACCTCGGTGAACGGCGTAAGGTCGTTGACATGGACGAGGTGGAGTACCTGTACAACCTCGGCTTGGTGGAACTGCACACGCCGATTTTGCTCGGCAATATCTATGATGACCGTTCGCCACAGGCTGACCCCGAACCGACGACGGTTGGGCGCTGCGTCTTCAATCGGATTTTGCCGGATGAAATGCGGTTCGTTCAGGATACGATGGGTAAGAAGCAGCTTCAGGATTTGGTGGCGAAGGCTTACCAGCAAGTGGGACCGGATCGTACGACCGACATCGTAGATGCGATCAAGAACCTCGGCTTCCACTATGCGACGATTTCCGGCACGACCATCGCGGTGTCTGACCTGACCATCCCCGATGAACGGAAGGATGTACTGGCGCAGGCGGAAAGTGTGGTTGACCGCGCCGAACGCGACTTCCGCCGTGGTTTGCTGACGGAAGAAGAACGCTACCAGATTACAATTGACGAGTGGACGCGGGCGAAAGACCGTCTGCAAGACATGATTAAGCAGGCGCTCGATCCGTATGGACCTATCGCGATTATGGCGATTTCCGGTTCGACGAAGGGTGGCTTCGGCCCGATCACCCAGCTCGCGGGTATGCGCGGTTTGATGGCTGACCCGTCGGGGCGCATCATCGACCTGCCGATCCGCAGCCACTTCCGCGAAGGCTTGAACGCGCTGGAATACTTCATCTCGACGCACGGTGCGCGTAAAGGTTTGGCGGATACGGCGCTGCGTACGGCGGACGCGGGTTACCTGACCCGTCGTTTGGTTGATGTGGCGCAGGACGTGATCGTGAACCGTATGGACTGCGGCACGGAAGCGGGTATGTGGATTCGCCGCGCGGACGACATCGCCGGTCAGACCCTGTACGAACGCATCATCGGGCGCTGTGCCGCTATTGACACCTACGACCCCGAAACGGGCGAGTTGATCGTCGCACGCAACGAGATGATTACTGAAGAAGTGTCGGAAGCAATTCAGAACAGCAAGCTGGCAGCGGTTAACGTCCGCAGCCCGATGACCTGCGCCCTGATCCACGGTATCTGTGCCCTGTGCTACGGGCGCGACCTCGGTCGTGGTGAAATGGTTGAGATCGGCTCGGCGGTCGGTATCGTCGCCGCACAGTCGATTGGTGAACCGGGTACACAGCTTACCCTGCGTACGTTCCACAGCGGTGGTACGGCACAGGCCAGCGGTGACATCACCAGCGGTTTGCCCCGTGTTGAAGAATTGTTCGAAGCCCGCAAGAAGCCGAAGGGTGAAGCGGTCGTTACGGACATCAGCGGTGTGCTGCGCCTGACCAAGCGTGACGGTGTGCGTATCGCCACCATCATCGACAGCGAAGCATTCAGTGAACAGCATGATATTCCAGTCGGCTGGGACTTCCTCGTTGAGGACGAAGCCGAAGTCAATGAAGGTGAGATCATCGCCGAAGTCGCGGGTGGCACGGGCGAAAAGATCGTCGCCAAGATGCACGGTGTCGTCCATCTGGAAGGCCACACGATTTACGTGCGCTATGAACGGCGGCAGGAAGTGGAATACGAAATTCCATCGAATGCGCGGTTGATCCCGGAAGCGTTCGACGGCGCGGAAGTCACCGCTGGTCAGCAGTTGACCGAAGGTGCGAAGAACCCGCACCGCATCCTGCGTATCCTCGGCTCGGAAGCGGCACAGATTTACCTGCTGACGGAAGTGCAAGATGTGTACCGTAATCAGGGCGTGAACATCGCCGACAAGCACTTTGAAGTCATCATTCGTAAGATGCTGTCGAAGGTGCAGATTACCCGCAGCGGTGACAGTATGCTGCTGCCGGGTGAGTTGATCGACCGTCTGAAGCTGCTGAACCAGAACGAGCAACTGCTCGCTGAAGGTAAGGAACCGGCAGCGGGTGCGCCCGTTCTGCTCGGTATCACCAAAGCGGCACTCAGCACGGACAGCTTCCTCTCGGCAGCCAGCTTCCAGCACACGATCAAGGTGTTGGCGGGTGCGGCTATCGAAGGCAAGATGGACAACCTATACGGCCTGAAAGAAAACGTCATCATCGGTAAGCTGATCCCGGCAGGAACGGGCTTCCACACCTACCAAGACCGCGAACTGGTCGCCCCCAATATTACGTTGGAAGCGCAAGGCGCGTTGGACTCGGCGGTGGAGGACAACTTCGATGACAACGAAGGCATGGAAGAAATGGGGATGAACAACTAACGTTCATCTAAAGACAAATAAAAAAGCGCGGGGCTAAGGCTCCGCGTTTTTTATTTTCAGCAATTACCCTGCCCTGCTAGCAGTAACTATCCAACTGCACACCGGGGCGTACCGCGTCGTAGATCATCCAATATGCCGGGCGCTCGGTGCGGTTGGGGCTGTCGAGATTTACAGCGCATCCGTCGCCGGGGAATGTGATGCTGTAGGCAGCCATTTCATCGCGGTTGCTGATGGTGACTTTGTTCGCCACATTCAAATTCCACAGGATAACCGGCCCCATGAAGTCCATCGACTGTGCCATCTCGAACGCCCGCACGAGATATGTTCCCTGCTGTGTACGGTTGTTGTAGCTCATCCACACCTGCGGCGGGTCGCCGGGGAAGTTATCCCACGTTGCGTAGCCGAACTCGGTGGCGAACATCTTGCCATTGGTATGGTTGTTGCGAACCATAATGTCCCGAAAGGCGTTCACATTATCCGAGAAGAAGAAGTGACCGTTATCATCCCAGCCCCGATCTTGACTCGGCTGGCAGCAGGTGGAGTCCGGCGGGTTACCCCAGCCGTAGGGGTGAATGCCGACGTATACGTTGTTCAGGCCAGCAAGTCCCGCGTTGTACATCTCTTGCAGATAAGCACGGTCATCACGCGAACCGGCTTCCGTATTGTCGCTAGTGGGCGCAAGGCCAGCCGAGATGATGATAATCGGGTTGGCACGCGGGGTTTTAGGGTCATTTTTCATTTGCTCGGAATAAGCGTTGATGGCGGTATAGGATGGCATAAACAACTGCATATAGGAAGCGCCGTTCAGCGGCTTGCCCTGCCATTCACGCGAAAGATTCGGCTCGTTCCAAACTTCGATTGCATCCAGCGACGTACCAAATTCGAGCGTCATCAGATTAATGAACTTCGCCAGCGCGTTCGGGTCGTCCGGCGGGCCGTCCTCCGTCTGGTTGGATCGCGCCCAAGCCGGCGCTTTGGCGACACTAATCAGAATGTCCAAACCTTTGTTGTAGGCGGATTCAAGATAGATTTCGAGGCGGCGGAAATCCTCAGAGACTTCATCAGCGTTATTCGGCTGCAACTGCTTCCACGAGATTTGCACCTTGAGCCACTTCACACCCAAATTGCTGATCGAGTCGAGCGCTTTATTCCAGTCATTCTGGTCAAGGTTCGGGTCAAGTTGAATGCCCATCCGTGCCGCATCCAAGTTCGGGATAGTTGGCTTCGGGCCAGCGGAGGTCGGTGCAGTCGTCGGGACAGAAGGTTCGGAGGTGGGTGGTGCTGCCGTCGCAGCCTCCGAGGTTGGCCCTTCGGTGGGCGGCGGCAGTGTTTCGGTGGGGCGAGGGGTTGAGGTGGGCGGTAAGGTGTAGTCACCCCCGATGATGGCACCCAGCGGCGTGTTGGTGGGCAAAACCGTCCCGGCAGGCAGCGGCGTTTCGGTCAACGTCACGGTTGGCGTGACCGTCGGCTCAACCAGTGTTTCAGTCGGGGGTACGAGCGTTGGCACCTCCGTCGCCGCAGAAGCGATCTCGGCTTCGTGGGTCGGGGTCACGTAAATAACGGTGGGTGCTTGCGGTGAGCAGGCCGCAAACAGGAGCGTTAGACCAAGAAAAAAAACAAAGTGAGTTGAGGGTTTGAGTGTTTTCATAGCGTGCATGGTATCACAAGGCGATTGGGCTGGCTATAAGAAAACGCTGAGAGTTGGGGAGGCACAGGCCAAAAAACTGTGGTATAATAGAACCTATGTTCAGTAATCAAGTGATTGACATCACTCTCGTAAGTCCCTAGAATAACTATTCGCAAATGAAATGACAGCTCAGGAAACGTTTATGACAAATGGGATTGTTCGCCGTGTCAATATCGGTCAGGAGATGCGTGACGCTTATCTTGACTATGCGATGAGTGTCATCGTTGCCCGTGCGCTGCCGGATGCCCGTGACGGCTTAAAGCCTGTTCACCGCCGCATTCTGTACGCGATGCACGACATGGGCATTCGGTCAGACAACAGTTATAAGAAAAGTGCGCGTATCGTCGGTGAGGTGCTGGGTAAATATCACCCGCACGGCGATACGGCTGTCTATGAGGCGATGGTTCGGCTGGCGCAAGACTTCTCGATGCGCTATGAACTGATCGACGGGCAAGGGAACTTCGGCAGCATCGACGGTGATGGCGCGGCGGCTATGCGCTATACCGAAGCCCGCATGGAGCAAATCGGCGAAGAACTGCTGGTCGACATCGATAAGGAAACAGTCGACTTCGTAGAAAACTTCGACGGCAGCCTCAGCGAACCATCGGTGCTGCCGTCCAGCTTCCCGAACCTGCTGGTCAACGGTTCGTCGGGTATCGCAGTCGGTATGTCCACCAATATCCCGCCGCATAACTTGAACGAAGTGTGTGATGCGCTCGTTTATATGCTCGAACACTGGGAGGACATGGACGACATCACGGTTCAAGACCTGATGCAGTTTGTCAAAGGGCCGGACTTCCCCACCGGTGGGTTGGTTTACCGGCACATTGATGGGCTGAACACCGACGAGGATACGCTGGTTTCGGCGTATGCCACCGGACGCGGTAAGATCACGATGCGGGCGAAGGTACACATCGAGGATATGGGACGCGGTAAGTCGCGCATCATCGTCAGTGAACTGCCCTACCAAACCAACAAATCCTCGCTGATTGAGCGCATCGCTTCACTGGTGCGTGACGGCAAGCTGGAAGGGATCGCCGACCTACGCGACGAGTCCGACCGTCAGGGCTTGCGAGTCGTGATTGAGCTACAGCGCGGCGCTGAACCGACTCCGGTGCTGGCAGCGCTGTTCAAACTCACGCCGCTACAAGAGACGTTCAGCATCAATACGCTGGCGCTGGTGGATAACGAACCACGCACCCTCAGCCTCAAGCAGTGTCTCAAGGTTTACCTTGATCACCGCCTCGATGTCATCCGCCGCCGCAGCCAATATGATTTGACACGCGCACAGGAACGGGCGCATATCCTCGAAGGGTTGCTCAAGGCGCTGGATGCGATGGATCAGGTCATCGCGACGATTCGCAAGTCACAAACAGCGGAGACGGCGCGTAATAACCTGATGACGCTGCTCAAGATTGACGAGCTGCAAGCACAGGCCATCCTTGATATGCAGTTACGACGGCTCGCCGCGCTGGAACGCAAGAAGATTGATGCGGAACACAAGGAAAAAGTCAAACTCATCAAATATCTGCAAGGCTTACTCGCCAGCCCTGCCCAACAGCGTAAACTGATCGCGGAAGAACTGGGAACGATCAAGGATGCGTACGGCGACCGCCGCCGCACCGCCATCATGGACAGTACAGCGACCAGCATTCAGACCAGCGACCTGCTCATCCCGGCGGAAGAAACGTGGGTGACGGTCACAGTCGATGGCAAGATGGGTCGCAGCTTCGAAAATACGCAGCCGAAAGTGACGGCAGACCTGAAAGACCCCCCGCGCTTCATCATGTCGACGGATACGACACAAATCATCTACCTATTTACCTCAGACGGCCAATGTGCGACCGTGCCGGTACATCAACTCCCGCAAGTGCATGAGGCATCTGAAGGCGCAATCTTTAGCAGCTTGCTTGCCCTGCCCTCGGATAAGGAAGTCACGGCTGCGGTCAGCTTGCCAGAAGCGATGGAAGTGGGTTACCTGATGTTCGCCACTGCGAATGGCGAGGTCAAACGGCTGCGCCTGAGCGATTTGCCGGGTGCAACGGCGAACGCCTTCACCGTCATGGATGTGGAGACAGACGACCGCCTCGGTTGGGCGATGGTTACAACGGGTGAGAACGAGATCATTCTCGCCACAGCGTCCGGCCAAGCCATCCGCTTTAGCGAAAATGATGTACGCCCCACCGGTTTACCAGCAGGTGGTATGCGCGGCATCAAGCTGCAAGGCCAACGTGACCGTGTGACCGGCGCGTTCGTGGTCGTCACTGACCAATATGTGTGGAGCATGACTGACGATGGCGTGGCCCAGATCGCCCCAATAGTGAATTACCCCACGCAGGGACGCGCTGGCAGCGGTGTGATCGCGATGCGCCTGCCAACCAGCAGCCGTGAACTGGCGGCCTCGACCATCGGGCGGCAAGATGACAACATCATCGCCGTTACCAACCGCAAGAAGGCTTTCTACATGCGCCTCGGACGTGCGCCGCAAGTGGTGCGCGGGCGACCGGGTGGTGACTTCATCATTTCGATGCGGGATAAAGAGCAGGTTGTGGGGGTCATTACCTATCAGGCACGAGTCGATATGCCTGAACCGCCTCAAGAGTAAAACGTAGGTTCCCCCGTATCCGAGTGTTTATTTGGGTGCGGGGGTCTCAATCTTGGCTGTTGTGCGAATATTGACCGCTAAGTCTTGCAGCCACTGTGCCGGCGAGATACCCAACGTGTTGGCAATTTCCTTCTCGACGCGCTCATAGGTCGCAAGCGCATCATGCGGCATCCCCAGATCGCGGTAAATCCCCATAATGAGGCCAGCCAAATCTTCGCGCTGGCGGTTATACACGCTGGCACGGATGTAATAGCCGAGGGCTTCCGGCTGTTTTCCAGCGGCATCGAAAATCCTACCCTGCTGCATCAGGGCTTCACCGTACTGCTGCCCTAGCTCGACTCGCCGACGATCTGCCCAAGCCAATGTAGGGGATTGGGCGCTGCCCAAGAACTCGCCACGGTAAAGCCAAATCGCGTGTTTCAGGAACTTTTGCGCGGCGGCCTTTGATTCAACGGCGGCCTGTTGAAGCATTCCGGTAAACAACGACACGTCATACAGCAGGTCAATTTCCGGTGCGATGCGGTAGAAACCAGCAGCGTATTGGGTTAAATCCACACCCAAGACTTCATTGATTTTGCGTTTCGTGACATGAAAAACATTTGTCGCCTCATTTTGAGGGAGATCAGGCCAAAAGGTTTCGAAAATCTGGTCACGGGTGGTCATGCCTTTATCGACCAGAAAGAAGAACAAGTCATGTGGCAGTTCGCCATCCCAATCGGTAATCGGCTTACCGTTGAGCAGCACATGCCCACGACCCAATGCCCGCACTTCCAGCAGCACGTTCCCACCCTTGACTGCCATATAATCCGCGAACATCAATGTGGATTCGTGAGGGATTACTTGAATATACGAACGGAGAGACGTATCGCCTGTGACGAACGCGGGAATAGCCCTACCGAGCATCAACACACGCAAATTCGGGTACTGCACCAAATCCGAGAGTACCGTCTCAAGCGCCTCGTCTTGAATGAGGTCAATCTGGTCAATGATGAGAATGCGGATATCCGACCACTGTGAAGCTGGAAGCTGCTCGGCAAGGGCGAGGTTCAGACCCTCTTGTAAAGCCTCTAAGCCAACAACATCCGCCGCAAACGAAACATAGATACTCTTCGGCTCGTTCAGGAACAATTTTAATAAGGGGCTTTGTGCATTGTATGCAGGTTGAATGAAAACGAATCGAACCGTATCACTCAACGATTCAATTTGCTGACGGATTAGCTCCTGTAGGAAGTCGAGCATAGTCTATATTCCAGTCAGAACAGTTATGACTCTTTGGTTAGAGAAAAGTCTGTTTTCGGTTATAAAAAAGAAATTATAACCCAATTAAAAGCAGGCGCAAAATACGAAATCGTTACGCCATCTTACGACGACGTGCCTCAATCACATTTTGGATATGCTCCATCTTGTTCAAGATGCGGGTTAGCTGGTGGAAGTTGGCTATTTCCATCGTCAGTTGAACAATCGCTACGTTCTGGCGTGTGGATACCGCGACTTTGGTCATATTCACCTTTTCATCCGCCACGATGGTGCTGATGTCGCGGAGCAAACCGTCGCGGTCGTAGGCGACAATTTCAATCGGGACGGCATAACGTTCTTCAGCGGGCATCAATCCCCATGACACATCGACCAAGCGTTCCGGCTCGTTATGTGCTTGCATGTTACGACAGTCGGCACGATGCACTGTCACGCCGCGCCCACGGGTGATGTAGCCGACGATGGGATCGCCGGGCATCGGGCTGCAACACTGCCCGATGGTGACCAACATGCCACCGAGTCCGCTGATATTGATACCGTTGGTTTCGACCTGTATTTGGGAGGGAACAGGCTGCTGCGATTCCAGCATTTCCTCGACAAGCGACTTTTGCTGTTCACGGCGCTCGGTTTCGAGGATACGGGTTGCAATCTGCGGGCCGTTAATATCACCCGCGCCGACCGCCGCGAGGAAGTCTTCGAGTTTTTCATAGCCAAATAGCTGGGCGACATTCTCGAATGAGGTGTGTTCGACCCCCAAACGTTTCAGTTCATGTTCCAGCAGTTCGCGCCCGCTGGCGATGTGCTTCTCGCGATCCTGCCGCCGGAACCATGCGCGAATCTTGTCCTTCGCACGAGCCGTTTGCACGTAACCCAAATCCGGGTTGAGCCAATCCAAACTGGGGCCGCCACGTTTCGAGGTTAGAATTTCGATTTGCTCGCCGGTACGCAGCGTGTAGTTGAGGCTGACCAACCGCCCCTGCACCTTTGCGCCACGACAGCGATGCCCCACATCGGTGTGAATGTAATAAGCGAAGTCGATGGGTGTCGCGCCCAGCGGCAGGTCAACAATGTCGCCTTTCGGGGTGAAAATGTAGACGCGATCTTGGAACAGCTCGTTCTTCATCGTATCAACGAAATCAGCCGCGTCCTTCGCTTCCGGCCCGAATTCCATCAGGCGGCGCAGGTAGCTCAGGCGATTTTCAAAGGCTTCATCATGGGATTTCTTATTGCCTTCTTTGTAACGCCAGTGGGCGGCGATACCGTACTCGGCATCTTCGTGCATTTCCCACGTACGAATTTGCACTTCGAGCGTCTTCCCTTGATTATCACGCACAGCGGTGTGCAAGCTGCGGTAAAAGTTGTCCTTCGGCGCGGCGATATAGTCGTCAAATTCACCGGGAATGGGCCGCCACATGCTGTGAACGATACCCAGCGCTTGATAACACTGTGGAATGTCATCCACGATGACCCGTACCGCGCGAACGTCGTAAATCTGGTCGATGGACACTTCTTTGCGATCCATCTTCTTGTAAATGCTGTACATATGCTTGGGGCGACCCGTAATCACAACTTTGGTCATCCCTTGCACGGCGAGTTTCTCCCGCAGCTTCTTGGTGACGTTGTTAACATACGTTTCACGGTCAACACGACGCTCATCCACAGCCGAGGCAATCGCCTTGTATTTTTCGGGCATCAAATAGCGGAAGCTGAGGTCTTCAAGCTCCCACTTGATTTGCCAGATACCGAGGCGGTTCGCCAGCGGCGCGAAGATGTCGAGTGTTTCTTGCGCTGTCCGCTGCTGCTTCTCCGGGATCATATAATGCAAAGTACGCATATTATGCAAACGGTCTGCCAACTTGACCAGCACAACACGCACATCATCATTCATCGCCAGCAGCATTTTGCGAATGTATTCCAGTTCCTTATCGGCAACCTTACCCTTTTTGTTGGCATCCATTTTGATGGGTAGATTCTTCAGTTTTGAAACACCATCAACAATAGCAGCCACACTTTTCCCGAATTCGTTCTGTAGTTCTTCAACCGAAATATTGGTGTCTTCGACAAGATCATGCATCAACGCCGCCGCGATGGCTTCGGCATCCAATTTCATTTCGGCGAGGATGTGGGCAACAGCGACGCAGTGCGTGAAGTATGGTTCACCTGATTTACGAACTTGCCCCGCATGGGCGACTTCGGCTTTGTGATACGCCTTTTCGATCATCATGCGGTCAATCACGGAGAGGTCTTGCAAGTGATCGAGAATCGATTGTAAGTTCAAGCCTGCGACTTGTTGTTGCATAACCATGCTAAATCCGTTTTTAACTGACGATAAGCTGCCATTAAATGATGCTTATTATATTCGTTTTCAACAGAAGTTTGCGACTTTTGATTAAGAGCAGAGTAGAAAATGAGCGTTAACTAAGTGACAACCATCACATCGAAAAAGGGGATGATTTAAAGCGCTATGCTTATGGGATACCTGATATAATAACCTCGGTTTCGTAGAAAATGCGTATGAAAGGCGGCTATGCCGGACTTACTCAACGTTGATCGTGCCTTAGCAACAATACTGGCAACTATTCAGCCGCTGGCTAGCGAATTGATTCCCCTTGAAAATGCATTGGGGCGCACACTTGCTGAGGCTGTCACGTCGAACGTCAACCTGCCGCCGTTTCCGAATTCGAGCATGGATGGCTTCGCGGTGCAGTCCGCCGATACGCTGAATGCAAGCGCAGATAAGGGCGTTGCGCTGCGGCTGGTGGCCGATATTCCAGCAGGAACAGCTTCAGCCGTTGTCCTCCGGCAAGGCGAAGCAGCACGCATCATGACGGGCGCTCCCCTACCGGATGGCGCAGATGCAGTCATCCCTGTGGAAAGCACCGACGCGAAATGGACACCCGGCAGTGACACAGCACTTCCACCCTCCGTAACCATTCATCGCAGCCTAAAAGGTGGTGATTACGTCCGCAAAGCGGGAGAAGATATTCGCTCCGGCGAAACACTTGTTAAGGCGGGTACCAAACTGCGCGCTGCCGAATTGGGAATACTCGCAGCTATCGGACAGGCAGCCGTAAAAGTCTACCGCCAGCCGCACGTAGCTATCATCTCAACGGGCGATGAACTCATAGAGGTGAGTACCGAACTCACGCCGGGGAAAATCCGTGACAGCAACAGCTATACCATCGCCGCGCTGGTCACTGAACATGGCGGCATCCCTATCAAGATACCGACTGCGCGAGACACACTTGAGGATGTGCGACAGCGGTTTAGAGAAGCGCTCGACCAGCAGCCTGACTTGATTATCAGTTCGGCAGGCGTGTCCGTCGGGGCATTTGATGTTGTGCGTACCATCATCGACGAGATGGGGCATGTCGACTTCTGGAAGATCAATTTACGTCCGGGAAAGCCCCTCGCCTATGGGCAGGTCGGCGGTGTGCCGTTTTTCGGCCTACCCGGTAATCCCGTATCAGCAATGGTCACATTCGATGTGTTTGTACGCCCTACCCTATTGAAGCTGGCGCATCAGAAAGATGATGCCAAACACATTGAAGCCGCCACCAGCGAGGACATCGACTCAGATGGACGGCGTAGTTATATCCGCGTAAACTTGAAACGCGAACAAAATCAATGGGTCGCCCGTACAACCGGCACACAAAGTTCCGGTGCGCTCAGTTCCATGATGCTGGCCGACGGGCTGCTCATTATTCCTGAAGATGTAACGTTTTTGCCCGCAGGTAGTATCTCACCCATACGCTTGCTGCGGCCTTTAGAAGAAATAGGTTGAGGTTATCATGTCTACTGTCGAGAATACGCAAACAAGCGAAGTCACCCATACCAGCAGCAACTGGCAGCACACGGTATCGATTGTGTTGGTCATCATTGGCTTACTTATTAGCGGTTACTTAAGTTACGTCAAGATCGTCAATGTGCAGACGGTCTGCGTACAGGGGAGCGCGTTTAACTGCGAAGTGGTTACGAACAGCATCTATTCACGCCTGTTCAATGTTCCCATCGCCTACCTCGGTTTCGCGACGAACCTTGTCATACTGGCACTCCTGCTTTTGGAGAAGCGGATCGGCTTCTTACAGGAATATGGGGTGCTGCTGCAATTTGGCGTGATCTTGTTCGCCTTCCTCTTTTCCGTTTGGCTGGTCTACGTGCAGTTCTTCCGCCTGCAAGCCTTGTGTATCTGGTGCCTCTTGCACGAACTCTACGTGACACTTTTATTCATCATATCAATTGTGCGGCTCAAACGCAGCCTCGTCTAATCCGCTGTCCAAACAAAATGGGGTCGCTGATGACCCCATTTCTATTTCGTCTATGTTCAACTAATCTTTTGATTAGCTGTGGCTGCGGAGTGTGCGAGCGATAATGTCATCACGTTCGCGGCTCATCTTCTCGCGGCGTTCACGCTCTTTGTTCTCACGGCGGTCACGTCCACCCTTCTTGTCGTCCATCGCGCCACGCAGCGCCAATTCCATCGCGGTTGGAACGGCTTCCTCCGGTACATCTTCAATCACCGGCGCGGGTTCAACTTCGGTCTTCATCGTCAGGTCGATCTGGCGCTTCTTCGAGTTCACGCGCAGCACGCGAGCCGCTACCGTATCGCCGACCTTCGCAATATCCGAAGGCGAGTTGACGAAGTTGTCCGAAAGTTCGGAGACATGGATCATCGCCGGACGTTCCGCGCCGATGTCCACGAACAAGCCGAAGTTCTCCATACGGACGACCTTACCGCTGACGGTCTGGCCTTCCTTCAGGTCATCCCACGTGAAATCCGGCGGCTTCACCAACGAAATGGCGACGCGCCCGGTGTCGGCATGAATCTTGAGGACGTAAACCGTAACTTCGTCCCCTTCTTTAACAATGTCACCGACGTTGCGGACATTCGGCTTACCAAGCTGCGAAATATGTAGCAAGGCATCCTGCCCAACACCAATGTCTACAAACGCGCCGTATAACTCAAGGCGTTTAACAGTGCCTTTCAACTCCATCTTGGGTTGAAGTTCACCCACTGTAGTTGGCACACTCGTCGCTGTTTCTTCACTCATATTCGTTCCTTGCTACTCCGTATATACCTGTATCGGCCTGTCGCCGTTGTAAACCTGTTGTCTTACTATTCGTTTATGATGACGATTCAGCCGTAGCTTCGGTCGTCGCGTCCGGTGTCGTTTCGGCGGCTGAAATATCGGCTGTCGCCTCAGCACCTTCCGGTGTGGCGGTCAGCGCTGCGGTTGGGGCGGGTTCCCCACCCTCGCCGGTCGGTGTCAGCGTTACGCTCTGGGTCACTTTATAGTCCGGGGTTACACTGCCGGGGGCATCCGGGTTTTCGGGTGCATAAGCCGAGAACGGTTGATAACCCTTCCAGCCGTACAAGCTGCTGAGATTAATCCCCAATTCCATCCGGTCGGTCGTCGTGTAGTAAACACCTACAATTTCGCTGGTTTCGCTGAGTACGCCGTTCGCAGCACCTTCGACGAAAGCGAACACGATCATATTTTGTTCAGGGTAGAACAGGTTAATAATCGCCTGATCTTCCGTCCCCGTTGTGCCGAGAACATATTCGGGTTCGCCACGAACATCAATGACTTGTTTGAGGGTAATATCCGGCGCGAGTTGTAAGAAAGTCGAACTCACCGTTTGCCCATCTTCCGACACAATTTGGCAGCACGGTTCGCCGCCGGTCGGCTGCCAGCTTGCGCCGATGGCTGGCTCTGCATCTGGAATAGGTTGCGACTGGGGATCATCCAGATCCGTTTCATCTTGCAAGATGATGAGCGCGTCGTTGTAATTCGTCACGCCGGGGGTGATTCCACGCCAGCACGGTGCGTCACATTCCGCATTGATGTTGATTAAACTGGTGTCTTTGAGAAACTTGGGATTACGTAAGACAGGCGTGGGGGAACAAGCAGCAACCAAACCGACCAGAAGTAAAACTCCCAGTAAAAGGAAACGAGGCTTCATATTAAATGCACTTTCACGTTCAGGCTACCATGTCTATAAACAAAACAGGGGCAGTTGGTAAGCTGCCCCCGTATTGTACAGACTTTTATGGTTAATTCAACCGCAAAGTCAGGCGATAATCCCCTGCCGTCACGCCGTATTCACCACCGAAATGGGTGGCGATGATCGTGTACTGGCCGTCTACCGGCAAGATAAAGTTGTTAATGGCCGAGTTCGTCGTCTCCAGTGAGGCATCGTCATTTTGTGTGATCTGGTCGCCGCCCGGGCCGATTAAGAACACCACCGGATCAAGTGTACCGTTTAACCGTTCCAGCCCAATCGTCGCGACCTGCCCCGCCGTACCGTCAAACGTATACACGTCGAACTTGTTGGTCAGGCGGATGCTGCCCGTAACCGGTGTACCATTCGCGATCACCGGCGCGGTTGGGAGTTCGGTGACAACATCTGTCAGCAGGCTGGAAGCATCCGGGCGCTGCTTCGTTCCAAACACACCACCTTCGCCTGCTGTAATCGCGCCATCCAAGCCGATGTTGTAGCTCACGACATAACGTTCGTCGGTTTGCAGCGGCTCGTTCTGCTGCAAAACAACCTGACCATTGGCGACGACCGTCAGCACAAATTGAACTGGAGTCGTATCGTTACAATTGCTCTGGTACAAGACTTCGATTTCGTAAGGGCCAGCGGTCGGCAAGCGGCCCTCCGGCCAATAAATGTAGGTCAAGGGTGCGCCATCAACCGCAAGGACGCAGCTATCGTTACCAGTGGAAGCAATCGCGCCGCCAATCGGGCTGGTCGGTTCGCCGTCA
>Ga0102832_1001184_pt1 | contig 22573 bp, 17 predicted proteins | sample EBPBio282013_DNA_FD_88942 | JGI IMG/M metagenome (GOLD analysis project Ga0102832, IMG submission 88942) | Wastewater treatment Type I Accumulibacter community from EBPR Bioreactor in Madison, WI, USA - Reactor 2_5/28/2013_ DNA (Illumina Assembly) | ecosystem: Engineered > Bioreactor > EBPR >... | reverse complement strand
CGACTCGGGCTCTATCCTCGCCCATCGGAGCAGCCAATCCACTTTAGGCCGTGTTCAGATTTGCGCGGCCGGCTCTCAAGACATTGACCATGCTGCGTCGGTACACGCACCTTCAACCCGACGCACTCGCAAGGAAGCTGGGATGAAAACCGAAGTCGAACATGAGACCGGCATCACCGGGGTCAACGTCGCCCTCGACGGTGACCGCGTCCTTGTACGTTGCCCGTACAACACAAGGTTCATCTCCGGCGCCAAGAAGCTTGCTGGCAAATGGGTGCCGAACGACAAGCTCTGGGCATTCTCGAACCGACATCAAGATCTCGTTCGCGACCTCTGCCGCAAGTGGTTCGGAACCGACGGAACCACAGTGCCTGACCTCGTCGACGTTCAGATCACATTCCCGGCCGGCCGGTCCGTCGATGCGGGGCCCGTCGCAGTCTTCGGCCGGGTCGTAGCCCGCGCATCCGGTCGAGGATCGACCGTGCGCCTTGGCACAGGTGTGGTGCTTGTGGAGGGCAGCGCGTTCATCCAGAGCAACTACAAAGGATGGCGAACAATTGTCAGCGAAGGCTCGATCGCGCGCATGCAAGGCGTACCACGGCCGTTGATCACGTCGGAGCTGCCAATGGGGGTCAAAGTGTCGATCATCGAGCGATTGGCAACCACGGACGAGGTGTCCCGCCTCCGGGCGGAGCGCACCCAGTTGATCTCCCGACTGGAAGCAATCGACGCCGCCTTGGCCGCCCACTGCATGCAGCCGGCGACCACCACTGCGGCAACGCAGTAGCCCGCGCTACAGACACCGGCGTCACTCCACCTCGAAGCCGCTGCCTTGCTCGAACTTCAGCGACCGCCCGTTCTCGGTCACGATGCGCACCACGTTCTCGGGCACGCCGTCCGGCACCTGCGCGTGAATCTCGATCGAGACTTGAACCTCGGCGCCGACCAGGCCCGTGAGATGAGCGATCACCTCTGTCGCAATCTGGCCAGCGTCGCGTCCGACCCGCTGCGCGTCGAGCGCGACCACGCCGTGATACCGCTTCGGGCGTGTGGACGCAGGCGGCGGCGGCGGAGTATTACCACCCGGTGGCGGAGGTGGGGTACCGCCACCAAGGGATGGAGGCGGTGGCGCTTCGCGCACCAACTGGGCCTTTGCCACCGCGGGTTTCACCAGAAGACCCGCGTCGTCCGGTGTCAGCAGCAAGTCGATACTGCACTTCAGCCCCAGAAAACGCTGCTTCTCGCTGTCGTAGCCCTCGGCGTAGGCAAAGCTGTCCTGCTCCCAGGTCAGCAGGGCAATGCCTGCACGGGCTGAGTCGCTGAGAACCGTCGTACGGACGAGGCGTGGCAGATAGAGGTAGCTCGCAAAGTCCTGAGCCAATTGCCGAATCGCGACATGCTCGCCGCGCCACAGCGGCACATCATCCAGGGCCATGCGGAGGCGACTTCCACCCAGGCCGGTGAACAGCAGCTCATCGCTCTTCAGCTTCTTCGCCATGCGCAGCGCCAGCGGATCGTTGCTCGAGAGCTTCAGCGCGTTCCACGTGATCGGTGCCTGCGGGGTAGCCTGCTCAGGAACGAGCGCCCACTGGAAGGTCTCCGGCATGCGCGCAAGCACCGTGCTTTCGGAGCTACGCAACTGGGTTTGCGCTTGAGTCGCCTGATGCGGTGTGAGGTTCAGCTGGGTCTGCTGGTTGACGATGGATTGCCACGCCAGGAAGTCGCGTACCGCCTGCTCCAGGTCCTGAAGGCGGGCCGCGTCGGGCGCCGCGAAGACCAGAGTGTTGCGGAACAGCCGCGGCGCGTTGCCGCGTGACTCCAGCACGGCCTTCGCCGCCACCTCGGCCGCGTTGCCCGTTGCCTTGCTGTAGGCATGGTCCGGCCCCAGCACGACCAGGCGCGTCTCGACCTCGTCCGGTACGTCGGCGCCTGAACCGGGCATCACCACCACGCGGTCGAAGTCACCGCGCTGCGTCAGATCCGCGCGCAGCCGCTGCTCGATCTCGTGCGCCACCTTGTCAGGCTCGCGCAGCAACTGGTTGGCGCGGTCACGCGCCAGCTTTGCCACCGTCGGCTGCGTGCTGTACCAGTAACGCGTGCCGTCCTGGTAGAGGTAGGTAGCCGCCGCAGCCAGGCGACGCATGGCGTCGCCGAACACGGGCACCGGCTCACCCGGCATCGCACTGCCCAGCTTCACACGCCGGTCGTCCAGGCCCATGTTGGCGGCCTGCTCCAGCGGAGCCGACCCCAGATAGATGGTCCGAGCCACGCGCCGCGTCGCCGAGAGCTTGCCCAGGTTCGGCACCTCGCCGTCGATGCGCAGTGGCAACGAGTTGGGCCCGTCCACGTCACTCTCGATGATGGGCTTCCAGCTGTCCGACAGGTAGCGCGTGAGTTCGTCGCGAACACGCGGATCTTCGATCGGCAGCGTGGCCGGCATGATCAGCGGGTTGCGATCGCCACGTTCCCACAGGCAGTGGATCACGGCCGCCATCAGGCGCAGTACACCTCGCGTGCGCTGAAACTTGGGCAGCGAGCCCCAATCTCGATAGAGGCGATCGAACACCTCGGGGTGAATCGGATAGGCCGCCTGCAACCGCTTCTCATAGTCGCTGTCGGTGCAATCTGCGGGAAACTCCGCCCGCTGTGCCAGGTACAACTCGTGGAAGGTGCGCGCCACCACGTCGCGCTGCTTGAAGTTCTCAGGGTCCAGCATGGGCTCGAAGAGCCGACGCCGCACGATCTCGAAGCCTTCCTCGGCGGTGGCGGGCGTCCACGGCGCGTCAAGGCGGCCGATCACGTTGCGAAGACGCAGCAACGCTGCTCGACCGCGCTCTCCGCCCACTTCCTCGTCGTCGCCGACGGAGTGGGGCGAGGCGCCCGTGTCCGACGCTGGCAAGGACACCACCAGGAGGCAGTTCTTGGCCAGCTTCGCAGACTCGGTCAGAGCCTGCGCAAAGCTGAACTGGGTTTCGAAGTCGCCCCCGGGGAGGTCCTTCTGATCGTGAAGTTGACGCGCATACGCCACCCATTCATCAACAAGGATGACGCAAGGTCCGTAGCGGTTGAAGAGTTCGCGCAGCGCGTCACCCGGGCTCGTGGCCAGCACATCATCCTGCGCGATACGGGCCAAGGCCTCCTTGCCGCCCAACTGCCAGGCCAGCTCGCCCCACATGGTCCGCACCTCGGTCCCGTCCGGTTTGCGAGACGGATTTCCGGGCGAGATCTTGTTGCCGACCAGCACGACCCTGCGTGCCGTCGGCAGCCGCTGCACACCTGCGGCGGCCAGCAGTTCATCCACGCCCAGCAGTTGCTTGCCATCGGCACCCGAGAACAGGTGATATAGCGCCAACATCGAGTGCGTCTTGCCACCGCCGAAGTTGGTTTGAAGCTGGACGACCGGGTCGCCCGTACCACTGGCGATTCGGCGCAGCGCGCCCACCAGCAGCCGTCGCAGGCTCTCCGTCAGGTAGGTGCGCCGGAAAAACTCCTCGGGCTTGCGGTACTCGTCGGAGCCCTCGTTCAGGTGCACCTGCCAAAGGTCGGCCGCGAACTCCGCGGACTGATAGTGACCGCCGGCAACGTCGGCGTGCGGCGTGATCAGGTCGCGCCAAGGTCGCAAGGGCGTGCCGGCGCCCTCCAGGGGTAGCGCGGCACTGCGGCGCCGCTCGCCGCGGACCTGTTCGTCGCTCACCAGGCGACGCAGCTCCAGCTTCATGCGCCGAACTTCTTCGGACTCCGGACCTGCAGACACAGCCGCCAGCAAGCGCTCCATCGAGTCGAGCGCGCGATCAGCGTCATCACTGGAAAACGCATGCTGGTGGGCCCACTTGTTGCGCCAGTCGCGGACCTCCGACACCAGGCTGCGCTGCGAGAAGCTGAGCGTGCGCTTGAACACGTCGTTCCACGTGTCCCACATCAGCTTCATCAGCGGCGACACGTCCCAATCGCTGATCTCCTTCTTCGCGGTGTTGGGGTCATCGAGGAAGCCCTTGACCGCCTGCGCCGATAGTGACCCCGTCTGCACGGCAGCCTTGACCTCTCGGTCGATGTAGGGTGCGATGCCGTTGCGGAAGAGTTCCAGCGCCTTGCCGACGCGTTCGTGGTTGGTGATTGCCATGTCTTGACCTCAGCGTCGGCGCTTACGTGCCGGCGGCCTCCCTTGATTGCCCGCCATCAGATCCGGGCACAGAAACTGGATTTGCAGGCCGTGCGCTTCCAGTGCAGTTCGAAACTCCCACCAGTCGGTGTCGGATGCGTTGAGTACAGGTGGTTGGCTTGCGCTGGTAAGCGCCACCGCCACGAATTTGCGATCGCTGGCGTCGAAGCCCCGCAACGCCTGATCGCCCGGGAACTCGATGAAGCCTCGGCCCGGGTGCGGATTGATCACCACCCGTTCGCAGCAAAGCGCATCGGCCTGGTGATCCCACAGCCACTTGAAGAACGCGTCGCCTACGCCCGGCTGCCCGGCGAACGAAGCGTGCTGCCGGTACTCGTCCAGCACGCGCAGTCCATCGTCGATGGATACGCCTTGCTCTCGCGCCGCCAACAACGCGTCGATGCAAGCACCGACGCAAGCATCCGAAGCTGGCGCGTGGCGACCATTGGCGACGGCGAGGACGTTCGTGTCGATCACGACACTCATGCCCGGGCCGCCTTCTTGCGCTTGATGATGGCCTTCTGCATCTCGGCGATCTCGCCGAACTCGTCACCGAAAAAGTCCTTGGGCCAGTTTTCGATGCTGCCGTACAGATCAACATTCAAGGGTTGAGCCTGCGAATGCCCACCTTCGATGGTGCAGAAGTAGAGAGCTGCATCGCCCGCCGGGAACACCTCCTCGGCAATGCGCCGCTGGAGTCGCCGCAGCAGGTGTTCGCTGTGGCTTTCCAAGACGATCTGCACGTTTCGCCTTTTGATCGCGTCGATGAACACGTCGGCAAGGCCCGCCTGCACGCTAGGGTGCAGGTGAATTTCGGGTTGCTCGAACAGTAGGACCGATCCCGCAGGCGCGTAGTAGCACAACGCGATCACGGGCAAGATCTGCGAAACGCCGAATCCCACGTCGGTCAGCAGCACCTTCTTCGCGTCCGGGCTGCGCTGCACCCACACCTGGTAGAGCTTGCTGTCGGCGGTGATGTGCTTGACCTCGAAGCTGTGGATCAGGTTCAAATCCTTGAGCCACTGGGCCACGACCTCTTCAAGCGTCTTGCGCTTCACGCCGCGGCCGTAGGCGTAGGTCTCACCCGCCTCGCGGGACGCCAGCAAGGCCTCGATCACGCCTTCGCCGCGCCGTCCCATGTCGGCGGGCCGGCCGCCACCCCAGGGGTATTGGCGCTTGGGGTAGTCGCGCAGCGGCCCGAGGTAGAAGATGCGCCCGCACATCTTCTCGAACTCCAGTTCGAAGTCCGAGAGAAACGCGGCGTTTTGGAAGTAGGCCCGCGTCTGGTCAGGAAAGCCATAGCAACGCGCCGGCTCGGGCAGGTTCCAGGGCCGGCCACGAACCCGCTTGAATTCAAACTTCGGTGCCGTGCTGCCGAGTTCGTACTCGTCGGGCTTGGTGGCCACAGGCTGCATGCTGAACTCGGCCTCACCAAGCCGGTACGCCATCCTGTCGACCGTCAGCCTTCCAGTGGCCGCGCTGCCGTTCTTGCGCCATGCCAGACTGGCGGCGAAACCCATATCCCGGCTCTTGAACAGCACACGCTCGGGCTTCTGTGGGTCGGCAATCTCCATTGGCTCCGGAAGCGTCCACTTCAGTTGCCAGGACAGCATCTGACTCAGATCGTGGCGATAGGCCAAATCCTGGAACGTGCCCAGTTCAACCGGGCTGCGCTCGTCGCCCAGATTCAAGACCAGCTTGCGATCCGGCGAGTCGGCCGTCTGCTTGAGCAGCAACAGCAGCTGCAGCAAGCTGGTCTTGCCGGAACTGTTGGTGCCGAACAGCCCGGTGAGCGGTGCGAACCGCAGGTCACCAGAGTCCTGCCAAGACTTGAAGTTCTTTAGCCTGAGACTGTTGATCATCGGAACAACTCCTCGGTGCCAGGTTCGACGCCGGTCACCGCCGCCGGTTGCTCGGCCGCCAATCGCACGATCTCTGGCCAGCTCTGCACCAGCGCGTTGTAGGCCAGTGCCTCCGACGCACGCTTCTTCCGCTCGCACAACGTGTACAAGCGATATGCGAGTTCACGTGCCGCATCGGCACGAGCACCACCAATTTTGCTGACCACGGACGCCGCCGCGGCGTCGCCGCCGGTGGACAAAGCGCGCACCAATTGGTGCACGGTCTCCCATGCGGAGAGCCGCGTGTCAGTGACTGGGTCCCAGTCGGTGGGCAGTTCCTCGGGCCTGAGCAGACGCACTTTGCCGCGGCTGGAGGCCACGATGCCGGCGTCCCGCATGCCGTCCACGCTGGTGTTCTTGCTCTTGGACAGTTGCTCGGCGCGACCGTACTCGCCTTCGGTGAAGCCGTTCTCGTCGAACCAGGTGATCGCCCAGCGGCTGTCGGCGTCGAAGTCGCCTTCCTGCTCGGCCAGCGCCTCGTCGAGCGTGGCGTTGATCAGCGCCAGCGCCTCGCGCACCGTCATCGGCTGGTCGTCGGCACCCAGCACCTTGGCGTAGCGCGTGAACACCGCCATGCCGGGGCCAATGGCCGCCTGTGCCAGGTCCACCGGCGCGATGTTGCCGCGCTGCAGGTGCGCCAGCGCCTGCGGCAGCTCGGCCTTCAGCGCGGCGACGAACTGGCGCCGGGTGGCGGTGGGGGCGTCCGCGCGGCGAGGGCGGCAGACGAGGACGATGCTGGAGGCGAGTGCGTTAGCGTTGATGACTCGAAGCCCATGGGGCTGCTCCGTACGCGTGGGCCAGGTCCCACTGATGCCAAAGCCAGCACGGATTACGGCATCTAGAAACGTCTCCCAACCCGTGCTGGCCGCCCCGGTCGCGGCAGTAGTCTCGGACTGCTTGAATGCGTAGTAGATCGTGACAGGAAACGCCGGATGGGCCTGCTCCGCTAGGCGGTGCATAGCCTCAGTCATCCCATCAAGGAAGAATCGTTCAGCCTTCTCCTTGCCGCCATGCCGATACGGCGTTGCCACCAACTCCTCTTCCTTGGGCACTGCCAGCGTCGCAAACAACTCTGGGTAGATCGCGCGCAGTGACCGACGCAACCAGACGTAGAAGAAATCGGACAGGTCGGCATATCCGATGTTGTCGTAGTACGGTGGGTCCGTCGAAACCACCGGCAGGTTGGCAATTGACAACTTGCCCGCGTTCATCTGCATCGCGGAGCCAGCTTTGCCTCTGGTCGCAAGTGCCTCTTCGAGCACCTCTGCAACCCACGAAGCCGTTGCAGCCAAACTCCCGGTCGCCTCAAGGAGAGGCTTCACTTCGGCGTAGTCCCAAGTCATTGGTATGGCCTGACGTGAGAAGCCTGCCATCGTCGACTCTCGGTCGGTATACCAAGCGGTTTGGGTGCAGTTCCTCGTCAGTGCCTTGCTTACAGCGAAGGCCAAATACACCTGGGCCGCTTCCGCATACGCTGCCGCCCCGATGCCGTCGTCGCGCAGCGCCGTCGGAGCGTTGGGCAAGCCGGCAGCGACGGCGTCGCGGCAGATGCGCGCCAGCGCCTTCCCCACCAGATCCGAGAAGGTCGTCAGCGCCACGAGCTGGCGGGGGGTGAAGAGGTCACCGAAAGTCTTCAGGCCGTAGAGCGGCGGCGAGAACCAGCGCGGGTTGTTCGGCATGGCGGCGTCGGGCTTCCAGTCGGGCCGTGCGTCTAGCGCTGCGGCCTCGTGCTCGGCCGTGGGCGCGAGATACACGCGCCCGCGCTCGCCCTCGGCCACGATCGCCAGCATCCGCGCGCCCATGCGACCCGCGTTGGCCTCGGCGTAGATGTGCTCAGAAGCGATCGGCGTCCCCGACATCAAGCACCGGAAGTTCGCCCCGCGAGCCAGCTTGGTCCCGGCCTTCGCGCCTTCAGCATCCTTTGGCTGACCCACCTTCACCGTGAATCGATAGCCCCCACCCTCGATCAGCGGCTCGACATACGCCTCCTTGCCTGCCTTGGTCGACAGCATGAACGTCGATGCCAGCGGTACGTCGACGTTCGCGAACGCCGGGTTTGGGCTCTTCACCGTGCGCGCCCACAGCCACGCCATCACGGTGAGCTTGCGGCCAAGGTACGGCTTCAAGTCCGGCCGCTCATGCACCATCGCAGCCGTGACTTCGATCTTCGGGTACAGGTGCCCGATGCGCTTCTCGGCCTCGTCGCGCATCCACTGGCCGTAGTGCCGCACATCCTCGGCCAGGCCCTGCGCGCCGCGCCACTCGCGGCCGAACAGGTCCTTGTTGCTGCGCGCCTCGGGGTTCACCGGCGGGCGGCCGGCGAATCGCGGCGGGATCTCGATCATCGCCTTGTTGATCAGCACCGCCACCGGATTCAGGTCGCTGGCGTGCGCTTCCAGCCCCAGGCGCTGCGCCTCCAGCGGCAGCGCGCCGCCACCGGCGAAGGGATCGTGGAACGCAGGCAACTGGTCGCGGCGGAACAGCTCGGCAGCGCGCGGGTGACCGGCGTTGTCGGCACAGGCGCGGCGCCAGCTCTGCCAAATTTCGTCGCGCGCCGCCTGCAGGACGGCCTCGTTGGTGGTGTTCTCCCACTGCACCAGCGCGCGGATGATGTCGAACAGCCGCTCGCGCTCCAGGTCGGCGGCGCAACCTTCCAGCGTGGGTGGCTCGCCGGGCGCGTTGATGCTGTTGTCTCCAGTCTTCTGCGCTTCTCGCCAGGCCGCATCCCGGCGCTGCCAGATCGCTTGACGCTCCTTCAGCTCGCGATTAGCGCGCCGCTCCAGCGCCGGGTCGCGCAGCAGCGTGTCGACGTAGGCAGAAGGGTCGTCGACCATCTGCGCAAAGATGACGGCGCGTGCCGCCGCCAGCGGGCGCCTCGCCCACCATAGATGCAATGTGCTCGGGTGGCCATGGCGGATGCTCTTCTCGCGCGCACTGGCGGCATTAATGGCATCCAGCGGCAGCGCCACCTCGATGAGCTTCTTACGCGAGACGGTCATGGTTCTTGTGCTTTGCAGGCGAAGACGGACGCAGCAGGCTGCATCTCAGGTGAGCGAATTGTCGAGGTGCGACGGCAGCCAGCCCACCACGGCGCACTGGGACTCGTCATCCCAGAAGTAGTACAGACGGAAGCAGCGCACCGGTTCGCGGGACGTGCCGCGCTTCAGGTGCCAATCCAGCACGCGAGGCTGCCCGCCGTACCGCACCGTGTAGCGGTCGGCGTGGGTGCGGGTGGCCTCTCCGACGGGTGAATTGTCCATCTTCAAGCGCTGCAATTCGGCTTCGAACCGGGCCTTGCTCTCGACGCTGGGGTTGCGTTTCATCGGTACGAAGAAGTCGCGCAATAGGAGCAGCGCTTCATAGAGGAGGCTAGGCTGCTCGTAGACCGACTGCTTCGCACCGCGCGCCGCTCGGCTCATCAACGTGACATTGCCGGACAGATGGCTGTCGCACCAAGCCTCGAACGTCTCCAGGTCCGCCGGGATGGGCGTTCGGGTGCCGGCAGCGGCCAGCTGAGCCTGCATCTTGTCGACGCGATCGCGCAGGGTGTACAGCTGTGCCAGTGCCTCCCGCTTCGCGTCAACCGCCTCGTCACGCTCCTGTTCGACGGCAGCCATCAAGCCGTCGTAGGTTTGCTTCTGTTCCTGCTGCGTGGCCTCAAGGCGTTTGATCTCGGCATCGGCCAAGTCCAGCAACTCCTTGTCGCTGGTCCCCGCGTCACGCGCAGCCTTGCGCTGAAGTTGCGAGGCCCATCGCTGCACGGTCTCGAATGACGGCAACAGGTCTTCCCGATCTGCCGAATGCGCCGTGACCGCTAGCGCCTGCGATGCAACCCAGCTTGCATAGGCCTGCGGCCCCTCGTCGTTCCAGGTCGCGATGCGTTCGGGCAGGGTCAGCGGGTGGTCGTATGGGTGCGATCGCCACCGCTTGAAGCCTGGCCGGTACAGGCGAACCGCTTGCCGGAAGACCGAAAACTCCTTGCCCAGCAGTCTGGAGAGCAGCATGCTGGCCGGACCCGTGAGCACGTAGACATGCGCTGCGGCGAAGGTCTGCAGGTGCAGCTTGGCTGCGTCAATCGCCGTCTGAGTGGGGTCCACGCCGTCATCCGGCAACGCGAGAACGATGACTGCATGACGGCGCTGCGTGTCCTCCAGCAAGTCGACCAGCGCCTCTACGCCTGCTGCATCCTGTACCAAGACGGGATCCCTCAGCACCGGCCGCCCGTCCAGCAACGCCGGCACGGAGGTGATGACGCCTCGGACAAAGCCGGGAACGGAGCGCTCGAACGGCACGTCCTCGCCGCGCGTGGCGCAGGTCAAGCGGCTCCCGAACAAGACGCTTCCATCGTCGCTCAGACCGATGCCGATTTCCGTTATCCAGGTGCGCAGCGGCACGCCACGGTCAGCGTCGTCAAGGCGCGCTGCCCAATAGCGCGGCTCCTGCATCGCGACGGCCGCGGTGCGCTGGGCACCCAACGCGCCGAGTTCAAACGACTTTCGCTGCCAGGCCTCATCCGGCAAGCGCTGGCCTGCTCGCCGATTGATCCACTGGAGAACTTGGTCGACGGTGGCGGCGAACAGGTCACGTTCGTCCGTTCGCTGCAGGCGTACCAGCACCTGGCTCACGGGCCGCACACGTGCCCGGCTTTCGCGCATGCGGCTGGCGACCGGGGCGAGCTGTTCTTTCAGGCTGGCGGGTTGGGCGGGCGTTGTCATGTCACGCAGCTGCAGTTGCTGATTGAATGTCGGCCGATTCAGGCTGCTCGGCGAGAAGTGCGCGGATCTCCGGCGCGACACGCGCCTCGTCGATGTCCAGGCCAATGTTCTGCGCCACCATCGCTGCCTGGTCCGTGCACGCACGCTCCAGGCTGACAAACAGGTCGCCGATGAGCGATTCCAACTCGACCAGTCGCTCCACCAGATCGTGCTGGATGGTGTCGAAGATGGGGCTGGCGGCAGCGCGAGCTGCAGGCTGGAGGTGGCCCAGCATGCGCGCCTTCATGCCCGGCCCGGATTCGTCGGCTGCCTGCTCGTAAGCCGGAACCATGCGACCTTTGGCCGTAGCAGACATCCCATTGGCTGCCTGCCGTCGAATCTCGCCGACGCGCTGGGCAACGCTCAGCTCGCACTGCTGGCGCTCGAACGCCACGCGCTCGCGGAAGGTCTGCAGCTGACTATCCAGGAGTTCGAGCGACCGTCCGCCAAGCTCCTTCGTCAACAGGCGGACGTGACCGATGAAGTCTTCGGCGAAGTCCGCCACCCGTTCCGCCAGCCGGTCACGCACGGAACCAAGTTCGCTGGTGAAATAGCCTTCCCAGGCGACGGGCAGGTTGTTGAGCAGCGGGTCGACGACCTGTTCGTTCAGGTCGTGGAGGCGGCCACTGGACGGGCTCTTGAAAACACCCTCGCGGTTGACGATCGCCCGCAGCGTGCCCCAGTGAATCTGCTGCCAGTCCTGCGCCGTGCGCGTGACACCTTGCACGCTGCTGGAGAGGAGCGGCTGAACACGCTGGAGGAAGGCGCGCCGGCGCTCTTCGAGTTGCGTCGTCGCTGCGGCGACTTGGTTGGCCGTGCGATCGGCGAGGCGCTTGACCTCTGTCGCCAGCGACTCTTGAGCCCGGGCGGCTACGGGGTTCCCCGCCGCCGCCCGCGCACGAAAAAAGCTGGCTATCTCGGCCTGCAGCTGCCGAACGCGTTGGAGCACAGTGCGCGCGGTCAAGCCGCCGCCGACCTGATCAGCCACTTGATGCAGGGCGCGGATCACACCGGGGATGCCGGTGTCTTCAGCGTTCTGGAGCCCCAAGCTGGCATTCGACCGCACGATGCCTTTGATCTGGTTGTAGGCACGCGCACTGACCGCGTGAATCGGTGCGTTGCGTGCAAGATCACGCATGCGTTCGACGGTGGCCGCGTCGTCGCCCGAGTTGGCGAGGTTGTCAACGACCTCCAGCAGGACGGGGCGGGCCGAGTCGATGAAGTGCTTGCGGTAGGCGGCGACCAGCTCGGCATCGGTATGCACGTCCTGGTCGAGGCCGAACTGATCGGCTACGCTCCAGTCGACATCGTCGGCGTGCGTGCCGATCAGCTGCAACGAGTGGTAGGAACCACTGAGAATGAGCGTCCGCAGCACCTTCTCACGCTCCAGAAGTTCGCGACCATCGGCAGTGATGCCACGCTTCATCGAGAACACCAGCCAGACGAACGGCGCGTTGCGGATGAACTCCCGGGTCACGTCCACGCGGGCGTCGTTGAGGTCGTTCGTGCCAGGCAGGTCCACCAGTTCGATACCGCCGCGCAACACGTCGAAGGGCCCCGAGATCGTCACTTGTTTAACCAACGGCCACGCAGGGCTGTCCGCACGTACCACCGAGCGCAGGTACTGAACCATCGACTTGGCGTCATTGAACTGATGCGACTCGCGACCACGGGCCGCGAAAATGCGCTCGGCCTCGTCGGCCGCCGGACGGCGGCGCAGATCGTCTGCTGCCATCTCGTCTACGGGTCGGGCATACACGGCCTCGATGCGCCGCCGCAGGTTGTTGACGATGCTCTTGGCCTCACCGTCACCGTCGGCGTCGCCAGGCAACGAAGCATTCAGGAAGCGTTCAACCTCCTCCGTCCACTCCTCGCGAGACGCGTACTCGATCTCGATGCGATAGCCAATGCCATCGGAGTGCCGCACCCGAGTAACGAACGAGGTGATGGACTGCGCCACACCCACCTGCAGTAGCTGGACGCCGAGCAAGGAATTCAGGAGTGTCGACTTGCCTGCACCGGTCGTCCCGACGAGGGCCACCTGTACTGCCTGAGGGCGCACGATGCTTTGGCCGATAGAGTGCACCTCATGCTGCCAGCGTTTCAACTCTGCCGGGTGCGCGGCCTGCGCCGCGGGCGCCACCCGTTCGCGCATCCACGCCATGAGATTCTTGAGCGCCACGGTCGCGGCGTTCATCGGATCTTGATCGGTGCTCATCGTTGTGTCTCTTCTCCCCTCGGCAACCTGGCGCTAACCGGGCGCCGCCGCGCGCCGCAGCAATTCCGCAAAGCTGTAGTTCACGCTGGTCACACCAAAATCGGGCTCGCGCGTGAAAGGCTCGCGAAGGTAATGAGCCTTGTGCGTGCCACTGTCCATGAACTCGACCATCGCCAGGATGAACTGCTCCGGCTTGTTGAGTGAGTAGAGGATCTCGTTCTTGGTGACGGTCACGCTCTCAGCGCCGGACACGCGACCCTTCACCTCCAGGAATCTCAGCTCACCCGTGCGTGGGTTCTTGCTTTCGATGTCGTAGCCCAGCTTCTCGAACTCGCGGTCGACGGGGTCGAAACCGAGTTGGCGCTCGATCGCCATGATGATTTCGCGAGCGCGCGCGGCGGCGGCCTGCGTGTCCACGGGCGCAGACGCATTGCCAGCACGCCCCTGCATCGTGGCCAGCAGACCTGCAGGGACGACTACGACTCCGCCCATGACGACAGGCGGGACGGCCGTGATGTGAGCCTCCAGGTCGAGCTGCTGGAGACGACGTTGCAAGCGCGCCTGCAGGTCATCGGCGCGACGCCTTGCCTCCTGTGAATTGAGCCGGGCGGGCGCGCGACCGGCCGCCTCTTGTTGCTGCAGCTGTTGGGCCCGGTGATCCCAGTAGGCGATCTCCTTGGTCAGCCGGTCTTTGACAGCAGCACGGGTCTTCTGCACCCAAGTCAAGCGCTGATCGCGGATTTCCTTCAGATGCTCCGGCACCACGTGCGCAATGGCATGTGTGAGCGCCTGACGCTCAAGGTCAGGGACGATCCACGCGCACTCCGGCCGGTGCAGGATGGCGTCGACCGTCGGCTCGTCTTCTCGCAAGGGGCGATAGTCGAGGTACGGTGCATAGTGGATATGGCGGGCCTGCCCGTCCGACGCGATCTCGACGTAGAGCATGCGGCGCGAGACGGCGTGCCGTTCTCCGCTCGCAGTCGGCGTCGCGTCCTGGATGCTGTGTTCCAGGTAGAACAACACACGTGGAGCAGTGCCCGCATCGCGTTCATCGACGAGAACGGTGCCTCGACGCAGCAGTTCCCGATGGCGTTCCAGGGTGAGATCGAGCACTGCATCGAGCAACGGGTGGCCCGGGCACACGAACGCAGCCAACGGCTGTCCCGGCTGGGCTACCAGGTCCTTCTGGAATGCAATTCGCTCGTAGCGCGGCTGGACGGGCGCCGCCAGACCGATCTGCCGGTCGCGATTCCGCACCGGCGCCGGCACATGGGTGACCTGGTAGCGGCGAGGCTCCCACTGCTGCGCGCGTCCTCCCAACTGTTTGAACGCTTCGAGGAAGAAGGACTCGATGTAGTGCGGCTGGAGCCGGCGAGCCTCGGCACGCTGCATGTCGTCGCGGATGGCGGCGATGCGGGAGGCGTCCATGACCGTGTGCGCCAGGGCGCGCTCGTCGATCAGCTCGCGCAGCTGGTTGCGATCGACAGCGCCATCGATGGCCTGAGTGAGGCGTGCCTTGACCTCCGGAAGCTCACCGTATCGGATGGCATCGACCAGCAGGTCTCGCAGCGGGCGGCCGTCGAACACAAGCTTGCCCAGCACATCGAAGACCTGGCCGCCCAGTGCCTGGCGAGCCAGTTCCAGCTTCTCCAGCAGACGGAGGTACACCTCGCCTTCCCGTGTCTTGTCGGCCACTAGGTTCCAGAGGTGACAAACCTCGGTCTGGCCGATACGGTGGATCCGGCCGAAGCGCTGCTCGATGCGATTCGGGTTCCACGGCAGGTCGTAGTTGACCATCAGGTGGGCCCGCTGCAGATTGATGCCCTCGCCTGCCGCGTCGGTGGCTAGCAGCACCTTGACTTGCGGATCGTGCTTAAACGCTTCCTGCGCCTTGAGCCGATCCTCCCGCCCCATGCCACCATGAATGATCTGCACAGCGTCTGTGCGACCCATGCGGTCAGCGATCTTCTTCTGCAAGTAATTCAGCGTGTCCCGGTGCTCGGTGAACACGACGAGCTTCTGCGAAGCGGACGGCACCGGCCTCGGCGCGGGGCGACTGCCGTAAGTGGCTTCAGGCTCCGAGACCTGCGGGACAGCAACAAAGATCTCGTCAAGCAGGCTGGCCAGCTCCGACCACTTCTTGTCGGTGCCGCTGGATCGAACCTTGGCGGCCAATGATTCGAGCCGCCCAAGAGTCCCGATCTCCAGCTTCAGCTCCGCCATCGATCGCGCCGCGGTCGCCTGATCAAGTACCTCTTCCTCCGTCGCTTCGATTTCGCCGTCTGGCGCGTCGTCGAGTTCGTCAATGTCCTCCGCGTCGAGCGTCGGCCCCTGGAACTCGATGTCGGCCAAAGCACCTCGCTGCAGGGCCTGCAATTCCCGAAGACGCTTCTCCAACCGCTCGCGGCGGCGCTTGAGTGACTGGTAAATGGCTTCTGGCGACGAAGCCAGCCGACGTTGCAGGATCGTCAGCGCGAAGCCGACCGTGCCCGCACGCTTGTCGTTCTGAAGTGCTTCAGCACGATTGAATTCGTCGCGGACATATGCCGTGACCTCGCTGTAGAGCTGCAGTTCGGCCGGCGTCAGTTCATAGGGAATAGTGTGAGCCACGCGCTCCGGGAACAGGGGAGTGCCGTCGAACTTGACCAAGCTCTCCTTCACCATGCGACGCATCAGATCCGTGACATCCACTTGATGTACGCCGTCCCGGAATCGACCTTCGAAGCGGTCGCTATCGAGCAGCGACAGGAAGAGCTGGAAGTCCTCCTCCTTGCCGTTGTGCGGCGTCGCCGTCATCAGCAGAAGATGGCGCGTGAAGCCTCCCAACAACTGCGCGAGGCGGTACCGCTTGGTGTACTTGATCTCGCCGCCGAAGAAGGTGGCTGACAGCTTGTGCGCTTCGTCGAAGATTACGAGATCCCAGCCGGCCTCGGGCGCCTGCAGCTTGGCCTGAACGTCCTCATTTCTCGACAACTTGTCGAGGCGAGCAATGACGAGAGAGTTCTCGGTGAACCAATTGCCCGTTCGGGCAGCTTCGAGTTTGTCGTTGGTCAGGATGTCGAACGGCAAATGGAAGCGCCGCCACAGCTCGTCCTGCCATTGTTCGGCCAGGCTGCCCGGGCACACCACGAGGCAGCGTTGCAGGTCGCCACGTGCAATCAACTCCTTGATGAGCAGGCCGGCCATGATGGTCTTGCCGGCACCCGGATCATCTGCAAGCAAGAAGCGCAGAGGCTGACGCGGAAGCATGGCCTCGTAGACAGCCGTGATCTGGTGAGGAAGCGGATCGACCAGCGACGTATGCACTGCAAGCAGCGGGTCGAAAAGATGTGCGAGGCGAATCCGGTGCGCTTCGGAAACCAGGCGGAAGAGACTGCCGTCGCCATCAAAGCTCCACGGGCGCCCCTTCGCCACGACTTCGAGGCGGGTCTCGTCGTGCCGGTAGAGCAGCTCGTTGCCCAAGCGGCCCTCGGCCGTCTTGTAAGTCAGTTCCAGACCTTCGGATCCGAACCACTGGGCTCCGATAACGCTGACCACGCCACTCGGCACGACGCCGCGCACGGTCGTTCCCGGCGTCAGATCTTCCAGCTTCAACTTTGTACTCCCTGCATCTTCGTATGCTTCGTCGAGTCTCGCCGAGGCTCACCATCCAAGCGATTGCTGAACGTGGCGAACCGTCCCGCGGCGGCATCGCTCATCTGACGCCAGCTCCCTTCTTGCGTGCGGCAGCCACACCGTCATCAATCCAGCGATCAAGCTCGGATCGACGGAAGCGCCAAGTGCCTCCGAGCTTGAACGCGGGGATCTCCCCGTTCTGCGCCAGGCGGTACACAGTGCGCTTGCCAGCCTTGAGGTAGGCCGACACCTCGTCGAGCGTGAAGATCTCGTCGCCGGTCTTGGCGGCTGCGGTTGGCATCAGCTTGTTGGTGTAGCTGGGTGGAGGATTGCCAAGTTTAGCCAGGATTGCCGCTCCTGGGCATCGCTGGCGACGCTGACAGCTACTTACGCACCTAGCGCAAGCAGGCGCCGCTCTGCGTTGCAGGCGCCTATGTGGCAGCCGATGAACCCTACCTCGTCCCCTGGCAGACCTGTTGAGCATCGCGGCGGCGAAAAGGGTCCCCGGCACAACTCGCGAGCCGTCACGCCATCAACGACATGCGACGTGTCGCGTCCGACCCAAAGCCGTTACCGCGGGGCGGCGCAATGATGCCTGTGTCCTGTGTCACGTGTCATGCGCCATTTGCCACGAGCCATTTCCGGACCGTAAATGAGAGCGCCCGCGCATCTTTTCAGGTCTTGGTCACCACAGCTATGGCTCAGTAGGCTGGATGTCACTCGATTCAGATGAGCTGTCCGTGACTCAGAAACGGAACGCGCTGATCGAGGCCTCCTTCCTACCGTTTGAATCAACCTGGCAACGTTGACGGAGCAGCGCACATGAAGAAATCAAAGTCGGCGGGCATCCATGCCCTGGGGTCGAATGTTCAGCCCAACCCGCTGCTGTGCAGGATTCACCAGATCGAAAGTCGCGTAGGCGCGAAGGATCTGATCGTCACCTGTGAGATTCGCGAAGGCGATTTCTTCGAATTGGTTGATCTCATGTTCTTGGAAGAGGACACGGTGTCCTTGAAGGAATTCTTCGAAGCGCATCAGATATGGATCCGCGTCAACGAAAAGCTGTCTCCGGGAGAACCCGTCGGCATTCTGCGAATGGAGATCGCCGACTCGCCAGCGATGGCTTGCCGATCGACGAAGAAGCGATCGTGACATGGCGAATCTGCAGATGCAGGCCAGCGTCAGGAGCCGTCCCGGCGGCAACGCCGCCGGGATGGGGCAAGGCGTTCAGCCGCAGCCCCCCCGAACTGCACCCGCCCCAGCGGGTCAGTGAGGGGCGGGGGGAGCCGGACCACGTAGGACCGCGACAGCGGGCCAGGCGCCCCAAGGCGCCGTTAGTGGTCTGGGGGGCGCAGCCCCGGCGCCGAGCGCAAGCGCGGCTACCTGCGACGGGCTCTGGCGAAGCCAGAGTGGCGCGCGAAGCGTGCCAGGGCCGGGCGTCCAGCCCGGCGCCGCAGGCCAAGCAGCACTGGGCGCGTAGCGCACAGGGCGGCGCAGCCCCCGCCGCAGGTAGCCGCGCTTGCGCGGCGCCCCCCGAGCCCGCCGCCAGGCGGGCGCTGGAGACCGAAGGTCGTGAAGGCGCGGCAATCCAGGCACGCGGGGCGTCCAGCCCCGCGACCACTGGGGAATCGGCCCTAGCCGACTGGCCGAAGGCCAGCCCAGTGGGGTGACTGGATTGGCGTGCGTCGATCCGCCGGGCTGACTTCGCTTCGTTGCGGGCCAGCTATTTCTCTTCGTACCGCCGGTACGGATGAACTACGAGCGAAATGACGGAAGGAAGCATTGTGTCGACCCATCCGCAGGACTTCATGCAGGAGTCCGACCCGACGAAACAAGGTGACCGAAACAAGCGCTTCGCGCTGAGCTGGATCTACAACTGGGGCTACTCGACGGCGCCGATCATTCAACTCCTGTTGGGCCACCAGGGCATGACCTGGACCGCGAGTGCCATCAACGGCGGCTGGCTGCGAAAGACCGGAGCCACGTCGCGCGAGCGCATCAAGGTAGTCACGCTTACCACCAAGGGGGTGGTCTGGGTCGAGCAGCGCAGAAGAGAGATCTACAGATACTCCGAACTCGATCCCCACCGCATCGCGCCTTCGACGATCTGGCACAACCTGCTCGCCCAGCGAGCAACCATCCATGCCATACGGTCCGGCAAGGCACATTTGTATCTTACCGAGAGGCAAGACGCCACGAAAAGCCGGCGCGGCGAGAAGAAGCCCGATGCCATCTGGATCACGAAATCTCATGAACGCATCGGCGTGGAGATCGAGTTGAACGGCAAGTGGGATCAGCGCTTCGATGAATTCGTGTCCAGCACGATTACGGCCTTGTCGCCTGCTGAGAACGGTGCTCCCGCCCGGTTTCAGAAGTTCATCGTCTTGACGACATCACCCGGTCTCGCGTCACGCTATGCAGCCGCGTTCGAGCCGGGAACGCCGTTGCGCATTTGGCGAGGCTCGTCTAAGGCCGAGGCTGTCGTCGAGCGAACCGTCAAGGTGCCCGATTGGGTTCGCGAGCGCATCGAGTTCAACTTGGTCGACGACAACGGCAACACGCTGTCCCCGTCGCCAGATACGTGACTTGGAGCTGAAGGCGCCTCGGCCGAAGATCGTCCAATAGGTTGCTGCCCCGGTCGGCATCACTTGATCTCGTATCGCCCGCCGGGCGAAGGCCCATCAAACGGTTCGAGCTGTGCCTTGGGGATGTACCTGGTCTGCTGGCCGCCGATGGTCAGGTTGTCGAATTGCACAAGCACAATGTCGCTGTCGACCCGCACGACCATGCCGACAAACGGCCCGCCCCAAACGCCGCTCGGCGGCGATGTCCATTTGAAGCGATCTCCGGCTCTCAGGTTGGCCCTGAAGGCCGCAACCCGCGCTGGCCATTGCGCCGCGGCTCTCGCCGCGTCGATCTCCTTGTCCCTGGCTAGCCGTTGGCGTTCTTGTTCCTGCGCAAGCTCGCGGGCTTGCCGGGCAGCCGCAGCTTTTGCATCTGCCTGCACCTGAATTTGCTCATCTTGCAAGCGCTCTGCCAGACGCTCCGCCGACAGGTATTGGGCGGCCATGGTCATGTTGAGGTAGAGCAGGTTCTTGCTGCCGCCAGCACCCTCACCGACGTTCATCGACACTGGGGCGTACCGCAGATCCAGCGCCCAGAGTGGTTCGCCGCGGCGTTCACACAGAACTCGTTGCGGCAGTTGCGGATGAAACCGCGGATGCAGCTCCACAGCTTGCAGCTTCGTAAAGGCGATGTCCCCGTTTTGACGCCGGCAATGCTCGGTCGCCGGCGCGAGGGCCACCAGAAGTCCTTTGGGGATGCGCTGCTCGGTCATCGGCATGCCGGACATCGCGGGCACCCAGACCGAACCTGTCATTTCGAAGCTGAAGCGCTTCCCGTTCAGGCCGCTGGCGAATTCCTGGATCGAGGCTCCTTGCTGGACTGAAGGATTCGTCGAGCACCCCAGCGTCACAACAGCGACGACTAGCCCCAAGGGACTCAGCAATCGGCTTCCGTTCATGTTGTCCACATCCTTCTCTACCAATCGTCGGTTACTCCGAACGAGTTGCCGTTGATATCGACGTCGCCAATCATTGGTGTGCCATCGACATTCACACCGTCGTCGGTGCTCCAGAGATCGTCGCTGTCGAACATGTCTGATCGCTTGACGAACCAGTCGTCTTCCTCCGTGGGCCCATGCTGCATCGGGAGCAGCTCATGCGGACGTTGCTGCTCCACGTAGCGCCGCACGGCCGCCTCGGGGATCGGGATCGCCAGCGTGAGCTGACGCACACCGAAGCCCACCGCAGCCAGTAAGAGCAAGAAGAGGCCGTCCGACATCGCAGGTCCTTGAGGCCCGAATGTTATCAATAGACACGTGTCAGTTGACAACATTCTTTGGACAGTCGTGCTTGATGCGACCGAGCCGAAACCTGCAGCTGATCCGTGCGTTCTCCGCCGTGCTTAAGGCACGCCGGCTCGAACTTCAGCTGACTCAGGAAGACCTGGCCGGGCGCTGTGAGATCGACAGGCCGTTCATCACGCTCATGGAGGGCGGATCTAAGCACCCGACGCTGAGCGTTTTCTGGCGCCTGGCTGCCGGGTTGGAGCTGAGTGCCGGCGACCTAGCGACACGCATCGACGCCACTCTGGCGCGAAGCTCTGCACCGGCCACCATCACACAGCCAACAAGCCGCGTTACCGCGAAACGAGCGAGGTAGCTCGCGGGCGGAAGTCACTTCAGGTTCTCGACCCAAGGTCGCACCCAACCCGGGATGGGTGTGACCTTGGGTGAGCGTCCACCGAAAGTCACTTTCGTGTTCCGCCGTGTCGGCGCCGACACCGCTGGGCCGCCCGCGATGGCGGGACCGACCGCAGCCGTGTTTCGCATCGAAAGTGACTTCGCCTGGTTGACCGAATCTAGCCCGATCGGGTCTACTCACAACCATGGAAGAGGCACGCATTGTTCGACACGGCGACAAGGAGGCGATGGTCTTCACAACAGCCAGCGGGGTTCGCGCGGTGGTAGCCACGAACCTTGCCCCGGAGCTTCTCTTGCAGCTCAAGCGCAAACTCGAACGAAAGCTCCGCCGCGCAAATCGCAAACGTGCAAAGGTCGATCTCGGCCTTGCCGCTGATGAGACCTCGATCTGAAGCTCCGGTGGTTGCTGGCCTGCCATAGGCCAGCCGCCTTCGGCGGAGGCTTCGCCACTATGTAAGGCGGGTGGATCCGGCCAGTGCCGAGTTGGTATTTGCAGATCGAAGCCAATCTGCAATGGTTGATCGGGGCACGGAGAGCAGGCTCGCGATGGACCGGACTGAGAAGCCTTCGAGAGCCAAGGCTCGCGCACGAGAACGTGTTTCGTCGTCCGCGTGACTTGAACGGTGACGACCTTCATCTTTGCGATTTCGCCCGCGCTCTCGTTCTGCCCGCCGACGATCACGCTCCTGCGTCGACATGATCCCACTCATCCGTCGTTCGAGCGCCGGAGGAATCAGCTCTTTGAGCAACTCGTACAGCGTCTCTCGCTTGAAGCGGTAACGAGGATCCTGCGACTTGCCGCGCCATTCGTCCCGCTCTCCGGCGGCGGCTCTGGCCGCGCGGCTACGCACAGAACTTGTATAGCTCAAGACCTCCGCTTGCGACAGGGTCGGTGCAATTCGTCTGGCCACGCTGACCACCTCGGCATCGAGCGACTCGCTCGTCGTGAACCACGACAGCGCCACCGCAAGACGGAACACGAGCACATCGCGATGCCCGGGTGCGACACCATTCGGCCAATGATGATCGATGATCGTGTACAAATCTTTGTAGACGGACATCCACCAGTCGAAGATTGAGCGTCTTCCGCAGGATGCGCTGATCTTGCCCTTCGCTGTCGCCCTTGCTCGTTGCGCGCGAATGTCTCGGATCTCGGCCCTCTGTAGCGGAAGTATCTGATCAGCCAGCCAATCGAATTTGTACCGGAAAGGCGATTGAAGAATTCCAGTGACGGTGCGGCACTCTTTCGGCGCTTTGCTGTTCACAGAGCCGATCAGGCGCAGCAGCCGCGTGCAGTCGACTGCTGCCGGGTCACCACGAAGAATCCGTTGCAGTTGCCGCTGGCAGCCTTGCCAACGGGGAAGCGCCGCCGCCGGAATCGGATCAATGATCCAGTAGAAGTGAAGACCGCGACCGCTAAAGACAATCAGGCTCCGGCGCGCGTCAAGGTAGTTGTCGCCTCGTTCATGCAGCCAACGGCTGTTTATCAACAGTCCCCGAGCGTGGGCTGACGATGGCGTCGCGCTCGGGGTTCAAGGTCACGGCGCCGAGGGGCGTCCAGTCGCGAGTGGCGCCCGACCAGCGGCGCGGGTTGCGCTCGCGCGCCTGGCGGTACAGCTCGTGGCGGGCGGCCAGGATCGCCGTGTCGGCACCCGCATGACG
>Ga0102832_1001179_pt1 | contig 22701 bp, 21 predicted proteins | sample EBPBio282013_DNA_FD_88942 | JGI IMG/M metagenome (GOLD analysis project Ga0102832, IMG submission 88942) | Wastewater treatment Type I Accumulibacter community from EBPR Bioreactor in Madison, WI, USA - Reactor 2_5/28/2013_ DNA (Illumina Assembly) | ecosystem: Engineered > Bioreactor > EBPR >... | reverse complement strand
AGCCCGCGATTCATCAGACCCTGATGGGCGGAGTAGGCGTAGCCCAGGATCGCCTCGGGGCCGCTTTCGGCGATGATCGCCTTCCAGCGCGCGGCGATCTCGTCGAGCGCCTCGTCCCAGCTGATGGGCGTGAACTGGCCCGAACCCTTGGGGCCGCTGCGGCGCAGAGGCGTCGCGATGCGTTCCGGCGAGTTCACCAGATCGGCGTCGCGGTTGACCTTGCCGCAGGCGAAGCCTGCCGTATAGGGATGGTCGGGGTCGCCCTGGACGCGCACCACCTTGCCGTTGTCGACATGTGCAATGAGAGAGCACATGTCGGGACAATCGTGCGCACAGACAACTCGTACAGACTTCACCACGCCGCCTCCCGTTGGGTATCGCGGCGCGACTGTAGCAGAGGCCCGGCGGAAACCGGGACTTACTTCTTCTTGGCGGCGCCCTTAGCCGGCTTTGCTTCCGGCGCGGCTTCCGCCTTGGCGCCCGACACCTTGGTGCCGGCGCCCATGGCCGCGGTGGCCGAGCCGGTCATGCCGAAGCGATCCTTGAAGCGCTGCACGCGGCCGCCGCGGTCGAGCGTCTGGCGCACGCCGGTCCACGCCGGGTGGGTCTTCGGATCGATATCCAGGCGGAGGCTCGCGCCTTCCTTGCCCCAGGTCGACCGGGTCTCGAACGACGAGCCGTCGGTCATCACCACGGTGATCTTGTGGTAGTCGGGGTGGATCTTCTCTTTCATCACAATCTCCAGCGCAAAGGGGCCGATTCCGACCGGCCGGCGCGACAAGGCGGCGGGTATACAGGCCGAGACGGGCGAGAACAAGCCCGCCGGAGGCCGGCGGCGGTGGTCGTTGTCGGGGTCCGCGGAGGCCTGTAGACCTCGGGCCATGAGCGAACCCGCGTTCGAAGCTAGGGCCGACGCCCTGCTGGCCGCCCTGGAAGAGGAAATCGGCCGCCACGAGGATGCCGACCTGCAGGGCGGCGTCCTGACCATCGAGGCCGACCAGGGCACCTGGCTGGTCAATAAACATGCACCCACCCGGCAAATTTGGCTAAGCTCTCCCCTGAGCGGGGCGCGCCACTACGCCTTCGACGAGGCCGCCGGCCTGTGGCGCGACACGCGAGAGGGGGACGATCTCCTGACCGTCCTGTCGGCTGAACTGGGCGTCCCGGTGTCGGGGGCGCCGACCTGAGGCACGCATGAGGCTCCTGCTTAAGCTCTCGCTCGTCGTGGTGGCCGTTCTCGCCGGTTCGCTGCCGGGACCGGCGTCGGCCAAGCCGGAGGACTTCCGGGCGTTCGTGCAGTGGTTCGTTCCGGCCGGTGTCCAGAAACCCCCGCTCGTCATCCTGATCGAGGGCAGCGGCGGCACGCGGCCCAACGCGCGCAACGCCTGGGTCGACTGGCTGAACGCCCGTGGCATCGCGGTGGCGCAGGTGCGCTCGGCGGCGGCCCGCGGCCGGGCCGACTGGAGCGGTGTCGGCTGCAGCCTGCAGTACAATGGCGATGCGCGCGACGTGCTCGATCTCGCGCGGGCCGAGCAGCCGGCGATCGACAGCACGCGCTTCGCGCTGATGGGTTTCTCGCGGGGCGGCACCGAGGTGCTCAATTCCGCCCGGACCTTCCGCGGCGCGCCGGCCGGCCCGACGGCGGTCTTCGCCTTCTACCCGGGTTGCGCAGGATCGTGCACGACCGACTACGCCAAGGATGGTCCGACCCCGGTGCAGATCCTCTACGGCGATGCCGACGACTGGGGGCAGTACCAAGACACGTTCGGCCAGTGCCGGCGGCTGGCTGGCGGCCGGATCGCGTTCCACGTCATGCCCGGCGCTCACCACGGCTTCGACAACCGTTCCAGCGGCAGCTTCACGGTCGCCAGCCGGCCGTTCCGCTACCAGCCGAGCGCCGAGGCGACGGCGCAGGCCCAGGCGATCGTCTGGCAGACCCTGGCGCCGGCCTGGGGCCTGCGGAACTGACGCCCACCGGCGCCGGTTGACCAGCCCGGTTGTGCGTCCGCGGCACCGGCGCTAGACCCGATGTCCCATCAAGACCTGACCCATCATCGAGCCGCCGCCAGAAGATGAACCGTTACGCCGGCCTCCAGCTACTCGCACCCTACCTCCGGCCCTACCGCGGCAAGGTCGTGCTCGCTTCCCTGTCGCTGATCATCGCGGCCGGCACCGTCCTGGCCTTCGGCGCCTGCCTGCGGGCCCTGATCGACCGTGGCTTCGCGCAGGGGCGGGGCGACATCCTGGACTACGCGCTGGCCTCGCTGATCGTCGTCGCCGCCGTGCTGGCGGTCGCCTCGGGCGCCCGCTTCTACCTCGTGTCGTGGCTGGGCGAGCGCGTGGTCGGCGACGTCCGCCGCGACCTGTTCGCCCACGTCGTGCGGCTGGGGCCGGCGTGGTTCGAGGTCAAGCGCTCGGGCGACGTCATGAGCCGCATCTCGTCGGACGCCCAGCTGATCGAGCAGGTGGTCGGCTCGTCGGCCTCGGTGGTGCTGCGCAACACGCTGATGTGCATCGGTGGCGTGGTCATGCTGGTCGTGACCAACCCCAAGCTGGCCGCCCTGGTGCTGGCGGTGGTGCCGCTGGTGGTGGCGCCGATCATCGTGTTCGGCCGGCGCGTGCGGCGCCTGTCGCGCGAGGCCCAGGCGCGGATGGCCGACATGGTGTCGGAAGGCGGCGAGACGCTGGACGCGGTGCGCACCGTGCAGGCCTTCGCCCAGGAAGAGCGCGCGGCGCGGCGTTTCGGCGAGGCGACCGAGCGGGCGTTCGATGCCGCCCGGCAGCGCATCGCCCAGCGCGCCGTGATGACCACGATGGTGATCTTCGTGGTGTTCGCCGCGGTCGGCTTCCTCCTCTGGATGGGCGGCCACGACGTGCTGACCGGCACGATCTCGGCCGGCGACCTGTCGGCCTTCGTGTTCTACGCCGTGCTGGTCGCGACCTCGGGCGGCTCGATCAGCGAGAACATCGGCGACCTGCAGCGCGCCGCCGGCGCCGCCGAGCGGCTGGCCGAGCTGCGCGCCGAGCCGCCGGTGATCGTCGAGCCGGCCACGCCCCGGGCGCTGCCGAAGCCGCTGAAGGGCGCCGTGAGCTTCGAGGACGTGTCGTTCCGTTACCCGACCCGGCCGGAGCAGCTGGCGCTGGACGGCCTCAGCCTCGACGTGGCGCCGGGCGAGACGGTCGCCATCGTCGGCCCGTCGGGCGCCGGCAAGACCACGGTGTTCAACCTGCTGCTGCGCTTCTACGACCCGGAAGCGGGGACGGTCCGGGTCGACGGCGTCGACATCCGCGACCTCGCCTTCGCCGACCTGCGGGGCGCCCTGGCGATCGTGCCCCAGGAGCCGGTGCTGTTCACCGCCTCGGTCGCCGACAACATCCGCTACGGCCGGCCCGAGGCCACCGACGCCGAGGTCCGGGCGGCGGCCGAGACGGCCTCGGCGCTGGGCTTCATCGAGGCGCTGCCGCAGGGCTTCGCGACCCATCTGGGCGCGCGCGGCGTCCGCCTGTCGGGCGGCCAGCGCCAGCGCATCGCGATCGCCCGGGCGGTCCTGCGCAACCCCGCCATCCTGATGCTCGACGAGGCGACCAGCGCGCTCGACGCCGAGAGCGAGCTGGCCGTCCAGCAGGCGCTCGACCGGCTGATGACCGGCCGCACCACGCTGGTGATCGCCCACCGGCTGGCGACCGTGCAGAAGGCCGACCGGATCGCCGTCATCGACCAGGGACGGGTGGTCGATATCGGCCGCCACGGCGACCTGGTGCGTCGCGACGGGCTGTATGCCCGGCTGGCCGAGCTGCAGTTCAACCTGTCCGCGGCCGCGGACTAGGAACGCCCTCCAACCGCTTGATCTTGATGGGGAAAGGCCGGGCCACCCCATATCTTGGCTGCGTCAAGAAGGCAGAGGATGGGTTCGTCTATATTCTTTGAATTTCAGGCACTTATTGAGTATTCTTAACTGATATTCTCAATCGCTTTCGATGACCAAGGGCTTCTTCCCATGTACCTCCCGCTCGAGTCGCCCAGGGACTTCCACCGCGCTCCCCTCAGCCGGCTGGCCGAATGGTGGCCGGCCGCTCTGCTCGGCATCCTGGCCCTGCTGGGCGGTCTGCCGGACGCCAACGCCGCGACTGCCTTGCTGGCCCTCTAGGGCGGCCCTCTAGGGTGTCGGGCGGCTGATCACCCGGCCGGCCAGCAGTTCCTGCGGGGTCGGCACCCAGATGTCATCGGGCGGCGTGGCGAACACGCGGTCGACGAAATCCGGCGCGAGGCGCGCGCCCTGCAGCAGGAAGCGCCGCAGGTCGCGGTTGCTGGCGTGCATGTCGCTGTCGCTCATGCCGGGGAAGCTGGCGCGGTGGAACCCCAGCCGGCCGCCCGGCGAGACGCTGCGCTCGACCCCGCCCAGGAAGGCGAAGGCGCAGGCCGAGGCGCAGTCGCCGTCGACCCGGGTCGCCAGCCGCCGGTCGCGGAACATCCGGTAGAGATCGAACCCGACCTGCGCCCGCCCGCCCGGGCCGGCCAGCACGACGGTCGAGATGCCGGGATTGCGGTCGAGCGCCTGCTCGACCAGCGTTTCGCTGCCGAAGCCGTAGGAGCCGACGACGTAGAGCGTGCCGCCGTCCGGGCTCACCGTCACCGACAGGTCGTTCAGCGCCTCGTCCCCGGTATAGATCGTCCACATCTCCGATAGCGCCGGGACCGCGCGCTCGATCACCAGGGCGCCGATCGCGACGATCGCCGCGGCCGCCACGGCGGCCAGCCCGGTGAAGCCGCGCCGGCCGGTGGTGCGGCGCGCCGCCTGGGCCAGCAGCACGACCTGGAAGACCGCGAACAGCGTGGCCGCGGCCGACAGCAGCCCGGGGACCAGCACGTGGGCGAGGGTGATGTCGCTGCCGCTGAACACCGCCAGCGAGATGCTGCCCAGCCCGACCAGCAGCGCGCCGGCCGACCAGGTGCCGCGGTAGTAGAGGCTCTGCGACAGCGGCGCGTCGCCGTCGCGCCACAGTGGAACGCCGGCGCCCTCGAGGTGGTCGGACAGGCGTTGCGCCGGGCCGCGCTTCACGCGGCGCCGGCCGTCGGGCAAGCCCGCGCCGCGCAACTCCGCGACACCGAGCGCGCGCGCGGCGCGGTCGGCGTGGGCCAGCAGCCGGCGGCGCTGCCGGGCATCGCCCGCCAGCCCTTCGACCCGGATGTGGTCGGCGGCGCGCTGCAGCGCGATCGCCGCGGCTGGCCCGCCGGGCCCGCCGGGCCCATCGAGCACGAAGACCGCGCGCTCGGGATCGTCCGGCCGCGCGAGGCCGGGCAGCAGCGACGCGAGGGCTTCGGCATCGGCCGCCGTGGCATGTCGGGGGCGGGGTATTCCCATGGTGTGGCGCGCGGTATGCTGCGGCAGTTTTCACGGAGCGTCCAGAATGTCACCCGACGACCATGCCTCGACGGCGGCCGCCCGGGCGAGGCACGCCGAGCCCGGCGTGACCATCGTTCCGTCGGTCTGCCCGCACGACTGCACCAGCACCTGCGCGCTGGAGGTCGAGCGGCTGGACAGTCACCGCATCGGCCGGGTGCGCGGCTCGATGCGCAACGACTACACCGCCGGCGTGATCTGCGAGAAGGTCGCCCGCTACGCCGAGCGCATCCACCATCCCGACCGGCTGATGAAGCCGCTGCGCCGGGTCGGACCCAAGGGCTCGCGGCAGTTTGCCGAGATCTCGTGGACCGACGCGCTCGACATCGTGGCCGAGCAGTTTATCGCCAAGGCCCGCCAGCACGGCAGCGAGACGGTGTGGCCGTACTACTACGCCGGCACGATGGGGCTGGTGCAGCGCGACGGCATCAACCGCCTGCGCCATGCCATGAAGTACTCGCGCTGGTTCTCGACGATCTGCGTGACGCTGGCCGACACCGGCTGGATCGCCGGCGTCGGCGCCAAGCGCGGCGCCGACCTGCGCGAGATCGACGAGCACTCGGACCTCGTGGTGATCTGGGGCGGCAACCCGGTGAACACGCAGGTCAACGTGATGACCCACGCCATGCGCGCCCGCAAGCGCGGCGCCAAGGTGGTGGTGGTCGATCCCTACCGCACCGGCACGGCCGAGCAGGCCGACCTGCACCTCGCGGTGCGGCCGGGCACCGACGGCGCGCTGGCGGTCGCGGTGATGCACGTCCTGTTCAAGGAGGGCATGGCCGACTGGGAGTACCTGCGGCGCTACACCGACGCGCCGGACGAACTGGCCGCGCACGTCGCGACGCGCACGCCGGAATGGGCCTCGGGCATCACCGGCCTGGCGGTCGAGGAAATCGTCGGCTTCGCGCGCCTCTACGGCCGCAGCAAGGCGTCGTTCATCCGGTGCCACCACGGCTTCAGCCGCAGCCGCAACGGCGCGGCCAACATGCACGCCGTGAGCTGCCTGCCGGCGGTGACCGGCGCCTGGAAGCACAAGGGCGGGGGCGCGCTGTACGGCCACACCGGCATGTACCCGATCCGCAAGACGCTGATCGAGGGGCTGGACCTGGTCGATCCGTCGATCCGCGAACTCGACCAGTCGCGGCTCGGGCCGATCCTGACCGGCGACCGCGCCGCCCTGAAGGACGGCCCGCCGGTGACGGCGATGCTGATCCAGAACACCAACCCGGCGATGGTCTGCCCCGAGCTCGAACTGGTGCACAAGGGCTTCGCGCGTGACGACCTGTTCACCTGCGTGCACGAGCAGTTCCTCACCGAGACGGCGGCGTTCGCCGACATCGTGCTGCCGGCCACCATGTTCCTCGAGCACGACGACTTCTACACCGCGAGCGGTCACACCTTCTTCCAGGTCACGCGCAAGGTGATCGAGGCGCCGGGCGAGTGCCGCGAGAACCACTTCGTCATCACCGAGTTGGCGAAGCGGCTGGGCGCGACGCACCGCGGCTTCGACATGACGGCGTGGGAGATCATGGACGAGTCGCTGCGCCAGTCGGGCATGTGGGATGCCGAGACCAACTGGCAGAAGGGCGGCCAGGACTTCCACCTCGGCTTCGAGACCTCGCACTTCCTCGACGGCTTCGCCTGGCCGGACAAGAAGTTCCGCTTCAAGCCGGACTGGGCCGCCTACGGCCCGCGCGGCAAGGAGATGCCGGCGCTGCCCGACCACTTCGACGTGATCGACAACCCGACGCCGGACAAGCCGTACCGCATGGTCGCCGCGCCGGCCCGCACCTTCCTGAACTCGACCTTCACCGAGACGGCGAGCAGCCAGAAGCGCGAGGGCCGGCCGACCGCGATGATGAACCCCGAGGACTGCGCGGCGCTGGGCGTCGCGGAGGGCGGTCGCCTGGAGATCGGCAACGACCGCGGGCAGACGATCGTCCATTGCCGGCCGCGCGCCGGCCAGCAGCGCGGGGTGGTGGTGGTCGAGGGCATCTGGCCCAACCGCAACTTCGAGACCGGGATGGGGATCAACGCGCTGACCTCGGCCGACCCGGGCTGGCCCAACGGCGGTGCGGTTTTCCACGACACCGCCGTCTGGATTCGCAAGGCCGGTTAGGCCAGAACCCATCGGGTGACCAGCTTCGAACCGGCGCCCAACCCCAGCATCGCCCAGGCCCAGGCCCCGCGACCGACCGACCGTGCCCATGTCGTGGTGATCGGCAACGAGAAGGGCGGCTCGGGCAAGTCGACCACCGCGATGCACATCGCCGTCTCGCTGATGCAGGACGGCGCCCGGGTGGCGACGCTCGACCTCGACGCCCGGCAGGGCACGCTCGGCCGCTACGTCGAGAACCGCGCCGCCTATGCCCGGCGCAAGGACGTCGAGCTGCCGATGCCCGACCACGCGGCGGTCCACCTGTCGACACTCGGCGAGCGCGGCGAGGCGCAGGCCGACGAGCGCGGCCGGCTGGAGGCGGCGCTCGCGCGGGTGGTCGACGCGGTCGACTACGTGATCATCGACACGCCGGGCAGCGACACCTACCTGTCGCGGCTGGCCCATACCTGGGCCGACACGCTGCTGACGCCGCTCAACGACAGCTTCATCGACCTCGACCTGCTGGCGCGGGTCGACCCCGACACGCTGAAGATCGTGCGGCCGTCGATCTACGCCGAGGCGGTCTGGAAGCAGCGCCAGCTGCGCGCCGTGCAGGGCGGCCGGCCGGTCGACTGGATCGTGATGCGCAACCGCCTGTCGTCGCTGGCGGCGCGCAACAAGCGCGACATGGGCACGGTGATCGAGACGCTGGCGCAGCGCATCGGCTTCCGGGTCGCCACCGGCCTCAGCGAGCGCGTGATCTACCGCGAGCTTTTCCTGAACGGCCTGACGCTGTTCGACCTCAAGCGCGGCGGCAAGGGGCCGTCGCTGACGTTGAGCCACGTCGCGGCGCGGCAGGAAGTGCGCGACCTGGTGGCCGCCCTCAACCTGCCGGCGCGGGCAGGGGCTGCGCCATCGGACGCGCCCGCGACAGCAGAAGCCACGCCAGCCCCGCCAGCTGAAGGATGAACAGGGCGCCGATCGCCCACGTATAGCCGTCGGGCGCGTAACCGGTGGCGGTGCGCGGGAACTGGTCGACGATCTTCCCGATCGCCCACTGGCCGGCGAAGATCACCGAGAAGACCACGAGATTGCTCGAGGTGCTGACGCGACCGGCGTAGTGCGCGGGGAACGACTGCACCATCAGCGGCATGTACTGGATGGGCAGTGCGCCGATGAAGCCGAACAGCATCCAGGCGACCGCCGGGTGGAAAGACGGCACGAAGGCGAGCCAGCCGCACACCAGGATGAACAGGAACGAGGTGAAGCCGGCCGAGGCGAAGTCGCTGACGCCGATGCGGCGAAAGGCGTTGGTGACGATGCCGCTCATCGCGAAGCCGACGGTCATGATCGCGGTCGTCCAGAGCTGGATGTCGGCCCGTGCCGCCTTGTCGGCGATGCCGCCGACATCGCGTAGCCACGGCCCGATCCACAGCGTGATGCAGCCGATGAAGGCCAGCTGCTGTAGCGCCAGCAGCGGCTGGATGCGCCAGTAGAAGGGATTGGTCAGCACCCGGCCGGTGATGCGGAACTGGTCGGCGAGGCTGTCGCGGGCAGGCGGGGCGCCGCGCTCCGGCACGACGAGGAACAGGATCGCCGAGGTCGCGAGGCAGGCGCCCGACAGCCAGAAGAACAGGCCTTGCCAGCTGATCACCGACAGCGACCACTCGATCGGCAGCGTCGCCGCCATCGAGCCGATCCCGCCGGCCATCATGTGGAAGCCGGTGATCAGGCCCCAGCGATGCGGCGGGTACCACAGCGTGATCGCCTTGATGGCGGCCATCAGGCCGCCGGCGAAGCCCATGCCGATCAGCACGCGCGCCACGATGAGCTCGCCGAGCGACAGGCTCAGCCCGAACAGCGCCGAGCCGGCGGCCGCCAGCGCCAGCAGCACCGCCTGCACGCGGCGCGGACCGTAGCGGTCGAGCATCACGCCGAGTACCGGCTGGCAGCCGGCGAAGAACAGGAAGAAGGCCGAGGTCAGCAGCCCGAGATCGCCGGCCGTGATGCCGATGTCGCGCTCGAGGTAAGGAAAGATGACCGCGTTGACGCCGCGGAAGATGTACGAAAGGAAGTACGCCAACGCGAACGGCAGGAAGACCCGCAAGAGCAGGACGGCAAAGGTCGGGGCGTTTCCGGTCATCGACTTTGTTTGCATTGGCGCTGGGCGCGTGGCGCACCTTATGCACAGCGTCGCTCGGGCGTCAAAGAGCCGGCTGGTGCCTGGCGGAAATTCTCATTAATTAGCCACTCGATGACGACCGGCTCTTCCTCGTCCCGTTTTCGCCAGTGGCGGGCCGACCGTGCCTGGAAAGCCGGCGACCGCCTCGACCGCCTCGGGCGCTGGTTGCTGGTCAACGCGCCCGTGCTGGGGCGCCTGTATGCCGGCCTGCTCACCGGTCGCTGCGGCGAGCCCCGGCTCTACCCGGGCTGGAGCTTCGGCTACGAGTACTACATCCAGCGCCGTTGGCGGGCGTTGCGGCGCGGCGCGCTGTGGGAGTTCGCGCAGGAGCGCGGTCTCGAGGTGCCGCTGGTCGTGCCATGGCATGGCGGGACGCGGGTCGAGGTCACGCTGGGCAACGACATGAGCCTCTGCCTGTTCGTCGCCGGCTCCTTCGAGCCCAACGAGTTCGCCTTCCTCGACCGCGTGCTCAAGCCGGGGATGACCTTCGTCGACGTGGGCGCCAACGAGGGACTGTTCACGCTGTTCGCGGCGCGCCGGGTCGGCGCGGCCGGGCGCGTCGTGGCCGCCGAGCCGAGCTCGCGCGAGCGTCGCCGCCTCGAGTCCAACCTCGCGCGCAACCGGATCGCCAACGTGACGGTCGTGCCGCACGCCATCGGCGACAGCCCGGGCTCGGCGCGGCTGCAGATCGCGACCGGCGTGCATGCCGGGCACAACACGCTGGGCGCCTTCACCTACGCCGACGTCAACGCGGTCGATTTCGAGGACGTGCCGGTCGAGACGCTCGACGCGCTGGCCGCGCGGCTGCCGATCGAGCGGGTCGATGTCGTGAAGATCGACGTCGAGGGAGCGGAATTGAAGGTCCTCCAGGGGGCGGCCGACCTGCTGCGGCGGACCCGGCCGATCCTGCTGATCGAGGCCAACGAGGGCGCGCTGCAGGGGCAGGGCGCGAGCAGCGCCGAGGTGGTGGCGCTGCTCGAGAGCCTGGGCTTCGCCATCCACGTCTTCTCGGACCGTACCGGCGAGGTCGAGCCGCGCGCTGCCGGCGCGCCGCTCTCCGCCAACATCGTGGCGATGCCGCGCTAGTTGGCGCGGCGCAGCCGGTTCAGTTCGCGCGTCACCCGGTCGGCGACCAGTTCGGTGCCGCGCTCCGTCCAGTGCCCGTCGGTCAGGCGGTAGGTGCCGGGCACGCCCTCGAGGTCGTCGCGCAGGTCGAAGAACGGCACGCCGGTCTGGCGCAAGGCGACCGCCAGACGGAGGTGCCGGGCATCGGCCGACAGCGACGTGCTGAAGTACTTGGGCCACGGCTTCCAGAACGCGACGTAGGCGGGGTCGACGGTGCCGACCGGGATGAGGCACACGACCAGCCTGATGCCGTTGTCGCGCGCCAGCCGCTCGGTCGCGACGATCCAGCTCAGCGTCTCGTCGACCATCTGCGCACCGTCCAGCCGGTCGGCTTCCGCCGCGTCGCGCGGCATCGTCCAGGTCCCGGTCTCCCAGTCGATCATGCCGTACAGCAGCCAGCCGGCCAGCATCTCGCGGTCGCTCGGCCGGTCGGCGAAGGCGGTCCAGAAGCGGTCGTCGCCGCGCGACAGGATCTGGCGGATCGTCGCCGGGTCGAGTTTCGGGAAGTAGTGCCGCTGCATGTGGGCGGCGACGCGGTCGAGGCGCTCGGCCGGCGGCAGGGCCAGCCAGGCATTGAGGTCCTCGAACTCGTGGTCGATCGCCTTGTTGGCGCGACCGAACTCGGACAGGCCGAGGCGGTTCACGGCGAGCCAGGTGGTGCGGGGCGCCACCGCACCGAGCAGCGACGGCAGGGGACGCTCGGCGATCACCGGCGGCAGCAGGCTGCCGTAGGGCCGCATCACGAAGTCGTTGCCGGCATAGACCGCGAGCACGATCGCGTCGGGCTTGAGCCTCAGCGCGACATCGCGGATGCGGTAGTGGTACTGGGGCGGGCCGGTGGCGGAGACACCGAAATTGATGGTCTCGGCGTCGGCCTGCCCCGCGCGGGCCATGCGCTCCTCGACGAACGCCGAGAGCGGGGCGCGGATGAAGGCGCCCTCGAGGAAGCTGTCGCCGACCAGCACCGAGCGGAAGCGGATGTCGGCCGGCCGCTCGAACTGGCGCGGCCGGTCGCGCAGCGACCAGTCGTTGTAGGCGATCCCGGGCGCCGAGGTGACGGCGATCGGCCGGATGTCGCGGGCCGGCCACGACGGCACGAGGAACGAGGCGACGAGCTCGCTTCCGGCCAGCGTCGCCGCCGCCAGCATGGCGACGAAGACGGGCCAGAAAAGCCGCCGGGCGTCCATCGGCCCGGTCAGCAGCCGCGGCCGCTGGTGCGGCACAACTCGTCGAGCAGCGGCAGCAGCCGGGGAACCATGCCGGTGGTGAAGGCGGTCATCGCGTTACCGTTGGGATGGGGGTCGGGCACCGTCACCCAGAGGCTGGGCGGCGGCAGGTTCTCGACCGTCGGGAGCAGGTCGTAGAACGGCACGCCGTCCTTCTCGACCACCGCCCGAACCTTGGCGGTGATGTCGCCGAACGGGTAGGGCTTGAGCTCGCGCAGCTCGGGCAGGTTGAAGACCACGAGCTTCGCGCCGATGTCGCGCGCCGTGGTCGCGAATCCGCCCAGCGCTTTCTGGGTCTGTTGCCAGCCGGCGGCGTCGGGTTCGTAGAGCTCGCGGTAGTAGCGCTTCCAGTCGGGCGCCTCGCCGAACTGGCGAACCACGGAGTCGACGCGGTAGCCCAGCACGACCCAGGCGGCCGAATGGGTGCTCAGCCAGCCGGTGTCGGTGTAGGACGGCATCGGCTCGGCGTCGTTGATGAAGTAGGTCAGCACGACGATGTCCGGCTTCAGCCGCGCGCCGACCTCGCGGAACAGCGACAGTTCCTGGGTCGTGTTGTAGTTGCCGACGCCGAGGTTGAAACCGTCGACCTTGCGCCCGGCCTTCGCGAGCTCGGCGATCACCTGGTGGGCGAAGGTTTCCTTCTCGGCAACGCCCCATCCCAGGGTGGTCGAATCGCCGACGAAGGCGATGCGGGCCACGCCGGGCGCTGGCGCGGCGGCGATCTCGGGGCCGCGCAGGCCCTGCGTGTTGGTGCGGACATCGACGCCCATCAGCTGCGCCTCGGCGCCCGGCCGGTGACGGTGGCCGAGGTCGGGGCGCGGGTCGCGGACCTTGACCTCGCGTGCGTACTTCCACATCTCGAGTTCGTACAGCATGCCGTCGTCGAGGATGGTGCGGGTCAGCGCCTCGGCGGCGACCAGGCAAAGCAGCGACGTGACCAGGACCAGCAGGAGGTTGAATGCAGCCTTCATGTAGCGCGCGGGGATCTCTGTATCGGGAACGGCGGCTCTCATAGCGTTTCCGGACCGGGGCGTCACCGCGTGAAATGCGGCCCGCCGGCGCGATCATTTGACAAAGGGCGCGGGCCCTCCTTGCATGGCGCCATGTCGAGGAAATCCGAGATCGAGCCCACCGGCCCCGCCGGGGCGGCGACGTCGCCCGCCGAGGCCTTCGCCCGCGAGGTCGCCCGGTTGCCGCCGAGGCCCGCCGCCGGCGGACGGGGGCGGCTGCTGTTCGCGATGGACGCCACGGCAAGTCGCGAGCCGACCTGGGATGCCGCCACCACGCAGCAGGGCGAGATGTTCGTGGCGGCGCACGAGGTCGGCGGGCTGGATGTCCGGCTGGCCTTCTACCGGGGGTTCGACGAGTTCAAGGTGAGCCGCTGGACGTCCGACGGCCGCGAACTGGCCCGCCTGATGGGCGCGGTCCGCTGCCTCGCCGGCCGGACCCAGGTCGCCCGGCTGCTGCGCTACGCCGCCGACCAGAAGCGCGAGAGCCGGCTCGACGCCGTGGTGTTCGTCGGCGACTGCTGCGAGGAGGACGTCGACGAGGTCGGCCATGAGGCGGGCAAGCTCGGGCTCCTCGGCCTGCCGGTGTTCGTCTTCCAGGAAGGGCACGACAAGACGGCGTCGCGGCTGTTCCCGCAGATCGCGCGCCTGACGCGCGGCGCCTATTGCCGGTTCGACCGGACCAGCCCGGAAGAGCTCAAGCGCCTGCTGGGCGCGGTTGCGGCCTACGCCGCCGGCGGCAAGGCCGCGCTGGTGAAGTACGGCCGCCAGCAAGGCGGCGCCGCGGCGCTGCTGACCAGCCAGGTCGACTGAGCCGCGCCTCAGGCGCCGAGCAGTCGGGCGGTCCATCGGCCCGGCAGGATCGTGCCGAACCACACGGCGGCCTTGGTGCCGAGCGGGAAGGCGATGCGGGCGTGGTCGCGGGCGAGGCCGCGCCGGATGATCGCCGAGGCCCGTGCCGAGGTCATCAGGAACGGCATCGGGAAGGGCGCCTCGGCGGTCATGCGGCTGACCACGAAGCCGGGACAGACCACGCTCACGCCTATGCCGCTCTTCTTCAGAACGTAGCGGATGCTCTCGCCCCACACCCGGACCGCCGCCTTACTGGCGTTGTACGACGCCGAGTAGGGCAGGCCGATGAAGCTCGCCAGCGAGGACACCACCGCGACCTGGCCGCGGCGGCGCGCCATCATGCGCGGCAGCAGGGGCTCGACGGTGTTCAGCACGCCGCCGATGTTGACGTCCATCGTCTTGCGGATGATCGAGAAGTCGTCGAGCGAGGAATTGTCCTTGTCGATCGAGATGCCGGCATTGGCGATCACGAGGTCGACCGGGTGCGCGTCGTCGAAGGCTTGCAGCCAGTCGGCGAGCCGCTCGCGTTCCACCACGTCGATCGCCCCGGCGACCACGGTCGCGCCCTTGGCGCGGCAGGCGGCGGCGACGGCCTCCAGGCGGCCGACATCGCGGCCGGTCAGGGCCAGCGCGGCGCCCGGCACGGCGGCGTAGTCGAGGGCGAGCGCTTCGCCGATGCCGCTCGATGCGCCGGTGATCACGATGCTGGAGAACGTCTTCATGGGATAACCTTCGGCCGGACCGCGTTGTCTGGGTCCGGCGTGGATACTAGAGTGCCTCGCCGCGGCGCGACCAGTGGTTGGGACGGCGAAGACGGGAGCGGGGGAAGCTTTTTGATCGCAAGCATGACGGGATACGCGCGGGCGCAGGGATCGGATGATCGCCGGCGCTGGGTCTGGGAAGCGCGCAGCGTCAACGGTCGCAACCTCGAGGTCCGGTGCCGCGTGCCGCAGGGCTTCGAGCGGCTCGAGAATCCCGCCCGGACCGCTGTTTCGGGTCGCTTCAAGCGCGGCAACGTCAATCTCACGCTGACCATCGCCAGCGAACAGCAGGGCAAGCCGCTGCGCATCAACCGCGCGCTGCTGGCCGAGCTGGCCGCGCTGGTCGAGGAAGTGCGCAAGACGACTGGGGCCGCGCCGCCGTCGGCCGACGGCCTGTTGCGGGTTCGCGGCGTCATCGAGGAACAGGACGAGCGGGCCGAGACCGAGGCGGAGCTGTCCGCGCTCGACCGCGCGCTGCAGGCGTCGCTCGACGAGGTGCTGGGCGCGCTGGCGTCGGCGAGGGCGGGCGAGGGGCGTGCCCTGGCCGGCGTGATCGAGCGCCTGGTCGACGAGGTCGAGGCGTTGTGCAGCCGGGCGGCCGAGCGCGCCGCGACGCAGGTCGGCACGCTGCGCGATCGCTTCTCGTCGCAGCTGGCCGAGCTGCTGGAGCGGGCGCCGGCGCTGTCGGAGGAACGCTTCGCGCAGGAAGTCGCCCTGCTGGTCGGCAAGGCCGACGTGCGCGAGGAACTGGACCGGCTGGCCGCCCACATCGCGCAGGCGCGTACCCTGCTGGGCGAGGCGCGGGCCGACCACCCGGTCGGCCGCAAGTTCGATTTCCTCTGCCAGGAGTTCAACCGCGAGGCCAATACGCTGTGCTCGAAGTCGGCGGACATCGAGCTGACGCGCATCGGCATCGATCTGAAGGGCGCCATCGAGCGTCTGCGGGAGCAGGTCCAGAATGTCGAATGAGAACGGCTCCTCGGCGATCCTGCGCCGGGGTCTCATGCTGGTGCTGTCGTCGCCGTCGGGCGCCGGCAAGACAACCCTGTCGCGGCAGCTGCTCGACAACGACAAGCAGATCCAGCTGAGCGTGTCGTGCACGACGCGGCACAAGCGGCCGGGCGAACGCGACGGCGTCGACTACCATTTCATCGACACGGCGACGTTCCGCGGCATGATCGAGCGCCAGGAGTTCCTCGAGTACGCCGAGGTGTTTGGCAACTACTACGGCACGCCGCGCGCGCCGGTCGAACAGCTGCTGGGCAGCGGCCGCGACGTTCTGTTCGACATCGACTGGCAGGGCACCCAGCAGCTGCGCGACATGGACACGTCGCGCGCCGACCTCGTCACCGTGTTCATCCTGCCGCCGTCGACGCGCGACCTCGAGAAGCGGCTGCTGACGCGTGCCCAGGATCCGAAGGAAGTGGTCGCCCAGCGGATGGCCAAGGCGGCCGACGAGATGAGCCACTGGGCCGAGTACGACTACGTGCTGGTGAATCGCGACATCGCCACCAGCCTCAACAACCTCAAGTCGATCCTGACGGCGGAGCGCCTGAAGCGCGAGCGCCAGGTCGGCATGTCGACCTTCGTCAAAGGGCTGCGCGAGGGGCGCTGACCGAGCCGCTGCCGGTCTCGCCCTGGGAGCGCAGGACGAGGCGCGAGGGCGCGTAGGGACGGCCCGAGAACTCGGCGATCAGGCGGTCGCTGTTGGTTTCGATCGTGTCCTCGAGGCGTCGCATGAAGGTTTCCTTGTCGAGGCCGGTCTCGATCGCCGGCAGGAACTCGATGGCGCAGCGTCCCGCCCGCTTGCGCCAGTCGCGGCGATTCCAGACCAGGCCCAGCGACGTCGCCACCGGGGTCACCGGCAGGCCAAGGTCGCGGTAGAGGTAGAAGATGCCCGAGCGGTAGCGCTCGCGCTCCCCCGGCTGCATCAGGTTGCCCTCGGGATAGATCGCGATGTGGCGGCCGCTGTCGTAGGCGCGCTTGGCGAACTGCGCGAGGTTGGCGCGCTCCTTGCCGCCGCCGCAGGTGTCCACCCGGATCATCTGCAGGCGGTAGAGGATGGCGCCGATCAGCGGATAGCGGAACAGCTCCTGCATCGCGACGAAGGCGATGCCGGGGATCTCGGCCGCCAGCAGGAGGCCGTCGGCCTCGCTGTGATGCTTGTTGGCGAGCAGGGCGGGGCCGCGCACCGGAAGGTGTTCCCGGCCGCGGATCTCGACCCGCATGCCGCCGATCCAGCGCATGCCCCACACGACGCCCTGGGCGTAGCGGTGCAGCAGGCCGCGCAGGACGACCGGCGTGGGGATCGGCACCAGCAGGATGCCGACAACCGCCGTCAGGGTGGTGAAGGCGTAGAAGAAGATGTTGAAGGCCAGCGAGCGGATCATGGCTTCAGAATAGTGAGTGAGTGCTCACTCGTCAAGAGCCTCGGCGAGCCGGACGAAGTCGCCCACCGCGAGTTCCTCCGCCCGGGCCGTCGGGGGCAACCCGAACCGCTCCAGAACGGCCTGGGGCTGGGGGAAGACCGCGGCGAGGGAACTGCGCAGCATCTTGCGTCGCTGCCCGAAGGCGGCCGCGGTGACCCGCTCCAGCGGCCGCAGGTCCGTCAGCCGCTCCGCCGCCGGGCGGGGGCGCAGCCGCACCACCGACGACACCACCTTGGGCGGCGGCACGAAGGCCGACGGGGCGATGTCGAACAGCCGCTGCACGGTGCAGACGTGCTGGGTGAGCACCGACAGCCGGCCGTAGTCCTTGGACCGGGGCGAGGCGGCGAGCCGGTCGACGACCTCCTTCTGGAACATCAGCACCATGTCCTCGAGGGCATCGATGCGATGCAGCCAGTTCACCAGCAACACGGTCGAGACGTTGTAGGGCAGGTTGGCGACGATGCGGCGCGGCGCCGGGCCGAGACGAGCCGGATCGATGTCGAGGGCGTCGCCGGCAACGACCTCGAGGCGATCCCCGGCCACCAACCGAAGGTCCTCGAGCACGGCGATGGCGCGCGGGTCGATCTCGACGGCCACGACGCGCCCGGCGCCCTCCAGCAACAGGGCGCGCGTGAGGCCGCCCGGGCCGGGACCGACCTCGATCGTGGTGCCGTCATCGAGCGGCGCCGCGGCGCGGGCGATGCGGCGGGTGAGGTTGAGGTCGAACAGGAAGTGCTGGCCGAAGCGCTTGCGGGCGTCGAGGCCGTGGGCGGCGATGACCTCGCGCAGCGGCGGCAGGCCGGCGAGCCTGTCGATGACGGGTCCGTCGCTCACAACAGCCGTCAGGCGCCGCGGCGCCGCGCCATGTCGTCGGCCATGCGCAGCGCGGCGATCAGGCTGGTCGGGTCGGCGCGTCCCGTGCCGGCGATGTCGAGGGCCGTGCCGTGGTCGGGCGAGGTGCGGACGAACGGCAGCCCGAGCGTCACGTTGACGCCGCCGGCGAAGTCGACCGTCTTGATCGGGATCAGGGCCTGGTCGTGGTACATGCAGATCGCGGCGTCGTAGGCGGTGCGCGCGGCGGCATGGAACAGCGTGTCGGCCGGGGCGGGGCCGGTGGCGTCGATGCCCTCGCGACGCAGGATTTCGATCGCCGGGACGATGATGCGGCGTTCCTCGTCGCCCATCGCGCCCTGCTCGCCGGCGTGCGGATTGAGCGCCGCCACGGCGAGGCGCGGCCGGGCGATGCCGAACAGGCTCTTCAGTCCTCCAGCGGTGATTCGGCCGGCGCGAACGATGCCCTCGGTGTCGAGCGTGCGCACCGCGTCGGCGAGCGAGAGGTGGATGGTCACCGGTACGACGCGCAGCGCGGGGCAGGCCAGCATCATCGCGACGTCGACGCCGCCGGCGAGCTCGGCGAGGTACTCGGTGTGGCCCGGGTGCGCGAAGCCCGCGTCCTGCAGCGTCTTCTTCTGGATCGGGTTGGTCACCAGGCCGGCGATCTCGCCGCGTTGCGCCAGCTCGACCGCCCGCTCGATCGACTCGAGCGTCGCGGGCGCGTTGCCCGGGTCGGGCCGGCCGGCCTGCACGGCGGCGCGCAGGCGGATCGGCAGCACGGGCAGGGCGTCGGCGAAGACCGCGGCGGCATCGGCCGGCCGGTCGACCTCGCGCAGCGGGATGTCGAGGCCGAGCCGCGCGGCGATCGCCGCCAGGCGGGCCGCATCGTCGAGCACGAAAAACGGCCGATCGCCCGGCCGGCGCGTCGACCATGCCTTGAGACTGAGTTCCCCGCCGACCCCGGCCGGCTCGCCCATCGTGACGGCGAGCGGCGCGGCGCCGCTCATGAGGGTTGCTTGACGTCGATCGTCGCCTGGCGGCGCAGGTCGCGCATGTAGCGGCGACCGGCGGCCTCGACCTTCTGCAGCAGGAGCTGCTGGCCCAGCGCATCGCGCGTCGGCATGCCGTCGGCGCCCTGGCGGCCGCACAGCGCGACCACCTGCAGGCCTTCGGCGACTCGGAACGGACCGGCGGTGCCGCCGACGTTGAGCTTCGGGATCTGCTCGAACATCTGGGGATTGCCCTGCAGGTCGCCGACCCGGACGCCGGTCAGGTCGCCCGAGGTCGCGCCCTTGAGGTCGCGGGCCCGGACGTGCAGGTCGGCGCAATTGCGCACGCCGGCCATCGCCTTCTGGGCATCGCCGTTGGCCTTGGCAACCTCGGCGTCGGTCGCGTTGACCGGCAGCGGCAGGGTCATCTGGGTCAGGTTGAGGCGCACGTCGTCGGGCCGGGCCGAGGCGAAGGGGCGGCGGTCGATGACGTAGATGACGTGGTAGCCGGCGGTCGTCCGGATCGGGTCGGAGAACTGTCGCGGCTGGAGCTTCTCGACCGCCGAGTCGAGCGTCGGGTCGAGCGAGCCGGGCAGGACCCAGCCGAGCTCGCCGCCAGCCTGAGCCGTCGCGCCCTGCGAGAACTGCTGCGCCACGGCGCCGAACGGCGCCCCCCGCTTCAGCTGCTCGACGATGCGGTCGGCCGCACGCTTGGCGCCGTCCGCCATGTCGGCGCGGTCGATCGGGACGAAGATCTCGGCGACCCGGGACTCGGTCTTGCCGACGTTGGCGCGGGCCCGGGCCAGAGCGTCGTCGACCTCGGCGTCCGTCACGTCGACCTGCGGCCGCACCTTGCGGCGCAGGATCTTGTTCCAGGCGATCTGGGCCTCGATCTGCTGGACGGCGATGTCGTAGGAGACGCCGGTGCTCTGGATGTACTGGCGGAACTGGCCGCGGCTCATGCCGGCGGCGCGCTCGATGTCGCCCAGCCGCTGTTGCATCTCGTTATCGGTCGCCTTCAGGCCGAGGCGCTTGGCGTCCTGCAGCTGGAGCCGCTCGTCGATCATCTGGCGGAGCATCTGGGCCGCCATGCGCTGCCGCAGGTCGGGGCTGTCCTGCAGGCCGGTGGTCCGGATCGCGAACTGGACGCGCTGCTGCAGGTCGAAGTCGGTGATGGCGTCATCGTTGACGCGCGCCAGCACGCGGACCTGCGCCGAGCCGACGCTGGGCGCCACGACGACGCAGACGAGGAGGAGGGTGCGGAGAATCAACGCGCGCATTGCACCGGTTCTTGCAAGAGGGGCCAGCATTATATTCCGCAACAGATCGGCTGCAACGGAGGGCAATGCCTTAGTGGTGGACTATGGCAAGATGCGGGCGTGCTTGACGCTCGACGGAGGGTAGTTTAGCCGAAACGGTACAGGGGCTTGGGCAGAAGAGGCATCGAATCGACGAATGACGACCGCTCGGCGATCGATCAGCCCCCCCACGGCCTGGGACCGGATCTGCTCCGGTGTGGGTTACCACCTCGACAACCTGGGGCGTTGGCTGATCGTCAATGCGCCGACCATCGGGTCCGCCTACGCCGCCCTGCTGGCCCCGGGCGTGCCCCGGCTGCGGCCCCGCCCGGGCTGGATGTTCGCCGAGGAGTACTACGAGGAGCGGCGCTGGCTGGCCTGCCGCCGCGGCGCCCTGTGGGAAGCCGCCCGCGAGAAGGAACTCGCGGTGCCGATCACCGTGCGCTGGCACAGCGGCACCACCGTCGACCTCACCCTGGGCAACGACAACAGCCTCTGCCTCTATGTCTGTGGATCGTTCGAGCCCAACGAGTTCGCCTTCCTCGACCGGGTGCTGAAGCCCGGGATGGTGTTCATCGATGTCGGGGCCAACGACGGGTACTACACCCTGTTCGCCGCCCGCCGGGTCGGTCCCACCGGGCTGGTGGTCGCCGCCGAGCCGAGCTCGCGCGAGCGCGCCCACCTGCAGCGCAACCTCGGGCGCAACGGCCTCGACAACGTGACGGTAGTGCCCGCCGCCATCGGCGCGGCCTCGGGCCTGGCCGACCTCCACCTCGCTCACGGCGTCCATGCCGGCCACAACACGCTCGGTGCGTTCGCCCACGACAGTGGGGGCAATCAGCGCGGCATCGACGCGCGAAAGCACGCTCGCGATCGCGCCAACGTGATCGCGGTCGTCATGAGTGAGCACCAGCAGCGAGATTCGTCGCACGCCAAAGTCGGTGAGGCAACGCTCGAGCGCCTCCGGTTCGTCACCGGTATCGATCAAGATGACTTCGTCGGGAACATCGGGGTCTCGCGCAAGGAGCGCGTCACCCTGGCCCACATCACAGGCAACGAGCAGCCAGTTTGCCGGAGTCGCAAGCTGCTTCGCGAGCGGATACAGCAGCGTGACGGAGGCGAAGACGGTGAGGGCCACGCTTGTCAGAACCGCTATGGTGACGCGGATCTGCAGCGGAGTTATGGAGCGAGGCTGCCAAGGCTGACGCAGCTTGACCCGTGCACCAGAGGGCAAACCGATTCGCCCCGTCGCGAGTGCCCAGACGACAAACAACGCGAGCTGGCACACGGTGAGCAAAATTGCACCGGGCCACCCTTGCGGCCAGTTCCACCTGCCCGCAGGCAGAGCGGCACAGATTTCGGCGGTCGCGGCCACCCACGACGCGGGCCAGCTTGCCGCGCGAATCGCAAGCATCGCTGCGCCGGGTGAGATCGGGCCGAGGATCGCGGCGATCAGCCCCAGGCCCGTACCCAGGGGCGCTGCTGGCGCGGCGACGATATTCGCGAGCACGCCGACGGCAGGCACTCCGGGCTGAAGCAATAGCAGCAGCGGGCCGCACGAAAACTGGGCGGCGAGAGCTACCGAGAACGGCAAGGCGAGTATGCGCGGCAGCCGAAACCGCCTGCGCAACCAGTGTGAGGTGGGTGCCGCAAGCAACAGAATGCCGAGGGTCGCCGCGACCGAGAGCGCGAATCCCGCCTGCAGCGCCTGCCAGGGGTCGAATGCGAGCAAGGCGAGAATCGCCAGGCCGAGCGCCGGAAGTGCGGTGCTCCGCCTGCCACCGAACGCGCTGACGAGCAGCACCGCCGCCATAACGGCGGCTCGGAGCACCGAGGAGTCGGGGCCGACGACGACCACGAATGCGGTGAGCGCTGCACCCGCGGCGAGCGCACGCAGCCTGCGGCCCGCACCGAGGCGAGATACGCACCAGGTCATGGTGGCGATGACCAGCCCTGTGTTGCTGCCCGACACCGCGGTCAGGTGGCTGAGGGAGCTTTCGACCATCAGATCACCCAGTGCTTCGGGAACGAGCGAGGTGTCTCCGACGGCGAAGCCGGGCACCAGCTCGGCCTCCGGGACTTCGCTTGCGTGCTCTACGAGGAGCGCGCGAAAGGCGGCTGCAGCTGAGCCGAGTGTGGTGTCAAGCCCATCGCTGTGAAGCTGACGGAGCGCGAAAGGACTCGCCGTGTACGCAGACACGTTTGCCGCGGGCTCGGCGGTGAGCTTCGCCGTAACTCGCAGTCGTGTGCCTGGCCCCCAGCGTGCCGCACGCCAATCGACCTCGGCATCGGAAAGCCACAACAGCATTGGCGCCTGCGCGCCCACAGCGAGCGAGCGCGCGGTCTCATCGTCCGAGGTCGGAACGAACGCAACTATGCGCACCCACTCGCGATCACCGAACTCGGTTCGTTTCGTCTCGGGAAACCCGCTGAGCCGCGCCTCGAATGTAACGGGTGTGCCCGCTGTGGCCGCCTGCTGAAAGAAGGGCGCCGCCCGC
>Ga0102832_1001178_pt1 | contig 22716 bp, 21 predicted proteins | sample EBPBio282013_DNA_FD_88942 | JGI IMG/M metagenome (GOLD analysis project Ga0102832, IMG submission 88942) | Wastewater treatment Type I Accumulibacter community from EBPR Bioreactor in Madison, WI, USA - Reactor 2_5/28/2013_ DNA (Illumina Assembly) | ecosystem: Engineered > Bioreactor > EBPR >... | reverse complement strand
GCTTCCTTGCCATTGATCCTATCCTCCTGGTGAAATTCATACCTAAGGGAGGACCACTTCAAAGGGGGCAGACCAACTATCGATCGCTTCTGATTTTCGCGAACTGTCAGTCATTTGATCTTACGGCGAACAGAAATAATATTCGGCAAGATAATGAGGAATACGATCTCGCCATCAAGGCGATAAAGGACTTCTGTGCGAATACGATCTGGGGCGACGCTGACGTCCAATCGTACTTTGCCGCTAAGAAGCAGGCTGATGAAGTAAAGGATCGGGAGGAAGCGGCAAAACGCGATGAACAGCGCCGCGCGCAAGTCGCCCAGCAACGTCAGCAGCGCTTAAATATTTACAACGGTCGCGCTGCATTAGTTAGCACCGGCATTGTGAATGCTCCTGTGAAGGAACCGCAAAATGAAGCGGAAACGGCATTGCTCCTACAGGCAATGATCTCCTCCAAACATCCCGGCATCGATTTCCGTGTGGGAGATTACAGCGCCACCCAGGGCGTGGATTTGATCGTGGAGCAGATCGACAAAGGGATACCGACGATCCGATGGGGCGAGTTGGTCTGGAAGTTGGAGAAGTTATTTCAATGGTCGCACCCAGCCGAGGGAATTCACATCGTCGTTTGCTATGAGCTAGGCAAGGTGGGAGAACATCAGAAGTTCACGGACGGCCAAGAGGCACGCCTTGTTCACTCTGGTAAGCCGGGACGCTACGCCCTAATGGTGAACGGAGAGGCAATTGACGTTTACGTACTCCGGGACATTTTGACGAAGAGCTAGCCGCCCATAGGGCTTGCAGATATTTGCAAGGTTACCTGATATGCTATGTGGGCCGTTTAACGGTGACCCGCCAGCGGTTCTCTTTTCTGTCTCTCCCGGGACACCATTCCTGAATAGAGCCGGGAACCGCTTTCGAGATAGATATAATCTGCCCGGAACAAATCGCGGCTAGAGCCGTCAATCTCGCATTGTGATCGCAGGGGAACGGATATGCGCAACCTGTCAAATGCCCGGCTCGCCGGTTTTTTTATCTGATCGTCGTCGTCACCGGCATCTTCAGCCTCGCCTATGTGCCGTCGCGCATCACCGTTGTAGGCGACAGCGCCGCGACGACGGCCAATATCATCGCGATGGAGCCTTTGTTCCGCGCTGGAATCGCCGTAAGCATCCTCTGCTACCTCGCTTTTCTTCTTCTCCCACTCCCGCTCTACCGTCTGCTGGAATCTGCCGGGCCCGTCGCGGCGCGGCTGATGGTGCTGTTTGCGACGGTGAGCGTGCCCATGGCGCTGCTCAATCTTGGTCACAGCTTAGACGTTCTCGCGGCAGTCCGCTCAGGTGATTCAGAGCAAGCCGTCGCGTACATGGCGGCGGCGCGAAATGGCCAAATATTTGTCCAATTGTTCTGGGGGCTGTGGCTGCTTCCGTTGGGGTTATTGATCATTCGCTCGGCTGCGATCCCCCGTCTGCTCGGTGCGCTGCTGATCTTTGGCTGCTTCGGCTACTGCATCAAGGTTTTTGGCTTGATCCTGATCCCCGACTACACCGACCTTCCCGGCATTCGCTATCTCTCGATTCCTGGCAGTGTGGGCGGCTGGATCCAGCGGCCGCACGGCTTCTTGAACCCGCGCGATTGATTGTGCCCGGCTGACGCCTTCACCAGCATCGCTCGCGCGCTTAAGAGCGATGAGGGCTTGCAACGCCGCAAGACCACCGCTTGAGCTTCTCTGACGCCTTTGAGGCGTGGAGAATAGGCGTCGCATACGGCCAAACGTCTCCAGCGTCTGCGACACGCTGACGCTCAGTTGAGCAGCTTGAGCCGCCCCACGACGTCTTCCAGAAGACGGTCGGCATCCCTTCTATTTTTCAAATGTGTGTAGGCCGCAACCATATATCCCCGCCCTGAATCGCCGGGCATCGACTTATACGAGAGGAAGGCCTTGGAATAGCGATCGGTTTTCTGGTCGCCGCGCGTACACATTACGGTACGGAGTCCCAGCAACGCATTTCCAGCCGATTCAACCGATGTGGCTGCATCGGATGGACGCGGCAACCCATTTCCATTGCCGATGTTTTTCCCCGCGCAAAAAAAGGTTTCTTGCCGGACGTAGTCATCGAGACTTTCAAGATTCATCGGCGTGTCAAGGTAAGGGCCGATGACAATAAAATCGGGCAATTGCTCCCAGTCCATCGGCAGGCGGAACTCTTCGCAGCGTATTGCCGGATCAACTGGCATATAGAACCACTCCATGCTCGAAAAGCTGTCGATCATTCCACACAAACGAACACCTGGCGGAAGCTCGATACGGAGCTGATAGGTAGCCGACTCATGCGGTTGCGAAAGTTCGCCCATCCGCGGGTCAGGCGTTCGCGCACCTCCGCTCATGTCGCTTGCCTTCGCGACGTGAGCACCGATCAGGCAGGGCAGCAATAGAAGAAGTCCCAGTCTCATCGTGGCTGCTCCCATATCGGCAGGCGCCGATCCACAGTGCCGATCATATCCTTGATCCAGGGCGCATAACCGCCGGACCGCACAGAGTTGTACATTTTCTTGCCGTCTTCAGTACTCACAAGCTCGTTCAAGAAATCGTTCGCCTCACTCTTACCCTGCAATCGAGAATACCACTGCGAGTTGCGGAATGCATCGATTGCGGCTTCAGGCGTGGGATAGTCGAGCGGCCTTTCATTCACGCTGAAGCCAAACAGGTTGTTCTGCCCTTGGGGTCGCCCCCAATTACTTTCGCCTGCGGATAAGCCCATTATGAAATTCGGCGGCACCTTCATTTCATCGGCCAACGCGGCGAGTCGGTCGCGATGCGTTTCGAAGAATGAATTGACGTGTGGTGGGTTCGACGGCGGCGTACCGGCAAATTCCGCCACGCCTGTGCGCGGGTTGATGCTGTTCGCGTCATTGCCAATGGAAAATCGATTGAATGGAACGTTCGCCGTTTTCGCAGCTTGCCGCACAGCATCCAGAACGGCTGGCGTTTAGAGTGGCTTTGGGACGACAATCTCTCCTCGTGTGACGTGCGCAACTTCGGTATCGCCGTTGTGTCCCAGAAGCGCGAGGACTCGACCTTGGATTTGCCGAAGGAGATAGGCATGAGCCGTCGGATCAAGCCGATTGGCCATTTCCTGCACCTGCACAATCAGGCGCTCACGGCCAACGCCCTCGCCCGCGTCCGTCGCACGCTTCAGCATTATAAGCACTTGTAGCGCCGCCAAGCCGCCACCTGCCACGGCGTCGGGATCAAGACCAAGATCGCTCGCGGTTCTAAGAAGCTCGGCCATACGGGTGCGGGATTCTTGCGAAAGTGTCCAATTCGGAAGAGTGGGCATGGGTGTGCGTTCCTTGTTGTAAAGGTTGGGAAAGCGCGTTGTTGGAAATGGGGCTGAAAAGCAAAACGCCCCGCGGGCGGCGGGGCGTTCGGTCACACGAAGGTGATGGTAGATTTACGGAGGGTGCGCTTCGAAGCGCATTTCGTCAAGTTTTCGGCGCTTCTTCGGCCGTTTGATTTTAAACGTCCGATCGTTCGCGCTTTTGTGCGGCGTGGCGCCGTGGCCGCGCTGAATAGAGCGGTTGTGCCCATGCGCACTGCGAAAGACGCCTACTCCGATATTAGAAATCCAGACCCAGCGCGACGAAGGCATGGAAACCGGGCGCGCCCTGGCCGTCGACAAACGTCGGCCCGCCTGAGGCCAGCACCCGAAGCTTCGGCGTCAATTGGGCGATGCCGCCAAGACCGAGACTGGTCTCGGCGTGCCCATCAACCGTATCCGCGCCCTGCCGATCGGCTTCTAGGCCGACGCGGAGACCACTTTTAATTTCTCGTGCGACCGCCACGCCGCCGGTCCAATAGTTGCGATTATCAATCCCCGGATTCATGGCGTAGCCGCCGCCTCCAAACACCGACCACGCGCCAATATCCTTCTGCGCCCAGACCGGCAGTAAAGCCGTCACTTTGGAATGACCGAGACCGCCCGTGGCGGTCGGCACACTGAGACCTGGGAAGACGGCGATTGAAAACCCGGCCTCCTCGTTATGGTAAAACCGATACTTGACCGACAGATCCAAATCCCCTCGCCCGATCTGAGAACTTCCCGCCTCGTGCGTAAAAGCCACAGGTAGCCCCACAGTGATTTGAACATTCGGCGCGGCGCCGTAGTTCAGCTCTACGCCGAAGGAGCCTTCATAGTCCGCGCCCTTGCCCGCGGCATCCGCAGCGGGAGCATAGATTTCCCAATGGCGCGTCTCGGTGGGCTCTGGATCGTCGGTCAGGAACGGCGGTCCGGCCCAGGCGATATTCGGCAGCGCCGCCCCCACCAGAATGACGCTTGCGAAAATCCGCAAGGGCCGTGGACTCGCCCAAACGCCTATCATGCGGCACCGCGCGTTCCGGGATGCCCGCCCGCGCGTTGCGGCAGCACGACGATGAGGAGCGCCATTGCGCCCGCGAGAATGAGTGAGGCGAGCGGCCGGCTCATTTCCAGACCGCCATTTGCCACGGGCTTGTCGAAGAAGTCGCCGATCGTCGCGCCGAGCGGGCGTGTCAGAATAAAAGCCGCCCAGAAGAGGAATACCCGGCTCACCCTTGTCCAATAATAAATTCCCGACAGGATAAGAAGCGCGCCCGCAAATGTAAGGGCCGCGCCAGCGTAACCGAGCGCTCCATCTGCCGCCCAATCGCCAAGCGCGGTGCCGAGCGTTTGCGAGAAGGTGATCGTGACCCAATAAAAGGTCTCCTCGCGGGGTCCGGTGACAGCGTTGACCGAGATACTGCCGAGTGTGCGATACCATGCCAGCAGAGACACCAGCACACACGCCAGCAGCAGAAGTGAGCCGCCGGGGTAGCCGATACCGAGAGAGCGCGTGGCAAAATCGGCGAGGGTCGTGCCCGCCGTGGTCGAGGCGACAATCGTCGCCCAATAAAGCCACGGATAGAACCGCCGCGCCCGAATCTGGACCGCCGCCAGAACGATGAGAAGGATACCGAATAGAAACGTCCCTACGAGGTAGCCGTTGATATCGTCCTGCCCCGCCTCGGGCGTTGTTTCGCCGAGCCAGGTCATAGAGACGGTGTCACCGCCCGTCTCACCCAACGTGGTCGCGAGGATCTTGATGATCCAAAATCCAAGCGTGACCGCAGGTACCTTGGCGAGGAGTTTTGACGTCTCTTGGTGTTCGTCCATATTCCATCCTTCTTCGGCCTGGACAAATATACCGCTACGGTTTCCGGCCGCATTGAAGAAAGTCATCCGTGCGACGCCCGCCGACGGCGCCGGATACGCGGGCAACGGGGGACTAACAGATCAAGGACGGAAAGATCGCGTTTTAACGACGCGCCACTTCTTCCGGCCTATTTGCCAGTTCACGCTTTCGTCAGGCCCGGCACGCCAGCCTGCCGCGCCGATCACGCGGGGTTCGGCCCGATGCGTTCCAGGATCGGGAGGAATTGGGCGATCTCGACGTCGATATCCTCGAGCGGCGACGCCGTCAGGAACGCATGGAGTTGAAGCGAGTAGTCATCCGCGTAGCCATGCAAGGACTCGTCGGGATTGAACACGAGATAAATGAGCTTGCGTGCCGCCGTTGAGGAAAAGGCGTCGAGCTGCGCTTTCGCGGCGCGCAGCGTCCAGGTGAGTTTTCCGCGCATGAATTCTTCCGAGAGAGACACGGGGCCGGCATCACGCACCGTGCGCTCGTCATCCGACATGTTGATCGTTTTGACTTCACAGAGCAGCAAGCCGCCGTCGATCTCCGCCTTCAAGTCTGGAGTTTTGCGATCATAGGACGGCGGGATCATTTGAATGTTGGCGCAACCGAGCGCGCGTAGATACCCATAGGCTTTCGCCTCGTTCAAAAGGTCGAAGAGCGGCTCCCAACCCTTCGCTTTATTCCGAACGAGGCGCTTGGCCGCGGCCGCTTTCATCGCGCGCCAGGCATCGTCGTCCAAAATCGCGAGGTCCTGTTCGTAGACCGCCAGTATCTCGCGCGCGACCATGCTGGCCGCGACGAAGCTATCGAAGGTGCGCGCGTATGAGTTTGGCTGACGCGCATCCTGGGCCGCGCCGACCAGCTCCTTCACCCGGTCAGGCCCGCGCATTCGCGAAGGCCAGCACCGCGGCCAGCCGAACGAACGGCATGCCGCATGGCGTCCGAAAGCGGAGCGATTTATCGTGAATCATATGGCCCAGTGAATCATATGGCCCAGTGTAAGCGGGTATATATAGAGGCTCAATGTGCGTCGCGGCGCCGCGCGTCATTGTCGCATATCGCGTACAGGACGCCGAGACACGCGGTTTGCCCAAGCCCTTCACTTCAGCGCCGACCGCAGAGCCTTGTACACCGTATCCATGACCTTAATGCGCGCGAATTTCTTGTCGTTGCCCTCGACCAAGGTCCATGGCGCGGATTTTGTGCTTGTGCGCTCCACCATTTCATCGACCGCCATGGCGTAGTCGTCCCACTTCTCGCGGTTTCTCCAGTCCTCCGGCGTCAATTTCCATTTCTTATAGGAAATGGCCTCGCGCTCCTTGAATCGGCGGAGTTGCTCGTCCTTGGAGATGTGGATCCAGAATTTGACGACAACAATACCTTTCGCCGTCAACTGGCGTTCGAAGTCGTTGATTTCCTCATACGCCCGCGACCATTCATCCGGTTGCGCAAATCTTTCGACGCGCTCGACAAGAACCCGGCCATACCAACTGCGATCATAGATGGTCAATCGTCCCGCCGAAGGCAGATGTTTCCAGAACCGCCAGAGATAGTGCTGGGCGCGCTCCTCCTCGGTGGGCGCGGCGATTTGAATGACCTGAAAGTCGCGCGCATCCATGGTTGCGGTGAGGCGTCGGATCGCGCCGCCCTTGCCCGCGGCGTCTGGACCTTCGAACAAGATGATCGCGGACTTTCCTTCGAAATGCAGACGTCTAAACAGCTTGCCAAGTCCAGCGCGGCGCTTATTCAGCCTTTGCTCGTAAGCATCGGTCTCCAGGTACGCCGAAAGATCAAGCCGGTCCAAGACCGAGGCCTTGTCGGCTTTCGCGCGCGTCGGCGACCCCGGCTTTTGACGCCCGGCGCCGCGGGCCTGCTTTTCCAGCACCGGCAGGTCGGCTTCGATCCTCGCCAATTCAGAGCGCCTGATTTGACTTGCCGCCGCCGCGGCCTTCAACACGCGCGCGCGCCTGGCACGGCGTACGACCAAATGCGCGGCGAGCGCGCCGCGCAGCGTCGTCAGGATCTGCAGGGCGCGGCGGCGCGGATCGGCGCCTTCCACGCGAATCCAGCGCGCCGCTTCCATGTCGGTATGATCGACCGCAATCTCATGCGCATTCTGCAACTTACGATGCTGCTTCAGATGCTCCCAATCGCGCGCGCCGATACGCCAGGAACTGGCCTTATCCTCTTCCAACGCCTTCATGCGTTTTTTCAAGGCCGCCTTGTCCATGTGCAACCAGAACTTCAGGATCAAGGTTCCGTCGGATGCAAGCTCCTCCTCGAACGACCGAACGCCGGCCAGGGCGCGTTTGAATCCACGCTTGTTGATTTCGCCGTTGGCAAAGCCGTGAACGGGGTTGTGGTACCAGCTGCCGGCAAACAACCCGATCTGGCCCTTCGGCGGCAAATCGCGCCAATACCGCCAGTATTCAGGCCGCCCCGCCTCTTCCGTTGTGGGCGGGCCATACGCGTGCGTGATGATCCAACGCGCATCCAGCCATTCGGTGATGAGATTAAGAGACTCGTTCTTGCCCGCGAGCGCGGACCCGGCGAATACGAGGATGACGGAGAAATCCTGCGACTTCAGCGCATCCTGAAGCCTCAGCAACTGCGTCCGGAGCGGACCGGCGATCTTGTCAAAGTCGATGCGGTTCAACGGACGCGATTGTTGTCCGCGTTCCGGCGATTTCGCGGCCCGTCTAGACATCGCGCGTCGCGAGATCCCTGACCAAAATCTCGGCGAACAGGCGATCAAACGAAGCCGCCGTCGCGTCACCGAAAACAGGGTCCTTATCGCCGGAACAGGACGCCATCACGCTGGCCCAATCTTCCGGGGTCAGCAAGCGGACCGCCGCAGGGTATAGGTAAACTTCCTCCTTCTCGATGTGGCGACGCTCGCGCGCCGTGAACTTACGCAAGCGCTCGGCGAAACCGGCCAAGGCAGCGGTATCCTTACCGTCAAGGGACCGGGCGGCCGCAGAAATCACGGCAAGTTCCTGATGAAGTTCGACATGCTCCTCGAGCGCGTTGAACAATTTGTCGACGCCGCGCAGCATGCGGTGCCGCAAAACTCCATAGATGGCGTCCTCGATCGGGTGATGCACTTTGCGCGGATAATCGCGAAAGTATTTGAGGCCGAGCAAAATAATCGGCACCGCCCTTGCGTCACCGCGTTCCAGGGCTTCCGTTTGGCGATCCAACATGTCGAGGATCAAAGAAAAATGAACATGGTCGCGGCGAAGGAGCGGAATACTCAGCGACATAGCGACCACCTTTGGCTTAGATCGTGAGGTCGGCATTTCCGCAATTCGGAGACTTCGACGGCGCCAGGCGTCTACCGCACGCGGGCTTTCTTACATTCTTTGTCCTGGAAGAGCCCGGCAAGCCGCATTGACGGAGATCAATTGGCGGCTCGAAAATGGGTTTGCGCCTGTGTCCCTACGTGGCAAGACCAATGCCTACCGGCCCGCCTCATTCTCCCGCGCGCATTTTTGAAACCACCCGTGCTTTACGCCGCGAGACGCGGCATAAATGCACCCGCCGCCAGCCTCTTCTCGTGTCTGGCGGCACGAAGAGTCTCGTCGTATTGATGTCGCCAGGTTGCCGCACGTTATGAACGGCAGCCAGTCCATGCCCTGCTAGGAAATGTTATGAGCCGCCGTGCCGTTCTGTTTTGTATTCCATTGCTTGCCGCGCAGCCATGCTTGGCCGCGGAGACGTTCCGGGACTGCAGCCAATGCCCGGAGATGACGATCCTGCCGGCCGGCACTTTCAAAATGGGCTCGGCCCAAGCGGAGTTGAGCGGCAACGAAGGCCCGCAGCATGCGGTGACTATCCGCAAGCCCTTCGCGGTCGGGGTCTATACCATCACGTTCGATGAATGGGATGCATGCGTGATCGATGGAGGTTGCGACGGCAATTCGCCATCAAGCCAGGAGTGGGGGCGCGGCAAGCGCCCCGTCGTCAACGTGAGCTGGTATGACGCGCAGCTTTACGTGAAGTGGCTGAACGAACGGGTGAAGAGTTCCGTGAAAGGCGCCGCCGCAGCGGAGAGCGAGGCAAACACGGCCGCGGCCGGGCCTTACCGGCTGCTGACCGAGGCGGAATGGGAATACGCGGCGCGCGCGGGAACGACGACGGCCTATTATTGGGGCGAAGATCGCAAAAAAGGCATGGCAAATTGCGACGGCTGCGGCAGCGAGTGGGACAACAAACAGACCGCGCCGGTCGGCTCCTTCCCGCCGAACCCGTTCGGCCTTTACGATATGGCCGGTAATATCCTGCAATGGACCGAGGACTGCTACCACGAGAACTATAACGGCGCGCCTGCCGATGGATCGGCCTGGAAGGGCCGCATCTGCGATGCACGCATGATGCGCGGCGGTTCGTGGTTCAACAGCACGTACTACATCCGCTCGTCGCAACGCTTTATCGTCTCTCCTCACTTCCGCGCCAACAACGCAGGGTTCCGCGTGGCCAAGACGCTGGAGTAAACGGCGTCGCCCACCGGAAAGCATGAGGCGCTCCGCGAGGCCACTCGCCTTTTAGGCGTATTTCCGTGCTATGATCCCCGCTCTCTTGGGGGGGTGAATAGTGGAACGTATCTCGTCAGTTGTCGCCGCAGCCATCGTCGGGCTCGGCGTTTCCTCCCTCGTTGTTCCGTCGCACGCGGCCGACCTTCGCACCGGAACAGTCCGTGCAAGCGCAAAGTCCGAATCACAGTCCCTCTTGCGCTTCTACAACAGCGGCGCCCGCGCGGGCACCGTCACGGTCGCACTGCGCGATGAGGCCAGCGGCATGGCCCTCGGAGAGTGGACCAGCCCCGTTATTCCCGCCGGCGCCGAACACCAATTCAGCATCGCCACCATCGAAGCCGAACTCAACAAAGACGGCGCCGGCGATCTCACAAAGGCGAATTCCTACGCGATCACGGTGCGGACCGAGATCACGGGTTCTTTCCAACATCTGCTCTACAACGGCGAAGATGGCGCGCTGACGAATCTCAGCACCTGCGCGGCGGGCGTCATGACAAATCCGGCGGCTGTGAGCGGCGTCCAGGCCGCGCGTCATCCCACGGCGAGTTCGATCGTGATCAATAATACGGGCGCCGCCGCCACGCCCCTCACCCTCGGCATCTATGATGCCCGCGACGGCGCGAAGATCGGCACAGCCGCATTTGCTCCGGTGGCGCCAGGGGCACAGCGCGTGTTCTCGATGGCAGCCCTTGAAGCCGCCGCCGGTATCATTCCCAGCGACGGCATGACCCATTACGTCGTGAAACTGGAGGACACGTTCCGCGGTTATCTCCAGCACCTGGTGACCAATCCGCAAACCGGCACGGTGGCGGACATGACGGTGGCCTGTGCATTTAACGCTACGATCTCGCCCAACACACAGCCGGATTTGCGGGCGGGCGTGGTCTTTTCAACAGCGCAGCCGGACTCGCAATCGCTCCTGCGTTTCCATAACACCGGCACGACGGCGGGCACGGTCACGGTGACGTTGGACGACGGCGCCAGCGGCAAGACCCTCGGCGAATGGACGAGCCCGGCCATTGCCCCGGCGACGGAGCGGCAGTTCTCTATCGATTCCATCGCGGCCGGCACGGGACAACACTTCAGCAAACCGGGTTTTTACGGCCTCCGCGTCCAGCCCGGCATCACCGGCACGTTCCAGCACATCGTACGGCGCGCCTCCGCGTTAAGCAATTTGAGCACCTGCTCATCCGGCGCCGGCGTCAGCCGCACCAAACTCAGCGGTGTACAGTCGTCGCTCATCTCGGACGGCAACATCAGTTTTGTGGTCCTGCACAACACCGGCGCCACGGCTGCGCCTGTCAACCTCGCTATTTACGATGCCCGCGACGGACAACGGCGCGGCACATACGCCACGGCCGCGATCGCGAGCGGTGGTCAGGCCACGATATCGGTGCGCGAGATCGAAGCGGTGATCGGCGCGCCGCCGGCCGGGCTGTACCATTACATCATCGAAGCCGAAGCGCCGTTCTCAGGTTTCGTGCAGCATCTCGTCGCCGACAGCGAAACCGGCGCCGTCACCGATATGACCGCGACCTGCGCGCTCGGAAGCGCGAAGGCGCAAGCCACGACCTATGTCCAGCAAGCCATGTTCGGTGGACAGTGCGAGGCGGGGCAGACAGGCATGATCGGTTTCATGCTGGTGTGCGGCAGCGACAACCGCTTCCGTTATGCACTGCCCGAGGACATGCCGGCGACGCCACGCGGCGGCTATCTGGAGCGTCCCGCCTGGTATCCACCGCTGCGCGATGTTCTGCTGACCAGCAACCCGCCGAGTTGCCCCGCCAGCGGCCGGATCGCGACCATGAGCACCTTTATCGTACCGCTCGACCAGTTGGTCCTCAGCACGCCACAGGGTGCGATGCTGGGCGATCACGTCACGCCGATCGATCACGCCTATATCGCGATCAAGGCGCTCGATAAGCCGGCCGCCCAGCGGACGGAAGCGGACTATATCCCGGTGCGCGCGCCGGCCGACGGTGAGATCATCGAAATCTCGAGCCTGGGCGCGCCGTGGACGAACCGCATCGTCATCGCGCACGGCTGCGAGACCTATTCGATCATCATGGTGCTGAACCGCATCGCCGGCGTGCTGACGCCCTACCGGGCCGAGTTGGCGGCCAACGGCCGGGTGTCCACCAAGATTTCCGTGCGCGCGGGCGATATCATCGGCGAGCAGCGCGACAACCCGCTCGACTACTCGCTTCACGATGGCTCACGATGGTTGCCGGGTTACATGGCCCCCTTCTCCTACGCCGGGTCCGAAGCCTGGAAACCCTACACGGTCGATCCCGCGCCGTACTTCACGCCGACGATCACCAATGCCGTCCAAGATGTGATGCGGCGCGTCCCGGCCCCGCGCTGGGGCAAAATCGATCATGACGTAGCGGGCACCGCCGCGGGCAACTGGTTCCTCGCCGGCACCGTCGGCTACTCGGGCCGGAGCGCCGAAAGCCTTCGCACGGCGACCGCGCCTATCAATGGCGGCCCGGTGGAAGGCAAGAACACGTACGCCTGGAGTCACCTCGCGCTCGCGCCGTATTGGAACGAACCGTCGAAGTGGGTTTTCTCCACCGGCTGGTGGCGCGATGAAAAGGGCGATCCGCAGCAGTGGCACCTTGAGGTCACGCGCGGGAAGCCGACGCCGCCGCTGCTCACGCCGGAATGCGGCACTGTCGTGTACCGCCTGCGGCAGCTCGTCGATTTCAGCCAGGGATCGGGTGGGAACACCATGATCGCCGGAATCGTCGCCCTGCGCATGAATGCCGACGAAACACTGACGGTGGAAATCGTGCCGGGTGTCGAGGATCCGGCATCATTCGCCGGCTTCAGCACCGCGCGGCGCACGTACCGGCGGTAAGTCGCCGGCCACTAAACCAGCGGATCTGGACCAAAGCGGTTTTCGCCGGGCACGCCACGCACGGCCAGCACCGCATAAAACACCACCGTCGCCGCGATGCAGAGCGCGGCCGCGATCCAGAACAGGGTCCCAAAGAGCGAGAACATACCAAGAGGAGAGGCTTCGGCCTGATCCAATGCCTTTTGCGCGGCGTCGAGACTTTCTCCGCCCGCGACGCCCGCAGAGATCAATACACTGAAGGTCGTATAGATATCGACCGCCGCCACCCCCGCAGCGAGCATTCCAATCGCGATGAAGGCGAGTTGCCACCATCCGGAAAGATCGCGGTCATGGAGCCGGCGATTTGTCACCGCGGCAAGCGGCAGAAGGCACAAAAGGGTCACGACAAGATTCGTCGACATGAAACTGGACCCGAGACCCGACATAGCGTCGAAGATGGACGCGGCGGCGCTTAAGAGAAAAAAGAAAAGCGTGAAGAACCAGAACTCGGAGCGCGAGGCACGCCCGCCGAACGATGCGTACTTATGAAAACAGGTTTGAACGGCTGTCGCGAAATTCATTGCCCGAACCCCAGAAGGTCCACAAACTGTAGGCGAGGCCGACCGCGCCCGCCATAGGAAAGCAGGATGACGAAACACCGGATTTACGCCATGAGCTTCGCCAGCGTTTATCCGCTTTACATCGCCAAGGCTGAGAAGAAGGGACGCACGAAGGCGGAAGTCGACGAGGCGATCCTGTGGCTGACCGGCTACAGCCAGAAACAACTCGACGCCGAAGTGAAGATGAAGACAGATTTCGAAGCGTTTTTCGCCAAAGCGCCGAAGATGAATCCTGGGCGCAGTCTGATCAAGGGCGTGGTGTGCGGCGTGCGTGTCGAGGAGATCGCGGAGCCCCTCATGCGCGAAATCCGGTATCTGGATAAGCTGGTCGACGAATTGGCGAAGGGCAAAGCGATGGACAAGATCTTACGTAAGGGATAGCCGCGCGCCTAAGACGGGGGCGGCTTGGCGCCGTCCGCGAGCCAGGCGGACCAGAACGCCTCTTCCTCGGCGATCACCGGCGCATCGTCCGGCGCCATCGCCACGGTGCTCGTAATCGGCTGAAACTGGCGGCCATGGACGCCGGCCATCATTGTGCCGTCCACGGCCTTCACGAAGAGATAGACCTCAGGCACCCGCAGATGGCTATTGAACAGAAGGTAGCCTTTGTCGCCGACGATGAAGGCGTTCACCGCGTGCTGCACACCGTCCTTGGTGATGACGAGATCGGTGATGGGAAGCGGATGGTCGCCGAAGCCGAGCCGGTCGGCGATATCGGCGCGCAGTTCACTCTCGCCGCCGAGCGCGCGCGCTTTTTCAAACAGCGCTTTCAGGTCCACTCCGGGTTTTGATTGCGCTTGGGCCGATATGGGCGCGATCAGAAGCGCGGCGACGAACAAAAAAAACCGCATGGCTTATCCTTAGACGCTAAAGTATGGGGCGACGGAACGGGCCGCATCTTACGCCGGCCGCGACCGGGTCCGCCAGAGCGCCCCTACCGGAACGTCGCCGTCGCGATGTGGTTTCCGGATACCGTGATCGAGCAGATCGTACCGTTGGGTCCCGATATGCTCGTGCAACCGCTCCAGCCGAGGAAGTCCGCGTTCATGCCGCTTGCCGGCGTTGCCGTCAGGGACACAATCGCGCCCATGCTGTAGCTGCCCGCGCATGTACCGCCACAGCTGATTCCCGCCGGGCTCGAGGTCACGGTGCCGCTGCCGATCTTCTGCACTTCCACGACGTTGGTGCCAAACGTCGCGCTGACGGTGCGGTCGGACTCATAGGTCACGTTGCAGATGGCGCCGCCGTTGCCCGACGTACTCGTGCAGCCGCCCCAACCGAGGAAGGTGGAGCCCGAGGCAGGGATCGCGGTCAATGACAACGTGGTCGCGGTGAAGGCCGCGCTACAGGTGCTACCGCAGTTGATGGCAGCCGGACTCGAAGTGACGGTCCCGCTGCCGTTGCCGATCTTTTGCACTGTCAACGTGCTGGCGGCGAACGTGGCGGTGACCGTCTTGTTGGATGTCATCGGGATTTCGCAGATGCCGGCCGTGTTGGTGCAGGCGCCGCCCCACCCCAGGAACCGCGAGCCGGACGCCGCGACCGCTGTGAGTGTGAGCGTGCGGTCAACACCGATCGTTGCCGTGCAGGTGGATCCACAGTTGATGCCGGGCTGCGTCGACGAGGTTACCGTGCCGGCGCCGCTGCCGACTTTCGTGACCGTCAAGGTCGAGGTCGTCGCCGGCACATTGTCGCTATCCGGTGCATTCACCGCGCACATGGTGGTCATGTTCAAGGTGACGCGTAGCGTATCGTTGTTGATCGTTTGACCCAAAAGAATCGCGGGCGATGCGCCGGAGGTGTCGGTCACGAAAACATTGGCGCGGATCTGTTCGCTGGTCGGCGTCCAGTTGATCGCGCTTTCGATCTGCGACCATGGAATCGTGTACGAGGCGTTGGCCTGTGCAGTGACGTCCGTCTGACCCACAGCCACCCCCGTTGTCTCATCCTTGACCGAAATCCTGTAGGTCTTCGCGGTGTTCGCGAAATTGTGCAACTCGATCGAAGCCGGATAACCCGCCGCGGCAAGGCGCGAAGTGTGCACGCTGGAGAGGACCATTTGCTGGGTCGCGGCGCGCACGACGTCCTGGATGTTGGCGCGGCAGACCGCCGCGTTTTCGAAGTAGCTCACCGACGGGCTGTGCGTGACATGCTGATAGCCCGCGAGCGGTTCATCGCTCTGGATATAGAAGGAATAGTTGGTGTCCGGCTCGGTGACAGTGGCGCCCGCCCCCTGCAGAATCTGGAAAAGCGCGTACTGGCGCGTCGCGGATGGCGGGACCTGAAACGCCGCGGTGCCGTAGTCACGGCCCGTCGGCGAGCCGACGACTTTTACGGTAAAGGACGCGGTGGCGCTGCCGCCGTTGAAAAGCCGGAGATACGAGATCATGCCGCCGCCGGTACCGAGGTAAAGCGGCGCGACCACGGCATAGTTGTTGCCGTCGATGGCGGCTGCTTTCTCACGGTCCGGCGCATCGGCCGATTTCTTGCTGATGAGGAAATTTTCGATCGCAAGCGCCGGAACGGCTGTCTCTCCGGACTGAGCCCGCGCCGCGTGCGCAGGTGATACAAGCGCGAGCACGATCAGCGCAGCGGACCAAAGCTGGCGAACGGCAGGGGAGCGCATGACGGCCTCACATAATGGATAGGACCGAGACGAGCGAATGCAGTGTGTGCGGGAACTTCGCGGCCAAACGTGATCCGTATCGCGATCTACGGGCGCAGAGCGTGAAAACACAAAAATGTGTAACAGCCGGATGATTGGGACACGCGGACATACGCGAGTCAATGCAAGCGCCGATTTGCCGGCTCTATTGATAATTAGTCGAATTAAATAACGTGGCGGCGCTTGGTCATCAGGCCGGGGCGAGGCGCAGGAAAAGGCCACCGTCGGTCAGGAGATATAGGCAGCCATCCGGCCCGACGCCCACGTCGCGCACGCGATCGATGCCGCGCAGAACCTCTTCCTGAAGGACCTGGCGATTGTCCTTCAGCACAATGCGATAGAGCGCGCGGTATTTCATGGCGCCCACGAAGAGGTTGCCCTTCCAGCGCGGAAAGGCGCTACCTTCGTAGAAGGCCATGGCGGAGACCGCCGGCGACGGCGCCCAACTGACGACCGGTTGTTCGACGCCTTCCATTTCGGGCATCGCCACACGCGGGATGGAATCATACCGGTGACCCCAGGTGACAACGGGCCAACCGTAGTTCGCACCCTTCTTGATGATGTTCACTTCGTCGCCGCCGCGCGCGCCGTTCTCGGATTCCCAGAGCGTGCCTTTGGAATCGAAGGCGATGCCAAGCGACTGCCGGTGGCCATAGCTCCAAACCAGCTTAAGTGCGCCGGGGATATTCACGAAGGGGTTGTCGGCCGGCGCGCGGCCATCGTCGTGCATGCGCAGGACTTTGCCATTCGGATCGGCAAGATCGAGCGATGGCGCATCCTCGGGCGGACCGGCGTAAATATTTCCCGAGAAGCCCAAGGTCATGAACAGATAGCCGTCACGGTCGAAGGCCATGCGCGCGGTGCTCGCTTCGCCCGTGGGCGCCTCGAACAAAACCTGATGATCGGTCCACCGGCTGTCTTTGATCTTGCCGCGTACGGCACGCATGATGAATCCGCGTCCCGCAGGATTGCTATCGGCAATGGTGAGATAGATCCACCCGTTCTTCGCATAGTCAGGATGTAGCGCGATGTTGAGAATGCGCCGTCCGGGCCCCTGCAACGGCGTGCCGATGGGAATGCCCTCGATGGCCTGCGGCAGGAGCTTGCCGTTCTCGACAACACGGAGCGTGCCGGCAGTTTCAGTGATCAGTGCGCGCCCGTCGGGGAGGAAAACGAAGGCATAGGGCGCGGCGAACTTGGCGACGGTCTCGACGCGAAAATCCGCAGCCTCGGTATGTTGGATTTCGTTCGGCACCGTTTGCACCGAGCGGTCGACCACTAGGGTCGCGACAAAGACGGCGCGGATGTAAGCGACGAGATCGTTCACTTGCGCGTCGGTGAAATCGAACGCCGCCATTTTCGGATCGAAGCCGCCCCGGATCGCCTTGGCGATATCGGCGTCGGTGCGCCCGTGGATCCAGTACTCGTCGCTGAGAGAGGGGCCTTCCGCGCCGACGGCGCGCAAACCATGACAGCCGGCACATTGCGTGTTGAAGATTTTCGCTCCGGGCAGGGCCGCCGCAGGATCTGGTTTCACCACCGATGGCGCCCGAACGATGGTTCGCGCCGCCGCAGGTTCCGCGGCGTTGGCCCCGGCCGCAAAAGCGAGCAGACCCGCACCGGCCAGGCCGGCGACCCAACGCTTCATGAGCTTGTCCCCCTCTTCCACCGCATGCGGATGATACCGCCAAAGCGTAGGACAGGCATGCGCGATTTGGCGTGAACCCTGCCTTCCTTTCTTGAAGGTGATGCGGTCAAATCGCCCGCCCGTCGAAAGGAACGGTCATGCTCAAAGTGCTCGGCAAATCCTCCTCGATCAATGTCCGCAAGGTTTTGTGGACTTGCGATGAAATTGGCGTCGTTTTCGAGCGGGAAGATTGGGGTGCGGGCTTCCGCTCGACCCGCGAACCGGCATTTCTTGCTCTCAATCCCAATGGCTTGGTGCCGGTCGTCATCGATGGGGATGAAATCCTGCGCGAGTCAAATACGATCGTCCGGTATCTCGCTGTTAAACACGGGCGCACGGACTTGCTTCCGGAGGCGGCGCCGGGACGCGCGCGTGTAGAGATGTGGATGGATTGGCAGGCGACGGAATTCAACAACGCTTGGCGTTACGCTTTTCAAGCCCTCGCGCGAAAAAACCCCGCCTTCAATGATCCCGCCCAGATCGCGCATTCGCTCCGCGCCTGGACGGATCATATGGAGATCCTGGATGCGCAACTTGCAAAGACACGCGCCTTCGTGACGGGGCCGCATTTCACGGCCGCGGATATCCCCATCGGTTTATCGGCGCACAGGTGGTTTGCCACGCCGTTCGAGCGGCGCGCATTTAGCGCAGTTGAGGACTATTACGAGCGATTGTCGCAGCGCCCGGGGTTCATGACGCATGGGCGCGGCGGCGGCGCCTAGCTAGGCGACTTTCGCTTCCGGCATCTCATCGATCAGGAAACCTTGGAAATTCCTGATGCCGAACTCCTGCGCGATCTCGAGCGCGACCGGATCGTCGACGCGACTCATCACCATGGTAATGCCGCTGTCCAGGGCGCCTTTGACGAAATCGCGGTGGTTCGCGGAGAAATTCTTGAGATCGCCCTTCCAATGCACCTTCGCGAAGTTCGGTCCAACGAGATTGAGGTCGAGCGCGCCCATCGTATCGGGGAAAATCTGATCGACGGCGATCTTACCGCCGCGAGCGAAGATCAGGTCGCGCGCCCTTTTGAACTCCTCGAAATAGGCCGTGATCATCGGCTGCGGGATCTCGAAAGTAATATTCTCGACCGAAATGTTCTTAATCGCGGCCTCGAACGTTTGCGTCAGAATGGAATGAACATTGAGATTGAGCGACGAAGGCACGCCGTTTTGCGGCAGATGCGCGAGCGAACGCAGCACGAGTTGATCGAGCATGTGCGTAAGCGACTGGAATGCACGCTTCGAGCCGCGCATCTCCACACCGGGGAAAAATTCTTTCCGCAAAAGATCGATGCTGACATAGAACTCGCGCATGGCGGGCGCCATAGGCTGCAACTCGTCACGCAGAAGAATGGTTTGCTGGCGCACGAATTTGTCGACGAATTCCTGCGGGCCCATGTCTTTGAAAGCCTTGGCCACGCCGCGAATGTCTTCTTCCGTGAGACCGCGGACGCGTGATGCCTCGCCAATCGGTGCGCTGCGGCGGCGATCGGAGATCGCTTCTTCCTCGGCGTCTTCGAACAGCGGCAGCGGCTCGACCGCGTCTTCGACCGCCGCGGCGGGCGCCTCATTGGCCGTGGGATCGCCATCGGTCCAAGCCACATGAAGTGCGCGGTTCAGCATTTTTTCGATGGATTCAACGGTCAGCCGCGTCAGAAACCGGTCGAAAACGGGAGGCGCGACGAAGCCGGGCTTGCCGCCGGCGTCCGGATAGATCGCGATGACGCTGCCGCTCCACTGGTTTTTCTGGACGGCAAGTTCGACGGCCTGCACCGCCTTCTTTTGGCGAACGGTTCCGAGCTGCGCAAATGACGCGGGGAACGGCGCGATGAAGAGATCATTCTCGCCGGCCCGAATGTAAGCGACTTTGAAGTTCGGAATCGCCTGCGTGATGCCGCGCGGGTCTAGCGCCTTGATGATCGACTGGCGGACATTTTCCTTGCCGAGGCCACCTTGGATAACGCCGGTGACCTTTAAGGCCGTGGCGGCGCGCACGAGGTTCGCGTCATCGCTGTCCAGCATGAGAATGCAGCTGAGGTACTGCAAAGACCCACCCCAGCGGCCGGCACGTAAATTAGTGAGGAATTCCAAACCGGAGTTCGCCGCGCGATGCGCGCAGATGACGCAGTCCACCGGCGTTTTTCTATCCTGAAGCACCCGCAGCGCGAGCAAGGACGACGCAGCGACGTAGACGGCGGGGGCGCCCTCGGAGGTCAAAAATCGCCGCAGCGCTTCACCGATCGTGGGTTCGGAATCGATCACCAAGAAGCGGGTTTGCGCGATAATCGTCTTCTGACGTTTCGGATCTGTGGACATGGAACCGGATTTCTCAGCTTTCTTGCTGGCTTACCGGCACGGCCTATTGAGGCCGCGCTCTTCAACGGGAGATTACTATAGCGCTCCTACGACTTGAAACCAGCGCGGGATAATAACTCGAGAATCGCTGTTTTCTGGACACGACATAAGCACCGGTAGAATGGCGCATCGCGACTTTTCCGTTACAATTGCTTGATCGAAATCAAGCTCTAATACCAACGGTCATATAGGCAATACCTACGCTCACTGGCTGCATTCCGGCGAATCGCCGATCTTTTTCCCGCCAGCATCGGCAGGGAATGGGACAATGACACGACAGCAGCACGTCGGCGGTAAGGAGCGGTTCTTCGGCACCGATGACCTCATCGTCAGCAAGACGGACCTCAAGGGCCGCATCACCTACGCAAATCGCCTTTTCATGGACCTGGCGGACCTGGACGAAAAGGCCTGCATCGGCGCGCCGCACAGCGTCGTGCGTCACGCGGATATGCCGCGTTCGATATTCCAGCTGTTGTGGGACACGATCGGGACGGGCCGGGAAATCTTCGCCTATGTGAAAAACCGTTCGCAGAACGGCGACTACTACTGGGTCTATGCCCACGTCACCCCGACCTTCGATTCGGCCGGCAAGATCAGCGGCTATCACTCCACCCGGCGCAGCCCGGACCGCGACGTTCTGCAAGGCAAGATCTTCTCGCTGTACGAAAAACTGCTGCTCGCCGAACGCGGCGCGACAGATCGCAAGGAAGGCCAGCGCAAGGGCATGGCTCTACTCGCCGACATTCTGAAAGCGGAAGGAAAGTCCTATGACGAATTTATCCTCACTCTCTAAAACCGGCGCTTTCATCGGCGCGTCCGCGGCTTTGTCGGCCTGCGGCATCGCGAGCACCGCGCTGGGCGCATCCGTCGCCGTGACACTTCCTCTTTTGGTATTGAGTGCGGGCGCTTGCGGTCTGGCGGCGCTCCGGCTCGGCGCGGTATCGCGTTACATCGCGCGTGTCGGCGCCGCTCTTACCGCCGTGAGCACAGGCAATCTCGAAGAGCGTTTGCCTCTTACCGCTGAGCACGGCGCCCTCGGCGCGCTGGGCGAAAGCTATAACAACGCCGTCGACCGCGTTGACGCCTACATGCGGGAGGCCTCCGCTTCGCTGCAATATGTCAGCCGTAACCAGTATTTCCGACTCATCGACCTGCGCGGTATGCGCGGAACCTTCAAGGCCTCGTCGGAGGGCACCAACGCCGCGGTTAAGGCGATCGGCGCGAAGGTGATCGGTTTCTATCAGGTCGCCAACGACTTTGAGAACACGATGGGCGTCATGTCCACATCTTTTGCGGGGTCGGCCGAACAACTTCAATCCAGCGCGGAACGCATGCAATCGGCCGCCGTTGGATCGGCCGAACGCGGCGCATCCGGGTCGGAGTCGGCCATCCGCGCCAACGAGCGGGTGCGCACCGTCGCCACCGCCGCCGATGAAATGGCCAATTCAATCCAGGAAATCAACCGGCAAACCTCTACCGCATCCGGCATGACCGCACGCGCGGTGACGGAAGCGACACGGGCCGCAGAGGTGATCGGCGGTTTCGCCGAGGCTGCGGCGCAAATCAGCCAAGTCGTGGATCTCATCAATGAAATCGCCGAGCAAACCAACCTGCTTGCGTTGAACGCAACCATTGAAGCGGCGCGCGCGGGCGAAGCGGGCAAAGGCTTCGCGGTCGTCGCCAGCGAAGTGAAGAACCTTGCAAGCCAGACCGCAAAAGCGACCGGGGAAATCACCGAACGCATCGGCAGCATGCGCGTGGCCAGCGCGGATTCGGTGAAGGCCATTACCGCCATCACCGGTGCCATCCGGGATATCAGTGAAGTCGCCGGCGCCATCGCCTCCGCCGTCGAGACGCAAGTTTCTTCGATGAAGCGAGTATCTGAAAACGTCGACGGCGCGACAGCCAGCGCCACGGCCGTTCAGGAAGACATCGTTGCCGTGCGTGATGCCGCCCAAGACACACGTCGCGAAGCGGCGATGGTGCTGACGGCGTCCGCCGGGATCAAGGATCAGGCTCAGGCCCTACGCGGGACGGTCGATGCGTTTGTCGTGAACCTGAAGAAAGTCATTTAGCGGCACGGTCGTTCGCTTTCACGGCGGTGACGTCCACTTCGAACATCATGCCGGGCCATGCCAACGCGCTCACGCCGACCAAGGTGTGCGCGGGCAGCGGAAGCCCGGCAAGAACCTCGGCGCGGCATTTTCCAACATCGGGCTGGCTGCGCATATCGGTGACGTAGGTCGTAACTTTCACAATATCGGCGAGCGATGCGTTCTGTTTCTCCAAGCTCCGTTTCACCTTGTCCCAGGCGTATTTGCATTGGGCATAGACGTCGTCGGTATGGCGAATTTTGCCGCCGACGGTCGCGGTTTCATCTTCAGCCCCGACACCGGCGAGATAGATGAACCGCTGCGGGTTGGTCACGCTCACGACTTCGGAGAACCGCCCCTTTGCCCATTCGCTGTAATTGAAATACTCTTTCTTGAAGCCGCCCTCCGTGGCGGCTTCGGCGAGCAGTGACAGGCCCGCGCAAAACGCGAGCCCAAGCGCGACGGCTTGAACGGTCTTCATCTGATTCCCCTTTGCGGACGCATGGTCGCCAGGGAGCATTTTCCGGCAGCGCCGGAAAATCTTATATGCAGAAAAACTTACGCATTGCGCAGATCGCTTGCAGCGATGTGCGCTTAGTTCGCAGACCCGACATCGTAGCGATAGATCTTGCCGCCTTTCATGACAAAAATGACGCGGCGCAGCGCGGTAATGTCCGCGAGCGGGTCGCCGTCCACGGCGATG
>Ga0102832_1001177_pt1 | contig 22726 bp, 19 predicted proteins | sample EBPBio282013_DNA_FD_88942 | JGI IMG/M metagenome (GOLD analysis project Ga0102832, IMG submission 88942) | Wastewater treatment Type I Accumulibacter community from EBPR Bioreactor in Madison, WI, USA - Reactor 2_5/28/2013_ DNA (Illumina Assembly) | ecosystem: Engineered > Bioreactor > EBPR >... | reverse complement strand
GGCCCGGTCAGGGCGTCGACCACATCGAAACCAAGCTCGAAGCGCTGGGTGTGATGCATCACCGCCAGGATCGAGAGCACGCCGATACGGTTGGCGACGAAGTTGGGCGTGTCGAGGGCGCGGATCACACCCTTGCCGAGGCGCGAGGTCAGCCAGGTCTCGAGCGCATCGAGCGTGCCCGCATCGGTCGTGCGGGTGGCGATGATCTCGACCAGGCGCATGTAGCGCGGCGGGTTGAAGAAGTGGATGCCGCAGAAGCGCGGACGAACATCGGCCGGCAGCGCCTGCGACAGCGCGTCGATCGACAGTCCGGAGGTGTTGGAGGCGATGATGGCATTGGCCGAAATGTGCGGCACGATCTTGCCGTACAGGTCGTTCTTCCAGTCCATGCGCTCGGCGATCGCCTCGATGATCAGCTCGCAGCCGGCCAACTCGGCCAGATGCTCATCGTAGTTGGCGGCCGAGATCAGCTTCAGCGCCGCCTTGTTCGCCAGCGGCGCCGGTTCGAGCTTCTTCAGCCCGTCGATGGCCTTCCTGACGATGCCGTTCTTGTCGCCTTCCTTCGCGGGCAGGTCGAAGAGGACGACCGGCACGCCGGCATTGGCGAGATGCGCCGCGATCTGCGCACCCATGACCCCGGCGCCGAGTACGGCGGCTTTCTTGATATGCAGTCTGTTCACGCGATTGACTCCTGGTTTGCGATGGCCGTCAGGCCAGATGTTCGCGAATGGCTTTCTTGTTGATCTTGCCGACGCTGGTGCGCGCCAGCTCCTCGACGAATCGGATCTCGTCGGGCACCGCGTAGCGCGAGATGTGGCCCGCCTCGGCCGATTTCGCGACGGTTGCCTTGATCTCGTCGGCCGTGGCCGTCTGCCCCGGCTTGAGGACGACCATCGCCAGCGGACGCTCGCCCCACTTGTCGTCCTTCACCCCGATGACCGCGACCTCGCTGACCGCCGGGTGCTGGGAGATGATGTTTTCGAGCTCGAGCGAGGACACCCACTCGCCGCCGGTCTTGATCACGTCCTTCAGACGCGACGACGAATACGCCTTGTTGCCGACGAACTCGATGTCCTTGACGCCGGTCTTGTCGCCTTCGTTGATTTCGAACACGAGGTCGACGCGGCCCTGCTCGAGCTTGATGACCTTGGGCTCGACCGAGGCGTTGTAGCGGCCGCTGCGGCGGTAGATCGTGAGGATGCGCTCGACGTCCGACTGGACGCGCGCCCGGGTGAAGACCTGGCGGGGCCGCGACTGGACCTCGTCGCGCAGCTTGTCGTCCTCGATCTTGCGGTTACCCTCGAAGGCGACGCGGTTGATGATCGGGTTCTCGGTGACCTTCACGACCAGGGTCGATCCCTGCATGTCGATGGTCACGTCCGAGAACAGGCCGGTGCCGAACAGGGCCTTCAGCGAGCGGTCGGCCGCGGCGGCGTCGTAGGGCTCGCCCTCCTTCAGCTGGAGGTAGGACCGGATGGTCTCGGGCTCGGCACGGACGTTACCCTGAATTTGCACGCCCGTGATCGTTCCGCCGCTGGCCGCGACTCCGGGCCCACGCTGGGCATGCGCCGTTGCGCCGAACGCCAGGATTGCCGCAACGACGAGAACCGCCCAACGAAGAATCAAACGCACCCCCGGCACCATCACGCGGCCTGCCGGCCGTCTTGCAGGACCGCGTTTTCATAAACCGGCCATACGGACTTCGCTACCCCTTTGTCCCCAGCGGCTGCGGAGAAATCGGCCCTGTTTTCGCAGGGCCAAGGGCTTAGGTGAACATCCGGAGGATTTGCTTGATGTCGTTGAAGGTCGCGACCAGCGCCATGCCGATCACCAGCGAGAAACCGACCTTCAGGCCCAGCTCCTGGGCCCGCACGCTGAGCGGCTGGCCGCGGATCGCCTCGTAGAGGTACATCGCGAGGTGGCCGCCATCGAGCATCGGCACCGGCAGCAGGTTGAAGATGCCCAGCACCACCGACAGCGCGATCACGAGGTTCAGGATGCCGGTCCAGCCGGCATAGGACGCCTCGCCCGCCGCCTTGGCGATCCGGATCGGGCCGCCCAATTCATCCACAGGCCGCGCCGCGGTCAGGATCTGGCCCATCGAGGTGTAGAACATCGTCGTCATGCCCCACACCGCGCGGACGCCCGCTCCCATCGCGCCGAACAGGCCATGGGTCCGCAGCTCGGTGACGTTGGCGGGGCGAACCCGCAGCCGCCCGACCGTGTATTCCTTGCCGTTGCAGTCGACCGCCTTGTCGGCGATCGGGGTGACCTGGACCTCGCCCCGCTTGCCCTCGCGGTCGTAGAGGATCGTCACCGGCTGCCCGGCGCGGTCGCCGATCAGTTCCGGAATGCGGGAGAAGTACTCGACCGGCTTGCCGTCGATCTCGAGCAGCAGGTCGCCGGGCTTCAGCCCCGCCGCCTCGGCCGGGCTGTCGGGCGTGAACCCGCCGACCACCGGCCGCACCAGCTGGTCGAGGCCATAGTCACCCATGCGGGTCGTGTTGGCGTAGCGGTCGGTCCGTTCGCAGTAGCGCGGCACGATGGTGCTTTCGAGCAGCTGGCCGCCCCGGCGGTACTGCACTTCCATCGGGCGCCCGAGGTGGAGGTACTGGGCCTCGGTGATGTCCTCGTAACGGTTGATCCGGTTATCGCCCAGCCGCAGGACCTCGTCGCCGGTGCGCAGGCCGGCCTTGGCCGCCGGGCCGTCGACCTGCACCGCCACCGTGGTCGGCGAATAGGGCTCGCCGGCGACGTAGAAGACCGCCGTCAGCAGCAGGAAGGCGAAGATCAGGTTGGCCAGCGGTCCGCCCAGCACGACGGCGGCGCGGGCATAGATCGGCTGGCTGAAGAAGGCGCGGCGCTTGTCCGACGCGGACAGCGGATCGTTCGACGGGGTCGCGCTGGTCGCGTCACTGTCGCCCAGGAACTTCACGTAGCCGCCGAGCGGCACCAGCGAAACCTTCCACCGGGTGCCGTTGCGATCGGTCCAGCCGATCAGCTCCGGCCCGAAGCCGATCGAGAAGACTTCTGCATGGATGCCGAAGCGACGGCCCACCCAGTAGTGTCCGTACTCGTGCACGAAAACCAGCAGGGTCAGGACCAGAACGAAGTACGGCAGGTAGGTCGTGAACAGCGCCATGGTTTACTACACCATAAAACTCGTTCTACTTCAAACGCTTAGCCTTCGATTCTCACATGCCGCCTCGGCCCGGACCCGGGCCTCCACGTCCACCGCGTGAACATCCTGCAGGCCTGCAACCGGCCGCCCCGCCCCGTCCCAGCCGTCGATCACGTCCTCGACGATCCGGGCGATGTCGAGGAAACCGATGCGCCGCGCCAGGAAGGCCGCGACCGCCGCCTCGTTGGCGGCGTTCAGGATGATCGGCGCGGCGCCACCCGTGACCAACGCTTCGCGGGCCAGCCGTAGCGCGGGAAAGCGGCCGGAATCGGGCCGCTCGAACGTCAGCGCCGCCAGCGCATGGAAATCGAGCCGGGCGGCCGGGCTTTCCATGCGGGCCGGCCAGCCCAGCGCATGCGAGATCGGCACCCGCATGTCCGGGGTGCCGAGTTGGGCCAGTACCGAACCATCCTGGTAGGCGACCATGGAATGGATGACCGACTGCGGGTGGACGACGATGTCGACCTGCTCGCCCGGCAGGCCGAACAGCAGCTGCGCCTCGATCAGCTCCAGCCCCTTGTTCATCATGGTCGCCGAATCGATCGAGATCTTGGCGCCCATGTCCCAGTTCGGATGGGCCAGCGCCTGCTCGGGCGTCGCGGTCGCCATGTCGGCCAGCGACCAGTTGCGGAACGGCCCGCCCGAGGCGGTCAGGATCAGCCGGTCGACCGCGGCCCGCTGGCCGGGCTCGAAGACCTGGAAGATCGCGTTGTGCTCGGAATCGACCGGCAGCAGCACCCCGCCCGATCCCTCGATGGCCTCGAGCAGCAGCTGGCCGGCGCAGACCAGCGCCTCCTTGTTGGCCAAGGCCACCATGGCGCCCCGCCGCGCCGCCACCAGCGTGGGCGCGAGGCCGGCATAGCCGACGATCGCCGCCATGACCCATTCGGCCGGACGGCCGGCGGCCTCGAGCACGGCCTCCGGACCGGCCGCGGCCTCGATCCCTGCCCCGGCCAGCGCCTCCTTGAGGTCCTGGTAGCGGGCCGGGTCGGCGACCACGGCGAGCCGCGCCTTGAGGCGCCGGGCCTGGTCGGCCAGGTGCTCGACGGAGCGGCCGGCCACCAGGGCCTCGACCCGGAATCGGTCGGGGTGTCGGCCGATCAGGTCGACCGTGCTCTGGCCGACCGAACCGGTCGAGCCGAGGATGGTGACGCGCCGCGGCCGCTCCGGGCTGGGCGCCGGCCAGCGGGTCAGGTCCACGGCCACGCCCCGCCGACCAGCAGGCGCACCAGCGCCACCACGACCAGCACGGCCATCAGGCCGTCGACGCGATCGAGCAGGCCGCCATGGCCCGGGATCAGCGAGCCGCTGTCCTTGACCCCGGCCTGCCGCTTGGCGGCCGATTCCAGCAGGTCGCCCATCTGGCCGACCACCGCCAGGGCGGCGCCGATCGCGGCCAGCGAGACGGTGTGGCCGAGCCCGAACGCCCAGGCGCAGCCGGCGCTCGCCAACGCCGCCCAGGCCATGCCGCCGACCAGCCCGGACCACGTCTTGCCGGGGCTGATGCGCGGCGCCAGCCGGGCGCCGCCGGCTGCCCGGCCGACCACGTAGCCGCCAATGTCGGTCGCCCAGATCACGGCGATGATCCAGACCAGCGTCTCCCGCCCGTCGGCGGGCTGGTGGCGCAGCCACAGCAGGGCGAGCACCGCCGCGAGGCTGTAGGCGATCCCGAGCAGCCGGCGCAGCGGCCGGCCCCGGGTCAGCCCGATCCATTCGAACATCATGACGGGCGCGGCGATCGCCGCCACGACGTCGATCCACGGGAAGCCGATCCAGATCGCGGCCAGCACCGGCGGCCCGAGAACCACCGCCGACGCGATGCGCAGGAGCAGGTTGCGATGACGGCCGGCCCCGGCCGGCGCCGGGTCAGCCGCGGACGCCGCCATAACGCCGTTCACGCCGGCGAAACTCGGCGATCGCCTGTTCGAGGTGTTCCTTGCCGAAGTCCGGCCACAGCGTGTCGACGAACACCAGCTCGGCGTAGGCACACTGCCACAGCAGGAAGTTGCTGATCCGCTGTTCGCCGCTGGTCCGGATCAGCAGGTCGGGATCCGGCAGCCCGGCGGTCAGCAACTCGCGCTCGAAGCGGGCCTCGTCGATGTCGTCCGGCTTGATCTCGCCGGCCGCCACCCGGCGCGCGAGGTTACGGGACGCCCGCAGGATCTCGTCGCGAGCGCCGTAGTTGATGCAGATGTTGACGTCGATCCGAGCGTTGCTGCCGGTCAGCCGCTCGGCATCCGAGATGTCGCGCACGATGTCGCCCGCGAGACCATCGCGGTTGCCGATGACGCGCAGGCGCGCGCCGTTGCGGTGCAGTTCTTCCAGCTCGTTCCGCAGGTAGTGCCGCAACAGGCCCATGAGGTCGCTGACCTCGTCGGCCGGCCGGCCCCAGTTCTCGGTCGAGAAGGCGAACAGGGTAAGCACCGGCACGCCGAGCTCGCCCGCCCCGCGGACGACGCGGCGCACCGCGTCGGCGCCACGGCGATGTCCGGCCACGCGCGGCAAGCCGCGTGCCTTGGCCCACCGCCCGTTGCCATCCATGATGATCGCAACGTGCTGGGGCCCCGGCGCGGGGTCCGGCTGGGCAGGGCGCGGCGCCGTCGACATCAGACCGTCTTGATCTCCTTTTCCTTGTGCGCGAGCGCCTCGTCGACCTGCTTGACGTAGCGGTCGGTCAGCTTCTGCACCTCGTCCGCCTTCTGGCGGTGCTCGTCCTGGGAGATCTGGTGGTCCTTCTCCGCCTTCTTGAGCGCTTCCATGCCGTCGCGGCGCACGTTGCGGACGGCGACGCGGGCGCCCTCGGCGTACTTGTGCGCCAGCTTGGCCAGCTCGTTACGCCGCTCGGTCGTCAGTTCGGGGATCGGCACGCGGATGATCTGTCCGTCCGGCGCCGGGTTGAGGCCGAGCCCGGCATCGCGGATCGCCTTGGCGACCGCCACGACGAGGCCCTTGTCCCAGACGTTGACCGTCAGCAGCCGCGGCTCGGGCGCGCTCACCGTGCCGACCTGCTGCAGCGGCATGCGCTGTCCGTAGCCCTCGACCATCACCGGGTCGAGCAGGTTGACCGAGGCGCGGCCGGTCCGCAGGCCGGCGAATTCCTTCTTCAGCGCGTCCATCGCGCCGTGCATGCGCTTCTCGAGTTCCTTCGGATCGGCGCTCATCTCATGCCTCGTCCTTGATGATCGTGAAGGTCCCCTCCCCGCGCATCGTCGCGGCGAAGGCCCCGGGCTTGTGGATGTCGAAGACGATGATCGGGATGTGGTTCTCGCGCGACAGCGCGATCGCCGAGGCATCCATCACCTTGAGGTCGCGCGACAGCACGTCCATGTAGGTCAGCGTGTCGTAGCGCTTGGCGTTCTTGTCCTTCTTGGGATCCGACGAGTAGACGCCGTCGACCTGGGTGCCCTTCAGCAGGGCGTCGACGCTCATCTCCGCCGCGCGCAGCGCCGCCGCTGTATCGGTCGTGAAGAACGGGTTGCCGGTCCCCGCGGCGAAGATCACGACGCGGCCCTTCTCCATGTGCCGCGCGGCGCGCCGGCGGATGTAGGGCTCGCACACCGTGGTCATCGGGATGGCCGACTGCACGCGCGTCTGCAGCCCGTGGCGCTCGAGCGCGCTCTGCATGGCCAGCGAATTGATGACGGTGGCCAGCATGCCCATGTAGTCGCCGCTGGCGCGGTCCATGCCGGAGGCCGCGGCCGAGACGCCGCGGAAGATGTTGCCGCCGCCGATCACGAGGCAGACCTGCACGCCCATCGCGTGCACCGCCTTGATCTCCTGGGCCACCATGGTGACCATCTCGGGATCGAGGCCGTATTCGCGATTCCCCATGAGCCCCTCGCCAGAGAGCTTGAGCAATACACGGCGATAGCGAGGGCTGGACGGCATAAGCTGCCTCGGAAGACGGTTTTCTTGGGCAACGCGGGCCCGAAGGCCCGCGCGCCGGCTGAAGATTTCTACTACTTCTTGAGCTGGGCGGCCACCTCTGCCGCGAAATCCTCGGACTTCTTCTCGATGCCCTCGCCCAGCTCGAAGCGCAGGTAGCCGGCCAGGCTCACCGGGGCGCCGACCTGCTTGGCCGCGTCCTCGACGATCTTCGACACCTTGGTCTTGCCGTCCATGATGAAGGCCTGCTCCAGCAGCACCACCTCCTGGTGGAACTTGCGGATGCCGCCCTCGACCATCTTGGCGATGATCTCGGCGGTCTTGCCGCTCTGGCCGGCCTTCTCGGTCAGCACCGCGCGCTCGCGCTCGACCGCCGCCGGGTCCAGCTCCGCCACGGTCAGCGACCGCGGGTTGGCCGACGCGACGTGCATCGCCAGCTGCTTGGCCAGCGCCTCGAGCTTGGCCTTGTCGCCGGTCGACTCGAGCGCCACCACGACGCCGATCTTGCCGAGATCGGGGGCCACCTTGTTGTGCATGTAGGTCGCGACCACGCCGTCCGACACCGACACCATGGCGGCACGGCGCAGCGACATGTTCTCGCCGATCGTGGCGATCAGGTTGGTCAGTTCGCCCTGCACGTCGCGACCGGTGCCCGGGAAGGCGGCCGCGGCCACCTTCGCGAGGTCGCCGCCGTTGTCGAGCGCGATCTGCGCCGACGCCGCGACGAACTTCTGGAACATCTCGTTGCGGCCGACGAAGTCGGTCTCGGCGTTGACCTCGATCAGCGCGCCGCGGGTGCCGCTGGCGACCACGCCGACCAGGCCCTCGGCCGCGACGCGGCCGGCCTTCTTGGCGGCCGCCGACAGGCCCTTGGTGCGCAGCCAGTCGACCGCCTTCTCGAGGTCGCCCGCGGTCTCGCCCAGCGCCTTCTTGCAATCCATCATGCCCGCGCCGGTCTTCTCGCGCAGTTCCTTGACCAGGGAGGCCGTGATCTCAGCCATGTCGTGCTCCGTTCATGCATCGCGGCGCAACCCGTGCGCCATGCCAAAAAACCTCTCCCCTTCGCGGAGGCCGGAAGGGGAGCGTCGCCGTCCAGGGAAGCCATCCCCGGCGCGCGCCGCGCGCCGGGGAGGCAGGGTCCTTACTCGGCGGGCGCCGCCTCGGCAGCGGCCTCGGCCGGCAGCTCTTCCGCCGCCTGCTCGCTCAGCTCGCCGACGTCGCCGCCCGAGGCGGCGATCTCGGCGCGGATGCCGTCGAGGACGGCGCCCGAGAGCAGCTCGCAGTACAGCGACACGGCGCGGATCGCGTCATCGTTGCCCGGGATCGGGAAGTCGATGCCGTCGGGATCCGAGTTGCTGTCGACAACCGCCACGATCGGAATGCCGCGCTTGCGGGCTTCCTGCACGGCGATCGCTTCCTTGTTGGTGTCGATGATGAACAGCATGTCCGGCGTGCCGCCCATCTCCTTGATGCCGCCCAGCGACCGCTCGAGCTTGTCGCGCTCGCGCGTCAGGTCGAGCTGCTCCTTCTTGGTCAGGCCGATGACGTCGCCCTTGAGGCGCTCGTCGAGCTCGCGCAGGCGCTTGATCGAGGCAGAGATGGTCTGCCAGTTGGTGATCATGCCGCCCAGCCAGCGGTGGTTGACGTAGTACTGGCCGCAGCGCTTGGCCGCGTCGGCGATGCGCTCGGCAGCGGCCGCCTTGGTGCCGACGAACAGCACGCGGCCGCCGCTGGCGACAACCTGGCGGACCTGCAGCAGGGCCTGCTCGAGCAGCGGCACCGTCTTGGTGAGATCGATGATGTGAACCCCGTTGCGCACCCCGAACAGGTACGGCTTCATCTTGGGGTTCCAACGCCGGGTGTGGTGACCGAAGTGGACACCCGCTTCCAGCAACTGACGCATCGTGAACGTCGGCATGGTCATGCCGTTTCTCCTTTTCCGGTTGGGCCTCCGCGGGCGTGGTCCCCGTTGCCGGGAACACCGGAGCGAGCGGCGGGATGTCTCCCCGTCGACCGCAAAACCCGCGTGCGAAGTGGGTGTGCTTCTAAAGACTTGGGAAGCCGATTGCAAGCGCCAATAAAATCAACGGCTTAGGCGAGGTTTCGCGCGATTTCCCGGGCCAGTTCGAGGACCGACAGCGGGGCGCAGCCCTCGGCCTTGTTGTTGGCCGTGATCCAGACCTTCTGGCCCGCCTTGAAGGCCCGGGCGGCCATCCGGGCCAGCACCTGGCGGGTCTGGGGGTCCTGGTCGACCAGCCGGTCGAACGGCTCGTAACGCTGCTTCGCGGCCTGGTAGAGGAAGCCCCGATGGAGGTTCCAGCGGACCACCAGCGGACCCGGCGTGTCGCCGTCCAGCGCCTTCAGGGCGGCCTCCTGGCGCTCGACCTCGGGCATGCGGTCGTGCAGCCCGACGCAGTACCGCACCCCCGCCCCGGCCAGCATCTTCACCAGACGCGGAGTCAGCAGGTCTGCATTCCGCAGTTCCAGCGCGTAGAGCGGCCGGTGCCGGCCCAGCTCCCGCGGCAGGGCCGCGAAGAAGGCGCCCAGTCGCTCGACCAGGGTCGCCGGGTCCTCCACCAGGGTCCGCGGCAACGGCGAAACCTGGAAGACCAGCGGGCCAGCCTTGTCGCCCAGCCCCTCGAGGCACGGCACCACGAACTCGCGGGCGGCGATCGCGGCGTCGAGGAAGTGCGGATTGGGCACCCGGCCCCGCCCCTCCTCATCGCGCATGACCGCGTCGCAGACCAACGCCGGCGCCTTGACGACGAAGCTGAACGGCTCGGGGACCTGTCGCGCGTAGGCCTGGTACTGCACCGTGGTGATCGGGGCGTAGAAGGTGCGGTCGAGGCTGACGGTGCGCAGCAGCGGGATGCGGGCGTAGGCCGCCAGGCCCTGCTTGCTGAGCGCCGGCTGCGCATGCACGCCCTCGTAGACGAGCCCGCGCCAGCCCGGGAAGAACCACGACGAGGTGCCGAGCCGGATATCGACCGGCAGGGCCGGTGCCTGCAGTAGCGGCGAGGTCGTCGAGGTCTCGACCTGGCCCGCCGCGGCCCGGCGTTTCGACGGCGCGGCGGGCTGTTCGAACAGCCCGGGCTGACCGCTCAAATCTCCTCCACCTGCGCCACGCCCGCGAGGCCGCCGATGGCGTCGCGCAGGCCGGTGGCGATTGCGTAGCTGCCGGGCAGCGTAACCTCCGCCTCGGTCTCGTCGGGCAGCGGCACGACCAGCGTGACACGCCCCCGGCCCTTCTTGCCCTCGAGGTGCCGGGCAAGCGCGTCGAGCGCCGCCGGGTCCGAGATCACGATGCGCAGCCCCATCGCGGCATTGGCGACCGCGTCCTCCAGCTTCTCGACGGTCTGGCCGGTCAGCTTGACCTGGTCGCCGTCCAGCCTGCCGTCGGCCGACAGCAGGATCGCCTGCCCCGGCTCGAGGATGTTGCGCTTGCTCGACAGCAGTTCGCTGAAGCACATGAACTCGTAGGCGCCCGACTGGTCGGAGCACGACACGAAGGCGAAGCGGTTGCCCTTGGCCGAGGTCCGCTCCTGGCGGTCGATCACGGTGCCCGCCAGCTTGATCCGGCCGGGCACGCCACGCTGCAGCAGCGCCGGCAGGTCGGCGGCGCGCGTCACCTTGAGGCGCTGCAGGCTGCGCTCGTACGACGCCAGCGGGTGCGACGACAGGTAGAAGCCGATCGCCTGGAACTCGTTCTGCAGCCGTTCCATCGGCGCCCAGTCCGGCACCTTGGGCAGCGCCGGCCGGCGCTGCGCGGTGTCGTCACCGAACAGGCTGTCCTGGCTGCTGCCGCGCGATTCGTGGGTCGCCTGCGAGTGCCGCGTCAGCGCCTCGACGGCGCCGAACGCCTGCGCCCGGTTCTTGTTCAGCGAGTCGAAGGCGCCGGCCTTCACCAGGCTCTCGAGCAGCCGCTTGTTGATGACGCGACTGTCGAGGCGCTCGGCGAGGTCGAACATGTCCTTGAACGGCCCGTTGGCCTCCCGCTCCTCGGCCAGCCGGTTCATCGCGTCGCGCCCGACGCCCTTGATCGCCGACAGCGCGTAGCGGACGCCGAGCTTGCCGTCGGCCGTCTTCTCGACCGCGAACTCGGCCATCGACCGGTTGATGTCGGGCGGCAGCAGCGGGATCTGCAGGCGCTCCAGCTCGCGACGGAAGTTGCCGATCTTGTCGGCGTTGCCCATGTCCAGCGTCATCGACGCGGCGAAGAACTCGACCGGGTGGTTGGCCTTGAGATAGGCCGTCTGGTAGCAGACCAGGGCGTAGGCCGCGGCGTGGCTCTTGTTGAAGCCGTAGCCCGCGAACTTGTCGACCTGGTCGAAGATCGACGACGCCTGCGCCTCCGGCACGCCGTTCTTCTTGGCGCCCTCGACGAACAGGGCGCGCTGGGCATCCATCTCGGCCTGGATCTTCTTGCCCATGGCGCGGCGCAGCAGGTCGGCGCCGCCCAGCGTGTAGCCGGACAGGACCTGCGCGATCTGCATGACCTGCTCCTGGTAGATCATGATGCCGTGGGTCTCCTTCAGGATCCCTTCCAGCATCGGGTGCAGGTAGTCGGGCTTCTCCTCGCCGTGCTTGCGCTTGATGTAGCTCGGGATGTTCTCCATCGGGCCGGGCCGGTAGAGCGCCACCACGGCGATGATGTCCTCGAAGCGGTCGGGCCGCATCTTGCGCAGCACGTCGCGCATGCCGCTGCCCTCGATCTGGAACACGCCGAGGCTGTCGCCGCGCGCCAGCAGCTCGAAGGTCTTGCGGTCGTCGAGCGGCAGCTTGGCGACGTCGATCCTGTCGCGGCCGATCAGGTCGCACGCCTTCTCGATGACGGTCAGGGTCTTGAGGCCGAGGAAGTCGAACTTAACGAGGCCGGCCGGTTCGACCCACTTCATGTTGAACTGGGTGGCCGGCAGCGAATCCTTGTTGTCGGTATCGCGGAACAGCGGCACCAGCTCGTCGAGCGGCCGGTCGCCGATCACCACGCCGGCGGCATGGGTCGAGGCGTTGCGGAACAGCCCCTCGAGCTGCAGCGCGTAGTCGATCAGGCGCTTGATTTCGTCGTCGGCGGCATACTGCTCCTTGAGCAGCTGCTCGGTCTCCAGCGCCTGGGCGAGCGTCACCGGCTTGGCCGGGTTGTTCGGCACCAGCTTGCAGATCCGGTCGACCTGGCCGTACGGCATGCCGAGCACGCGCCCGACGTCGCGCAGCACGGCGCGGGCCTGCAGCTTGCCGAAGGTGATGATCGCGGCGACGCGGTCGTGGCCGTACTCGTCGCGCACGTAGCGGATCACCTGGTCGCGCTTGTCCTGGCAGAAGTCGATATCGAAGTCCGGCATCGACACGCGTTCGGGATTGAGGAACCGCTCGAACAGCAGCCCCCAGCGCAGCGGGTCGAGGTCGGTGATCTTGAGCGCCCATGCGACCAGCGAACCGGCGCCCGAGCCGCGGCCCGGTCCGACCGGCACGCCGTGGTCCTTGGCCCACTGGATGAAGTCGGCGACGATCAGGAAGTAGCCCGGGAAGCCCATGCGGGCGATCATGTCGAGCTCGTAGGCGAGCCGTTCCTGGTACTTCTCGAACGGGATGTCGGCGGCCAGGCGCCCCTGGTCACGCAGCTCGGCGAGGCCGGCCGCCGCCATGTCGTTCAGCGCCTCCTTCTCGGCGCGGCCGGCGAGCTTGGTGTAGCTCGGCAGGATCGGCTTGCGCGGCGCCGGCATGTAGGCGCAGCGACGGGCGATCGCCAGGGTGTTGTCGCAGGCTTCCGGCAGGTCGGCGAAGGTCTCGCGCATCTGCGCCGCCGACTTGAAGTAGTGCTCCGGGGTCAGGCGGCGACGGTTGGGATCCTCGATGTGGGCGCCCTGCTCGATGCACAGCAGCACGTCGTGCGCCTCGTACATCTCGCCCTTGGGGAAGTGCACGTCGTTGGTCGCGACCAGCGGCAGGCCGCGGTCGTAGGCGAGGTCGAGCAGCGCCGGCTCGATCCGCCGCTCGGCGTCCTCCGCGTGGCGCTGCAGTTCGAGGTAGAGCCGGCCGTCGAACAGCTTCTGCAGCCGCTCGAGCTGGTGCGTCGCCGCCGGGGCCTGCCCCGCCAACAACAGCCGGCCGACGCCGCTCGCGGCGTAGCCGACCAGGGCCAGCAGGCCCTCGGTGTGGCCCTCGAGTTCGGCCAGCGGCAGGGCCGACAACGAGCCCGTCTTGAACTCGAGATGGGCGCGGCTGACCAGCCGCATCAGGTTGAGGTAGCCCTTCTCGTTCTGGACCAGAAGGGTCAGCCAGTCGGCCGGTACGACCTTGGTGGCCGGCGCGTTGGGGGTACCGTCCTCGCGGCGAATGCCGAGCTCGCAGCCGACGATCGGCTGGATGCCGGCCTTCGAGGCGTACTGCGAGAATTCCAGCGCACCGAACAGGTTGTTGCGGTCGGTGACCGCGACCGCCGGCATGTCGTTGGCCTTGGCGAGGGCCACGACCTTGTCGACCTTGTTCGCACCTTCCGTGAGCGAATAGGCGGAACGGACTTTCAGGTGGACGAAATCGGCAATGGACACGGTCCACTATCGCGCCGCGATCTTGTGGAAAGCGAGGCGAATTGCGCCCTGCCCGGCCGGTTCAGCCCTGCAGCACCCCGTCGCGCAAGCTCACCGTGCGGTCCATGCGGGCCGCCAGCTCGGGATTGTGGGTCGCCACCAGGGCCGACATGCCGGTGCCCCGCACCAGCCCGAGCAACTGCTGGAACACGATCTCGGAGGTGCTGGCGTCGAGGTTGCCGGTCGGCTCGTCGGCCAGCAGGACGCGCGGCGCGTTGGCGACGGCACGCGCGATCGCCACCCGCTGCTGCTCGCCGCCCGACAGCCTGCCCGGCCGGTGGTCGGCGCGGTCGGCCAGCTTGACCATGTCGAGCAGTTCCAGCGCCCGCGCCCGCGCCTCGCCGCGCGACCGGCCATTCAGCATCTGCGGCAGGATCACGTTCTCGACCGCCGAGAACTCGGGCAGCAGGTGGTGGTACTGGTAGACGAAGCCGAGGGACTGGCGGCGCATCAGGGTGCGCTCGCGGTCGGCGGCGTGGGCCGCCGCGCGGCCGTCGACCACCACCTCGCCCTCGTCCGGCCGCTCGAGCAGCCCGGCGATGTGCAGCAACGTCGACTTGCCGCTGCCCGACTGGCCGACCAGCGCGACGATCTCGCCCGGGTGCAGGTCGAACGTCACCCCGCGCAGCACGTCGAGCCGGCGGTCGCCCTGCACGAAGGTGCGGCGGATGCCCTGCAGCGACAGGGCCACGGGGTTACTCATGACGGCTACTCAAGACGACTACTCATGACGGAGGCCCTCCACCGGCTCGACGCGGGTGCTGCGCCACGCCGGGTAGGCGGCGGCGGCCAGCGACAGCGCGATCGACACGCCGACGATCATGGCGATTTCCACGGGATCCACCCTTACCGGCATCGAGGTGATGAAGTCGACCTCGGCGCCGCCGCCGCCGGTCGCCCCGGTGATGGCCGACAAGAGCCGCCCGATGGTCGGCATGTTGGCGCAGACCAGCAGGCCGAGCGCCGCGCCGACGGCGGTGCCGACCAGCCCGACCGCCGCGGCGGCCAGGAAGAAGGCGCGCACGATGGTGCGCGGCGCCGCGCCCATGGTGCGCAGGATGGCGATGCTGCCGCGCTTCACCCGCACCAGCATGGTGAAGCTCGCGACCACGTTCATCGCCGCCACCAGCACGATCAGCGTCAGGATGATGAACATCATCACCCGCTCGACCTGCAGGGCGCCGACGAAGCGGGCATTGAGGCCCAGCCAGTGCGACACCTTGATGTCGTCGCGGCCCAGCATCCGGCGGATCTCGTCGGCCATCCGCGGCGCCGCCTGCGGGTCGGCCAGGTCGAGGTCGATCGAGGTCACCGCGTTGGGCCCGTACTCGAGGTCGTCCTGCAGCATGGCCAGCGGCACGAAGACCAGGCCGCCGTCGAACTCGTAGCGGCGGGTGACGAAGCTTCCCAGCACCTCGTAGTCGGAATAGCGCGGCGCGATGGTGCCGCCGTCGTTCAGCCGGTGGGTCACCAGCGTGACCTTGTCGCCGGGCCGTGCGCCGAGCGCCTGGCGCAGCCGTTCGCCCATCACCACGCCCGGGGTCGTGCCGAAGCCGTCGAGGCTGCCATTGGCGATGTTGCGGGTGACCAGCGGCCGCGACAGCAGGTCGTCGGGCCGCACGCCGCGCAGCAGCGCCCCCCTCGTCTGGCCGCCCGGGCCGCTGACCAGCGCCTGGCGCTCGAGGTTCAGCCGCACCGCCCGCACGCCGGGCAGCGCCTTCAGCCGGTCGACCAGCGCCGGCGACGCGTCGAGCGTCGCGGCCTTCGTCGAGGTCAGCACGACGTGGCCGTTGATGCCGACGATGCGGCCCAGCAGCTGCTGGCGAAAGCCGCCCATCACCGACAGCACGACGATCAGCGTCGCCACGCCCAGCGCCACGCCGATCAGCGAGAACACGGCGATGAACGACACGAAGCCCTCGCTCTGCCGGGTCGCGAGGTAGCGCCACGCCAGCCAGCGTTCGACCGCGCCGGCGCTACTCACGGCGCAGCCCCTCGACCGGGTCGAGCCGGGCCGCGCGCGCCGCCGGGTAGAGCGAGGCCAGCAGGGCGAAGACCAGCGCCATGCCGGCGATCACCGCGACCTCTCCCCAGCCGATGCGCGACGGGATCTCGGCCAGCAGGTACAGCGTCTCGTCGAACAGCACGATGTCGAAGGTGCGCTGCAGCCACTGGCGGATCGCCTCGATGTTGCGCGCGAAGGCGAGGCCCAGCACGACGCCGAGCACCGTCCCGACCCCTCCGATCGCCAGTCCGTCGAGCAGGAAGATGCGCAGGATGGTCCAGCGGCTCGCGCCCATGGTGCGCAGGATGGCGATGTCGGCGGTCTTGGTGCGGACCAGCATCACCAGGCTCGACACGATGTTGAAGGCGGCCACCAGCACGATCATGGTCAGCACCAGGAACATGACGTTGGTCTGGGCCTGGATGGCGGCGAAGTAGCCGTAGTTGGCCTGGAACCAGTCGAACACCCAGGCCTGCATGCCGACGACGCGGGCGATGTCCTGGCGGACCCGCGCCGCCGACGCGCCGTCGGCCACGAACACCTCGACACCGGTGATCTTCGAGCCCAGCCCGAGCAGGCGCTGCACGTCCTGCAGCGGCGCGTAGATGAAGTTGGCGTCGTAGTCGTACATGCCGGCGCAGTAGATCGCGCCGACCTTGGCCTGGGCCGAGCGCGGCATGACGCCGAGCGGGGTCGAGATCGAGACCGGCGACACCAGCTGGATCGGGTCGCCGACCCGCACGCCCAGCAGCTCGGCCAGGCGGCGGCCGATCACCAGGGTGAAGTCGTCGCCGAAATCCTTGAGCGTGCCCCACTCGATCGGCCCGTCGCCGTCGCCGCGGCACAGCGCGCGGTAGCGGTCGCGGACCTCCGGCGCGCCGTCGATCGCCGCCGCCAGCGGCACGCGGGCTCGCAGGTCGTCCGGCACCACCCCGCGCAGCACGACGCCGCGCACCCGGTCGCCCGCCACCGCCATGACCTGGCCCTCCGCGGCCGGGGTCGCGGTGACCACGCCCGGCACGGCGCGGACCTCGGCCAGCGCCTCGGGCGGCATGACCAGCCCGTCGCGGTTGCCCTGGATGCCGAGCTGGCCGCTGATCGACGACATCTGGCGCAGCATCTCGGCCTGGAAGCCGTTCATCACCGCCATCACCACGATCAGCGTGCCGACGCCCAGCGTGATGCCGACCAGCGAGAAGGTGGCGATGACCGAGATGAAGCCCTCCTCCCGGCGGGCGCGCAGGTAGCGGAAGGCGACGAGGCGCTCGACGGCGGCGAAGGCCATGTTTCCGCAGGGCTCAGCCGAAGCGCTGCACGACCTGGTCGAGCGGCACTTCCTCGCGGTTGCCGGTCTTGCGGTTCTTGATCTCCGCCTTGCCGGCCGCCAGTCCCTTCGGCCCGACGATGACCTGCCAGGGAATGCCGATCAGGTCCATGTCGGCGAACTTGCCGCCCGGCCGCACGTCGCGGTCGTCGTGCAGCGGCTCGATGCCCTTCGCCCTGAGGCCGTCGTACAGCTTCTGGCAGGCGCCCGAGACCGCGCCGTCGTCCGGCTTGAGGTTGACGATCGCCACCTTGAAGGGCGCCACCGCCTCCGGCCACACGATGCCGGCGTCGTCGTGGCTGGCCTCGATGATGCCGCCGACCAGGCGCGACACGCCGATGCCGTAGGAACCCATCTCGACCGTGACCTGCTCGCCCTTCGGCCCGGCCACCACCGCCTTCATCGGCGCGGAATACTTGGTGCCGAAGTAGAAGATATGCCCGACCTCGATGCCGCGCGCCGACAGGCGCTCGCCCTCCGGGATCTTCTCGAAGGCGGCCGCGTCGTGCATCTCGTCGGTCGCGGCGTAGAGCGAGGTCCACTCGTTGACCAGCGGCTGCAGGTCGGCGCCGTAGTCGATGGTGCGCGACAGGATGTCCTTGTCGACCAGGCCCTTGTGGCAGAACACGGCGCTCTCGCCGGTCTCGGCCAGCACGATGAACTCGTGGCTGAGGTCGCCGCCGATCGGGCCGGTGTCGGCGCGCATCGGGATCGCCTTGAGGCCGAGGCGCGCGAAGGTCCGCAGGTAGGCCACAAACATCTTGTTGTACGAGTGGATGGCGCCGGCCTTGTCGAGGTCGAAGGAGTAGTTGTCCTTCATCAGGAACTCGCGGCCGCGCATCACGCCGAAGCGCGGCCGGACCTCGTCCCGGAACTTCCACTGGATGTGGTAGAGGTTCTTCGGCAGGTCGCGGTAGCTCTTCACGCCGTCGCGGAAGAGCACCGTGATCATCTCCTCGTTGGTCGGCCCGAACAGCATCTCGCGATCGTGGCGGTCCTTGATGCGCAGCATCTCCGGGCCGTAGGCGTCGTAGCGGCCGCTCTCGCGCCACAGGTCGGCCGACTGGATGGTCGGCATCAGCACTTCCTGCGCCCCCGCCGCGTCCTGCTCCTCGCGGACGATGCGCTCGATGTTCTTGAGCACGCGGAAGCCGAGCGGCAGCCAGGCGTAGATGCCGGCCGAGGTCTGGCGGACCAGCCCGGCGCGCAGCATCAGGCGATGCGAGACGATCTGGGCCTCTGCCGGGTTCTCCTTCATGGTCGGCAGAAAGTACTGGCTCATCCGCATTCTGGTTCGATCCTTGCTGGCTCTGGGAGGTGTTCTGACGGGGCGGCCGGACTGTAGGAAACGGGGCTGGCAAAGGCAAACCGGGCCGCGGGACCGTTTCCCGCCCGCCGCGTGCTGGTTTTGCACAGGCTGATGCCCGCACACTTCGCGGGAAACTCGGGGGAGATTCGAGAATGCTGGAGCAGGTCTTCAAGCTCGGCGAGAACCGGACCAACGTCCGGACCGAGGTCGTGGCGGGCATCACCACCTTCCTGACCATGGCCTACATCATCTTCGTCAACCCGTCGATCCTGGCCGAGGCCAAGATGCCGTTCGGCGCGGTGTTCGCCGCGACCTGCATCGCCGCCGCGGTCGGCTGCTTCCTGATGGCCTTCCTCGCCAACTACCCGATCGCGCTGGCGCCCGGCATGGGCCTCAACGCCTACTTCGCCTTCGGCGTGGTCGGCGGCATGGGCCACAGCTGGCAGGTGGCGCTGGGCTGCGTCTTCATCTCCGGCATCATCTTCTTCATCATCAGCGTGCTGCCGATCCGCGAATGGATCGTCAACGCCATCCCGAAGTCGCTCAAGATGGCGATCGCCGCCGGCATCGGCCTGTTCCTCGCCCTGATCGCGCTGAAGAACGCCGGCATCGTGGTCGCCCACCCCGCCACCCTGGTCACCCACGGCAAGCTCACCAGCTTCCCGGTGGTGATGGCGACGCTGGGCTTCGTGCTGATCGTGGCGCTGGAGTACCGCAAGGTCATGGGCGGGGTGATCATCGGCATCCTCGCGGTCACCATCGTGGCGATCGCGGCCGGCCAGCAGAAGTTCACCGGCATCGTCGACACCCCGCCGTCGCTGGCGCCGGTCTTCCTGCAGATGGACCTCGCCGGCGCCATGAAGGTCGGCCTGGTGACCGTGGTCTTCGCCTTCCTGTTCGTCGACCTGTTCGACAACACCGGCACGCTGATCGCGCTGGCCCACCGCGGCGGCTTCATGAGGCCCGACGGCACCGTGCCGCGGCTCAACCGGGCGCTGATCGCCGACTCGGGCGCGGCCATGCTGGGCGCGGCGATCGGCACCTCGACCACGACCAGCTACATCGAGAGCGCCTCGGGCATCAACGCCGGCGGCAAGACCGGCCTGACCGCCGCCACGGTCGGTGTGATGTTCCTGCTCGCCCTCTTCCTGTCGCCGCTGGCCGGCTCGATCCCGGCCTACGCCACGGCACCGGCGCTGCTCTACGTCGCCTGCCTGATGGCGCGCAGCCTGACCGAGGTCGAGTGGGACGACGTCACCGAGGCGGCGCCGGCGGTGATCACCGCGCTGACGATGCCCTTCACCTTCTCGATCGCCGAGGGCATCGCCTTCGGCTTCATCTCCTACGTCGCGCTCAAGGTCGCGACGGCGCGCTTCCGCGACATCCACCCGGCGGTGGCGATCCTCGCTGTCCTGTTCGTGATCAAGTACATGGTCATTGGATGATCACATGAGGCGCGCGGACATTTGTGTGTCTACGAACGTTCGGAAGGCCAACAAATCTTCCATCAAAAGCCATGCCATCGAAAGAAAAGGTCTTGGCAAGGCTTCGGCTTCCGGCTACACAGCCTACGCCTTGGGCGCAGCCCGAGTTTTAGGGAGGATGAGCGGCACAAGCCGCCGGTCTGAGGAGTTTCGGGGGTAGAGGGACGGCGGGCCGAGGGTCCGCTGTTTCTCTTTGTGGGCCAAGCGTCTAGCGGCCGTTCCTCGGGTCGGGCCCTCAGTAATTCTCGACCAGCCGCCGGAAATTCAGGATGTCGGCCTGGTGGAACAGGTAGAAGGCGATCCACAGGACGCCCGCGACGATCGACGTGATCACCGCCTTGCGCAGCAGCTGGGGCCGCTCCGGCGCTCCCCGCTCCTGCCCCCTGCCCGGATTTTCGACACGCCGCACGCCCAGCGGCAGCACGGCGAACAGGATGGTCCACCAGATCACCAGGTAGACCATGACGCCCGTGGCCCACGACATGGCGTGCCCTTCCCTCTGCCCGGGACCGGCTGGCGGCCCTAGACCTGCTCCAGCTCGACCAGGGTGCCGGTAAAGTCCTTGGGGTGCAGGAACAGCACGGGCTTGTCGTGCGCGCCGATCTTGGGTTCGCCGTCGCCCAGCACCCGGGCGCCCTGCGCCTTCAGCTTGTCACGGGCGGCGTAGATGTCCTCGACCTCGTAGCAGACGTGGTGGATGCCGCCATCGGCGTTGCGGGCCAGGAAGTTGGCGATCGGCGACTTCTCGCCGAGCGGGTGCAGCAGCTCGATCTTGGTGTTCGGCAGCTCGACGAAGACCACGGTCACGCCGTGGGCAGGCTGGGCCTTGGGCTCGCTCACCTTGGCGCCCATGACCGTCCGGTAGAGGTCGGCGGCCTTGGCGAGGTCCGGCACGGCAATGGCGATATGGTTCAGGCGTCCGATCATGGGCACTCTCCTCGGCCCTAGATGCGGACGATGTGCACGTCCGTCAACGGCTTCTTGCCGAGGTGCGCCCGCACGACGCGCCGCACCGCCTGCCGGGCCGCCTCCTCGATCCGCCCGTCGTCCGACCGCTCGGCCCCGCTGAGGTCGGCCAGCATCTCCGACAGGCCGGCGACGATCGCCTGCGTGAGCGCGCCGCCGTCGTCGTCGATGCCGCGCAGGGAGACCCGGGGGGCGGCCACCGGCTTGCCCTTGCGGTCGATCACCAGGGTCGCCGCCGCCGCGCCGTTCCACAGGAGCTTGCGCCGCTCGCGCAGCGGCGCGCCGTCGAGCGGCACCACGCCGTCGCCGTCGCGGGCCAGCCGCCCGGAGGGCACGTGGTCGACCACCGCGGCGGGGCCCGGCGCCAGGCGGACCAGGCTGCCGTTGGGCGCCACCACCGTCTCCGGCACCTGGCAGTGCCGCGCCAGGGCGGCATGCTCGACCATGTGGCGGACCTCGCCGTGGACCGGCAGGGCGATGCGCGGCCGGACCCACTGGTAGAGCCGCGTGAGCTCGTCGCGCGCCGGGTGCCCCGACACGTGCAGCGAGACTTCGCCGTCGGTCACGACGTCGACGCCGCGCTCGGTCAGGGCGTTGTGCAGCCGGCCGACCGAGCGCTCGTTGCCCGGGATGACGCGCGACGAGAAGATCGCCGTGTCGCCCGCCTCCAGCACGAGGTCGCGGTGGCCGCCGAAGGCCAGCTTGGACATCGCCGCCCGCGGCTCGCCCTGGCTGCCGGTGCAGATGAACAGCACCTTGTCGCGCGGCAGGTAGCCGGCCTGCTGCTCGGGCACGCACTCGGGGAAGTCGAGCAGGTAGCCGCATTCCTGCGCCGCCTCGACCATGCGCTGCAGCGCCCGCCCCGACAGCACCGGGTGGCGGCCGGCCGCGACCGCCGCCAGCGCCACGCTCTCGACGCGGGCCAGGTTGGAGGCGAAGCAGGTGACCGCGACGCGGCCACGCGCCGCCTTCACCGCGCGCTCGAGGTTGGCCCGCACCGTCGCCTCGGAGCCGGCCTCGCCCTCGACGAACACGTTGGTGCTGTCGCACACCATGGCGAGCGCGCCCTCCTCGCCGATCCGGCGCAGCGTCGCCTCGTCGGTCAGCTCGCCGAGCAGCGGCTGCGGGTCGATCTTCCAATCGCCGGTGTGCAGCACCGTGCCGAGCGGCGTGCGGATCGCCAGCGCGTTCGGCTCGAGGATCGAGTGGGTCATCGTGATCATCTCGAGCCCGAACGGCGCGAGGTCGAACCGCCCGCCGAGCGGGATCTCGGTGACCGGGACGGCATTCACCAGCCCGGCCTCGGTCAGCTTGCGGCGCAGCACGGAGGCCGCGAACGGCGTGGCATAGACCGGCGCCTTGAGGCGCGGCCACAGGTCGGCGACGGCGCCGAGATGGTCCTCGTGGGCGTGGGTCAGCACGATGCCGACCAGGTCGGCGCGCCGGTCGACGATGAAGGCCGGGTCCGGCATCACCACCTCGACACCCAGCGCCTGCTCGTCGGCGAAGCCGATGCCGAGATCGACCATCAGCCACTTGCCGGCATGGCCGTAGAGGTTGAGGTTCATGCCGATCTCGCCGGCGCCGCCCAGCGCGAGGAACAGCAGCTCGTCCTTGGCGGGAACGGTCATGCGCGCTTGCTGCGCCGCCAGATCTCGATCAGGCCGCGCGCCGTGATGTCCGGCACGACATGCTCGATGACGTCGGTCGAGCCCTCGAACACCGGCGCGAGGCCGCCGGTCGACAGCACCGTCATCGGCCGGCCGAACTCCTTCTTGATGCGCGCCACGATGCCCTCGATCAGGCCGACATAGCCCCAGAACACGCCGGTGTGCATGCAGGCGACCGTGGTCGTGCCGATCACCTGCTGCGGCTTCTCGACGACGATGCGCGGCAGCAGCGCCGTGGCGTTGACCAGCGCCTCGATGCTGAGGTTGATGCCCGGCGCGATGGTCGCGATGTGCTCGTCGAGTTGCGGGAAGCGC
>Ga0102832_1001176_pt1 | contig 22730 bp, 20 predicted proteins | sample EBPBio282013_DNA_FD_88942 | JGI IMG/M metagenome (GOLD analysis project Ga0102832, IMG submission 88942) | Wastewater treatment Type I Accumulibacter community from EBPR Bioreactor in Madison, WI, USA - Reactor 2_5/28/2013_ DNA (Illumina Assembly) | ecosystem: Engineered > Bioreactor > EBPR >... | reverse complement strand
GAGTCTGCCGAGTTGGCCTGATGGCCCGGATTCGCTGACCGCCACGTGACGCAGCCCGGCCTTTACACAGACGAGCACGCCGCCTTCGAGCGGCCTCAGCGGCGGACCAGGCCGCGGACCAAGGACCGACCCGACTACTCCGATGCCGAGATCGGGCTGGTGATCACTGTCGACCGGGGCCGCTATCGACTGCTGGTCAACGGGCGCGAGGTGGTGGCCACCAAGGCCCGTCAACTGGGCCGCAAGGGCGTCATCGTCGGCGACGAGGTGCGGGTGGTCGGCGACACCAGCGGTGCCGAGGGCACCCTGGCCCGGATCGTCGAGGTCGAGCCGCGGCGTACCGTGCTGCGCCGCACTGCGGATGACGACGATCCCTACGAGCGGCCGATCGTGGCCAACGCCGACCAGCTGGCGATCGTCGCCGCGCTGGCCGACCCGCCGCCGCGTCCTGGGATGATCGACCGGATCCTGGTGGCCGCCTACGACGCCGGGCTGGAGCCACTGCTGGTGCTCACCAAGGCCGACCTGGCCGAACCCGACGACCTGGTCGAGGTCTACGCCCCGCTCGGGCTGCGGATCGAGGTGGTCGAGCCCGGCAGCGACCTGAGCGGCGTCCGGGAGGCCCTGGCCGGGCACACCAGCGTGCTGCTGGGCCATTCCGGGGTGGGCAAGTCGACCCTGGTCAACGCGTTGATCCCGGGCATTGGCCGGGCGACCGGCGAGGTCAACGACGTCACCGGACGCGGCCGGCACACCTCCACCAGCGCCATCCTGCTGGAACTGCCGCCGCCCGGGGGGTGGGTGATCGATACCCCCGGCGTCCGCTCCTTCGGGCTCAGCCACGTGACCCACGACTCGATCGTCGCCGCCTTCCCGGATCTGGCCGAGATCACCGCCGGATGCCCGCGCGGCTGCAGCCACGAGACGGGCTCGGTCGACTGCGCGCTGGACGAGGCGGTCGCCGAGGGCCGGCTGGCCGCCGACCGGCTGGAATCCTTCCGGCGCATGGAGCGCGCCTGGACCACGCTGGGCTACTGAGGCAATAGGTTGAGCCTCATGCCTGACCAATCCCTGGTGGACGATCTGCGCCTGGCCCACGTGCTGGCCGACACCGCCGATTCGATCACCACCAGCCGCTTCAAGGCGAGTGACCTGGTGGTGACCAGCAAGCCGGACCTCACCGAGGTCACCGATGCCGACACCGCCGTGGAGGACGCGATCCGCTCGATGCTGGGCCGCACCCGGCCACGCGACGCCGTCCACGGCGAGGAACGGCAGGATTCTGGGTGGGGGCCGCGCCGCTGGGTGATCGACCCGATCGACGGCACCAGGAACTTCGTCCGCGGCGTCCCGGTGTGGGCCACCCTGATCGCGCTGATGGACGGCGACGACGTGCTCGCCGGTGTGGTCTCCGCGCCCGCTCTCGGACGCCGCTGGTGGGCGCTGCGGGGCGGCGGTGCCTTCACGGGACGCTCGCTGCTGCAGGCCAGCCCCTGCCGGGTCTCGGCGGTGTCGACCATCGACGACGCCTCGCTGTCGTACTCCTCGATCAGCGGCTGGGTGGAATCCGGCCGCGGCCAGCAGTTCGTCGACCTGATGCGGGATTGCTGGCGCACCCGCGCCTACGGCGACTTCTGGAGCTACATGCTGCTGGCCGAGGGAGCCGTCGATCTGGCAGCCGAGCCGGAACTCGCGCTCTACGACATGGCAGCCCCCTCGATCGTGGTCGCCGAGGCGGGTGGTCGCTTCACCAACCTGGACGGGCAGAACGGCCCGCACGGCCCCGGCGCGATCGCCACCAACGGCCTGCTCCACGACGAGGTCATCGGCCGCCTGGCGCTCGATTGAGATCTGGCCGCACTCCGCGGGAGTGACGGAAGTCGAGAGCGCGCTGGGCCTTCGAGCGAGCGCGTTCCTCCGGCCCGGTAGGGTGGGGTCAAACTCCAACGAAACGAGCGCCATGAGCACCCTGTTCCTGATCGGCATCATCGCCGTCGTGGTGGGTGCGATCGCTCTTCTCGCCGACGGAGCCCTCGATTTCATACCCGACACCGACTGGTTCTCGCTCACCGGCATAGCAGCCGGGGTCGCGATGTTCGGCTTCACCGCCGGCATCCTCGAAGGCATCGGCAGCCCGCTGACGATCGCGCTGGTCGTCGGTGGCGCCGCTGGGCTCGGCGTCCTGGTGGGGGTCACCTGGCTGATCTACCGGCTCCGCAACTTCTCCGCCGGCGGAGCCGATTCGTCGATCAACTCGCTGATCGGCGCCACCGGCACCGTCATCACCCCGATCCCCGACGGCTGCACCGGCGAGGTCGACATCCGGTACGGCGGCGAGCGCCACCGGTTCAACGCCGTGGCCGACGAGGAGATCCCCTCCGCCGGCCAGGTCAACGTCGTCGGGGTCGTCTCCCCCACCTGTGTTCGCGTAGTCCACCTCCGATAGAAAGGCAGTATCTTGCTCGACCTGCTCGGCAGTCCCGTCGTAGGAATCATCGGCATCCTGGTCGTCGCGCTCCTGGTGATCTGGCTGATCGCCTCGCGGTACCGCGTGGCCAAGCCGAACGAGGCCTTCGTGATCACCGGTCGCGGCGGCAAGCGCACCATTGATCCCGAGACGGGTCAGACCACGGTCGACCTCTCGGGCCAGAAGGTGGTCCGCGGCGGCGGTGCGTTCATCATCCCGCTGATCCAGCAGCTCAGCGTGATCGATCTCTCCTCGCACCGCATCGAGGTGGGTGTCGGCGGCGCCTACAACGCCAAGGGCATCAAGCTCAACGTCCACGGCGTCGCGATCGTCAAGGTCGGCGGCACCGACGAGGCCATCCGCGCCGCAGCCCAGCGGTTCAACGCCCAGCAGGGCGCCGTCGAGGAGTTCTGCCGCGAGGTGCTGACCGGTTCGCTCCGCTCGATCATCGGCGCGATGGACGTCGACAAGATCATCTCCGACCGCGCGGCCTTCGCCCACAAGGTGGCCGAGGCCGCCGAATCCGACCTGGCCGGCCAGGGCCTGATGATCGACACCTTCCAGATCCAGGACATCGCCGACTCCGAGGGCGGCACCTACCTGCGCGACCTCGGCCGCCCCGAGGCCGCACGGATCCGGCAGACCGCCGACATCGCCGAAGCCGAGGCCCGGCAGCAGTCCGAGCAGGCCAAGGCGGCCGCCGAGCAGGCCATCGCCGTCGCCCAGCGCGACCTCTCGCTGAAGCAGGCCGCGATCCTGGCCGAGACCGACCGCGCGGCAGCCGAGGCCGCCAACGCCGGGCCGCTGGAGCAGACCGCGCAGCAGCAGCGGCTGGTCTCCGCCCAGCAGGAGGTCGCCACCCAGCAGGCGGTGCTGACCGAGCGGCAGCTGGACGCCACCGTCCGCCGCCAGGCCGACGCCAAGCGCTACGAGACCGAGACCCTGGCCGCCGCGCAGAAGGCTGCCTCGCTGCTCGACGCCGACGCCAAGCGCTACCAGACCGAGACCAAGGCCGCCGCCGAGAAGGCCGCCGCCATCCTGGCCGCCGATGCGCAGAAGGCCGCGCGTATCGCGGCTGCCGAGGCGCTACGCGCCGAGGGCGAGGCGGAGGCTGCCGCGAAGGTCGCCACCGGTACCGCCCAGGCCGAGGTCGAACGGGCCCAGGGCGAGGCACGGGCCACGGCCACGCTGGCCACCGGTGGGGCCGAGGCCGAGGTGCTGGACAAGAAGGCCGAGGCCTACAGCCGGTACAACCAGGCCGCCGTGCTCGACATGCTCGTCCACGTGCTGCCGCAGGTCGCCCACGAGGTCGCCGCCCCGATGTCGGCGATCGACCAGCTCACCGTCATCTCCACCGACGGCGCCTCCGATCTCACCAAGAAGGCCACCACCGTGATGACCGAGCTGCCGGCCGTGGTCAAGCAGCTCACCGGCCTCGACCTGAACGAGCTGATCGCCAGCTACGTCAACGGCGCCGAGACCAAGCCCAACCGAGCGGTGGAAGCAGCCGAGTAGGTCACGACTCCGCGTCCCAGAGCGCCCGGTAGTACCGGATGCGCTCTGGGTCCGGAGCGATGCCGTAGGCGTCGAAGAACTCGTCGTCGGCGTGGCCGCGGCCGAAGTTCCAATCGATGCTCATCGACGCGACGGCCAGGTCGGCCCAGCGATCGCCGACGGCCAGGTCGCCGAAGTCGACATTGCCGGTCCACTCCCCCGCTGGCGAGATCAGCGTGTTGGGGGCGCAGGCGTCGCCGTGGACGATCACCGGGTCGGCGAGCGGCGGACGTGGGCCGAGGCGGGACGGGGTGCGGCCCACCCAGCTCTGCCGCGTCCACTCCTGCGGAAAGTCGTCGACCGGCAGAGCATGCAGGGCGCGGAGCCCGGTGGCCATGGCGCGCAGTGCCTCCGGCCGCCGGGCCTGCCAGGTCTGGCCGATGGCCTGTTCGCCGGGAAGCGCGGCGGTCACCAGCCACTGCGCCTCGGCGTCGGCGCCGGCCGCCAGCACCCGCGGGGCGGGATGGCGAGCCGAGATCCACTCCAGCCTCAGCCGTTCCGCGTCCAGATCGATGCCGGCGGCGCGCGGGCTCCATTTCACGTAGCGCTCACCGATCCGGAAGGTGAGCCCGCCGAGTTCGTTGTGCCACACCAACTCCGGTTCGACACCGCCGGCCAGCCCGATCACCACGGCCGGGACGCCGCGCTCGCCGAGCGTGTGCTGGGCGGCGTACAGCGCCGGATCCGGAGCGTCCCTCACCACGCCATGGTAGGGCCGCGCGGCCGCTCAACCGCCGGCGAAGCGCGGGATCGCCGCGAGCAGGGTCTTGGTGTAGCCGGTCCGCGGATCGTCGTAGACCTGTTCCGCGGAGCCGTGCTCGACGATCCGGCCGGACTGCATCACGGCGATCGTGTCGCACAGGTGGCGGACGACCATCAGGTCGTGGCTGACCACGATCAGGGTCAGGCCGCGGCTCGCCACCAGGTCGTTCAGCAGGTTCATCACCTGGGCGCGAACCGAGACGTCAAGGGCGGAAACCGGCTCGTCGGCGATCAGCACGTCGGGACGCGGTGCCAGCGCGCGGGCGATCGCGATCCGCTGCCGCTGGCCGCCGGAGAACTCGTGCGGGTAGCGGTCGGCGAACTCCGGCGGCAGATCGACCTCCGCCATCACCTCGGCGAGCCGGGCCCGATGATCGACATCGGCGGGCAACTGCCGGCGCACCAGCTTCGAGCGCAGCGGTTCGGTGATGATGTCGGCCACCCGCATCCGCGGATTCAGCGACGACCAGGGATCCTGGAAGACCAGCTGGACGGCCGCCCGCAGGAAGCCGAGTTCCCGTTCCGGCCGGCCGGTGACCTCGGTGCCGTCGAACCACACCTGCCCGGTGGTGGGGCGATCCAGCCCGGCCAGCAGGCGGATCAGGGTGGACTTGCCCGAGCCGGATTCCCCCACGATCCCCAGCCGCTGGCCCGGCGCGACCGTGAGCGAGACATCCTGCAGCGCGTTCACCCGGCGACGGCCGTCTGCATAGACGCGGGTCAGGTTCTCGGCGCGCAGCAGTTCCCCACTCATGATCGTCCCACCTGGCCGTGTTCCTCGTTACGCTCGCCGACACCTGCGTCGGCCTCGGGCGAGCTCAAGCGAGCTTGGCTCTCCGCTCGGCTTTCCTGGGTGTAGTAGTCCTCGACGGTAGGCAGCCGCTCCCCCGGCGGCACCAGGTCGAGCCGGGCGGTGGCCACCAGGCCCTGCGTGTACGGGTGGCCCGGCGCGCTGAACAACCGATCGGCCGGCGCCCGCTCGACCACCTCGCCGTCCAGCATGACCATCACCTGCCGGCTCACCTGGGAGACCACCGCCAGGTCGTGGCTGATGAACAGGCAGGCCGCCTGTTCGGCGGTCAGCACCTCGTCCAGCAGTTCCAGGACCTTGGCCTGCACGGTCACGTCCAGTGCGGTCGTCGGTTCGTCGCAGATCACCAGGTCGGGGCCGTTGACCAGCGCCATCGCCAGGATGACCCGCTGCCGTTGGCCGCCGGAGAGCTGGTGCGGGAAGGCGTCGGCGATCCGCTCGGCGTCGGGCAGGCCCACCGCGTCCAGCATCTCGACCGTCCGCGCCCGGGCCGAGCCGGTGGCGTCGCCACGATGCAGCACGAAGGCCTCGGCGACCTGGCGGCCGACCCGCATGGTCGGGTCGAGGGCAGTCATCGGCTCCTGGAAGACCATGCTCATGGCGTTGCCGCGCAGCCTGGCCAGCTCGCGTTCGGGACGGCCGAGCAGTTCCTCACCGCGCCACCGGATCGAGCCGGTGACGTGGGCGTTCTCCGCCAGCAGGCCCATCACGGCCAGCGCTGTGACCGTCTTGCCCGAGCCGGATTCACCGATGATCCCGAGCCGTTCCCCAGGTTCCAGGCCGAAGCTCACCGCGTTCACCGCGCGGGTGCGGCGGCGTCCGAACTCGACGGTGAGGTCGGTCACTTCCAGCAGGCTTCGTGGGGTGATCATTGCACCCCCTCCCGCAGCCGGGGGTCGAGATGGTCACGCAGTCCGTCGCCCAGCAGGTTGAAGCCCAGCACGGCGAGCGCGATCGCCAGACCCGGCCAGACCGCCTGCAGCGGCGCGGTGAAGAAGAAGTCCTGCGCGTCGCGCAGCATCGTCCCCCAGGTGGGGGTGGGACGCGGGGTGCCCAGGCCCAGGTAGCTCAGCGCGGCCTCGGCCAGGATCGCCATCGCGAAGGCGACCGATGCCTGGACGCCCGCCAGCGGGGCGATGTTCGGCAGGACGTGGCGGCCCGCGATCCCCCATCGGTTGGTGCCCGACGAACGCGCGGCCAGGACGAAGTCGCTGGCCATCACCTGCAGCGTTCCGGCCCGCGCCACCCGGGCGAAGGCCGGAATGGTCGCCACGCCGATCGCCACCATCGCGGTGACGGTGGAGGCCCCGAAGCCGGCGGCCAGCAGGATGGCCAGCAGCAGTGCCGGGAAGGCGTAGACCACATCGGAGATCCGCATCACGACCTCGGAGACCCAGCCGCCGGCCTGCCCGGCCAGCATCCCCAGCGGAACGCCCACCACCGTCGCGAGGCTGACTGAGATGATGCCCACCAGCAGGCACATCCGGGCGCCCACCAGCAGTTGGCTCAGGATGTCGATCCCGAAGCCGTCGGTGCCCAGCAGATGCGGCCAGCCCGGGGGCAGCAGCCGCTTCTCCGGTACCACCCGGAGCGGGTCGAACGGCGTCCAGAACAGCGAGATCACGGCCGCCGCCACGACCAGCGCCACCAGCGCGATACCGAGCCAGAGCTGGAAGCGCCTCATCCGATCTCACCCTGCGCGCGTTGACGGGGGTCGATCAGCAGATAGGAGAAGTCGACGAGGGCGTTGATCACCAGCACCGCCAGCACCAGGAACATCACCGTGCCCTGGATGACGAACAGATCCCGCTGCCCTACCGCGTTCAGCAGCAGCCAGCCGAGGCCGGGCAGGCCGAACACATACTCGACCACGATCGCACCGACCAGCACCGCCGAGAGCTGCAGGCCGATCACGGTCACCAACGAGACGGCGGCATTGCGCACGCCGTGCCGCAGCAGGGCGGCGGCGGGCGTCCAGCCGATCGCCCGCGCGGTGCGGTAGTAGTCCTCGCTGAGCACCTCGACGAAGGCGGAGCGGACGTACCGGATCAGCACCGCGCCCTGCACCACGGCCAGCGTCGCCACCGGCAGCACCAGGTGGCGCGCCCATTGCACCGGGTCCGTCCGCAGCGGCACGTAGCCGTTCGGGGGCAACCAGCCCAACCACCCCGAGAAGACGAGGACGATCAGCATGCCGCCGAAGAAGACCGGGATCGCCATGCCCAGCTGGGCCAGCGCGTTCACCGCGAAGCCCTGCCAGTGCCGCCGCTTCAGGGCGGCGACCATGCCTGCCGGCAGCGCGATCAGCAGGGCGCCCAGGATGCCCAGCCCGACCAGCCAGGCGGTCACCGCCAGGCTGGGCCCGATCAGCGCCAGCACCGGCTGCCGGCTGAGGTGGGAGATCCCGAAGTTGCCCGTCAACACCCCGCCCAGCCATTCCAGGTAGCGCAGCGGGAGCGGACGGTCCAGGCCGTACTCCCGGCGCAGCGCCTCGACCCGCTCGGGGGTGGCGTCCGTCCCCAGCAGCACCTGGGCGATATCGCCCGGCAGCGCCGCGGTGACGGCGAAGATCAGGATCGAGGCACCGAGCAGGGTGACGGCGAAGATCCCCAGGCGTCGCAGGTAGCGGCCCATGACCTCACGCGCTGGCGATCGTGGTGAGGTCGAAGCTGAGCGAGGTGGCGTTCTGGGCCACCCCCGTTATGTTCTTCTTGGTGATCACCAGGTTGGGCAGCGCGAACAGCCAGATCGCCGCGGCGTCGGTGGCCAGGTAGCGGGCCGCCTGCTTCATCAGCGGCGGGGCATCCGCCTCGGTCGCTTCATCGGCCAGGGCGAACAGCCGCTGGAACTCCGCGCTGTCGTAGTGCCAGTAGTAGTTCGGGTTGGCGAACTTGGCGATGTCCCAGCCCTCGACGTGCCCGACGATCGTCATGTCGTAGTCGCCGTTGGTCAGCACCTCGGGAATCCAGCGGGTGAACTCCAGTTCCTCGATCGTGGCCGTGACACCGATGTCGCGCAGTTGCGAGGCGACGAACTGGGCCGACTTCACCGCGTACGGGATCACCGGCACTCGCAACCGCAGCGTCAGCCCATCGGGGTAGCCCGCCTCGGCCAGCAACTCCTTGGCCTTGGCGGGATCGTACGGGGTGAGGTTGGAGAGATCCTCCCACCACGGGTCGGTCGGCACCACCATGGAGCCGATCAACGTCCCCTGGCCGTTCCAGACCGTGTCCCGCAGCGCCTTGCGGTTGATCGCCATGGTCAGCGCCAGCCGCACCTCACGCTTGCTCAGCGCCTCGGTGGCATTGTTCAGCCCCAGCACCACCTCGCCGTTGGTGGTGCCCGTGATCGTGGTGAACCGGCTGGTGTCGGAGAACTGCGGCAGCGCGTCGGGCGCCTGCAGATTGGAGATCACGTCCAGGTCGCCGGCCAGCATGGAGGCGTTCATCGCGTTCGGGTCGCCGTAGTAGCGGAACGTCACCTGGTCGAACCGGCCGGGCGTGCCCCAGTAGTCGGCGTTGCGGGAGAGGACGACGCTCTGCCCGCGGTTGTGGGTCTCCAGCTGGTACGGCCCGGAGCCGGCGGTGGCATCGGCCAGATCGCCGGTGAAGGTCGGATCGACGATCATGCCGAGCGTGGAGGACATCTCGTACAGCCACATCAGGGAGGGCCGGTTGAGCTTCATGACGACGTGGGCCGCATCCGGCGCCTCGACCGCCTCCACCACCTCGAGCTGGGCGCGCAGGGTCTCGGTCAGCTTGGGGTCGGTGCGCATCCGATCGATGTTGGCCTTCACGGCCGCGGCGTCCACCGGCGCACCGGAGGCGAACTTGGCAGCCGGGTTGAGGTGGAAGGTGTAGGTCTTGCGATCCGTGCTGACCTCCCAGTTCTGGGCCAGCAGCGGCCGCAGCTTGCCTTCGGAGTCGACCTTCAGCAGCGTCTCGTAGACGTTGTACAGCAGCACCTGCGGAATGGACGCCGCGGTGTTGTGGAAGGGATCCATCGCCGGCGGCTCCAGCGTCGCGCCGACGGTCAGGGTGCGGGCCGGGGTGTCCGGGCCGGATGGGCTGCAGGCGGTGGCGACCAGCAGCAGGCAGCCGGCCAGCATCACTGCCAGTAGCCGCCGCGGTCCGCGCACGAGTCCCCGATAGTCCATCAGCCCTCCAAGGGTTGGCCTCGCCACGCGAGGGAGCCTGGGAATTCTAGTACAGCGCCTTGTCCCGACCGCCGATCACCACCGGTCGAGCCAGCCACCACTCTTCCATGCCGCCGACCACCGTGCCGCGCGAGCCGATCGCGGGCAGCCATTCCTCGTCCGCCGATTTGGGGTTCCGCCGGGGCTCACCTATAGTTGGCAGAGCGACGCGGGGTGGAGCAGCTCGGTAGCTCGCTGGGCTCATAACCCAGAGGTCACAGGTTCAAATCCTGTCCCCGCTACGAAAAAGTGGCCCTGACTAGGTGATACCGGTCAGGGCCACTTGCTGTCTCCGGAGTCGCTCGCCCGACCTTCCTCCGGCCGGCCGAACTGACGGCGGTGTTGTCGCCGGTTCCCCGCCGACGCAGAATGGGGAGATGACGGCAATGCCGGGCGGGGAGCAGAACTCCGCGGCACAGGTCACCGCACCCGTCGCCGAGCGGCGATGGGCCTGGCTCTGCGGGGTCATCGGCGGCGTGACCGGAATGGCCGTCGCCGACGTCACCGCCTACCTGATCGCCCCGGCCGGCGCGCCGATCGAGGCGGTGGGGTCGATGATCATCGACCTGCTGCCGGCCGACCTGGTCAACTGGGGCAAGGAGACCCTCGGCACAGCGGACAAGCCGGTGCTGCTGGCGATCGTCGTCCTGGGCGTCCTGGCGCTGACCGGGCTCGCCGGAAGCCTGGAGCGGTATCGGCCGAACGCGGGCGCCCCGGCGTTCGCCGCCGTGGCACTGGTCGGGCTGATCGGGGTGGGCTGGGCCGGATCCCCCGTGGCTGTCGTCCCCACCCTGCTGGGCCTGCTGTGCGGCTATCTGACCCTGCGGCTGCTGGTGGCCCGGCTCCGACGGTGGCTGACGAACGCCGCCGGCGCCGACCCGGCATCCACCGCGCTCTCCCGTCGCGCCTTCCTGGTGCGCGCCGGCGCCATCGGGCTGGCCGCCGGCATCGGCGCGGCGCTGGGCCGCATCGTGCAGGCGACCGGCAGCGTGGTCGAGGAGGCCCGGGCCCGGTTCCGGCTGCCGGCGCCGATCGCACGCGATCCGGTGCCCGCCGGGGCCGAGTTGGGGCTGGACGGGCTGTCGCCCTACCTGACGCCCAATACCGACTTCTACCGCATCGACACCGCCCTGCGACTGCCGATCGTCGCGGCCGAGGACTGGACGCTCCGCGTCACCGGGATGGTGGCCCAGGAGGTCACGCTGACCTTCGCCGACCTGCTCGCCCGACCGCTGGTCGAGCACGTGGCCACCTTGGCCTGCGTCTCCAACGAGGTGGGCGGCGACCTGGTCGGCAATGCCAGCTGGCTCGGCTACCCGATCCGCGACCTGCTCGCGCAGGCCGGGCCGTTGCCTGGGGCCGACATGGTGCTGTCCCGGAGCGAGGACGGCTGGACCGCCGGCACCCCGCTCTCGGTGCTGACCGACCCCGGACGGCAGGCGCTGCTCGCGATCGGGATGAACGGCGAGCCGCTGCCGGTGGAGCACGGCTACCCGGTCCGGATGGTCGTCCCGGGGCTCTACGGCTACGTTTCGGCGACCAAATGGGTACGCGAACTCAAGGTGACCACCTTCGCGCAGGATCAGGGCTACTGGACGCCGCTCGGCTGGGCCGCGCTCGGACCGGTGAAGACCGCCTCGCGGATCGACGTGCCCCGCCGGGGATCGGTGCCGCCTGGGCAGGTCGTGGTGGCCGGTGTGGCGTGGGATCAGCACACCGGCATCGCCAGGGTCGAGATCGGCATCGACGGCGACTGGCACGACGCCGAACTGGCCGAGACGACCGGGCCGGACACCTGGCGGCAGTGGTTCTACCGCTGGGACGCGACGCCCGGGGAGCACCAGTTGTCGGTCAGGGCCACCAACACCGACGGCGAGGTGCAGACCGCGACCGCGGCGCCGCCCGCACCCGACGGAGCGACCGGCTGGCACACCCGCTCCGTGCAGGTCGGCTGAGCCTGGTGGCCGCCGGCTTCCGAAGGCGTTAGGGTGGCGGCGGACCTGAGTCGAAACCACCCCCAGACCCCAGGCGGTGCCGATGAACCATGACGACACTACGGCGTTCACCGCGCCCCCAGCCTCCCGCAGGGCCCTGCTGGGGCTGCTCGCCGCCGGCGGCGTCGTCGCCTCCGGCCTGGCCGACATCGTCCCGGCCCACGCTGCTCCGCTCCCCCTGCCGGCGGCGGCCCCCGATCTGGCCAAGGGGCTGAAGCTGAAGTCGTCGAAGTACTGGCACCTGGCCCGCCGGGTCTCGGCGGCTCCCACCAAGACCCTGGCCAAGGAGATCAAGAAGGTCGGCTACACCAAGTGGATCGACCGTCAGCTGAAGTGGAAGAAGATCAAGGACACCAAGGTCGACAAGCTGATCAAGAAGCACCTCAGCTACGCCACCATGACCGGCGCGAAGGTACACAAGGCCTCGAAGAAGCAGGCCTGGAAGGCCGGCAAGGCGATGAGTGTCTCGCGCACCATCCGGCAGGTGTTCACCAAACGGCCGCTGTACGAATCCATGGTCGACACCATGGGCGATCATCTCTACGTCGCCGCCGACGGCAAGGCCAGCGAGTACGTCGCATGGTTCGACTGGGCGGTGCTGCGCAAGTACGCGCTCGGCAGCTATGCCAGCATGCTGCACGCCGCCGTCCGGCATCCGGCGCTGCTGCTGTACACCGACAACCACGTGAACTCCAAGGACAGCCCGAACGAGAACCTGGGACGGGAACTGCTGGAGCTCTACACCGTGGGCGTCGGCAACTACACCGAGGCGGACGTGCGCAACTCGGCGCTGATCCTCACCGGTCACAGCGTCGACTGGGAGACCCGGAGCTATCGCTACAACCCCAGCCAGCACCATGTGGGCCGGGTCAAGGTGATGGGCTTCAGCCACCCGAACGCGTCGGCGAAGGACGGCCCGGCGGTCCTCAAGGCCTACCTGTCCTATCTCGCACGCAATCGGAACACCGCGCTCCACCTCGCGCGGCGCCTCGCCGTCCGCTATGTCGGCGACAGCCCCTCCGAGGCCCTGGTCAAGCGCCTCGCCGATGTCTATCTGGCCGAGAAGACCTCCCTGGCGGCGGTCATGCGCAGCCTGCTGCGCAGCAAGGAGTTCGCCGGCTCGGTCGGCGCCAAGTGGAAGCGCCCGCAGGAGACGATCGCCACGATGGTGAAGCTGCGCAAGCCGAGCACCGTGAAGCCGGCCACCACGCAGGCCAAGAACGTGTGGGGCATCACCGGCACCGTCCAGTGGCTGCTCCACCTGGAGAGCCACCAGCCCCGGATGTGGCCGGTCATCGACGGCTACCCCGACCAGGCCACCGACTGGTGCTCCACCCAGGCGATGCTGGCCCACTGGTACTCGGCGAACGCGCTGGTCAACTGGGGCAAGGACAAGGAGTGGCCGTCGAAGTCCTGGGCTGGCGCGCTCGGGGTCAAGAAGGGCCAGCCGATCGCCGAGGTCGCCAGCTCGCTCACCCTCACCCTCACCGGCTACACCTGGCCGGCCGCCCACCTCGCGCCCGTCATCAGCCGGCTGCGGGGCAATGGCTCCGGTTCCACCCTGACCGCCGACCAGCTCAAGCACAACCTGGGCCGCACCCTGCACTTCATCTTCGCCTCCCCCTACTTCAAGCTCCGCTGAGAGGACGCTCGATGCCGAACCTGGATTCGACGCTGCGCCGGGGTGAGGCGCTGCTGCACGAGGATCTGATCACCCCGCTGCACGACCACGAGGAATCCCGCAACCGCCTGCTCGCCACCGTCGACGGCCGGACGAGGGTGGTCACCCCCGCTCAGGCCAACGACCTCGTCGGCGCCCTGCGGCCCAACCGGCGGGTCGACGACCCGTCCGTGCCGCACGCGGCCACCGGACCGAGGCTGGGACGGCGCAGCCTGTTCCGCGGCTCGCTGATCGGCCTGGGCGGGCTATTGGCCGCATCCGCCGCCCCGCGGTACTCCTTCGCCGCCCAGACCGGAGGTGACCTGCTGGTCTGCGTCTTCCTGCGCGGCGGTTTCGACGGCCTCGCGGCCCTCGGCGCGGTCAACGACCCGGCCTACGCCAAGGCTCGCGGCAGCGTCGGCGTGGGCGACGGGCTCGCGCTGACCTCCGACTACGTCCTCAATCCGCACTTCAAGGCGCTGGGCGAGATGTGGCGCGCCAACCAGCTGGCGATCGTGGTCGGAGCCGGCCACCCCGGGGTCTCCCGGTCGCACTTCGAGGATCAGGATCTCTGCGAACGCGCCGCCAAGGCCAACCTGCGCTCGGGCTGGCTCGGTCGGCACATCGCCTCGTCCTCCTCCGAATCGGGCACCTTCCGGGCGATCACCCTCGGCTCCCGGGTCGTGCTCTCGCTCACCACCACCGCTCACCAATCGCTGGCCATGTCCAGCATCGAATCCTTCCGGCTCGAATCCGCGTGGAACGACGGCGATCGCCTGGTCGCCGATCTCGAAGCCCTCTACGGCGATGCCGGCGGCGTTCTCGCCACCCAGGCGCGGGCCACCCTCGGAGCGGTCGACCGGCTGAAGGCGTTGCGTGGCAAGGTCAAGGACGGCAAGTCCAAACCGGCCAACGGCGCGAGCTACCCCGACAGCGCCTGGGGCAACGGACTGAAGGACGTCGCGCGGCTCGCCAAGGCCGACCTCGGGCTCGAGGTCGCCTGCATCGACTACGACGGCTGGGACATGCACCGCGACATCGGCAGCCCCGGCGACGCGAAGGGGCAGTTCAGCCGGCTCGCGAAGGACTTCGCCCAGGGGCTGGCCGCCTTCCGCACCGACCTCGGGAGCCGCTGGAACCGGGTCACGGTGGTCACCATGAGCGAGTTCGGACGGCGGGTGCAGGTGAACGGCGACGGCGGCACGGACCACGGCCACGGCAACCTGATGTTCCTGATGGGCGGCGGCATCAAGGGCGGGAAGGTGTACGGCACCATGCCGAAGCTGACGACAGCCAATCTCGTCGACGGCGACGTCCCGATCACCACCGACTACCGGCAGCCCCTGGCCGAGATCGTCGGCAAGCGGCTGAAGAACGACAAGCTCGCCGAGGTGTTCCCCGGCTTCTCACCGGGAAAGCCGCTGGGGGTGGCCTGACCCCGGTCGCACGGCTCCGTCGCGATCTGCCGATCGCACAGCTCGCTCCAACCGCCGTTGTGGGTAGGGTTCGCGGGAGGAGGCAGTCATGGAGATCACGCGCCTGGTCACCGCCGGCAACCGCGATCCGCGGGGCCCGCGGGACTTCGAGAACAATGTCTGGCTCATCGGAGACGATGCCGAGGTGGTGGTCATCGATCCCGCCCACGACCCCGATGCCATTACGCAGGCGGTCGGGAACCGGCAGGTCGTGGCCGTGCTGTTGACCCACGGTCACTGGGATCACGTCCGCGCGGCTCCGGAGTTCACCGCGTCGGCGGGAGTCACGCCGTGGCTCTCGGGCGAGGACGACTTCCTGTGGCGCGAGAGCAACGGCGATGCCCGGTACCTCCCGCTCGAGGACGGCGCGGAGTTCACCATCGCCGGGGAGTCGCTGGTGGCCGTCCACACGCCTGGGCACACCCCGGGTTCCACGTCGTACTGGCTGCCTTCGAAGCGGGCGGTCTTCACCGGCGACACCCTGTTCCAGGGCGGTCCTGGTGCCACCCGCTGGGGCTACTCCAACTTCGACCAGATCATCGCCTCCATCACCACCCGCCTCTTCCCGCTGGGCGACGACGTCGTCGTCAATACCGGCCACGGGCCGTCCACCACGATCGGCGACGAGCGTCCGGATCTGCGGCACTGGGTCGACCGCGGCTGGTGAGGCGGGGATAGGATGGCGCTCGGCGATGGATCCCGCCGGGGCCGATGGCCCGAACCGCCGGTCTGGCTGATGGTTCCTGTCCCGTCGAACGGGCAGGCGCTGCGCTGCCCTGGGAGGTGGTCATGCGAGAGGTCCCGCAACCCGGACCGCACCGGATCGAGCCCGTGGCCGCACAGCCCGTCGTGGTGGGCGTCGTGCCCGGCCAATCCTCCCTGGTGCCCCTGACGGCCGCCACCTGGGCGCAGGCCGTGAGCGGCCGGCTCTACTTCGGCTACGCCGACCCGACCCGGATCGTCGACCACGAATTCCCGGACGGAACGGTGCGGCACTCCCCCCTGGAACCCGACCGCGCCGATGACGACTGGCGGCAACGCAGCGACGAACTGCAGGCCGGCCTCGCGCGCACCCTTGCCGAAACCCCGGTGAGCTGGGAGTTCCGCTATCTGGCCGGACGAGCGGACCGCGCGCTCACCCACCTGGCGCGGGCGGTCGGAGCCTCCGCGATCGTGGTCGGCGCCCGGCAGGCTCGCGGCGGTGAGCGGGTGCACGACTTCTTCGCCGAATCGGTCGGCCTGCACCTGGCCCGGCACCAGCACCGGCCCGTCCTGGTGGTGCCGTTGAACATCGTCGACTGGAAGGCACCCACCCCGTGGCAGTGAGTGCGTCCCGAGTGATCACCCCCGCCCTGATCGTCGTGGGCGGCAGCGTGGGCACCTTCGTCCGGTGGTGGCTCGAGAGCAGCTTCGGCGCGCCTCCGGGATCGTGGCCGTGGACGACCTTCTGGATCAACCTCAGCGGCTCCTTCCTGCTCGCCGTCCTGCTGGACGCGCTGGCCGCCAGCGGTGAGGACACCGGCTGGCGGCGGTACGTCCGGCTCGGCGCCGGCACCGGGGTGATGGGTGGGTACACCACCTACTCCACCTTCGCCGTGGAAGCCGTCGGACTCGGCGGGGCCGGCCACTGGCCGCTGCTACTGCTCTACGGCTTCGGCAGCGTCGTGCTGGGGATCGCGCTGGCCTACGCCGGCGGCTGGGGAATCCGGCACCTCTACCGCTGGCGGCAGCCATGACCGGGCTCTGGATCGCGCTGGCCGGCGGCCTGGGCGCGCTGGCCAGGTTCGCCCTCGACACGGCGATCGCCCGGCGCAACCGCACCGGCTTCCCGCTGGGCACGATCGTGATCAACGTCACCGGATCGTTCCTGCTCGGGCTGGTCGCCGGCTGGCTGCTGACCGGTGCGCTCGGCCCGATCGGCGCCATCGCCGGCACCGGCTTTCTCGGCGGCTACACCACCTTCAGCACAGCCAGCGTCGAGGCCGCCCGATTGCTTCGCGCCGGGCGCGGCTGGAGCACCGTGCTGCACGCCGTCGGCATGCTGGTCGCCGGCGTGCTCGCCGCGGCGCTCGGGCTGTGGCTGACGGCGGCGTGAACCGGTCCGTCCTGCCCGCAGCGATCGCTGGCTAGCGGCCCAGCTTCTCCATGGCGTCCTGGATCGCCTGCTGGGCCTGCTCGACCTGGCGCTGGTACTCGGCCAGGTCGCCGTTCCGCAGCGCGGTGTCGGCGGCCACGAAGGCATCCTCGGCCCGCTGCAGCAACACCTTGGCCGCCTCCTCGGGCGTGGCCGGCTCGGTCGGCTGGGTGGGCTCGGTCGGCTGAGTGGGCTCGGTCGGCTGGGTCGGCTCGGTCGGCTGGGCGGGGTCGGGGGGTTCCGTCGTCCCGCCGGGCTGCTCTCCGGTCTCCACCCCGGCGTCACCCGCGAAGGTCCGGTCCAGTGCCTCCTGCAGGGTCGAGCCGATCCCCACGCTCTGCCCGAACCGGACGATCACGTAGGTCAGCGCGGGATAGGACCCGTCGGTGCCCTGCCGTTGGGTGTACACCGGCATGACGTACAGCAGGCCGGCGCCCATCGGCAGGGTCAGCAGGTTGCCGTAGGTGGCCGCTGCGGAACCCTGGTTGAGGTAGGGACGCAGCACCTCGGCCACCCGGGTGTCGTTGACCATGGCGTTGAAGGCCTGGCCGGGACCGTCGATCTGGTGGGTGTCCGACATCCGCAGCACCCGCAGCTCGCCGTATTTCGGGCTGGAGGCCTCGGCGTTCACCGCCAGGTAGGCAGCCAGGTTGGCCCGGCCCCGGGGCACATAGACCGAGGTCTGGCTGAAAATCGGCGCATCGTCGCCGGGCCACTTGATCGACAGGTAGTACGGCGGCTCCAGCGCATCGGTGGCGGCCGCGTTCACCGGGTCGACCGGCACCTGCCACAGGTCGGACTGCTGGTACCAGCTGTCCGGGTTGGTCATGTGGTAGCGGCCCAGCACGTAGCGCTGCACCTTGAACAGGTCCTCCGGGTAGCGCAGGTGCGCGAGCAGTTCGGGGGCGATCTCGCTCTTGGGCTTGACCGTGCCCGGGAAGACCTTGGCGTAGGTCTGCATGATCGGGTCGGCCTCGTCCCAGGCGTACAGCTCGACGGTGCCGTCGGTGGCGTCCACGATCGCCTTGACCGAGTTCCGCAGGTAGTTCACCGCCTGATCCGGCTGCAGCCGGTCGTTCTGCGACTGGGCGTCCGAGGTCAGCGTCTGCAGGCTGTAGAGCTGGCTGTTGGGGTAGCTGTCACTGGTGGTGTAGCCGTCCAGGATCCAGACCAGGCGCTCGTCCACGATCGCCGGGTAGGCGTTCTGATCCAGGGTCAGCCAGGGGGCGACCTCCTCCACGCGCTCCTTCGGCGTCCGCTTGAACAGCACCTTGGAAGCCGAGTTCACCCGATCCGACAGCAGGATGTTCAGATCCTTGAAGTAGGTCGCGAACAGCATCCGGGCGCCGAGGTTGCCGATCGGCACGCCGCCGCTGCCCTCGTAGACGTTGTAGACCTCGCGGCCCTCCTCGCCGCCGCCGGGAGTGTCGAGTTCGATGGGCTGCTGGCCCTCCTCGCGTCCGACGATCGCGAACTCGGTGCTCTTCTCGCCGAAGTAGATCCGGCCCTCGTAGGGGCTCAGCGCTCCGGTGGGCGGCAGGTCGCGTTCGATCCACTCCGGTTGGCCACCCGGCTGCCGCCGGTTGCCGTAGGCCGCGACGAGGCCGTAGCCGTGGGTGTAGACGGTGTGGATGTTGTTCCAGTTCGGATCCGGGAGCTTGCTGAGGTTCAGTTCCCGGGCTGCGACCACCGCGTCGGTCTCGTTGCCCTCGATGTGGTAGCGGTCGACATCGAGGATGTCGGCGAAGGAGTAGTAGCCACGCACCTGCTGCAACTGCTCGAAGGTGGGCCCGATGCGCGCCGGATCCATCAGCCGGATGCCCGGCAGCGCCGCCGCATCCTCCTTCAGCTGACCCGGTCTCACCTGGGTGACCGCGGCGTACTCGGTGATCTTGACGCCGTCGATCCCGAACGCCTTGCGGGTGGCGGCGATGTGCGCCTCCATGTACGGACGTTCCTTGTCGGGCTCATTGGGCCTGACCTGGAAGGACTGCACGATGGCCGGGTAGAGCAGTTGCAGGATCAGCCCGGACACCAGCATCAGGACGACGCCGGTGACCGGCAGGATCCACCGGCGGTAGAAGGCGTTGACCAGGAACAGCGCCGCGCAGATGAAGGCGATCGCTGCCATGACCACCTTGGCTCCCAGCCTGGCGTGGTCGTCGGTGTACTGCAGGCCGGTGAACAGCCCGGCGGGATCGACCAGCAGCAGGTTGCGATCGACCAGGTTCTGCAGGCCGTACAGCACCAGCACGACCGCGGCGAGCACGGACAGGTGCGCGCTGGCCGGAGTGGGACGCTGGCTGCGCAGCGCCTGGCGTCCCAGGCCGATGCCACCGGTGGTGAAGTGGACGGCTGCCGAACCCAGCAACGCGAAGACGGTCGCGCTCAGGCCGAAGGCCAGCGCATCGCCCAGCAGCGGCAGCACGAAGACGTAGTAGCCGATGTCCACGCCGAAGTAGGCGTCGGACGATCCGAACGGAGTCTGGTTCAGGAAGGCCAGCACCTCCAGCGTCGTGGTGGCGCCGGTCACACCGCCCATCAGGCCGACGAACAACGACGGCACCAGGATCGCCAGCAGCAGGTTGTGACCCAGCAGCTCGCGGTAGCGCACCAGCACGGCGCTGGTGTTGGGCTGATTGCTCGACGGCCGCAACCGCCAGGCCAGCAGCATGTTCAGCCCCACGATGGCGGCCATCACCACGAAACAGGTGACGAACAGCACCACCTGGGCAACCAGCTGGGTGGTGAAGACGCCGGTGTAGGAGACCGAGTCGAACCACAGCTTCTCGGCCCAGAGTTCGGCGAAGATGAGGAAGCCGACCAACAGCACGCCGGCAACGACGATCGTGAGCATGAGCGGACTTCGGCGGGCGACAGACGTCGTCACAAGATCTCCTCAGTAAGGCCGGAACAACAAGGCTGTCAGTCCAATGTACGCGACAGGGCCGACGCCAAGGCGGGAACCAGGTCGTTACCGCCGATCAGCTCCTGCGCATCGCCGCGAACCCGCGCCACACCGTGCTGGGCTCCGTCGCGGGTCACCCCGACCACCACGCGCAGGTCGAGGCGCTGCGGATGGTCGGCGACAACCCGTGCCGCGGCGGCCGGATCCTCGGGCAACTCGACCTCCGCATCGGCCGGCAGGAAGAGCCGCTCCAGGGCCAGCACGCAACCGGCCACCGTCGGCGGCCAGGCGATCCGGGCCAGCGTCTGGGCCAGGTCGTCACCGGCGACGAACTCCTCCTGCTCGATGGAGGTGTAGCCATCGGCCGGGGCGGCTCCCAGATGCTCGGCCAGGGTCGGCTCCGCGGCCATCAGTTCCGCGGTGCGGACCAGCGCGAACAGCCGCGCGGGCTGATCCCAGCCCAGGCGTCCGACATGCCGCTCCACCTCGATCAGGGCGGCGGTCAGGGCATCACTCATGGGCATACCGGGATGTCGTCGAATTTGGTGGGGTCGTCGAGCATGTCCAGCGCGGCCAGGGCATCGCCGAGGTTGTCGACCGGGATCAGCCGCAGCCCGTCGTAGGAGACCTGGGCGTCCTCGCAGTTCGAGCCCGGCAGCAGGAAGGCCGAGGCGCCGTCGCGCGCCGCGGCGGCGACCTTCTCCTGCACGGCACCGATCTGGCCCACCCGGCCGCTGGCATCCAGCGTGCCGGTGCCGGCGATCACCCGCCCGCCCAGCAGGTCGTCGCGGGTGAGCATCGCGTAGATCGAGATCGCGAACGGCAGCCCGGCGCTGGAGCCGCCGACCGAGGCGTCGATGCCGAAGCTCACCTGGGGGGCGAACTGATACCCCACCGCCCAGCCGACCCCCACCACCGGGGCGGACGGCTCGGTGGACGAGGCACGGGTGGTCACGGTCTTGGCCAGGGCCTCCCCGTCCCGTTCCAGGTCGAACTTGACCGCCTCGCCGATCCCGTGGGCCGCGATAGCCTCCTGCACGTCGCTGATCCGCTCGACCGGCTGGTTGTCGACCGCCGTGATCAGATCGCCAAGCTGCAACTGGTCGTGCGCGGGGCCGGTCACCGAGACCCAGTCCACCATCGGCAGCTCGTTCACCGGGACGCCGGCCGCCCGCAGCGCGGCCACCACCGCCATCGACTGGGAGTCGTCCATCAGCCGGGCGCTCTCCTGCTGCAGTTCGCCGGCCTCGACGCCGGGACGGTACACCACGTCCCGCGGCAGAACCTCGCGAGCCGGAAGCCAGTAGGCCAGCAGCGCCTCCGGGAGCGTCAGCGCGCTGTCGGGGCGGGTCACCGACACGGTCGCCATCAGCACCTCGCCGGTGACCGGATAGGTCTCGGCGCCGTCGATCCGGATCGCGGGCGTCGGGCCGTCCTCGCCTTCGACGTCGCCCAGGAGGTCGACGGTGGATCCCGGGCTCCAGGTCACGAAGGGCACCGGGACCATCGCGATCACCGCGGCCAGCGCGACGAACAGCAGCGCGGCGACAGCCGCCGTCCATGTCTGCTTGGTCACTGGAGCCCCTCCACCGCACCGCCGATCGGCGGTGCCATGCAGCACGATACCGCCGACGCTTGAGAAAACCCTTGGGATGCTGGGAGACAATGGGGGCGAGCACTTCTAGGAGCAGCATGAGCGACGGCAGCAACGACGATCGACTGGGCGGCGACCCCGATCCCGAGGAGGAGGCCCTCCTACGCTTTCTCTCGCAGTTCGGCATCACGCCAGGCCCGGACGGCCGCCTTGACGTGGAGGCCCTGATGGCGCGGATGCAGTCGATGATGACCGCCTTCACCACCCAGCTCGCCGGATTCGGCCCCACCGACTCCGACACCGGGATCAACTGGAACTTCACCAAGGACATCGCCCGCAAGGTGACCGCCGGCGCCGGCAGCGATCCCAGCCCGACCGCCGCCGAGCTGGCGGCGATCCGGTCCGCCTCGGAGTTGGCCGACCTGTGGCTGGACGAGCAGATCGCGTTCTCACCGCTCACCCCGCCGGCCACCGCGTGGAGCCGGGCCGACTGGGTGGAGCACACCTTCAGCACCTGGCAGCAGCTGATCCGTCCGGTGGTCGGTCAGCTCACCCACACCCTCGGCGGGCTGCTGACCAGCCAGTCGGACGATCCGGCCGCCGCGATGATGCAGCCGATGATCCGGACGGCGGCGGCGGGCATGTTCGCCGCGCAGGTCGGGCAGTCCCTGGGCAGCCTGGCGCTGGAGGCCGTCAGCGCCGGCGACATCGGGCTGCCGCTCACCCCGCGGCCCGTGGTGGCCCTGCTGCCCACCAACCTGGCCCGGTTCGGTGAGGGGCTCGACATCCCCGCCGACGACGTGCTGCTCTTCCTCGCCCTGCGGGAGACCGCCCGCCAGCGGCTCTTCGGCGCTGTCGGCTGGCTCGGGCCACAACTGCTGGCGCTGGTCGAGCACTACGCGCGCGGCATCTCGATCGACCCCTCCGCCCTGGAGCAGGCGATCGAGACCCAGCTCAGCAATGCGATGACGCCGGCCGAGATCGAGCAGGCCGGCCAGGCGGTGGCGGGTTCGCTGTTCGTCCCCCAGGTCAGTGAGGAACAGCGCCAGGTGCTGGGCCGGCTGGAGACCCTGCTCGCCCTGGTCGAGGGCTGGGTGGACGAGGTGGTCGACCAGGCCACCCGCTCGCGGATGCCGGCCGCCACCGGGCTCACCGAGATGCTCCGCCGGCGGCGCG
>Ga0102832_1001174_pt1 | contig 22761 bp, 19 predicted proteins | sample EBPBio282013_DNA_FD_88942 | JGI IMG/M metagenome (GOLD analysis project Ga0102832, IMG submission 88942) | Wastewater treatment Type I Accumulibacter community from EBPR Bioreactor in Madison, WI, USA - Reactor 2_5/28/2013_ DNA (Illumina Assembly) | ecosystem: Engineered > Bioreactor > EBPR >... | reverse complement strand
TCGAACGCTGCCTTCGGCAAGCAGCTGACTGACGGCGCGGAACTCGCGGTCGAGGACTTCAACAAAGCGGGCGGCATCCTCGGGCAGAAGGTGACGCTCTCCAAGGCAGACGACGCGGGCGACCCCAAGCAGGGCGTTTCGGTGGCCAACAAGTTTGTGGGTGACGGCATCAAGTTCGTCGTCGGCGCCTTCAACTCGGGCGTCACCATGCCGTCCTCGGAAGTCTTCGCGGAAAACGGCATCCTCCAGATCACCCCGGCCTCGACCAATCCGAAGGTGACCGAGCGCGGCCTGTGGAACATCCACCGCACCTGCGGGCGCGATGATCAGCAGGGCTCCGTTGCCGGCGGCTACATCATCAAGAACTACAAGGGCAAGAAGGTCGCCATCGTCCACGACAAGACCACCTATGGCCAGGGCCTTGCCGACGAGACCCGCAAGGCGCTCACGGCCGGCGGCATGAAGGAAGTCCTCTACGAGGGCGTGAACACCGGCGAGAAGGACTTCTCGGCGCTGATCACCAAGCTCAAGAACGCGGGCGTTGACCTCGTGTACTTCGGCGGCCTGCACACCGAAGGTGGCCTCATCGTGCGCCAGATGCGCGATCAGGGCGTCAAAGCCGTGATGATGTCGGGTGACGGCATTGCCTCGGATGAGTTCGCCTCGATCGGTGGTCCGGGCGTCGAAGGCACGCTGATGACCTTCTCGCCCGATCCGCGTCTTCGCCCGGAAGCGGCCAAGGTTGTAGCGGCCTACAAGGCCAAGGGCATCAACCCGGAGGCCTACACGCTCTACTCCTACGCCGCGGCGGAAGTGGTGAAGCAGGCCGCCGAGAACGCGAAATCGCTCGACCCCAAGAAGGTGGCCGAGAACATCCGTTCGGGCGCGAAGTTCAAGACCGTGATCGGTGAGCTTTCCTTCGACAAGAAGGGCGACATCACCCGTCCGGATTACGTCGTTTACACCTGGAAGAAGGGTGCCGACGGCAAGATCACCTACGTGCAGAACTAATCTTCTGCCACACGTCATGAAAAAGGGGCCGAAAGGCCCCTTTTTTGTCTGCTAGGTTTGGCTCAACCGAACTTGGCCAGCGCCGGGAAGGCTTCGAGCAGGTAAAACCCGAACTGGCTGATCGACCCCGTGAGGAACAGGATGCCGGTGATGATGAGCAGCACGCCCATCACCTTTTCGACCTTGCCGAGATGCGCCTTGAAGCGGTTCATGAAGGCCAGAAACGGCGAGAGCATGAAGGCAGCGAGCAAGAACGGCACGCCAAGGCCCGCCGAATAGAGCGCGAGCAGCCCTGCGCCACGCGTGACCGTGCCCTCCGAACCGGCGACCGCCAGCACCCCGGCCAGCACGGGGCCGATGCAGGGCGTCCAGCCGAAGGCGAAGGCCAGCCCCATCACGAAAGCGCCCATCGGCCCGGCAGGCTTGTCCACATCAAGACGCGCTTCACGCGCCAGAAACGAGAGCCGGAACACCCCGAGAAAATTGAGGCCCATGATGATGATGGCAACACCCGCCACCTTGGCCAGCACATCGGAATAGGCGCGCAGCAGCCCCCCGATCACGCTGGCACCAGCCCCAAGGGCCACGAACACCACCGAGAACCCGGCAACAAAAAACAACGCGGCGATCAGCGCATGGCGGCGTAGCGCCGTGTTGGCTTCACGCGCATGGGCAAGCTCGGACACCGAAGTGCCCGCGAGATAGCACAGGTAGGGCGGCACCAGCGGCAACACGCAAGGGGAGAGAAAAGAGAGAAGTCCGGCCAGAAACACGGTCGGCAGCGTGAGGTCGGCGGTCATGCGCACTCCTGAGGTTGGCCTGTTCTAGCTGATTTGTGCTTGAGAGAAAGCCCGCGCCGCGCCACTCTCGCCAAAGTGAAGGTGAGGTGAAATGTCCAGCGTCCCTGTTTTTACCGTGGCCGATTTTTCCTGCCTGCCCGGCGTGAAATTGGGGCATGCGGATCTGCCGCGCGCGGCCACCGGCGTTTCCGCGCTGGTGTTCGAGCAACCCGCCGTGGCCTCGGTGTCCACGCTGGGCGGCGCACCCGGAGGCCGCGACACCCAGATGCTGGAGCCGGAATTCACGGTGGAGCGCGTGGATGCCCTCATCCTCTCCGGCGGCTCCGCCTTCGGGCTGGATGCCGCGGGCGGTGCCATGCGCATGCTGGCAGCCATGGGACGCGGGCTTGCGGTTGGCGCCGCGCGCGTCCCCATCACCCCGCAAGCGATCATCTTCGATCTGCTCAATGGGGGCGACAAGACAGGCGTGGATTATGCCCTTCTGGGCAAGGAGGCGGTCGAGGTCGCCATTCCGCATATCTGCATGGGATCGGTGGGGGCCGGCATGGGCGCCACCACCGCAACGCTCAAGGGTGGTTTCGGCGCGGCAGAGGCCGTATCGCGAGGTGGCTTTCGCGTGCAGGCTTTCATGGTCGTCAACGCCATCGGCACACCCTGCCTGCCGGACGGCAGCTTCTGGGCTGCGCCCTTCGAGCAAAACGGCGAATTTGGCGCCCGCCCCCTGCCCCATCCTCTCCCCGAGAGCGCTTTGCGCTTGCGTATCAAGGGCCATGCTCAAGCCCCCGGCGAGGACATCCCCCACCAGCCCGCCACCACCATCGGCGTGGTGGCCACCGATGCCCAGTTATCCAAGCCGCAGGCCAACAAGCTGGCGGCGCTGGCGCACCACGGGCTGGCGCGCGCCGTCAACCCGCTGACCATGCACGACGGCGACACCTTGTTCGCGCTGGCCACCGGCGCCAGCGGCAAGAGCAGCGACCTGAGCGCCATCGGCGCGCTGGCCGCCGAGGCGGTGGCGCGCGCGATCCGCAATGCGGTGCGCGCGGCCGCCGCGGCTTGCGCTACTTGAAGATCAGCAGGTTGCCCAGCGCGACGCCTTCGCGCCGCGGGTCGGCGCCACCGTCGTAGACCACGCTGCCGTCGCTGTCGTTGCGGCGCACGATGGTGGCGATGCCGCTGCTCTGCGCCGCGGTGTTGACGGTGTGGCCCAGCGCGCGCAGGCCGGCCACCAGCGGGTCGTCGTTGCCGTTGTTGGCCAGGTTGACGTTCGGGTGCTCGCCGCCGACGTTGGTGGTCGGGCTGTTGGCGGCGCCGAAGTCGATCATCGCGGTGGCCTGCTGCGCGTCCAGCCCCCAGTCGAGCACGCCCACCAGCGTCTTGGCGACGTACTGAATGATGGTGGCGCCGCCGGGCGAGCCGGTGGACATCACGAAGTCGCCGCGCGAGCCGTCGCTCTTGGCGCGGAAGACGATGGTCGGCGCCATCGAGCTGCGCGGCCGCTTGCCGGCGGCCACGCGGTTGGCGATGGGCGTGCCGCTGGCGTCGGTGGGCGCGGCCGAGAAGTCGGTGAGCTGGTTGTTGAGCAGGAAGCCGCCGCGCGTCATGTGGAAGGCGCCGAAGGCCGACTCGACCGTCGTCGTCATCGACACCACGTGGCCGCGGCGGTCGACGATGGTCACCTGCGTCGTGCCGTTCTCGGCCAGCGGCGCGGCCAGGCCCAGTTGCACCGGGCCCAGGTCGCCGGGCAGCGCCGTGCCCATGCTCTTGCTCAGGCTGATCAGCGTGGCGCGCTGCTGCAGGTAGGCCTTGTCGACCATCATCGCCGGGCTGCCGCCGGGCAGCGGCACGAAGTCGGTGTCGGCCACGTACTTGTCGCGGTCGGCATAGGCCAGGCGGTTGGCTTCCGACACCAGGTGCACGCCCAGCACGGTCGGCTTGCCGCCGTTGGCGTCGATCGCCGTGGGCTTGAGCGCCGCCAGGTCGAAGTTCTGCAGGATGCCCAGCGTTTGCGCCACCGCCAGCCCGCCCGACGACGGCGGCGGCATGCCGCAGACCACGTAGTTTCCGAGGTAGGTGGTGCAGATCGCCTCGCGCTTCTTCGAGCGGTAGGCCGCCAGGTCGGCCAGCGTGGTGACGCCGGGGGTGATGCCGCCGGTGGTGTCGGCGATCTCGTCGACGATGTCCTGCGCCAGCGCGCCGCCGTAGAAGGCGCTGACGCCGCCTTCGGCGATGGTCTTGAAGGTGGCGGCCAGCGCCGGGCTCTTCAGCAGCGTGTTGGTGGCCTTGGCAGTGCCGTCGGCGTTGAGGAAGTAGGCCCGCGCCTCGGGGTCGCGCTGCAGGCTGGTGGCCGAGGCGGCGATCGAGGCCGACATGCGCGGGCTGATCTTGAAGCCGTCGGTGGCGATCTGGATCGCCGGGTCGAACAACTCCTTCCAGCTCAGCCGGCCGGCGTCCTTGTGCGCCGCGTCCAGCATGTGCAGCACGCCGGGCGTGCCGATCGAGCGGCCCGACGATCGCGCGTTCGGCTTGGGCACCGTCTGGTCGGTGGTGCTCACCCAGCGCAGGTAGTTCTCGGTGGCGGCGGCCGGCGCCGTCTCGCGCCCGTCGTAGGCGACGACGCTGCCGCTGTCGGCGTTGTAGTGCAGCATGAAAGCGCCGCCGCCGATGCCCGACGACTGCGGCTCCACCAGGTTCAGCACCATTTGCACGGCCACCGCGGCATCGACCGCCGAGCCGCCCCGGTTCAGCACGTCGCAGCCGGCCTTGGCGGCCAGCGGGTTGGCGGCCACCACCATGAAGCTGCGCGCCGTGGCCACCGCCTTGGTGGCGAAGCCGGTGGCGATCTCGGGCGCGCCGTTCTCGCCCGGCGTGCCGGGGTTGTAGCTCTGGCCGGTCTCGGTGACCTGCAGGCAGGCGTTGTCGGCCACCGGGTCGCTGGTGCCGCAGCCGGCCAGCGCCATGAACGACAGGGTCAGCGCGGCCAGCGGCCAGCGCTTGCGGGCAGGAAGCATGACGGTCTCCTCGTGGGTCTTGTGCCCCGACGATGCCACAAGCCGGCGCCGGCGGGGCAAGCGCTCGACGGTCTCGTGGCGAGCGTGTAGCAGGCGCGCGCCACAATCCGCTGCATGCGGCTGGCGCAAATCCTCTTCAGCCAGGGCTTCGGCAGCCGCCGCCAATGCGCGGGGCTGGTCGACGCCGGCCTGGTGCGCGTGCACGACCAGGTGGTCACCGAGCCCGATGCCGAGTTCGACCCCGACGGCCTGGTCTTCGAGGTCGAGGGCCGGCGCTGGCCCTACCACGCCAAGGCGCTGCTGCTGCTGCACAAGCCGGCGGGCTACGAATGCTCGCGCAAGCCCGGCCGCCACCCCAGCGTGCTGAGCCTGCTGCCGGCGCCGCTGCGCCAGCGCGGCGTGCAGCCGGTCGGCCGGCTGGACGAAGACACCACCGGCGTGCTGCTGCTCACCGACGACGGCGCGCTGCTGCACCGGCTGACCTCGCCGCGCCACCACGTCGCCAAGGTCTACGAGGTCCGCACGCGCCATGCGCTGGCGTCCGATCAGCTGCAGCGCCTGCTGGCTGGCGTGGTGCTCGACGACGACCCGAAGCCCGTGCGCGCCGCGGCCGCCGAGATCACCGGCCCCCACGAGCTGCGGCTGACGCTGACCGAAGGCAAGTACCACCAGGTCAAGCGCATGCTGGCCGCGGTGGGCAACCGCGTGGAGGCGCTGCACCGCAGCGCCTTCGGCGATTGGCGGCTGCCCGACGGCCTGGCGCCGGGGCAGTGGTGCTGGCTGCCCCAGCCCGCTGGTCAGCCCGCGCCGACCGCCCCGCGATAATCCCCGCCCATGCAGGTGTTCCGCGGCCTCTCGGGTCTTTCAGCGCACGGTGCCGGCGGCTGCGCGCTGACCATCGGCAACTTCGACGGCGTGCACCGCGGCCACCAGGCGATGCTGGCGCTGCTGACCAACGAGGCGCGCCACCGCGGCCTGGCCTCGTGCGTGCTGACCTTCGAGCCGCACCCGCGCGACTACTTCGCCCGCGTGCAAGGCAAGCCCGAGCTGGCGCCGGCGCGCATCGCCACGCTGCGCGACAAGCTGGTCGAGCTGGAACGCTGCGGCATCGACCGCGTGGTGGTCGCGCGCTTCGACCAGCGGCTGGCGTCGCAAAGCGCCGAGGCCTTCATCGAGCAGGGCCTGGTGCAGGGCCTGGGCGCCCGCTACGTGCTGGTCGGCGACGATTTCCGCTTCGGCGCGCGCCGCGCCGGCACCTACGCGATGCTGGACGAGGCCGGCGGCCGCCTGGGTTTCGATGTCGCTCGCATGCTGAGTTATGAAGTGCACGGCCTGCGCGTCTCCAGCTCGGCCGTGCGCGAGGCGCTGGCCGCCGGCCGCATGGCCGACGCGGCGGCGCTGCTCGGCCGGCCCTATGCGATCAGCGGCCACGCCATCCACGGCCGCAAGCTCGGCCGCACTTTGGGCTTCCGCACGCTGAACCTGCGCTTCGCGCACGCGCGGCCGGCGGCCATGGGCATCTTCGTCGTGCGCGTGCACGGCCTTGGCGACGCGCCGCTGCCCGGCGTGGCCAGCCTGGGCGTGCGCCCCACGGTGGAAGACGCCGGCCGCGTGCTGCTGGAAACCCACTGCCTGCAATGGCCTGCCGGCCTCGGCGAAGACGCCGGCTACGGCCGGCTGCTGCGCGTGGAGCTGCTGCACAAGCTGCACGACGAGCGGCGCTACGAATCGCTGCCGGCGCTGCAGGCCGGCATCGCGCGCGACACCGAGGATGCAAAGGCCTGGTGGAGATCCGCATCAGGCACCGCATGAGACGTATTCCCCTCGGGGACCGGTCGCCGCAGGCGACCAGGGGGAGCGGCGCTGGCAAGCGGGCCGAACCCGATCCGGGTCTCCCGGTCGGGTTCGGTGCCCCCTCGGGGGGCGGCCGCCCGGCGGCCGGGGGCTCAAACGTTCAATCCATATCAAGTGCCGGCCGGTAATCGGCCAGCGGCACCCGCTTCCAGCGCCCCAGCCAGACAGCGGCGGCCAGCGCCACCACGCCGCCGGCGGCCAGCGCGCCGATCGCCGGCGCCCAGGCGCCTTCGTAAGCGCCGAACATCGCGGCGCGCAGCGCGCGGATCACCCAGGTGAAAGGCAGGAAGGGGTGGATGGCGCGGTGGAAGTCGGTGGTCAGCGCCACCGGCAAGGTGCCGCCGGCGGCCGAGATCTGCGTCACCAGCAGCAGCAGCGCCACCGCCTTGCCGGTCTCGCCCAGCAGCCGCACCAGCGCCAGCAGGATGGCCAGGAAGGTGAACGCCGCCACCAGCAAGGTGGCCGCCAGCCGCCAGCCGCCGGGCATCGGCGCCGGCAGCAGCGTCTTGAGCATCACCAGCACCGCCAGCGCCTGCAGCGCGGCCAGCAGTGCCGGCATCGCCAGCTTGCCGAGCACGGTGGACAGCGCGTGCTCCTTCACCGGCACCGGCAACTCGGGCAGGCGGCGCAGCGGCCACAAAAAGGTGCACAGCGTGGCGCCCACCCACAAGGCCACGGCGATGAAGTTGGGCGCGTAGCCGGCGCCGTTGGCCGGCACCGGCGCCACCACCTCCACCACCGGCTGCACCGAGCCGGCCAGCCCGCCGGCGTTGCCACCGCCGGTGCCGGCGCCCAGCGGCGACGCCGCCGGCAGCGCGCCGGCCAGCGCCTGCAGCCCGCTGCTGAGCGCTTGCGCTCCGCCCTCCAGCCGCTGCAGCCCGGCCGCCAGCTTCTGCGTGCCGCCGTTGGCGACCTGCAGCCCGCCGCCCAGTGCCGCGGCGCCGCCTTCCAGTTGCGCCAGGCCTTGCGACAGGCGCTGCAACTCGTCGTCGGCCGGCAGGCCCTGGGTGATCTGGCGCAGCCCGCCGGCCAGCGGCAGCAGGCCGTCCACCAGCGTGCGCGTGCCGGTCTGCAGGCGGCCCTGGCCGTCGGCCAGTTTGGCCTGCGCCTCGCGCGCTTCGCTCAAGCCGCCGGCCAGGCGGCCCAGGCCTTCCTGCAACTGGCCGGCGCCGGCGGCCACGCGGTCGCCGACCAGCAGCAGCCGCTCGCCTTCGGCCTTGAAGCGGCCGGCGCCGTCTTCGAGCTGCAGCGCGCCGTCGTGCAGTTGCAGCAGGCCCTGGCCGAGTTGCACCTGGCCCTGGGCCAAGGCCTCGCTGGCGCTCAGCAGGGCCTGCAGCTCACCATCGGCCGGCAGCCGGGCGACCACGCTGCGCAGCCCGCTGCCCAGCCGCCGCATGCCGTCGGCCAGCCGGTTGCCGCCGGCTGACGCCTGGGCGCTGCCCTGGCGCAAGGCGCCGGCGCCGTCTTGCGCCTGGCCCATGGCGCGCTGCAGTTCGCCGGCGCCCTGGCGCAACTGCAGCGTGCCTTGCGAGAGTTCGCGCGCGCCGTTCAGCAGCCGCGCAACGCCGGTGTGCAGCTCGTCCAGCGAGACCTGGGCGCCGGCCGCCTTCTGCAGCACCAGGGCCCAGCGCTCGCGGTTCAGCGCCTCGTTGACCTGGCGCGCCAGCTCGGGCGCGAAGCGCTTGGCGAAGCCGGCGCCGCTGTAGTCGTTGCCCTCGGAGGTGTAGATCACGATGCGCGCGGCGCCGGCCTCGGTGCCGGGCAGCGCGCGCTGGCTGAAGTCGCTGGCGATCAGCACCGCGAACTGCGCGCGCCCCGAGGCCACCGCGTGCCGCGCCTCGCCTTCGTCGGCCGTCAGCTCGTAGCCGAAGGTGGGGCGCTCGCGCATGCGGCGCACCAGCTCGTCGCCCAGGCGCACCGGGTGGCCCTGGAAGTCGGCGCCGCGGTCGGCGTTGACCACCAGCACCGGCAGCGCCCCGGTGCGCGCCGCCGGGTTCCACACGCTGGTGAGGTAGATGAGCGCATAGACCGCCGGCACCAGCACGATGCCCAGCGCCGCCAGCCCGACGCGCCGATAGCGCAGCAGCAGCCGCGCATCCACGCACGCCAGTTGCCACCACACCCCGCGCCACGCGGCCGCCATCTGCACCCTCCGGGCGGCCGGGCTAGAAACGCCAGCCGACGCCGGTGGTGACGGTATACGCGTTGCGGCGCCTTGTCAGCGGGCTGTCGGCGGCGCCGTCCAGCAAGCGGCTGAAGCCCAGGCCGAACAAGCCCACCCAGTCTTCGCCGAGCTCGGCGCGCAAGGTGGCGTAGACCTGCGCGTCGCGCAGGCCGGAGCCGGGCTCGTAGGTGGGATAGCCGGTGCGCGCGGCCTGCTCGGGGTCGACGCCGAAGTAGGTCTGCATGTAGCGCGGGCCGCCGGCGTTGAGCGTGGCGCCGGTGGTCAGGTTGAGCCGCGGCGAGAGCTTCCAGTCGTGCTCGAGCTTGGTCTCCAGCAGGTTGCCGCCGCCGCGGTTGAAGGCGTCGACCGTCCACGCCGCGCCGACCTGCCAGTCGGGCGCGAAACTCCAGGTGGCGCCCAGCCGCACGCGCACCGTGCGCTTGACGTCGCCCATGCCGGCCAGCGCCGCGCTGCTGTCTTCGTCGCGGCCGCTGTCGACGCGCAGGCCCAGGCTCAGGCGCAACTGCTCGCTGCGCACCAGGTCGAGGCCAAGGCCGCGCACCTCGGCGTCGCGCCGCAGCGCCGCCCAGCCGCCGCCGCTGCTGACGCTGAGGCGGCCCCAGCGCAGGAAGAAGCCGGGGCGCAGCGACTGGCCGTAGTCGCTGGAGCCCGGGTAGTCGGGGCCGCGCTGGGCGATCAGCGTCAGCGCGCCGTCCACGTTGTCGAAGGTGGCGCTGCGCGCGGCGGCCGGCAGCAGCGCCAGCGCGACGGCGGCCGATGCGCAAACGCAGCCGAGGGAGTTCATACGCGTGGGGGCCACTGCGGCCGTTAGAATGACACGATGCGATTGTCCATGGTCCGGCTCGATCGGTTGCGTTTCCAGGCTGCCACGCGGCGCCAGACCACGCGTGACCGAATTCAGCGTCGCGCGCGCTGAAATCCGCTTCACCCGCCGCCGCCGGCGGGCCTGAATCCTGATCGTTGCGATCTCCCGAGCCGCGCACCGGCCCCGGTGCCTGAAGCCATGAGCCAAGCCAAGCCCGACGCTGCCCCCGGCAGCGACTACCGCAGCACGCTGAACCTGCCCGACACGCCGTTCCCGATGCGCGGCGACCTGCCCAAGCGCGAGCCCGGCTGGATCAAGGCCTGGAACGACGGCGGCCTTTACAAACGCTTGCGCGATGCCCGCCGCGGCGCCCCGCTGTTCGTGCTGCACGACGGCCCGCCCTACGCCAACGGCGTGCTGCACATCGGCCACGCGGCCAACAACATCCTCAAGGACATGGTCGTCAAGTCGAAGCAGCTGGCCGGCTTCGACGCGCGCTTCGTGCCCGGCTGGGACTGCCACGGCCTGCCGATCGAGAACGCCATCGAGAAGGGGCATGGCCGCAACCTCGGCCGCGACGAGATGCAGGCCAAGAGCCGCGCGTATGCCACCGAGCAGATCGCGCAGCAGATGGCCGACCGCCAGCGCCTGGGCGTGCTCGGCGAGTGGGATCACCCCTACCGAACGATGGACTTCGCCAACGAAGCCGGCGAGCTGCGCGCCTTGAAGCGCGTGATGGAGCGCGGCTTCGTCTACCGCGGCCTCAAGCCGGTGTACTGGTGCTTCGACTGCGCCTCGTCGCTGGCCGAGTTCGAGATCGAGTACGCCGACAAGAAGAGCCACACGGTGGACGTCGGCTTCCTGTGCGCCGAGCCCGACAAGCTGGCCGCCGCCTTCGGCCTGCCGGAACTGGTGGGCGAGAGCTTCGCGGTGATCTGGACGACCACGGCCTGGACCATCCCGGCCAACCAGGCGCTCAACCTCAACCCCGAGCTCGACTACGCGCTGGTGCACACCGAGCGCGGGCAACTGGTGCTGGCGGCCTCGCTGGTCGAGCAATGCCTGGCGCGCTACGGCCTCGAAGGCCGCGTCATCGCGACGACCAAGGGCGCCAAGCTCGGCGGCATCGCCTTCCGCCACCCGCTGGCCCACGTGCATGCCGGCTACGACCGGCTGTCGCCGGTCTTCCTGGCCGACTACGCCACCGCCGAAGACGGCACCGGCATCGTCCATTCGTCGCCGGCCTATGGCGTGGAGGACTTCAACTCCTGCATCGCCAACGGCATGAAGGTCGAGGACATCCTCAACCCGGTGGGCCCGCATGGCTACTACGCGCAGGGCTTCCCGCTGTTCCACGGCCAGAGCATCTGGAAGGCGGTGCCGCACATCATCGACACGCTGCGCGACGCCGGGCGGCTGTTCGCGACGGCCGACCTCGTGCACAGCTACCCGCATTGCTGGCGCCACAAGACGCCGGTGATCTACCGCGCCGCGGCGCAATGGTTCGTGCGCATGGACGAAGGCGCCGGCGTGTTCACCAAGGACAAGGCGCCGCAGACGCTGCGCGCGATGGCGCTGGCGGCGATCGACGCCACCTCGTTCTTCCCCGAATCGGGCCGCGCGCGGCTGCGCGACATGATCGCCAACCGCCCCGACTGGTGCATCAGCCGCCAGCGCAGCTGGGGCGTGCCGCTGCCCTTCTTCCTGCACGAAGAAACCGGCGAGCTGCACCCGCAGACCATGCAGATCCTCGACCGCGCGGTCGAGATCGTCGCCAAGGGCGGCGTCGAAGCCTGGAGCCGCGTGACGGCCGAAGAAATCCTCGGCGCCGAGGACGCCAAGGTCTACCGCAAGAGCAGCGACATCCTCGAAGTGTGGTTCGACTCGGGCTCGACCTTCTTCCACGTGCTGCGCGGCTCGCACGCCGGCGGCGCGCACGCGCAAGGGCCGGAGGCCGACCTCTACCTCGAAGGCCACGACCAGCACCGCGGCTGGTTCCACTCGTCGCTGCTGCTGGGCTGCGCGCTCGAAGGCCGCGCGCCCTATCGCGGCCTGCTGACCCACGGCTTCACCGTCGACGGCCAGGGCCGCAAGATGAGCAAGTCGCTGGGCAACGTGATCGAGCTGCGCGCGCTGTGCAACGACATGGGCGCCGAGATCGCGCGGCTGTGGTGCGCCTCGACCGACTACTCGGGCGACCTGAGCGTCGACAAGAACATCCTCGCCCGCGTGGTCGACTCGTACCGGCGCATCCGCAACACGCTGCGCTTCCTGCTCGCCAACGTCAGCGACTTCGACCCCGCGACGGACGCCGTGCCGCCGGCGGAGCTGCTGGAGATCGACCGCTGGGCGCTGGCGCGCGCGGCCGAAGTGCAGGCCGAGATGCTGGCGCACTACGCCAAGTTCGAGTTCCACCCGGTCGTCGCCAAGCTGCAGCTGTTCTGCAGCGAGGACCTCGGCGCCTTCTGGCTCGACGTGCTGAAGGACCGCCTGTACACCACGGCGCCGAAGTCGCTGGCCCGCCGCTCGGCGCAGACCGCGCTGTGGCAGGTGACGCACGCCATGCTGCGCTGGATGGCGCCCTTCCTCAGCTTCACCGCCGAAGAGGCCTGGCCGGTGCTGGCGCCGGGCGCCTCGCCGTCGATCTTCAGCGAGACCTTCTGGACCTTCGACGCGCCCGATGCGGCGCTGCTGGCCAAGTGGCAGCGCATCCGCGCCATCCGCGACGAGGTCAACAAAGCCATCGAGAGCCTGCGCGCCGAGGGCCAGGTGGGCTCGTCGCTGCAGGCCACGGTGCAGGTCACGGCGCCGGCCGCCGACCATGCGCTGCTGGCCTCGCTGGGCGACGACCTGAAGTTCATCTTCATCACCTCGCAGGCCAGCCTGTCAGAAGGCCCCGAGCTGGCCGTCACGGTGACGCCGTCGACGGCGCGCAAGTGCGAACGCTGCTGGCACTGGCGCGACGACGTCGGCCACGACGCGGCGCACCCCGGCCTGTGCGGCCGCTGCAGCAGCAACCTGTTCGGCGCGGGCGAAACGCGCCGCGTGGCCTGATGGCGCGCGGCCGCAGCGGCGCCGGCACGTCGGGCCTGGCCTTGTGGCTGGGCCTGGCGCTGGTGGTGATCGTCGCCGACCAGCTGACCAAGACGCTGATCATCAGCGCCTTCCAGTTCGGCGACGTGCGCCACGTCACCAGCTTCTTCGACCTCGTGCGCGCGCACAACACCGGCGCCGCGTTCTCGTTCCTGCACGACGCCTCGGGCTGGCAGCGCTGGGTGTTCGTCGGCCTCGGGCTGGCGGCGTCGGCCTTCATCGTGTGGATGCTGCGCAGCCACCCGGGGCAGACGCTGTTCTGCTTCGCGGTCAGCATGATCATGGGCGGCGCCCTCGGCAACGTCATCGACCGCCTGCTGCACGGCTACGTGGTCGACTTCCTGCAGTTCCGCTTCGACTGGCTGGCGCCGCTGTTCCGCGGCGGCTACTTCCCGGCCTTCAACCTGGCCGACGCCGCCATCACGCTGGGCGCGGTGTGCCTCGTCATCGACGAACTGCGGCGCGTGCGGCGCGCCGGCTGAACACCGCGGCCGCCGTGCCCGCCGCGCTGGCCGCGCGCCGCGGCTTCAGCGCCGCTTGAGCACGTGCACGAACTCGGCGCTGCCGCTCACCTGCTCGACCAGCTCGTTGCCGGTCTGGCGTGCGAAGGCCTGGAAGTCGCGGATCGAGCCGGGGTCGGTGGACACCACGCGCAGCACCTCGCCGGACTGCATCTCGGCGAGCATCTTCTTGGTCTTGAGGATGGGCAGCGGGCAATTCAGCCCGCGGGTGTCGAGTTCTCGGTGGATGTCCATCGGCGCGGTCCTGTTGCGTGGGGCGCGATTCTACGAATCAAGCCGGGGGATCAGGCCGGGAAGACGCCGGTGGACAGGTAGCGGTCGCCGCGGTCGCAGACCACGAACACGATGGTGGCGTCGTTGACCGCCTGCGCGATCTGCAGTGCCACCCAGCAGGCGCCGGCCGCCGAGATGCCGCCGAACAGCCCTTCCTCGCGCGCCAGGCGGCGCGCCATTTCCTCGGCGTCGCTCTGGCTGACGTAGACCAGCTCGTCGACCTGCGCGGGGTCGTAGATCTTGGGCAGGTAGGCCTCGGGCCACTTGCGGATGCCGGGGATGCGCGAGCCCTCGCTCGGCTGCGCGCCGATCACGCGCACCGCCGGGTTGCGCGCCTTCAGGTAGCGCGAGACGCCGGTGATGGTGCCCGTGGTGCCCATCGCGCTGACGAAATGGGTCACGCGGCCCGCGGTGTCGTCCCAGATCTCGGGGCCGGTGGTCTCTTCGTGCACGCGCGGGTTGTCGGCGTTGGCGAACTGGTCCAGCACGTGGCCCTTGCCGTCGCGCTGCATCTGCTCGGCGAGGTCGCGCGCGTACTCCATGCCGCCGCTGCGCGGCGTCAGGATCAGCTCGGCGCCGAAGGCCTTCATGGTCTGCGCGCGCTCGATCGACAGGTCTTCCGGCATCACCAGCACCATGCGGTAGCCGCGGATGGCCGCCGCCATCGCCAGCGCGATGCCGGTGTTGCCCGAGGTCGCCTCGATCAGCGTGTCGCCGGGCTCGATGTCGCCGCGCTCCTCGGCGCGGCGGATCATGCTGATCGCCGGGCGGTCCTTGACCGAGCCCGCCGGGTTGTTGCCCTCCAGCTTGGCCAGCACGACGTTGCCGCGCTCGGCGCCGGCGGCGCCCGGCAGGCGCTGCAGCCGCACCAGCGGCGTGCGGCCGATGGCCTGTTCGAGGGTGAGGTATTCAGGGACGCGGCGGGGGCTCATGTCGAAGGCGGCGGAATGCGGGCGCAAGGGTCGGCGCATTGTGGCAGCGCGCGAATGACGGCGAAGGCCGCATGACATAATCGATCGCTTCATGCGTGCCGTCGGCAGCACCCATCATCTGGCCCGGGTGGCGAAATCGGTAGACGCAGGGGACTCAAAATCCCCCGCCGCAAGGCGTGCCGGTTCGAGTCCGGCCCCGGGCACCACGGCTTCACGCGCAGCGTGAGCCCCAGCAGTTCAAGAACCACCTTCTTGCCGACCCATGCCGCCGATCCCACCCGTCACCAAGGCGCTGATGCTGACCTGCACGGCGCTGTTCTGCCTGAGCTACTTCCTGCCGCTGACCCTGTGGTTCGCGCTGTGGCCGCTGGGCAGCCCGCGATTCGGCGTCTGGCAGGTGTTCACCTACGGCTTCCTGCACAGCGACCTGATGCACCTGTTCTTCAACATGCTGGGGCTGTGGATGTTCGGCTCCGAGCTGGAGCGGCTCTGGGGCCAGCGGCGCTACATCCAGTTCCTGCTGGCGGGGCTGCTTTCCGCCGCCGCAGCGCAGTTGCTGGTGACCTGGCTCACGCAGTCGCCGGTGCCCACGGTGGGCGCCTCGGGCGCGCTGTTCGCGCTGCTGCTGGCCTTCGGCATGCTGTTCCCGAACCGCACCATCATGCCGCTGTTCCCGCCCATCCCGATGAAGGCCAAGACCTTCGTGCTGGTGTTCGGCGGGCTCGAACTGCTGCTGGGCCTGGCCGGCGCCAGCGGCGTGGCGCACTTTGCGCACCTGGGCGGCATGCTGGGCGGCTGGCTGATGATCCGCTACTGGCGCGGGCAGCCGCCGTTCGGTGGTGGCGGTGGCGTGCGCCGGCGCTGACCGCCGCGGCGCGCCCACGACGCCTTCGCTGACCCCTTCGATGACCCCTTCGATGACCCTTTGACGGCCGCGGAGCGGCCGGGCCATCATGCTGTGGCCCATGCTGCTGCGGGGGGTCACGATGCTGCAACGCCTGCTTCGATGCACGATCTGGCTGCTGGCCTGCGGCTGCTGGGCGGCGGCCCAGGCCCAGGCCCAAGAGACACCACCGGCGGCGGCGCCGGCCGCCGCCGCCCAGGCGCTGGAGCGCGCCGCCAATGCCGTGGTCGGCGTGCAGGCGGTGGCGGTGGCCGGCGCGCGCAGCGCCGACACGCTGGGCCGCCAACGCAGCGGCTCGGGCGTGGTGATCGACGCCGACGGCCTGGTGCTGACCATCGGCTACCTGATCCTCGAAGCCGAGCAGGTGCAGTTGATCACCGACGATGCGCGCCGCATCCCGGCGCGCATCGTCGCCTACGACCTGGCCACCGGCTTCGGCCTGGTGCGCGCGCTGGCGCCGCTGAAGCTGGAGCCGGTGCCGCTGGGCCGCGGCCGCGAGCTGCAGGACGAGCAGTTGCTGATGATCGTCAGCGGCGGCGAGGCCGGCGCCGTCAGCGCCGCGCGGCTGGTGTCGCGCCGCGCCTTCGCCGGCTACTGGGAATACCTGCTGGACGACGCCTTGTTCACCGCGCCGCCGCGCGCCGACCACAGCGGCGCCGGGCTCTTCAACCATCGAGGTGAGCTGGTGGGCATCGGCTCGCTGATCGTCGCCGACGCCGGCACGGACGCCGAGCGCCGCGTGCCGGGCAACCTGTTCGTGCCGCTGGACCTGCTGCCGCCGATCCTGCCCGAGCTGATCGCGCGCGGCCGCTCCAGCCGCTCGGAGCGCGCCTGGCTGGGCATCAACTGCGTCGACGCCGCCGGCCGCGTGCGCGTGCTGCGCGTCAACGAAGACAGCCCGGCCGACGTGGCGGGGCTGGAGCCGGGCGACGTGATCATCGGCCTCGACGGCGCGCCGGTGCAAAGCCTGCAAGGCCTGTGGACGGCGTTGTGGCAAGGTGGCAGCCGCCGCGCCGTGCAGATCGACATTGAGCGCCGTGGCGAAAAACGCAGCCTGACCGTGCACACCGTCGACCGCGCGGCGACACTGCGCAGGGCCGAAGGCGTTTGAAGACAAGGTTTGACGATGAGGGCGCAACCACCCATGACCGAACGCATGATCACCGTGGCCAGCGTGCAGATGGCCTCCGGCGACTGGGACTTCCAGCGCAACATGGCCCGTGCCGAACGGCTGATTCGCGAGGCCGCCGCCCAAGGCGCGAACCTCGTGCTGTGCCCCGAGCTGTTCATGATGCCGTACTTCTGCATCGACCAGAACGCACGCCACCTGGAACTGGCCGAGCCCTTCGAAGGCAACGCGCGCATCGCGCACTTCGCGCGGCTGGCCGGCGAACTGGGCGTGGTGCTGCCGATCGGCTTCTTCGAGCGTGCCGGCAATGCGGCCTACAACTCGCTGGCGATGGCCGATGCCGATGGCACCGTGCTCGGCGTCTACCGCAAGACGCACATCCCCGACGGCCCCGGCTACACCGAGAAGTACTACTTCACGCCCGGCGACACCGGCTTCAAGGTCTGGACCACCCGCTTCGGCCGCATCGGCGCCGCGATCTGCTGGGACCAGTGGTACCCCGAAACGGCGCGCAGCCTGGCCTTGATGGGTGCCGAGGTGCTGTGCTTTCCGACCATCATCGGCTCCGAGCCGCACAGCGCCGGCATGGACACCGCGGGGCACTGGCAGCGCACCATGCAAGGCCACGCCGCGGCCAACATGGTGCCCTTGGTCGCCGCCAACCGCATCGGCCAGGAAACGGGGCTCGGCAACGGCAACGACCGGCAGAGGGGGCTGACGACCACGTTCTACGGATCGAGCTTCATCGCCGACCACACCGGCGCCAAGGTGGCCGAGGCCAATCGCTGCGACGAGACGATCCTGCTGCACCGCTTCGACCTCGACGCCATCCGCCGCGAGCGCCAGAGCTTCGGCTTCTTCCGCGACCGCCGTCCGGAGATGTACCGCACGCTGCTGACCAGCGACGGCCGCCATGCGCGCGCCGACGGTGGACCGACGTAGGCGGCCCGCGCGTTCGGCCCGTCCGGCTCCTGCGGCCGCTCCGGCCCCTGCGGCCCTTCCGGCCGGTGCGCCGCGGCCTCAGTCGCCGGTGTAGCCCGTCGCCTTGACGATCGGCGCCCAATGCTCGCGGCGCTGCGTTTCGCGCAGCGTCACCTCGGCCGGGTCGCTGCCGTCCAGCGGCTCGTAGCCGATCTCGGTGACCAGCGCGCGCACGTCGGCGCGGGCAAGCACCTTGCGCATGGCGGCGTTCCATTCGTCGATGCGCGCCTTCGGCGTGCCGGCCGGCGCATACAGCGCATAAGCCGACCCGAAGGCCAACGACGGCATGCCCAGTTCGCGGAAGGTGGGCACGTCGGGCAACTGCGGCGCGCGGCGTTCGCCCGACGTCGCCAGCACGCGCAGGCGGCCCGCCTGGTGGTGCTTGACGAAGACGCCCAGGCCGTCGATGGCCGATGCGAGCTGGCCGCCGATCAGGTTGTTCACCATCGCCGGGCCGCCCTGGAAGGGCACGATCGTCATGTCGGGCACCTTCGACTGGCGCACGAAATCGTAGGCCAGGAAGTGCAGCGTCGAGCCCAGGCCCGAGACGCCGACCACGGCCTGGTTCTTGTCGGCGCGCGCCGCGGCGATGAACTGCGCCAGCGTCTTGCTGGGATTGGTGCCGCTGACGGTGAGGCCGTAGGTGATGGTCGCCACCATCGTGATCGGCGTGAAGTCGGTCGCCGGGTTGTAGCGCAGGTTCTTGAACACCATCGGCCCGATCACCGCCGTGTCGAGCGTCGTCATCAGCACCGTGTTGCCGTCGGGCGCGCTCTGCTTGAGCATCTCGGCCGCCAGCCGCGTGCTGGCGCCGGCGCGGTTCTCGATGATGACGGTCTGCTTCATCTCGTCCTTCAGCCGGTCGACGATCACGCGCGCCATCGCGTCGGCGGCGCCGCCGGCCGGATACGGCACGATGAAGCGCAAGGCGTCGCTCGACTGGGCCGATGCCGTACCGGCCAGCGCCAGTGCGGCGGCGAGCACGAGCGCGCCGCGCAAGGCCTGGCGGCGGCGCGGCCGGGAGTTCGGGGGCAGCGGGGCGTGGTTCATCGGTGTCTCCTTCGTGGGCTGGTGCGGCCGCTCGGCGCCATGGGCGTGGGCCATGGCCGGCGGGGCTGGCGATGCATGATCCCGGTCGCGCGCCGTTTTGTCGCATCACCTTTGCGAATCGCGCATCACGAACGGTGAATTGCCCGGCGCGCGCGCGGCCCTCAGCATCACGGTCCACGCCGGCCCCGCCCACGCCATGAACACCCCGCCCCCCTCGCCTCGCCCCGTCGCGCCCGAACGGGTGCTGGTGATCGGCGCCGGCATCGTCGGCGCCTGCACGGCGCTCGAACTGCAGTCGGCCGGCATGGCGGTCACCTTGATCGACGCCGGCGACCCCGCGGGCGGCACCACGGGCGGCAACGCCGGGCTCATCAGCGTCGACAGCTGCCTGCCCATCGCCCTGCCCGGCCTGCTGCGCCAACTGCCCGGCCTGCTGGGCGATGCCGATGGCCCCTTGTCGATCGACCCGGCCATGCTGCTGCGCCGCTTCGGCTGGTTCTGGGACCGTTTGCTCAGCACCCGCATGGCGCGCACGCTGGCCATCTCCGACGCGCTGCGCGCGCTGCACGTCGGCGCGATCGACGACTACCGGCGCCTGCTGGGCCCCGACTTCGACGCGCTGGTGCAAACCCGCGGCCAATGGCACGTGCGCGCGGCGACGACGATGTCCGACACCGACCGCGTGATCGACGTGCTGCGCATGCGCCACGGCGTGCGCACGCAGGAAGTCGCCGACGACGACTTGCAGCGCCGCCTGCCAGGGCTCGCGCCGGCGATGCGGCGCGGCACCTGGATGCCCGACAACGCGCACACCGTCGACCCCGCGGCGCTGACGCGCGGGCTGGTCCAACGTTTCACGCAGCTCGGCGGGCAATGGACCACGCGGCGCGTGCGCGCGCTGCAGGTGGACGGCGGCGGCGCCGTCGGCGTGGCCACCGACGCCGGCGAGCTGCGGCCGCAGGCGGTGGTCGTCTGCGCCGGCATGCAAGCGCAGGCGTTGCTGGCGCCGCTGGGCGTGAACCTCCCGCTGCTGGCCGAGCGCGGCTACCACGCGCAGCTGCCGCCGCAGGACGGCCTGCCCGAGGTGCCGGTGCTCTTCAAGTCGCACGGCTTCGTGCTGACGCCGATGCGCCAGGGCCCGCGGCTGGCCGGCAAGGCCGAGATCACCGCGCCCGACGCCCCGCCCAACGAACGCCGCATGCAAGGCATGCTGGAACAGGCGCGGCGCTGCTGGCCGGCGCTGCGCGTGGAAGGCGTCGTGTTCTGGCGCGGCGACCGGCCGTCCACCGCCGACAGCCTGCCGGTGATCGGCCCGGTGCTGCCCGCGGCGCCGCGGCTGCTGGTGGCCGGCGGCCACGGCCACACGGGGCTGACCGGCGCGCCGATGACGGCGCGCATCGTCCGCGCGCAATTGCAGGGCCTGCCCAGCCCGATCGACGCGCGGCCTTACGCGCTGGCGCGGTTTCAGCGACTTCAGCGGTCCCACTGAGCGGCCAGCGCCAGCAGCCGCTCGCGGATCAACTCCACCAGGCGCACGCGCTCCTCGCGCGGCTCGCGGGCCTCGAACCAGTAGGCGCAATACGGCAGCGACAGCGCCGGCACGAAGGGCCGGATCGCCACCCGCCGAGGCGTCAGCAGCGTCGCCGGCAGCGGCACCGCGATCGTGAAGCCCAGCCCCGCGCCGACCATCGCGCAGGCCGCCAGCGCGGCGGCGCATTCGACCGTGGCCGGCGGCAGGCCACCGCAGTCGGCGAAGGCACGCGCGACGACGGCATCGACGCCCTCCTGCTGCGAGGCGCCGATCCGCGGCTCGCCGGCCAACTCGGCGGCCCGCACCGCGCCGTGGCGCCGCGCCAGCCGGTGACCGGCGGGCAGGTAGCACACCATCGGCATCTCGGCCAGCACCTCGCTGCGCACGCCGGGAATCGGCGGCACGCTGAGCGCCAGGCCGACATCGGCCTTCTGCGAACTGACCAGCGCGGCCGCGTAGTCCGCGCTGCGCGAGTGCACCGTCACCAGCAGCCCCGGGAACTGATCGCGCAGCGCGGCCAGCGCCTCGGGCAGCACGGTGGCCGCCAGCGCCGGCGTGCAGGCGACGACGAACGCGCGGCCGCTGTGCTGGCGCAGCCGCTCGACGAGGCCGTTGATGCCGTCGAGCCCGGTGAACGAGCGCTCGATCTCCTCGAACAGCGCCAGTGTCGGCGGCAGCGGCAGCAGCCGGCCGGCCTTGGTCGCGAACAGGTCGAAGCCCACGCGCTCGCGCGCGTCGCGCAGCATGTTGCTGACCGCCGGCTGCGTCACGTGCAGCCGCCGCGCCGCGCCGGTGACCGAGCCGGTCAGCACGACGGCGTGGATCACCTCGATGTGACGGAACGCGAGCGCGCGGGCCATCGGGGGATTCTGCGGCACGCAAAGCGCGCCACTGAAATTGACATCCTCTCCTCACAAGACGATGCGGCGTGCTGGACCGGATACGGTCAATCAAAGCCGCCGGGCGTCAACCGCGCGGGCGGCGGCTTCGAGCAAGCTCGCCCGTAGAGGAACCCAAGGCCTAGTGGACAACCTGCTGCAGGAACTTTCTCGTCCGCTCGTGCTTGGGCGCACCGAACAGTTCAGCCGGCGCGCCGATCTCGACGATCCGCCCCTGGTCCATGAAGACGACGCGGTCCGCCACCTGGCGCGCGAAGTTCATCTCGTGCGTCACGCACACCATGGTCATGCCGTCGTTGGCGAGGCTCACCATCGTGTCGAGCACTTCCTTGACCATCTCGGGATCGAGCGCCGACGTGGGTTCGTCGAACAGCATGATGCGAGGCTTCATGCACAGCGCCCGGGCAATGGCCACGCGCTGCTGCTGGCCACCTGACAACTGTCCCGGGTACTTGGCCGCCTGATCGGGTATCCGCACACGCTCCAGGAAGTGCATCGCCCGGTCATGCGCCTGCTTCGAGTCGACACCCAGCACATGCATCGGCGCCAGCATGCAGTTCTGAAGCACGCTCAGGTGCGGGAACAGATTGAAGCTCTGGAACACCATGCCGACGTCGCGCCGCACCTTCAACAGGCTGCGGCGGTCGCCATGCCGCAGCACGACGCCATCGACGACGATCTCACCGCCGCTGTGCGGTTCCAAGGCGTTGACACAGCGGATCATGGTCGACTTGCCCGATCCCGAAGGGCCGCACACCACGACACGTTCTCCGGTCGCGACTTCGAGGTCGATGTCGCGCAAGACCTGAAACGAGCCGAAGTGCTTGTTGACCTTCGCCAGTCGGATGGCCACGTCGGGTGCTGCTTCTTTGCTCATGGCGATCGATGCAATGGCTTGGTGGGCGGTGGCCATCAGAGGATGCGGCCGATGCGATCGGCGTAGGTGCGCAGCGTCGGCACCATGGCGCTGATCTCGTCGAGAGAGCGGCGGCTGCGGGGGGCGGAAATGGTGAGTGCGGCGATCACCTGCCCGTCCTTGCTCTTGATCGGCACGGCGGCACCGACGACGCCGCTGATGTACTCGGAGTCGTTCATCGCGTAGCCCTGAGACTTCACCTTGCGAAGGCGGTCTGCCAGCGCCTTGGGCTGCGTGACGGTGAATTCAGTCGTTGCTTCCCACGGACCCGTGGCCAGGAACTTGGCGAGCGGGTCCGCATCGAGGTGGGCCAGGAACACCTGGCCGCTGGACGTGCAATGCAGCGGCGCCCGCTGGCCGGCCTGGAATTGCAAGGTCAGCGGCGACTGGCCCATGACGCTGGCGATGTATTCCACCTCGCCCATCGCCATCAATGCAATGCCGCAGGTCTCCCCCGTGCGTTGCGCCACGGTGGTCAGCAAGGTCTGGATCGGCGCATAGACGATCGTCGACGAGAGCACCGACGTGGCCAGCCCGACGAGCTTGGGCGCCACGGCGTACTTGCCCTTGACCGGCATCTTCTGCAGAAAGTCCAGCCCTTCGAGCGTGGAGATCATCCGGTGCGCCGTCGGTCGGGGCAGGTCCAGCATGTAGACGATGTCGGCCGCGGAGATCATGCCCATCTTCGCCGCCAGCTCGATCACGGCGAACAAGCGTCCGACCGGCGTGGCGGTGGCCGTCGGCTCGGCGGCGGTCTTGCGCGTCTTGGTCGGCATGGTCGCCATTATGCTAGGGCCTGTTAACACAAACGCAGCCCATCGGCGATCAACGAAAAGCTGATGAAGCCGATGAACAGTGCGTCGAGT
>Ga0102832_1001173_pt1 | contig 22768 bp, 24 predicted proteins | sample EBPBio282013_DNA_FD_88942 | JGI IMG/M metagenome (GOLD analysis project Ga0102832, IMG submission 88942) | Wastewater treatment Type I Accumulibacter community from EBPR Bioreactor in Madison, WI, USA - Reactor 2_5/28/2013_ DNA (Illumina Assembly) | ecosystem: Engineered > Bioreactor > EBPR >... | reverse complement strand
TGCATTCTATGCGTGAGCCGCCTAACAATTCATTCAAGCCGACCTTGCTTCGCAAGGCGGCTTAATTTAGGCGTTAGGTGTCACATGAACCTTCCAATCCATCTCACACAAGCACTGATCTTGGCTTTGCTGCTATCTGGCTGCGCGCATCAACCACTTGGCCCAAAGATCGATACGCCTTCCGCCATCGATACCCATGAGCTGATGACGCGGCTTGGCTATCCAAAATGCAGGGTGTCAGTGCCGCTCACGGAGGAAGACGCAGTGAAAAGTGCAGCGTTGGTTGGCGCTCCAGATATAGACAAACGAGAAGATTGGGCGGCGCTTATCGGACGAATGACTCCCGGCGATGAGTTGCGCCATGTATGGTGCAGTCCATATCGTGGGCCTGGCGGCATCGATCTAATTGGTGTGTTTCGCGACAAGCATCTGATCGCTAAGTTGCACACTGTGTTCGTGGACTGAGAGGGGAATCCTGCAGTGACACCTAACAGTTCATTCAAGCCGACCTTGCTTCGCAAGGCGGCTTAATTCAGGCGTTAGGCGGCATGCCAATCCTTAACCTCATTTCACTAGTCCTGTCTTCTGCGTTGCTTTTGCAGGGAGAGATTCCTGCGCGAGAAGTGTCAATCGGCGGGGTCGCGGTCGGAGATTCTCCTTTACAGGTTGTCAAGAAGCTTGGCGAGCCGAGCAGCAGGCTCGAGACCTCAGATTTTCTGAACCTTCACTACAAGTATCCAAGTTTAACTGTATCGTTTAGTGGGGGCGTTGTTGCGGGTCTATTCGCAGACAGTCCTGACGCTTGCACGCCAAAGCAGTTGTGCCCCGGGGATAGTCTAGACAAGATGCGAACCCTCTACGGTGAGCCACTCGTTACAGATCGAGAGAACGGTCGCTTCTACGAGTACTACGGCCATGACCTGTACTGCTGGCTTAAGATTCCAGTTAACGACAGCAAAGTCAGCTCAATAACGGTCGCCTGTCAGCCATGACAATGCCGCCTAACAGCTCATTCAAGCCGACCTTGCTTCGCAAGGCGGCTTAATTCAGGCGTTAGGGCGCAATGAAAGTTCTTACACTACTGATAGTTTGGATCATGCTCATCACCACTCCCCTGACAGCATTTGCTGACTTTGGGTTCGGCATTCCTGGCTTCACCTTCAACTCAGCCGCACTCGATGATCGATCAAAAGCAATCCTTGTCGATGCGGCAGATACGCTAAAACGGCATCCCGAGTACAAACTGAGAATCTACGGGAGTCGAGGGCAACTGGAGAGTGACACTTCTATATCTCAGCGCCGCCTTAGGAGCGCGCAAATGTTCTTGATCGATAACGGAGTACCAGAGACTCGCATCCTGATGGAGGATCGCGGCGCCTCTGCTCCTCTACAACCAAATTGCGCACAGGCTGACTCGCGTGAGGAGTGCGACAAACACAACCGCAACATACAGTTGCAGTTAGTTGCGCCCTAACAATTCATTCAAGCCGACCTTGCTTCGCAAGGCGGCTTAATTCAAGCGTTAGGCGTACATGAAGACATCATCCGCGCTCACACTTTTGGCCTGCTTCGCATTTCCGCTGGAACTTGGCGCGTCCGGCCCAGAGCTTTTCGGTGTCATATTCAAGTCTAGTCAGCCAATCCTAACCGAAGACCTTCCGACTTCTGTCGAGGATCCTGAGCAACTTGAGCGCGCCATAGACGAGAACTCTAGCCTTATGAAGCGGATATCCCAGATCAAATATCAAATTGTTGGTAGAGCTGATCCAAGCGAGTGTAGTGATTCGCCTTGCACTGCCTTGGCACTCCGGCGTGCAGAGCTTTTTCAACAAGCTCTAATCCAAGCAGGTGTTCCCTCATCTTCCTTCTGCACGCCGCTCGCACTAGGCGCCCCATGGCCATCCGAGTACTCTCCAAAGCCAGAAGAGATGATTTTCTCTAGGCAAGCGATCGTCGAGCCCATATTCGACGATTGTACGCCTAACAATTCATTCAAGCCGATGCCGCTTCGCGGCGCGGCTTAATTCAGGCGTTAGGCCCGCACGGGCAAGAGAGAGGTGAGTCGTGAGTGATTCAATTCCTTGGCGTATCCTTCGTTATTTGTTTGCCGCGTACTACTTACTCATTGGCGTCTATCTCGCCTTGTCACTCGTGGGTATCGTTTCACCACCGCATCCAAAGATAAGCGACGCATCTGCTGCATTTCAGGCCGCCCTTGGCAAAACGGGCTTCATGTTCCCTTTGCTTGCGTTTACTTACGTGGCATCGGCATGCGCGCTGTTTTTCCAACGTACTGCACCTCTTGGTTTGGTGCTCCTTGCCCCGGTTGCAGTCATCATTTTCTTTACAAACACACTTCTGGACACCGCTTGGGTTTTCGGCACAATCAATGCAGTAGTCTTGGCGGCATTAGCCTGGCACTTTCGGCCCGCATATCGTTCGCTCTTTTGCTATTCGGTTGGGTCGCAAGGCGCGCAGCGGGCCTAACAATTCATTCAAGCCGACCTTGCTTCGCAAGGCGGCTTAATTCAGGCGTTAGGCGGCTATGGCAGATTGGCTAATACCCACAGTTCTATTCATCCTACTGCTGCTCGCACTGAACGCGGCCTCGCGGGTGGTGACAGCTTCAACTGGACGTACAACAGCCACAGAAGGAGTCTGGAGGTTGGCTACTCCATTGGGGACTGGCGCAGCTGTGCTTGGTGTATCGGCCCTACTGGATCTATCCCTGCCCTGGCTTGCATTCACAGCAGGCCTTGCCGCGGGCATCCTTAACTTGCTTGTGCAACTATGTGCTGGGCGGCGCGCCGCCTAACAATTCATTCAAGCCGACCTTGCTTCGCAAGGCGGCTTAATTCAGGCGTTAGGCGACATGGCACATTCCAAGACTCTGATAATCACGCTATTTGCCATCTGCTCAGCGACCGGCTCATTAGTATGTGCAGAATCGCTTTCTGGGAATCGCCTCACCTACTTAGGCTTGGGGCCACTCAAGATTGGCATGACCATTGCTGATGCCAACCAAGCAGGCGTGGAGATTGCCATAGATGAACAATTTCCAGAGATCGACCAATGTGGTTTGGCTAAGATCGTCGGGCGGGACGACGTGCTGCTTCTTTTCGAGGATAATCGCCTCGCCCGAATCGAATTGCATAGCAACAAGCTCAAAACTATCAGTGGAGCCAAGGTTGGGGACTCTGAGGCACGAGTTCGAGAAATCTACGGGGCCAGGGTTCGAGTCGAGCCACACCAGTACGATCCCAATGGCCACTACCTCACCGTTACGTCTAGCGACAAGAGGCACGCCGTTGTCTTTGAGACAGATGGCAAGACTGTCACTGACCTCAGGGCTGGCTTGATCCCAGCGGTACAGTACGTGGAGCATTGCTTGTGAACCACCTGCGAGTGCCGCCTAACAATTCATTCAAGCCGACCTTGCTCCGCAAGGCGGCTTAATTCAGGCGTTAGACGGCATGACATCTCAATCCGGGCCTGCTAAAACCCCAACAATCGAGGAGGTCGTCACGGCTCTAGATGACCATCGCGCATGGGTAGCGTCGAGCAATGGCTCCAAGCTTCACGGCGAGTACGGATTCTGCGTGCTTGTGCCCTTCTACATTGAGGCACTATCAAAGATTCGCAACGCCAATGGGCGGGTGCACATCATGTTCTGGCTGATCCCTCTCGCACGTCGTGATGCCCTCGTAGTAGAAGCTGCAAGGGGCCGGTTGCAGGACAAGTCGGCGGCCGTCCGAATGCACGCCTGTGAGGTGCTTGCCTATAGCCTCCGGCATGACGCCATACCCGCCCTTGAGCCTTTGCTGGATCATCCGGTTGCTGACACTCGAACGGCCGCTGCAGCTGCGATCGACGCAATCCAACATCAAAATCATCATTTCTACCTAGATCGAAAGCACAGTGGTACATCATTCTGGGTGGTCAACCCGGAAGACGATCCAAACTATCAGCCAAGACATTGGCAGACGCCCCAAGAGGGCCAATGAGCAAAGTTTTCCACCTGCCGTCTAACAATTCATTCAAGCCGAACTTGCTTCGCAAGGCGGCCTAACTCAAGCGTTAGGCATCAAGGGCGACATACATGCGCGTTGAGTTGGCCTTGTTCCACGGTGACGACTTGCTTAGCCGCGACGAGATTCACGTCGGGGTAGCGCCGGTTTCTGAGATTCTCAGCCTGTACCAGGCAGATCATCGGCTCGGGAAAGACGCCGCCGACATTGTTCTCTCCGGCTTCCCAGAGCACACTGGCCTCAAGCGCATGACACTAGACATGCCAATTCATGAGTCGAGGGATTGGGAGTCCATGGATATCGGCGGGTACACGCTTGCGTTCTGGTGCAGGCTTGATACCTAACAATTCGTTCAAGCCGAGATCGCTTCGCGGCCTCGGCGCGGCGTCGTAGACTGTGCCATCACCGTCGCCGCAACTCGGTCCGGCTTAACTCAGGCGTTAGCGCCCATGAAACTGTACTTTCTCTTCGCAATATCCCTAGTCGCACTTGGCTGCGCTTCTCCTGACCCCCGGGCCAGACAAGTGATGCTTGTACTTCCAGATGGACGCGTCCATGTGGATGGCATAACCAGCGATGTTGCTGATGCAATCGGCAGGTTGGGTCCGCCAAATTCCGTACTAGTAGTTGTATCGGGATGTAAGAATTCAACTATGAGCATAATTTCCAAGGCTACAAAAGCACTAAGCGACGCAGGCTACGATGAGGTGGGATTCGCTACCGCCGAGGGGCCATCAGTAGAGTTATGCGAGACTGTGCGCTAACAATTCATTCAAGCCGACCTTGCTTCGCAAGGCGGCTTAATTCAGGCGTTAAGACTCATGAAAGGCATCTTCCTCGCCGGTTTACTGTTCTCAGGTCAAGCAACGGATGGGGATGGGGATGAGCCTGCCGCATGGCTGTCTAATCAGCGCGTACTAGATTGTTCACCACAGACAATTAAGGCAGCGGACTCGCTGGTCCTCGCCTTGGGTCCGGGGCATGGTCGCGAGCTGGCCATCCGCCGTGTTTCTGACAACACTTGGTACTTTCTTGTAGTTGGCCTACCTCCGGAGGACGATCCTCAGCTAATGTCGCAAGAGGAATTCTCTGCAGCCACACGCGTTGTAATTCCTGCTTCGTTCAAGGCTCGCAGCTCGGCAGAAGGACCGCTTGAGCCTATTCTCAGTCGCCACGGCACGTATGAGGTATATGTTTCGGACAACTTGGAGTCTGAGGACGGCGGCTATGTATGCAGCTTCAAGTATATGGGCATGAGCCCTAACAATTCATTCAAACCGACCTTGCTTCGCAAGGCGACTCAATTCAGGCGTTAGGCCCCACATGGAGCATTGATGCGACTCTTGGCGTTGGTGGCACTCACCATCTTGGCAGGCTGCGCTACGGCAGTTGGCGATGACCCCGGTGGGGCGGAGCCGACCCAGCTATGGGACGCAAGTCGTGGGAGACAAATCCCAGTTGCGCTCTATCTGCCAGAACAGCGACGCAACTGCACGCCTGCTCAACCCTGCCCTGTAGCATTCATAAGTCCGGGCTACGGCCTTCCTCACACCGATTATTCTTTTCTAGCCAATGCGTTGGTGGACTCCGGCTACCTGGTCGTGGCTATACAGCATGACCTATCCACAGACCCGCCACTCAGCAAAAGCGGCGACCTATTCGCCAATCGCATGCCCGCATGGAAGCGAGGAGCAGACAATATTCGCTTCGTTCGTAACATGTTCTCCACTACTTATCCGGGCTATGACTGGAGTCATCTCGTACTCATAGGACACTCCAACGGCGGAGACCTCTCAGCTCTTGCCATTCAAGAGTCTCCCTCACTTGCGACCACCCTAGTCACGCTGGACAATCGCAGGTATCCGCTTCCGAGAGACCACTCGGTCAATGTTCTCTCTATCCGGGGTAGCGACTTCGAGGCGGACCCGGGCGTGCTGCCGACCGCACAGGAACGGGGTGCCAGCAGTTGCATCGTCACAATCCCGGACTCCCACCACAACGACATGAACGATCATGGCCCCATTGAGCTTCAATCCAAGATCAACTCACTCGTATTGCAGTTCCTCAAAGATGGTCGGTGTAGGGCCTAGCAATTCATTCAAGCCGGCCTTGCTTCGCAAGTCGGTTTAATTCAAGCGTTAGGCTGCCATGAAGTCAACTCGCAAGACCATATTTATCGTAGCGCCTTTCCTGCTTTCCGGCTGCGCCACCAGTGGTGAAAAGGCTGGCGCAACAGCAATGGGCTGTGATGTGTCTTGGATTACGAGTAGTCAACTCTCTCCGGAAAGGTCCTGTGAGCTTCGTGCCTTGGCAAAGCGTTGCGCCGCATCCGACCAATGTCAGATCCAATGTGAAGCCAAAGGTGGATTGCCCAATATCGGCGGCGGATGCAGCCACGTATGCCAAGGCGGTGGGGGCGGACAAACTGACGAGGACATAGCCAAGAATGGAGGTACGTATGCCACTCCAGAGTCAGTCGCATGCTATAACCGACCGCGGTAAGTGGACTGACAATTCATTCAAGCCGATGTTGCTTCGCGATGCAACCTGATACGGGCGTTAGACCTTAAAAATATGGCAACTTCAGTTTTTACATTGATGGCGAATTACAACCGCTGGATGAACAAGCGGATATATGAGATTGCGTGCAACCTCCCCGAAGAAGAAGTGACAAGAGACCGCGGCGCGTTCTTCGGGTCGATCTTCCAGACCCTCAACCATATCGCTGTCGCCGATACCATTTGGCTGCACAGGTTCTCTCATCATCAAGATGCATCAGAATTGCGGGAGCAGTTGATCGCGTTCCCTCCCCCAAGCTCTCTACGGCAGGAGCTCGCCAGCTCTCTCCATGGCCTATGGCCGTATCGGGACAAGCTGGACAAAGTGATTCTAGATTGGTCAGACACTCTTACATCGGAGCAACTTGCGTCTCCGCTTGTTTATCGGAGTACGGCCGGAAAAGCCTTTTCGAGGCAGTTCGGCCATCTAGTCCAGCACTTCTTCAATCATCAAACGCACCATAGGGGCCAAGCCAGCACCTTGCTGTTTCAAGCAGGTGTAGACATTGGGGTTACTGACTTGCTTGCCGTCATCCCCGATGAATCCTAACAATTCATTCGAATCGAAGCCGCCTCGCAACGCGACTTGATTCAGGCGTCGGGTGCCGCATGGAGGAATCCGAGTGGCCATGGGACTTTCAATCGTGCCGCCAGTACCAGTCGGCGCTTTTTTTTGCAACCTGCCAGCAGCGGCCGGGGGCGAGAATGGGTGCCGATTGTGGCTCTTGGAATTTCAAGCTGCCAATGATCACTGGCTATCCCTTGAGGGCCGATAACGTGAAAGATGCAGAAGAATGTGGAAGAGTCACGCTCCTGGAAGCCGAGCCGGACAGCCTTGCCGATTTCAAAATCGCACCGCAGGACTCCTTCCGCGTGGCGGCAGAGGCGGACCTCGGGCACCCCCTTGAAGAGCACATCCCCTCCAATGAAGATGTTGAAAATTCATTTAATATCCCGGGATCCATTATCTACTGGATCGTGGCGGAGGAAAGACGTGTTGGGGGGGGCGGTTGTGGTGATAGACCGACTGAGCCGAAGGAACTCCTTGTCATTCTTTTTCATAGCGACAAGCCAACAGGGTCGGGGCTTGGGACTGAAGGCGTGGAACGCGATTGAAATGGAATTTCCTGGCACCAAAGCCTGGGAAACCGTTACTCCATATTTCGAGAAAAGAAATATTCACTTCTACGTGAACAGGTGCGGTTTCAATATTGTCGAGTTCTACAACAAGTTCCATCCAGACCCCCATCAGGACTCAAGCCTGACTCAGGATGAAAGAAATGAAATGTTCAGGTTCGAAAAACTCATGCGGAGCGCGGGCGCCCATGAGCATCATGCCCAAGCCGGCGGCGGGCTCTGTTCGCCGCGCCCTCTGGACGCTGCACGATAAAGCCGCGCAGCACGGACCGCCATCACGTCAGACGGACGCGATGCCCCCTCGTGCTCGCGCGCTGTCATTCCAACAATCAGCTTAAGCAGGCCTTGCTTTGCAAGGCAGCTTGGCCCATGCACCAGGCCGTTTCCGAAGCGTGGCCGCCATGAATCGAGAAGCAACTATGCAACAGGATGCAATGGAGGTGCGGATCAACTATGGGGACATTTTCTGGATTGCTGCGGATGGATTGATTGGCTCCATTTCCGGATCGCCTCACCCGCACGTCGTGGTCCAAAATGACGTCCTCAATCATTCAAGAATTGCGACCGTTGTCGTTTGCTCGCTAAGCTCAAACCTCAAGCGCGCATCCGAGCCAGGAGTTATTCTTCTGGATGCCGGGGAAGGTGGTCTGGAACGGCAGAGCGTTGTCATTGCCTCGCAGGTTTCAAGCGTTCGCAAGGACCGCTTGGGAGAGCGGATCGGGGCACTATCCAGTCATCGGGTGGATCAGGTGATTGCAGCTCTGCGCTTTCTACAGACATCGCACTTTCGTGGTCGCTAGGAATCCGCCCAGCACTCCATTGAAGCCGACCGATCTCCGCCACACATCCCGGCCATGACTGGCATCGCCTGGCACTCATTGGTCACTCCAACGGCGGACATGTTTCAGCCCTTGCCCTTCAGGAGACTTCCTCGCTTGCAGCAACTCCAGCCACGCTGGACAATCGCAGGCATCCGCTCCACGAGACCGCCCACTCAATGCCATTCCTCTCCATGGCAGCGACTTCTGGGCAGATTCCGAGCTTTGCCAAATGCGCAGGAGCAGGATGCGAACAATTACACCATCACGACCCCAGAATCCCTCCACAACGACATGAGCGATCACCGCACTATCGAACTTAAATCCGGAATCAACGCGCTTAGCTCGAGCTTTCTGAAATCCGGCTTGCTTCGGTCCTGATACTTCATTCAAGTCGATATGCCCAGCAAGGAGGGACACTTCCAGCGCAAGCCCTCAGCACCGATCAGTACGTACGTTCCCGAACTCGAACAGGCAATCCGGGAGGAGGCGAAACGTCTACGGACTATTCTGGAACAGGCAGGCGCAAGTTGAGGCCCGGCAACTTGCTCATGCCGAAGTCGCCTCGCAACCCGACTCGATTCAAACGCCAGCCATCGCAGGAGATCACCATGCAGATCATCTACATCCTCCTATGCATTGCCGGCATGGCCCTGCCGCTCTCCCAGTTTGTTCCGTGGCTTTCTGCATACGGCCTCAACGTGCCGCTCCTGTTCCAGCTTGCCACCTCAAATAAAATTGCGGCATTCGCGTGGGCGGATGTCGTCATCACGGGCATCGTGATCGCTGTTTTCATGGTCTCCGAGGGCCGCAAGCTCGCAATGCGTCGACTATGGCTACCGCTGTCGTGTCTCATGGTTGGCCCCTCGTTGGCACTGCCGCTTTTCCTTTTCATGCGGGAGCGCCATCTTGCGGCAGCGGGGCCCAACGGCTCATTCAAGCCAGCTTTGCTTCACAAGGCGACTTGAATCAGGCGCCATACCCATGCCTAGTACCCTGATCACATTGACCGCCCTGCTACTTGCCGCATCCGTCACGGTACCCAACGCCTCGATCGTTCCAGACAGCGAGCTCGCCATCGGGCACATCTCTCTTGGAGACACAGAGTCGACTGTAGTCCGGCGGCTTGGACCACCCACCTCAATTGCCGAGACAGGCGACTTCCTCAGTGTTCAGCTCAACTACACGGGTCTAACTATTTGGCTCGGCGAGGGGCGCAGGGTTGGGGAGATTCTGAGTACGAGCCCTGAGCACTGCACTACAGGGGGCATTTGCCCCGGCATGGACGTCTCCGAGGTGCTAGCGCGGCTCGGCCCCGCCGTGATGGCTGACCGGGAGCACGGTCGATTCCACGAGTACTTCCCTGAATCCGATATTCCCTGCTGGCTCCAGGTGGCTGCCTCGGCCGGCGTAGTGGTGTCTATTCGCTCGGAGTGCCAGCCGTGACCGGAGACAGGAAGCCATTCAGGCCAACGCCGCTTTGCAACGCAGTTGAATTCAGCTATTTAAAGTGCCAAGCCTCCAGGAGCCGCCATGCCACGGCATGAAAAGATCAATTACGTTGAGTTTCCGTCCCGGGACCTTGCGGAGACGAAGCGCTTCTTTGGACAGGCGTTTGACTGGACGTTCGAAGACTACGGCCCTGACTATGCCGCGTTCTCCGACCAGGGGTTGGATGGCGGCTTCTTCAGGTCCGACCTGGCGGCACGCACCGAGACCGGGAGTGCGCTTGTCGTTCTTTACAGCAAGGACCTTGAGGGAACCCTGGGAAAGGTTGAAGCCGCTGGCGGCAAAGTGGTCAAACCCATATTCTCCTTTCCAGGCGGGCGCAGGTTCCACTTCATCGAGCCAGGCGGCAATGAACTGGCCGTATGGTCAGAGCCCGGGGCCTGACAGCCGCCGCGTCCTCGCGACACGGCTTAGTCCATGCGTTAGCCAACAGACGGGAATGACCACCGTGGCCCATACAGACCAATCCATCGACACGCTGATTTCAATCAGCGGCACCCTGGCAAGCATCGGGCTTGCCCTCGTCGCGATCCTCGCCGCCAAGACCTCAATCGACCATGTCGAAATGGCGGCTGACGACTTGTTCCTGTTCTCGTCCCTGGGTTTCCTCTTTGTTGTCGTACTTGGATACTTGGCGCAAAAGAATTCCGCAAGCCCACGCACCAACAAAATTGTCACCGCCGCCGAGTGGATCTTCTCCGGCTCCCTAGTAGCCACGGTGATTGGCGCGTTCCTGATGGTCTACACGTCCGTCTGAGCGACCATCGGCCCACAAGTCATTGCCGAAGCCCCTCTGTTTCCTTGCCCTGCCCCCGCCGGACCGGCCTGCCACAACCCGTTGGTCGACCCCCGTGACGGGACCAGGCTGACTCTGATCCGGTCCAACTCAGGCTTCGGCGACTACCAGCCCGATAGACCCCGGTACGGTTTGACCGGCGACCTGGTGATACGCGTCAATTGCAACAATGGGCTGCCTGTGGGTGCCACGCCCGGCGCGTCCTGACGATTCATCCAAGTCGATGCCCTTCTCAACATGGTCCTGCCCGGGCGCCAGGCGTCACCGGAGTCCTCCATGAAACCAGGATAGCCGCATGCCAGCCACCCCGACCCTGGACCACCTGCGTCGCTATGCCGTCGCGCGCAGCCTGTTCGAGCCGACGTCCCTGCCGCGCGCCATCGCCAGGCTGGGGTTCGTGCAGGTCGACCCGATCCGGGCACCGGCCCGTGCGCAGGACCTGACCTTGCGCCATCGGGTCGACGGCTATCGGGCCGGCGATCTGGAAAGGCGCTACCCGCGCCTGCCCGTCGAGGAGGATTTCTTCGTCAACTACGGCATCCTGCCGCGTGCCATCCAGTGCCTGATGCACCCGCGGACGGCACGCACTGCATGGCCGCGTGCCCGCTGGAAGCAGGCGGAAGCCGTCCTGGCGTTCGTGCAGAGCCACGGCGTGGTCCACCCGCGCGACGTGGATGCCGCCTTCGAGCACGGCACGACCCGGAACGGGTTCGGCGGCAACAGCCGGGCCAGCACGCAGCTACTGGACGGCATGCACTACCGCGGCCTGCTGCGCGTGGCGCGGCGCGAAAACGGGATTCGCCTGTATGCGCCGCAGCTGGCGCATGAACGCGATCCGCCGTCGGAGCCAGATGCCGCGCTGGACGCGTTGATCGACGTGGCGGTGGCCAAGTACGCCCCGCTGCCCGCGGCCACGCTCAACCGCCTGGTTTCGTGGGTGGGTTCGACGGCGGCTCCGCAGTGGCATGGGCGACGGCGCGCGGCACTGGCACGCGCCAAGGCGCGGTTGCCCCAGGCCACGGTGGACGGGGACCGCTGGTACTGGCCGGCCGGTGAGGATCCCTGCAGCCGGCGCTATGCCCGCGGCGAGGGGCCGGACGATCGCGTGCGCCTGCTGGCGCCCTTCGACCCGGTGGTATGGGACCGCGAACGTTTCGAACGCTTCTGGAACTGGGCCTACCGCTTCGAGGCCTATACCCCGGCATCACGGCGGATACGCGGCTACTACGCGTTGCCCATGCTGTGGCGCGGCCGGGTGATCGGCTGGGCCAACGCCGCCGTGCACGACGGGCAGCTGCGGTTGCAGCCGGGCTACGTGGACGGGCGCGCCCCACGCGACGCCGCCTTCGGGCCCGCATTGCGGGACGAGCAGGCGCACCTGGCACGATTCCTGGGGCTGTGACCGGACCGCCATGGCGGCCGGATTGCAATAGCATTGGCAACGCTCACTCTCTGCGGCAACCAGTCGCCTGGCCAAAGGAGCATCCATGCGCGACGAGACCCTGTGGACCGTACTCAGATTGACCCTGGCTGGCCTGCTTGCCGCCCACGGATGGGCGCGCCTGCTCGGCAATGGGATCGAACCCTTCGGCGCCTGGTTGAACGACCAGGGATTCATGATCGGGCACGCCATCGCCTGGAGCGTGACGATCTACGAAATCGCCGGTACCGCGCTGCTTGCGGCGAAGTGGCATGTATTCCCCCTGGCCGTCGGCTTCAGCCTGATCTACCTGGCCGGCCTGTTCCTGGTCCACCTGCCCTCGGGGTGGTTCGTGGTCGGGCTGGGCCGCAACGGGATGGAGTACGGCGTGTTGCTCATCGTGGCGCTGCTGTGTGTCGGACTGCACCATAGGAGGCGACCGAGCGCTGGCAGGCGATAGGCCCTCACCGGGCGCCCGCCGACAAGGAGACCGGGGCATGGTCGAGACTGGCCGAAGCCGACGCCTGTCCGCCTGGCGTCGCCGCCCGCACCAGGCCGGCGGAGGGCCTCAATAGTTGAGTTCGCTGGTCTTGCCCCAGAATACGCGGTAGCTGTAAGCGCTGTAGGCGAGGATGGCCGGCAGGGTGACGGCGGCGCCGAACAGCATGATCCTGAGCGACTCCGGTGCGGCGGCCGCCTCCCACAGCGTCATGCGGTCGATGACCAGATAGGGGACGATGCTGTAGGCCAGCCCCGCGAATGCCAGCACGAACATGCCGATGCTGGCCGCGAACGGCACCCACTCGCGCTGCGGGGTGCCCCGTCCCAGCCTGACCAGCGCCTGCAGGCAGGCCATGAACAGCAGTGCGGTCAACAGCGGGATCGGCATCAGCAGGAACAGGTTGGGCAACGCGAACCATTTCTCGAAGATGCGCGGACTCACCAGCGGCGTGGCCAGCGACACCGCCACGATGCCGATGCCGGTGAACCACAGGCTGCGCCGCGCCCAACCGATGGCGCGCCTGCGCAGGTCGCCTTCGGTCTTCATGATCAGCCAGCCTGCACCGAGCAAGGTGTATCCCGCCACCAGGCACAGCGCGATGGCGATGCCGAAGCCCACGCCCGCCAGGTCGTACTCCAGCCCGGTGATGTACAGGCCGAGCATGAAGCCCTGCGACAACGCCGCCAGCAGCGACCCGGCGTGGAAGGCGGTGTTCCAGAACGGCTTGTGCTCGTCGTGCACCTTGACCCGGAAGTCGAACGCCACGCCGCGCACGATCAATCCGACCAGCATGAAGGCCACCGGCAGGTACAAGGCGCCGAGGATGATGCCGTGCGCCGCCGGGAAGGCCACCAGCAGCAGGCCCACGCCCAGAACCAGCCAGGTTTCGTTGGCATCCCAGAACGGGCCTATCGACGCGATCATCACGTCCTTCTGCGCCGCGTCGGCCTGCCGCAGCAGGATGCCCACGCCCAGGTCATAGCCGTCGAGCACCACGTACAGCAGCATCGACAGGCCCATCAGGCCCGCGAACACGATCGGAAGCCACTCGTTCATGCACCCACTCCTTCGTCCACCGCCGGTGCATCCGCTGCCGCGACCACCGGCTTGCGCCGGCGTGCCAGGTGGAACAGCACCGAGACGTAGGCCAGGATCAGGCCCAGGTACAGCGCCAGGTACATCGACAGGCTCAGCCCGATCAGCGGCGCCGGCGTGGCCGAAGCGGCATCGGCGGTGCGCAGGACGCCCTGGACCAGCCAGGGCTGCCGCCCGATCTCGGTGACGTACCAGCCCGCCAGCACCGCCACCCAGCCGGAGAAGGTCATGGCCACCAGTCCGCGCGCAAGCCAGCGCGCCGGTTCGCCGCGGCGCATGAGTTGCCATGCGCCCAGCCACGAGGACAGCAACATCAGCAGACCCACGCCGACCATGACCCGGAAGGCGTAGAACACCGGCTTGACCGGGGGATGGTCCGCGAACCGGTCCAGTCCCTGCACCTGACCATCCAGGTCGTGCACCAGATACAGCGACGCCAGTTTGGGGATCGCGATCTCGTAGTCGTTCCGCCGCGCCGCTTCGTTGGGCACGGCGAACAGCACCGCGGGCGCGCCATTCTCCGTACGCCAGATGCCCTCCATCGCCGCCAGCTTGGCGGGCTGGTGTTCGAGCGTGTTCAGGCCATGCAGGTCGCCGACCGCGATCTGCACCGGGATCAGCAGCGCGCCCAGGTACACGCCGGTCCGCAGGGCGGCCATCACCGCCGGCGAGTGATCGCCGCGCAGCCACTGGTACGCGGACAACCCAGCCACCAGGAAGGCCACCGTCAATCCGGAAGCCAGCAGCATGTGCGCCAGCCGGTACGGGAACGAGGGATTGAACACCACCTCCCACCAGTCCATTGCGTGGGCCTGGCCATTGACCATCTCGAACCCAGCCGGCGTCTGCATCCACGAATTCAACGCCAGGATCCAGAACGCCGACAGCGTGGTGCCCCCGGCCACCAGCAGGGTGGCCAGGGTGTGCATGCGTTCGGACACCCGGTCGCGCCCGAACAGCATCACCGCCAGGAAGGTGGCTTCCAGGAAGAACGCCGTCAGCACCTCGTAGGCCAGCAGAGGACCGGCGATGTTGCCGACGGTATTCATGTAGCCCGGCCAGTTGGTGCCGAACTGGAAGCTCATGGTGACGCCGCTGACCACGCCCATCGCGAAACTGAGCGCGAACACCTTCACCCAGAATCCGTAGGCCGCCATCCACTTCTCGTCGCCGGTGGCGCGGAAACGCAGCTTGAAGAACAGCAGCACCCAGCCCAGGGCGATGGTGATGGTGGGGAACAGGATGTGGAAACTGATGTTGGCGGCGAACTGGATGCGCGCCAGTGCGACCGGATCGATGGCGTGGTCGATCATGACCGTGCTCCCGCGGATCGGGCTGCAGGCGGCAGTTTCATCCGCTCCTTCAGTTCCAGCAGCTTCTGCACTTTCCCGCCCAGGTCCATCAGCCGGGTCAGGGTCTCCGGAGAGAGCTTGCGCACCTCCTCGAACCACTCGGTGACGCGTTCGATCAACTCGTACATCTCGCGCATGCGTTGCTGCGCGTGGCGCTCTTCGGCAGACTCCGGCGACTCGAGCAGGGCCGCGCGCAGCATCGACAGCGTCGGGTCGATTTCCCGGCGCTGGCGCTCTTCGGCCAGGGTACGGAAGATGTCCCACACTTCCCGTGGAGCGCTGAAGTAGTCGCGGCGGTCGCCGGGGCGGTGCTCGAGCCGCACCAGCCGCCAGGCCTGCAGCTCGCGCAGGCCCATGCTGACATTGGAACGGGAAACACCCAGCTTCTCGGTGATGTCGTCGGCGTGCAATGGTCGATCGGACACGAACAGCAGCGCGTAGATCTGGCCCACGGTGCGGTTGATGCCCCAGCGCCCCCCCATCTCGCCGAAATGGAGGACGAAGCTCTGGGTCAGCGGAGGAAGTTCCATGATTTCAGAAATTACTGAAACTCCAGGAAGGATAGACACCCCCGAAGCCCTTGTCCAGTCTCACGCCATCGTCAGCCGCCAGGCCCGATGGATGCGGGCGTTGCGCTCGAAGTCCGGCGGGATGGTCGAGGCGCTGATCTCCTCGCATTCGGCGAACTGCGCCACCGCCTCGGTATCCAGGCGGAAGCGGCGGAAATTGTTGGAGAAGTACAGCACCCCGCCCTGCGCCAGCCGCGCGCAGGCCGCGCGCAGCAGGCGCACGTGTTCGCGCTGCACGTCGAAGTCGTCGGCGCGGGCGGAATTGGAGAAAGTGGGCGGGTCGCAGAAGATCACGTCGTAACGGTTGCGCTCGGCCTCCAGCCAGGCCAGGGCGTCGCCCTGCACGAGTTGGTGCGAGGCACCGCCCAGGCCGTTGAGCGCCAGGTTGTCGGCGCACCACTGCAGGTAGGTCGGCGACAGATCCACGCTGGTGGTCGAGGCGGCACCGGCCACCGCGGCCTGCACGCTGGCCACGCCGGTGTAGCAGAACAGGTTGAGGAAGCGGCGGCCCGTTGCCTCCCTGGCCATGCGCCGGCGCAGCGGGCGGTGGTCGAGGAACAGGCCGGAATCCAGGTAGTCGAACAGGTTCACCCACAGCCGCGCGCCATGCTCGCGCACGACGAAGCGTTCGCCCTGTTGCTGGTACCTGCCGTACTTGGAGCCACCCTTGCCGCGCTCGCGGGTCTTCAGCGCCACGCGCTCGGGCGGCACGGCGAAGGTTTCGCGCGCGGCGGCCAGCAGTTCGCCGCGGCGCCGGCGCACGTCGGCCTCGGGGATCTCGGCCGGCGGGGCGTATTCCTGCACGTGCAGGAAGGTGCGCTGCTCGCCGCCGTCCTCGGCATAGACGTCGATGGCGGCGGCGTATTCGGGGATGTCGGCGTCGTAGGCGCGGAAGCACGACACCTGCTCGCCGCCGCGCCAGTGCTTGAGCTTGCGCAGGTTGCGCTGCAGGCGGTTGGCAACCATCCGCGCGCCTTCGGACAGTTCGCGCGGGGCATCCTCGCGCGGCGGCGGGCGCAGCGGGTCGCAGACGATCAGCGCGCATTCCAGGGCACCGTTGAACATCTGGTACTTCTTCGCCGCGCGCAGGCCGGTGGCCTGGGCCAGTTCGGCGTCGCCGCACAGCAGGCTGGCGCGCCAGGTCGGCACCGCTCGCTGCAGGGCGGTGCCGAGGCGGCGGTACAGGGCACCATCCGCCGCCAGGCGGCGGTCATAGGGGGGATTGCACACGACCAGGCCGCATGGCTGCGGCGGTGTGGCCAGTGCGTCGATGTCGCGGACCTCGAAGGCGACAGCCTGCGCCACCCCGGCGGCACGCGCGTTGGCCTGCGCGGCGGCGATGGAGTGGGAGTCCAGATCGCTGCCATGGAATACCGGACGCAGCGTGGCCATGCCGGCCTGCGCGCGCGCGCGCGCTTCGGCGACCAGCGCGGCCCACGCTGCGGCATCGAAACCCGTCCAGCGCGCAGGCAGCGGCGCCCCCTCCTCGCCAGCCGGCATCCGCCCCAGCCCCGGCGCCACGTCGGCGGCCATCAACGCGCCTTCGATCAGCAGCGTGCCACTGCCGCACATCGGGTCGAGCAAGGCGCCGCCGTCCGCATACAGCGCCGGCCAGCCACCACGCAGCAGTACGGCGGCGGCCAGGTTCTCCTTCAGCGGCGCCTCGCGCTGCTCGGCGCGCCAGCCGCGCCGGTGCAGCGGGCCACCGCCGAGGTCCACCGACAGCGTCGCCCGGCCCTTGCGCAGCGACAGGTTCAGGCGCAGGTCCGGTGCCTCCACGTCCACCGAGGGGCGCTCCAGACCCTGGGCGCGAAACCCGTCGACCACCGCGTCCTTGACCCGCTGCGCGGCGAAGCGCGCATGGGTGATCGCCTCGCCGGACACGTGCGCGTCCACCGCCAGGGTGTCGCCCTCGCGCAAGTGCTCGTGCCAGGGCAGCGCGGCGGCACCGGCGTACAGCGCCTGTTCGTCGGCGCAATCGAACGCGGCCAGCGGCCACAGCACCCGGCTGGCCAGGCGCGACCACAGCACCGCGCGCTGCGCATCGGCCAGGGTACCTTCGGCGTTGGCCCCGGCAATCGTGGCGGTGGCGCGCGCGGCGCCGAGCGCCTGCAGCTCGTCGGCCAGCAGGTATTCCAGGCCCTTGGCGCAGGAGACGAAGAATTTCATGGGCGGCGGGCGGCGGCTATCACAGCGACGCGAGCAGTTCGGCGAAAGCGCGCGCGGTGGTCTCCACGTGCGCAGTCAGGCGGTGGCTGTCGTCGAGCATGAGCAACCGCGCCGAGCGGGCGCGCGCCCATTCGATCACCTCGGCCGGCGGGATCATTTCGTCATGCCAGGCATGCACCACCGAAGTCGGCACGGGCGCGGCATCCAGCGCGGGCATCGGCCCCATCCGGGTGGGCGGCACCATCAGGAACAGCGCGCGGGTGGGCACCTGCAGCGAGGCGATGGCGGAGATGTAGGCGCCCAGGCTGGAACCGGCCAGCACCAGCGGGCCGCGGCCGGCGGCGGCCTGGCCGGCGATGTCCAGCAGGCGTTGCAGGCGCGCGGGCACGTCGCCCAGGTTGCTGACCTGGTGGCGGGCGTCCAGGTCGGTGTAGTCCGGGCGCTCGGTGGTCCAGCCCAGGCGCTCGGCGGCCTGCGCCAGGGCGGTGACCTTGGTCGCGTCCGGGCCGCTCTCGAACCCGTGCGAGAGGATGCAGTGGCCGCGGCTCACGCACGCCCCCGGTGGCCGCCAGGCAGGCAGGTCGGTGGCATCGTCGGGGCATCCGCCAGGTTCGCGCGCATGCCGCGAATGCTAGCATCCCGGCCCATGCCGCCTTCCGCGCCACTGCCGGTGATCGACGCGCCGCTGCCCTACGTGGCGCTGCTGGAGCAGCGTGCGCCGGAGCGGATCGACCTGGCGGTGGTCCACTGCACCGAACTGCCCGACCTGGCCACCGCGCGCGAGTACGGCGAGCGCGTGCTCTACCCCAGCGGCACCGGCAACAGCGGCCACTACTACATCGACCGCGACGGCACGGTGCTGCGCTACGTGCCCGAGGAGCGCGTCGCCCACCACGTGCGCGGGCTCAACCCACGCTCCATCGGGATCGAACTGGTCAATGGCGGCCGCTACCCCCACTGGCTGGACTCGCGCCACCAGGCGATGGACGAGCCTTATCCCGACGCGCAGATCGACGCGCTGGTGGCGCTGCTGCACGCGCTGGCCGCGCGGCTGCCGGCGCTGCGCCACATCGCCGGGCACCAGGACCTGGACCGGGAACGGGTACCTGCAAGCGACGACCCGTCGATACAGGTGCACCGCAAGCTCGATCCCGGCCCGCACTTCCCGTGGACCCGGGTGCTGGCCGCAGTGCCGCTGCAGCGCGTACTGCCGCTGTAGGAGCCGGGCCCGCCTGCGGCACTCCACGGCAAGCAGACGGGCATCGCGGCCACGGCAGACCGGGCTCCCGCGGGGCATGGTCACCCTGGCCTTCGGGATGGCGCCGGTATACTCGCCGCTTCCCCGCCGCCCCAGGTCACGCCCTTGCCCCCCGCACTCGGCCCCGTGGTTTCCGAACTGATCGACCTGCTCGCCCTGGAGCGGCTGGAGGACAACCTGTTCCGCGGCCAGAGCCGCGACATCGGCACCAAGTACGTGTTCGGCGGCCAGGTGCTGGGCCAGGCGCTGGCCGCCGCCCAGGCCACCCTCGGCAACGGCCGCCAGGCGCATTCGCTGCACGCCTACTTCCTGCGCGCCGGCGATATCGAGCATCCCATCGTCTATGACGTGGACCGCACCCGCGACGGTGGCAGCTTCTCGGTGCGCCGGGTCAGCGCGATCCAGCACGGCAAGGCGATCTTCTTCTGCGCCGCTTCGTTCCAGGAGCACGAACCCGGTGCCGAGCACCAGTTGGGCATGCCGGAAGTGCCGCAGCCGGAGGACATCGCGCCCTCCCCGCCGGTCTCGCCGGAGATCATGGCCACCCTGCCGACCAAGGTGCAGCGCTGGCTGCAGCGCGGCGGTCCATTCGAGTTCCGCCACGTCTACCCGCGCGACGAACTGTCCCCGCCCAAGCGCCCGCCCTACCAGCAGGTCTGGTTCCGCCTGCGCGAAAGCGTCGGCGACATCCCGGCCGAGCTGCACCAGGCGCTGCTCGCCTACGCCTCCGACTTCCACCTGCTCGGCACCGCGACCTTCCCGCACGGCATCAGCTACTACCAGCCGAACGTGCAGATGGCCTCGCTCGACCATGCACTGTGGTTTCACCGCCCGTTCCGCGCCGACGAGTGGCTGCTGTACTCGATCGACAGCCCCAGCAGCCAGGGTTCGCGCGGCCTGGCCCGCGGCCAGATCTTCGACCGCCAGGGCCGGCTGGTGGCCAGCACCGCGCAGGAAGGGCTGATCCGGGTCGTGGCCGAACCGGCGAAAGGTTAGCCAGCCGTGCGCCAGGTATTCACCAGCCAGCGCCTGGAGACCGTGGAAGGCGTGGCCAGGATGCTGGAGGAGGCGGGCATCGCGGTGCACGTCAGCCAGCCGCGTTCCTACCGCGGCGCCCGCCGCGGCCAGTTCAGCTATTCCGAGCCGGCGCCGGCGAACCAGCAACCGGCGGTCTGGGTGCGCCTGGCCGAAGACCAGCCGCGGGCGCGCGAACTGTTGCGCGACGCCGGACTGATGGCGACCACGCGCACCTATTCGGGGCTGCCGCAGGCCGAGGCCGGAGGCGCCTCCCCGGACGCCGGGGAAGATCGCGGGCGCTGGGCCTGGCGGATCCGCATCGGCCTGATGCTGGTGATCGCGGCGGTGGCGGTGCTGGTGTGGATGGGACGCCGGCAGCCGCAGGCCGCGATGCCCGTGGCAGCGCCCGCGGAGGCGGTGCCGCCGCCGGCATCCGTGGACGGGGATACCGGCGAGGAGGAGATCCGCGTGCGCATCTCCCCACCGCCGGCCGATCCCGCACCGCACTGATTGCCCGGCGTCCGCGGCATCACTTCGTGGGTGCCGGCACCGGTGCCGCCTTCCGGCCGGCGTCCCGGCCGCGCGCGCCGGCGGCGGCCATGCGGCTTGCGTGCGCCGCCTCGAATTCGGTCTTGCTCAGGCTACCGTCGTTGTTGGCATCGGCCGACCTGAACCATGCGTCGCGGTGCTGCTTCATCGCCGCCTCGCGGTCGGCACGGTCGACGAAGCCATCCTTGTTCGCGTCCATCGTGTCGAAGCGTTCGGCGAACTTCGGCGCGGTGGCGGCTTCGGCCTTGCTGATCCGGCCGTCGCTGTCCTGGTCCAGCTTGTCGAAGTGCAGGCGGGGGCCGTGCGGGCCGCGATGCCCCATGCCACCCCTTGGCGAGCGCGGCAGTTCGGCGCGGTCCAGTTTGCCATCCTTGTTCCGGTCCAGCCCGTCGAAGCGTGCGGCCAGGCGCGGATGCGCGGCCGCTTCGTTGCGGTCGATCACGCCGTCGTTGTTGGCATCCAGCGGCTTGCGCTCCACCGCCGGGGCGGGGGCCGGCGCGGGGGTGCCGGTCTGGGCCAGGGCGGTTCCCGCGGTGACGGCCAGCAGCGCGGTGGCGATCAGGTAAGAGGTCTTCTTCACGATGTTCTCCAGTCGGTCATGGGCTCGGTGGCCACGCCAAGGGAAACGCCGCCGGGCTGGGCCGGTTGACCTGCGCACAGGTCCGTTCAGGCAACGGCGGGACGACGATCCCGGCGATCGCAGCGGCCGCGACCGGGCGACGGTATGCTGCCGGCAATCGCCGCGACCGCCGCCATGGGCCACGACTCCCCTCCCGCCGACGACCTGCGCCTGTTCCAGACCGGCGGCCACGCCTGCGGCTACTGGCCCGAGCGCCGCGCCCGCGACCTGGTGCTGGACCCGCGCGATCCACGCCTGGCGACGGTCTATCCGCAGGCGCTGGACTGGGGCTTCCGCCGTTCCGGCGACCTGGTCTACCGGCCGCACTGCCAGCACTGCCACGCCTGCGTGGCGGTGCGCATCCCGGTGGCCGGCTTCGTGCCCGATCGCAGCCAGCGCCGCTGCCTGGCGCGCAACGCGGCGGTGGAAACCCGGGTGGCGCCGGCCCGGCGCAGTGCCGAGCATTTCGAGCTGTACCGGCGCTACCTCGCCGCGCGCCATCGCGATGGCGGCATGGACGGACACGGCAGCGCCGAGTTCGACCAGTTCCTGGTCGGCAGCTGGTCGGACACGCGCTTCCTGGAGCTGCGCGCGCCCGGCGCCGGCGGCCCCGGGCGCCTGCTGGCGGTGGCGGTGACCGATCGCGTCGGCAGCGGCCTGTCCGCGGTGTACACCTTCTTCGACCCGGACCTGCCGCACCTGGGGCTGGGCACCCTGGCGATCCTGCAGCAGATCGGATGGGCGCGCCGCGAAGGGTTGCGCCACCTGTACCTGGGCTACTGGATCGATGGCCACGGCAAGATGGACTACAAGCGCCGCTTCCGGCCGCTGGAGGCGTTCGACGGTCGCCGCTGGCGGGTGTTCGAGAACTGATCGATGCCGGCGCAAGGCACGCCCCGCGCCCCAGCGCGCCGCACGCCGTCATCGCCGCGACACCGCCCCATGCCAGAATCGCGTCCATGCCCGCCTTCCTTCGCTTCCTGCCCGCCACCCTCGCGCTGATGCTGTCCGCCTGCGCCAGCCCTTCCCCTTCCAGCCGCACCGACGCGGCCGCGGGTGCGCCGGCGGCCACGCTGCGCGTGGCCACCTACAACACCTCACTCTACGACGACCAGGACGGCGGCCTGATCCGTCGGCTCGAGGCCGGCGACGCCGGTGCGCGCAAGGTGGCCGCGGTGCTGCAGCAGGTACGTCCGGACCTGGTCCTGCTCAACGAGTTCGACTACGACGCGCACGGGCGCGCGGCCGACCTGTTCCAGCGCGACTACCTGGAACGGCCGCAGCCCGGCGGCGGACAGGCGTTGCACTATCCGTACCGTTACCTCGCCGAGGTGAACACCGGCGTGCCCAGCGGGCTGGACCTGGATCGCAA
>Ga0102832_1001169_pt1 | contig 22885 bp, 26 predicted proteins | sample EBPBio282013_DNA_FD_88942 | JGI IMG/M metagenome (GOLD analysis project Ga0102832, IMG submission 88942) | Wastewater treatment Type I Accumulibacter community from EBPR Bioreactor in Madison, WI, USA - Reactor 2_5/28/2013_ DNA (Illumina Assembly) | ecosystem: Engineered > Bioreactor > EBPR >... | reverse complement strand
CCTTCGGGCATGCGCGCGCACCCCGCTGGCCCCCGCTTCGGCGAGATCCTCGCGCCCGCGGGCGCCCCGGCCGCGCCGGCCGACGTCGAGGCGATGCACGCCTACGGGTTGTGGGCGAGCCTGGAGAAGACCACGTGAGCGACATCGTGCGCAAGGGGCCGATGATCAAGGTGCGGCTCACCGAGTACGAGGCCACGCTGCTGGAGTCGCTGCTGGACCAGTTCAGCGAACTGCTGGCCGTCGAGGAGCCCGCGTCGGTCGACGACGACCCGTTCGTCCGCTGGCAGGCCGAGTTCTCCGCCGCCGAGCCGCTCGACCACGACGACCCGGTGATCGAGCGGCTCTTCCCGCAGGCCTACCGCGACGATCCGGCGGCATCGGCGGAGTTCCGGCGGTTCACCCAGGCCCGGCAGCGCCAGGAGCGGGTCGGGCAGGCCGAACTGGTGATGGACGCCCTGCGGGCCTCCGACGGCGGACGCCGCTCCGTCCAGGTGCGGGTGGTGGAGCTGGACCAGTGGCTGAAGGTGCTGACGGCGCTCCGGCTGAGCCTCGCGGTACGTCTGGGCATCGAGCGCGCCGAGGACGCCGAGGCGCTGGATTCGGTGGACGAGGACGATCCGCGCAGCTACGCCTACCGGGTCTACGAGTGGCTCGGCTACCTCACCGAGGCTCTGCTCACCCACGCCTGAAGGGTCTCGGAATTTTGGTCCCGTTCTTTTTGCGAATTGGGCGACGACGTACGTAATTTAGCGTAGCCTTACCTACATGCCGGGAATAACCCTTGATCGGGCGCCGTTACGGATGCCCCTCGTTCTGCAGGATGCGACGGGCGCCGGGACGATCCGCCGCCTGGCGGCGCTGGGATTGCGGCGCGGCGCCGAGGTGACCCTGCTGCACAACACGTCCGGCGGTGGCCGGGTCGCGCTGGTCGGCGGCACCCGGGTCGCGCTCGGCCCCGGCGTCCTCAAGCAGGTCCAGGTGGAGGTGGCGTCGTGAGCGTCCCGGCGAACCAGACCCTGCTGGCCACCCGACCGCCCTCGGTCAAGGCGACCTGCCACAGCGGCGGGTCGTCGGCGACCGCCGGCCCGGAGGCGCCGGTGGTGGCGCTGGTCGGCGCCCCGAACACCGGCAAGTCCACCCTGTTCAACGCGCTCACCGGCGCCCGGGTGACGATGGGCAACTGGCCCGGCACCACCGTCGAGGTCTCCCGCGGGGTGTGGCGCAGCGACGGCCCGCCCTGCACCTGTTGTGGCGAGGCCACCTGCTCCTGCGAGGGGTGTGCCTGCTACTCCGGACGGCTCGACATCACCCTGGTCGACCTGCCGGGCGCCTACTCGCTGGAACCGGAATCCCCGGACGAGGCGCTCACCCGCGAACTGCTGGTGGAAGGCCCGGCGGACGAGCGTCCGGATGTCTGCGTGCTCCTGGCGGATGCCTCGCGGCTGTCGCAGAGCCTGTTCCTGGCCGCCCAGGTGCGCGAGCACCCCACCCGCATGGTGATCGCGCTCACCATGCTCGACGTCGCCGGCAAGCAGGACATCGCGCTCGACCTGGAGTCCCTCAGCAAGATCGCCGGGGTGCCCGTCGTCGGCATCGATCCGCGTCGCCGCAACGGTCTGGACGATCTGTCGGCCGCCGTCCGCGAGGCGCTGCGGCGTCCCGTCCCCACCCCGCGGGAGCTCGCCCTCGGCGACGACGAGTGGGCGCTCGACAACGACCGGTTCAACTGGGTCGCCGCCGCCGTCGAGGCCGGCACCCTGGATCCCGGCAAGTCCGGCGCCACCCGCTCGGACCGGATTGACCGGTGGCTCACCGCCCCGGTGGTCGGGCCGATCATCTTCCTGGCGGTGATGTGGGTCGTCTTCCAGATCACCACCGTGGTGGCGGCCCCGCTGCAGGACGGACTGGACGGGCTCGTCGCCGGCCCGATCTCGGAGGGCGCGAGTTGGCTGCTGGGCCTGGTCGGCCTGGGCGGCACCTGGGTCGAGGGCCTGCTGGTGGACGGCCTGATCGCCGGCGTCGGCGCGTTGCTCACCTTCGTCCCGCTGATGGCGCTGATGTTCGTGCTGCTGGCCGTGCTGGAGGATTCCGGCTACATGGCCCGCGCCGCGGTGGTGACCGACCGGGTGATGCGCGCGATCGGCCTGCCCGGCCGGGCCTTCATCCCGCTGATCGTGGGCTACGGCTGCAACGTCCCTGCGGTCTCGGCCACCCGGGTGCTGCCGGTCGCCGGCCAGCGGATCCTGACCGCGCTGCTGGTGCCGTTCACCGCCTGCACGGCTCGGCTGGTGGTCTTCGTGATGGTGGGCGTCGCCTTCTTCGGGCCGAACGCCGGCACGGTCGTCTTCGCGATGTACGTCGCCTCCGTGCTGGTGATCATCCTCAGCGGACTGGTGCTGCGGCACACGATCTGGCGCAACCAGCCGATCGAACCGCTGGTGATCGACCTGCCGCCCTACCAGCTGCCCACCCTGCGGCTGACCGCCTCGGTGACCTGGGTGCGGCTGAAGGGCTTCCTGCAGACCGCGACCGGGATCATCGTGGTGACCGTGGCCGCGGTGTGGCTGCTGCAGGCGACCCCGGTGCGGGGGGACGGTGGCTTCGCCGACACCCCGGTGGTCGACTCGGCCTACGGGGTCGCCGCCCAGGCGATCACGCCGGTGTTCGCGCCGGCCGGTTTCGCCAAGTGGGAGACCACCTCGGCGCTGGTGGTGGGCTTCGTCGCCAAGGAGGCGGTGGTCTCGTCCTGGGCGCAGACCTACGCCCTCGACGAGCCCGAGGAGGGTGAGGCCGGTGCGCTGGGCGACCGGATCGTGGCCGACTTCACCGAATCCTCCGGCGGGCATCCGATCCCGGCGGCGCTGGCCTTCCTGGTGTTCATGATGTCCTACACCGCCTGCATGGCGACGGTGGCGACGCAGTGGCGCGAGATCGGGCCGAAGTGGACGCTCTTCGGCGTGGTCATGCAACTGGTGGTGGCCTGGACGCTGGCGGTGGCCGTCTTCCAGATCGGCAGGCTGTTCCTTTGACCACCCCACGACGTTCTTCTCCTCCGCTGCGGTCCTCCGAACGACGCCGCGGGAACCCCGGTATGACGACGCCGGTCACCGCGGTGCTCACCGAGATCGAGGCCGGAGTCCGCTCCGTCCCCGATCTGGTCTCGCGCACCGGCCTGGCCCCCGACCTGGTGCGCGCCGTCACCGACCGCTTGGTGCGGGCCGGCAGGGTCAAGCCCCTGGTGGTCTCCAGCGCCTGCGCCCCCACCGGCTGCCGCGACTGCGCGGCCTCGGGCTGCCCGCTCAGTTCCGTCGCCTGAACCTGGGCACTTTCTGCCAGATAGTCGTCCTGCACGACGGATATGCCCCCGCGAGGCCGGTATGTGGCAGAAAGTGCACAGCGGGAGCCGCGCCTACCAGATGTCTGGACGCCTCCGGTCGGGTTCGTTGGGCTTGGGTGGTGTGCGGGGTTCGGGGAGGAGCGCGCGGCGGGTCTCGTCCAGCAGCCTCACGGCACGCAGCGTCCAGCGGGTGACATCGATCGGCGGGATCTGCATGCCGCCCCCTCCTCGTAGTTGCGCTGCCTCAATCATGCACGCACCGGATAAGGTTCTGAACCGTGGCTGCCGCTGATGCCCCGATCGGGGTCTTCGATTCCGGGTTCGGTGGATTGACCGTGGCGCGGGCGATCCTGGATCAGTTGCCCAGCGAGGACATGATCTACCTGGGCGACACCGCCCGGGCCCCCTATGGCACCAAGACCATCCCCGAAGTGCGCGAGTACGCCCTGGAATGCCTCGACTACCTGGCAGAGCAGGATGTGAAAGCCCTCGTCATCGCCTGTAACTCGGCCTCGTCCGCGGTGCTGCGGGATGCCCGGGAGCGCTACGACATCCCGGTGATCGACGTCATCCTGCCGGCCGCCCGGCGGGCGGTCCGGGTCTCCAACGAAGGCCGGATCGGGCTGATCTGCACCACTGCGACCGCCACTTCTGCCAGCTACGACGACGCCCTGGCCGCCGTCCCCGGAATCGAACTGGTCACCGCCCCCTGCCCCCGGTTCGTCGACTTCGTCGAGGCCGGGGTGACCAGCGGGCCCGAGCTGCTCGACGCGGCCCGGGGCTACCTGCTGCCGCTGCGAGAGGCCGGGGTCGACACCCTCATCCTGGGCTGCACGCACTACCCGCTGCTGGCCGGGGTCATCTCCTATGTGATGGGGGAGGACGTCACCCTGGTCTCGTCGGCAGAGGAGTGCGCCCGCGAGACCTATGCCACCTTGACCGACCACGGCCTGCTCCGGGAGGAACCCCGCACCCCGAACCTGCGCTTCCTCACCACCGGCAGCCCCGAGCTCTTCCAGGGCGTCGGCAGCCGCCTGCTGGGCGGCTTCGTCCAGCAGGTCGAGCAGATCTACGCCCTCGGCTGAGGATTGACGTCCCCCGGGCAGCCGGCGCCGGCCAGATCTCCGCAGAATCCGGGTGATCCAGGCCACTCGTCCGCACTATCCCGGCAGCCTGCCGGATCTGCCCGGTTTCTGCGGTCGACCGGGAGGGGATGGGAGGTTGACCTGCCCGTCCCCGCGGGCACGTCCATTCCCGACCGGGGCGATCCTTCTCCGGTGCCCGGCAGTTAGGCTGGTGACATGCCCACACGCCACGACGGACGTACCCCGGATCAACTGCGCGAGGTGCGGATCACCCGCAGCTGGCTCCACCATGCCGAGGGCTCGGTGCTGGTGGAGTTCGGCGCCACCCGGGTGCTGGTGGCGGCCTCGGTCACCGAGGGCGTGCCGCGTTGGCGGAAGGGCTCCGGCCTGGGCTGGGTGACCAGCGAGTACGCCATGCTGCCGCGCTCCACCCACACCCGCGGCGACCGGGAGTCGGTCCGCGGCAAGATCGGTGGACGCACCCACGAGATCTCCCGCCTGATCGGACGCTCGCTGCGCGCGGTGATCGACTACAAGGCGCTGGGGGAGAACACCATCGTGCTCGACTGCGATGTGCTGCAGGCGGACGGCGGTACCCGCACGGCCTCCATCACCGGCGCCTACGTCGCCTTGGTGGACGCCGTCAGCTGGCTGCGGGAACGCGGCGCCCTGGCGGGCGAGCCGCTGCTGGACTCGGTCGCCGCGGTCTCGGTGGGCGTCGTGAACGAGGTGCCCGTCCTCGACCTCGACTACGTCGAGGACTCCGGTGCCGAGGTGGATCTCAATGTCGTCGCGACCGGTTCGGGGAGGTTCGTCGAGGTGCAGGGCACCGCCGAGGGACAGCCCTTCGACCGCGACGTCCTCAATCAGTTGCTCGACCTCGGGCTGGCCGGCTGCGCCGACCTGACCCGGCTACAACGGGAGGCATTGGCACCATGACCACCCCATCGAGTTCTCCTCCTCCGCTGCGCTCCCCCGGACAACTCAGCGGGGACCCCGGCATGAGAACTGTCGTCGTCGCCACCCACAATGCCAAGAAGGCCGTCGAACTGCGCCGCGTCCTGGTCGAGGAGGGCCTCGCCGCGGAGGTGATCGGGCTGGACGAGTGCGTCTCCTACCCCGAGCCGGAGGAGACCGAGAACACCTTCGAGGGCAATGCCCTGCTCAAGGCGCGGGCTGCGGCCCGCGAGACCGGTCACCTGGCGGTGGCCGACGACTCCGGGTTGGCGGTCGATCTGCTGAACGGCATGCCCGGCGTCCGTTCCGCCCGCTGGTCGGGGCCGGGCGCCACCGACGAGGCCAACCTGAACCTACTGCTGCGGCAGTTGGCGGAGACCGATGACGAGCAGCGCACCGCCCAGTTCGTCTGCGCGATGGCGATGGTCACGCCCGACGGTCGCGAGTGGGTGGTGCGCGGCGAGATGCTCGGCCGGCTGGTGTTGGACCCGCGCGGCGGGAACGGCTTCGGCTACGATCCGATCTTCGTGGCCAATCACCAGCACCGCACCAACGCCGAGTTGACGCCGGCGGAGAAGGACGCGATCAGCCATCGCGGACAGGCCGTTCGGGCGATGGTGCCGCTGCTGCGGGCCGTCCTGGAGGAGGATCTGTGAAGCAGTACCTGGACCTGATGCAGCACGTGCTCGACCACGGCGCCGAGAAGTCCGACCGCACCGGCACCGGCACCCGCAGCGTCTTCGGTTACCAGATGCGCTTCGACCTCGCCGAGGGCTTCCCGCTGCTCACCACCAAGCGGCTGCACACCCGCTCCATCTTCGGTGAGCTGCTGTGGTTCCTGCGCGGCGACACCAACGTCGGCTGGCTGCACGAGAACAACATCACGATCTGGGACGAGTGGGCCGACGCCAACGGCGACCTCGGCCCGATCTACGGCTACCAGTGGCGCTCCTGGCCCACCCCCGACGGCCGCCACGTCGACCAGATCGCCGGCCTGATCGAAGCGCTGCGCAGCAACCCCGATTCCCGCCGGCACATCGTCTCGGCCTGGAACGTCGGCCAGCTCGACCAGATGGCGCTGCCGCCCTGCCACGCCTTCTTCCAGTTCTACGTTGCCGACGGACGGCTCTCCTGCCAGCTCTACCAGCGCTCGGCCGACATCTTCCTGGGGGTGCCGTTCAACATCGCCTCCTACGCGCTGTTGACCCACCTGATCGCCCGCGCCGCCGGTCTGGAGGTCGGTGACTTCGTCCACACCCTCGGCGACGCTCACCTGTACAGCAATCACCTGGAACAGGCCCGGCTGCAGCTCACCCGCGAACCCCGCTCGCTGCCGCGGCTGGTGCTCAACCCGGATGTGACCGGCATCGACGCCTGGACCCTGGCCGACATCGAGGTGGTCGACTACAACCCCCACCCCGGCATCAAGGCTCCGATCGCCGTCTAGCCAGGACGGCCCGCTCTCGCGACAGGACTGTCGGAGGCGGCATCTAGGCTGGCGGCATGAACATCATTCTGGTTCCCGGCCTCTGGCTGGATGCCTCCTCCTGGGAGGATGTGACCCCGGCTCTCGAGGCGGCGGGCCACCACGTCCACGCGGTCACCCTTCCGGGTCTGGGTGCCGACGCCGCCACCGCGGCGCAGATCGGCATGGCCGACTGGGTCGACGCGGTCACCAACCTGATCGATTCCGAGGGTGGCCCGGTGGTGCTGGTGGGCCACAGCGGCGGCGGCAACGTCGTGTGGGGCGCGACCGAACAGCGTGCCGACCGGATCGCCCGGGTGATCTTCGTCGATACCGTGCCGCCCCCGCCCGGCGCGGGGATCTCGGAGTTCGAGGTGGCCGACTGGGTCGTCGCGTTCCCGGGGTGGGACTTCTTCGACGACACGGAGGTGGGTGACCTCGCTCCCGCGACGCGGGAGAAGTGGGCGGCGCGCACCCGGTCGGTTCCGCCGCGGACCACCAGCGATCCGATCGCGCTGGCCGGCCACGCTCGGCACCGGGTGCCGGTGACCATCCTCTCCGGCACCCCGACGGAGGCGGAGATGCGCGAGCAGATGGCCGGCTGGGGAGACTGGGGTGTCGAGTTCGCCGCGATCGACCACGTCTCCGTGGTTCATCTCGGCTCGGGTCACTGGCCGCAGTTCTCCCAGCCCGAGGCGCTGGCCGCAGCGATCCTCGCCGCGATCGGCTGACCCGCTGGGCGCCGGGCAGCCCAGGGCTGGTCCGTCGCGCTTCCCGGTAAGCTCTGCGCTGTGCGGATCATAGGCATCGCGATCGTCGGCTCCAACGGCGTGATCGGGGATGGTCACAGCCAGCCCTTTCAGATCGCCGAAGACTGGGCGCGTTTCAAGCGGGTCACCCTGGGCCACCCGATGATCATGGGACGCCGCACCCACGCGGCGATCGGGCGCTGGCTCCCGGGCCGCACGACCATCGTGGTGACCGGCAATCCGGACGGCGTGGAGTTGCCCACCGACGATCGCGCGACCGGCCACGCCGCGTCGTCGGTCGCCGAAGCGCTCGAGTTGGCCGCTTCGCTGGACGACGAGGTCTACGTGGCGGGCGGCGGCAGCATCTATCTGCAGGCCTGGTCCGAGCTCACCGAGCTCGATCTGACCGAGGTGGCGGCCGAGGCCGACGGCACGGTGTTCTTCCCGCCAGTGGAACCCAGCGAATGGCAGGAGGTCGCCCGCGAGCAGCGCGAGGGCTTCGCCTTCGTCCGCTATCTGCGCAAGGCCGAGTCGGCCAGCGTCGACTAGGGGTGCGCACCACCGCCAGCGTCCTTCACCTCGACCTGGACGCCTTCTTCGCCGCCGTCGAACAGCGGGACAAACCCTCGCTGCGTGGCAAGCCGGTGATTGTCGGCGGGCTCGGGCAGCGCGGGGTGGTCAGCACCGCGTCGTACGAGGCGCGACCGTTCGGGGTGCACTCGGCGATGCCGATGCACGAGGCCCGGCGGCGCTGCCCGCACGCGGCCTTCCTGGCCGGCCGCTTCGATGCCTACCGCCAGGCCAGCGGCATCGTGATGGGTCTGCTGCGGGAGCTCTCGCCGGCGGTCGAGGCGCTGAGCCTGGACGAGGCCTTCGTCGATCTGGCCATCGGCCCCCCGCGGTCGCTGGACGACGACGAGCTGGTGCGGCTGGCGGCGGAGTTGCGGACGCGCGTGAGCGAGCAGACCGACGGGCTGACAGCGTCGGTGGGCCTGGGAAGCTCGAAGTTCATCGCCAAGGTCGCCACCGAGCTCGCCAAACCCGACGGCATCCACCTCGTGCCCCTGGGGGAGGAGGTGACGACGATCGCGCCCCTGCCGGCGCGGGCGATCCCCGGGGTCGGCCCGGCCACGATGGAACGGCTGGCCCGGCTCGGTGTGCAACTGGTGAGCGATCTGCAGCAGCTGTCGGAGGCCGAACTCGTCCGGGCGCTGGGGCGTTCGGCCGGCGAGAGCCTGTTCCAGCTCGCGCAGGGCCGCGACGACCGGGCGGTGGAGCCGGATCGCGAGACCAAGTCCATCTCGGTGGAGGACACCTTCGCCACCGACATCGCCGATGGAGCCACCCTCGCCGCGGTGCTCGACGGGCAGGCCGGTCAGGTCGCCGAACGCCTGGCGAAGGCAGGGCTGTTCGCCCGCACCGTCACCGTCAAGCTGCGCTGGCCCGACTTCTCCTCGGTCACCCGCTCCCGCACGCTGCTGGGCGCGACCGACCGGGTGGAGGTGATCCGGCAGGTCGCGCGCGAACTGCTGAGCGGGATCGACACCAGCGCCGGCGCGCGGTTGGCGGGAGTTGGAGTGTCCGGGCTGGTGGGGATCGCGCAGGAGGCCCTGTTCGATCTGGCCGACAACTCAACAGACGTAGAGGAGCGGGTCGCTTCCGACGTGCCGGACCGCCGCAACCGCGGCTGGCTGCCGGGCGCCGACATCGTCCATGACGAGCTCGGGCCGGGCTGGGTCTGGGGGAGCGGCCACGGGGTGATCACCGTCCGGTTCGAGACCGCCCGGAGCGGGCCAGGCCCCGTCCGCACCTTCGCGCTGGACGAGCCGGCGTTGCACCGGCCCGGCGACTGAGGAGTCAGTCGGACGCCGCGGGGTCGAGGACGGTCGCCGGCTGGCGTCCCCGCAGAACCAGCGGCACGCAGCCCAACGAGGCCACGGCCGTCAGAATGATCAGCAGGCGATAGTCCACCAGCCCCAGCAACCAGGCGCCGGCCACGGTGAAGATGACCGAGGGCAGGTTGAACAACACATTCGATGCCGAGGCCACCCGTCCCTGCAGGGTCGCCGGGGTGCGTATCTGGCGTTCGGTGACGAAGGCGACCACGCACAGCGTCACGCCGAAGCCCACCAGCGCTATGCCGAGCACCGCCAGCCAGATGATCGACCCGGCCAGCGGTAGCTGGCCGACCCCGAGCGCGGCCACGCCGATGGCGATGGTGCGGGGACGGCCGATGCGACGCATGATCGCCGGCGCCAGGGCACCCCCGATCGCGCCGGCCACCCCTTGGCCGACCACCAGCGGGCCGAGCATCTCCGGGGGCATGCCGAAGGCGTCCAGAATGGCGAAGACCACCGCGTTGAGCAGACCGCTGGCGCCGAAGGCGATGGTGAGGGTGATCGACTGGGCACCCAGCGGCGGGGTGTGGGCCAGGTGACGGAAGCCCGCGGCCAGTTCGCTCCACAGGTCGCTGCGCTGTTCGGCCGGTGTCGGCGGCGTCTCGGTCACCCGGACCATGGCCAGGGCGCCGATCGCGGCGGTGAAGCCGGCGGCAGCGGCGATGATCAGCGGGGTCATGCCGACGGCCGCGTAGACGGCTGCGCCGATCACCGGCAGCACGACCCGCAGGGCCTGGTCGATCATGGTGAATCGGCCATTGGCAGAGCCGAGGGCATCGTCGGGCAGCAGGTCGCGGAGCAGCCCCGACTGGGCCGCGGCGGTGGAGTAGCCGATGGCGGCGTAGACCGCCGTGACCACGAAGATGAGCCAGACCTGGCCGGCGTCCCGGACCGCGAACAGGGGGAGCAGGCTGGCCGCGCCGATCGCGTAGGTCACCATCAGCATCCGGCGCCGCGAGACCTGGTCCGCCAGATGGCCAAGGAGGGGCGCGAAGAGAGCCGGGATGCCGAACAGCGCGAAGGTGAGACCGGCTGCGGCGTTCGAGCCGGTGAGATCCTTCACCCAGACCGCCAGCATCAGCATCAGCAGCGAGTCAGCGACGTTGGTCAGCACCCAGCCGACGGTCAGCCAACGGAAGGCGGAGGTTCGCAGCGCGGTGGCGGGTGGGTCTGCGGTCACCTTCGGCACATTACGCCGGTCGCTGCGCTGCCGGGCCGTCGTCGCCCCCCACCCGACCCCGACTCGTCCCTGGGACGCGCGGCCTCCGGCGTCGTCGGGCTAGACTCGCCGCCGTGGCCAGCCGGAGTGGTGGAATTGGCAGACACGCAGGATTTAGGTTCCTGTGCCTTCGGGCGTGAGGGTTCAAGTCCCTTCTCCGGTACGACAAAAGTGGCTGTTGACTAGGTGTAATAGATCAGCTACGGACGAGATGGCGCCGTTCGTGCAACATACGTGCAACATCGAGAGGCCGTTGTGGCCCTTCTTCAGCTCCGGTCTCGCGCGAACGAAGCCCGGGCTGCGACACAGCATCCGGGCTTCGTCTGATCTGGTTGGTGGGGTTGAGTGCACCGCCGGCTTACGTCCTGACTCGGAACCTCCGGGCCGTTGGGATCGGGCGGAACATCCGTTGCAGGTCGTCGACGCGGACGCGGATGAGTCGGCGGCCGGCGTGGACGGCGGGGAGTTCGCCGGTGGCGATGCGGTGTCGTAGCAGGTCGACGCTGACGGCGTAGAGCACGGCCGCGTCCTGGAGGGAAATGTACTCGGCCTGGATGGTGGAGGTCATGGGGGTTCTCCGTTCGCTCGGTGGCGGCTGGCTGGCCTGCCTGGCCGGCCTGGCCCTTCATCCATAACAGGCAGATGAGGGGGCCTTCGGTGGCCATGGATGAGCCCGGTTCCACCCATCTCGTCGTCCTCCGCCGTGCCGTGTGGTGAATTGCCTCACTTGATCGAAGGGTTGACGTGAGGTCAGAGAGGCTTACGCTGGAAGCGTCCCCGACTCCCGTCGGGCCAGCGCACTCATCGGTGGACGGATCTCGTCAGCGGTGGGGGTGTCTTCCCCGATGGCCGCCGGTGCCACAACTGCAACCAAGCTGTAACCCCGACAGCGATGAGTTCTGAGGCGATTTTCGGTTACGTGGCCACCGAAGCCTTCCTTATCTGCCTGTTATGGGTAGGAGCGGAAGGAGAGTGACGTGGCCTGGAACAGTCGCCGCTTGGGTGCGGTCGCCGTCATTGTGTTGGCGGTGCTTGCGGGATGCACGCCGTCAGGGCCGCCTACATCGCCGTCCCAGACGACGTCGAACACAGCTTCGTCGGCTCCTTCCAGCAGTCCATCGGTATCCTCGGCGACGCCTACCCCGTCGCCCTCGCCGACGTGGGATGCGAAGCAGGCAGCTGCGGTCAAGGCTGTCGAGGGCTACTACGCCGAACTAGAGCGAATCGGGCTCGATCCGTCGGGCTTTACCAAGAAGCAGATGACTGCGGCATTGGGAAGGTTCACAGGCGGGAACGCCCTGGAAGCCACGGTGGGCTTCCTCTTGCTCCTGAAGGAGAAGGACTACCGCCGCGTGGGGTCCGCCATCGATTTGCAGGTTCTGGCCACAAGGGTCGTGGACGACGGCAGGGGCGACGAGGTTCACGTGACCATGTGTCGGGACCAGCGATCGCTGGCGATCGTCGACAAGAGCGGTGACCCGGTCACTGGTGATGAGTTCGCGATTCCCGAGTACAACCTGCGGCAGTTCGCGGTCCGTAGGCCGCCCGGTGAGGCCGCGTTCTTGGTGTTCGGTTACGAGACGATCAATGGGGTGTGTCCATGACCAGGAACCTCACCAGGTCCGTCCTCATAGCCGTGTCCGTCGCCGCGATGGGGTTGCTCGCGCCACACGCGACGGTCGCTCACGCCGCTGGTGACGGGGAATGCACGGGAGATGGTGCGTGCTCGGTCAAGGATTCCGATCCCCGGGTCCCTTCGAGCAACTCGGACAAACCCAAGCCGAAGGACGAGGACAAGCCACCGAAGCTCCCCGAGTGCGGGTCCTACCCGGACGCCCGGATGGACGTCCCGGAGGATGCTGACAATCCGGAGGACTGGGTTCAGGTCGCTTGTATGGAGGGCAGTCTTCGGCTGGTGGTCTGGGTGGAGGGGCGCGCGACGCCCGCTCAGGTGGCGCAGTCGTTGCTGGCCCAGGTGCAGCTCGAACCGATCCAGATCGGCTTGACGCCCAAGAGTGCGGACCCGATGACGGTGGTCGGGATGCCGGTGTGGCTGTGGGTGGCGGAGCCGTCGCGGACGACGTGGGGTCCGGCGACGATCAGCGCCGGCGGGATGACCCTGACCGCGTCGGTGGAGTCGATCAGCTGGGACATGGGCGACGGCACAACTTTGACTTGCGGTAAGGGCACGGAGTGGCAGTACGGCATGGGGGACGCTCTGTCCCCGACGTGCGGGCACGTCTACGAGAAGCAGGGTAGGTACACGGTCCGGGCGCGTTCGCATTGGTTGGCTCGCTGGTCCGGATATGGGCAGTCGGGGACGATCCCGGTGACTCTGAGCGCTGCGAGGCAGCTTGCTGTGGGCGAGATTCAGGTGATCCTGACGGGCAGGTAGCCGGTCGGAGGAGGTCTGGCGATGACGACCGAACAACGAACGAAGACCCCGGGCCACGACGCCGCCCCGAGGCCCTTGGCCAGCCCGGCCGCGGCGGGCCGGACCAAGCTGCAACGAAGTCCGTTGATGTTCGTGGCGGGTGTGCTGGTCTTGGTGGCGGGCGCGGTGTTCGGCGGGTTCATGTGGACGACGTCCGACAAGACGGAGGTCGTGGCCGCGAGCGCGGACGTTCAGCGCGGCCAGGTCATCACCGATGCCGACCTCACCACGGTGCGGGTCGGTCTGGATCCGTCGCTGCGAACCGTGCCGGCCGCCCAACGACAGATGCTGGTCGGCAAGCGCGCCGCAGTCGATCTGTCGGCGGGCACGCTGCTTTCGCCGGAGCAGGTAACCGACGCGTTGGTGCCTCCGTCCGGGATGTCGGTGGTGGCGGTGCCGATCAGTTCGGATCTGGTCCCGAAGGTTCCGATCCTGGCTGGCGACAGTGTTCGGCTTGTCCAGACTCCCGCTGCCGGCGGCGAGCTTGTGAAGGACGGGCTGGTGGTGACCGCCGAGGTGGTCGGTGTGACCAGCGACGATCCGCGGACGGTCGTGGATGTTCTGGTGCCGAACGCGAAGGCAGCGGAGTTGGCGGCACTGGCGGCGTCCGGGCGGGTGGCGCTCGTTCTCGATTCGAGGGCGAGGTGAGCGACGATGGCGATCTTCACGTTCACGTCCGCGTCGGGTTCGCCCGGGGTGACGACGACGGCGTTGGGCTTGGCGCTGGTGTGGCCCCGTCCGGTGCTCTTGGTCGAGGCTGATCCGACGGGCGGTTCCGCGCTGCTGGCCGGCTACTGGCGTGGCCAACTGGATCATGTCGGTCTGCTCGACCTGGTGATGGCTGAACGCCACGGTGTGCTGGCTGACGCCCTGCCCCGGTTGCAGCTGGCGATCGACGGCACCGAGGCCGCGGTGCTGGTTGGGACCAAGTCGCACGATCAGGCGGTCAGCCTGGCGAGGCTGTGGGATCCGCTGCTCGGGCTGTTGCAGAGCCTTCCCGGCCAGGACGCGATCGTGGACGCGGGCCGGCTCGGCCTGACCGGCTCCCCGCAGTCGCTGGTGACGTACAGCGATGTCACGCTGCTGGTGACGCACTCGAGCCTCCGAGCCCTGGCCGCCGCCCGGTCCTGGGCGGCGACGCTGGCGGCGGACGTGGTGCCCGGACATGACGCGCAGATCGTGCTGGTGGGCGAGGGTCGCAAGTACCGGGCCGGGGACGTGGCCCGCACCCTCGGACTGAAGGTCGCCGGTTCGGTCGAGTGGGATCCGCGGCGCGCCGCGGTGTTCTCCGACGGCGCCAGCTATCCCGTCCCCCGGTTCGGCGGTGAAAGCGCCGCTGCCCGCAGCTTCGAACAGTCCGGCTACGTCCGGAGCCTTCGCGCGTTGGCCGCCTCGCTCCGGCCGACCGTCGCAGCCGACCCGTTGGTCGACGTCCCTGAGGAGTCACTGGCATGACAGAACCCGACCTCACCGAAGCCGATCCGCTCGCCCTGCCGATCTTCGGCGGTGACACCGCCCAGCCGGAACCGCAAGGACGGGTCCGCTCGACCTTCCGCTACCCGCTGACCAAGCTGGTTCCCGAGCCAGCGCAGCAGCGCGCGTCCAGTCCCGAGCCGCCCGCGCGACCGCCGATCACCCAGGCGTGGGCACCGGAGCCGGTTCCGGCCAGCAAGGTCGCCCCACGCCACTCCGGGATGGACTGGGCGCTGGTCGCGAGCCTGCGGGGCCGGGTTGCGGAGCGACTGGCGGAGACGAAGGGGCTCTCCTCCCACGACAAGCAGGAACTCCACCGGCAGGGCTGGGCGGTGATCCGCCAACTGCTGGACGAGGACACCGCCGACACCCTCGCCCGCGGGCAGAACCTGCGGACCACGGCCGACCAAGAGAGCCTGGCCCAGGCCGTGTTCAACGCGGTGTTCCGACTGGGCAGGTTGCAGCCACTGCTGGACAACCCGCGGATCGAGAACATCATGATCACCCGCCACGACCGGGTCCGGGTCGAGTACGACGACGGCACGCTGGAGGACGTCGACCCGGTCGCCGACAGCGATCAGGAGTTGGCCGAGTTCCTCGCGTTCGTGTCGGCTCGCTCGGACAACCCGCGTCCGTTCGACCCGGCCAACCCGAAGCTCCACCTGAAGCTGGACGACGGCTCCCGGCTGGCCGCGGACCTGCACACGGCGTGGATCTCGGTGGTGATCCGGCGCCATCGGATCCGCAAGGTGACCCTGGACGACCTGGTCGAGTGGGGCACGTTGTCGCCGGTCGTGGCCGACTTCCTCCGGGCGGCAGTGCGGGCGAAGAAGTCGATCGTCGTGTCCGGCGAACAAGGCGTCGGCAAGACGACCTTGGTGCGCGCGTTGTGCGCCGAGATCGACCCGGACGAGCCGATCGGCACCTTCGAGACCGAGTACGAACTGTTCCTGCACGAGTTGTACGACCAGCACAAGGTGGTGCACGCGTGGGAGGCACGCAGCGGGTCGGGCGAGCGCGGACCGGACGGCCGGATCGCCGGCGAACGCACCAACGACGAGCAGATCCGCGACAGCTTCCGGTTCACCCTGGGCCGCCAGATCCTCGGCGAGATCCGCGGCGCGGAGGCCTGGCAGATGGTGCTGCTGATGGAGTCCGGCGCCGGGTCGATCTCCACCACCCACGCCGCCAACGCCCAGGCCACCATGCGAAAGCTGGTCACCTGTGCCATGCAGGCCGGCCCCCAGGTGTCCATGGAACTCGCCGCGGCCAAGCTGGCCGACGTGATCGACCTCGTCGTCCACCTCACCTGCGACATCGTCCCGGCCGCCACCGGACGGCTGGCCCGCAAGAACCGCTACGTGTCGGAGATCCTCGAGGTCACCCCCGGTGAGCACCCACGCGGGTTCGCCACCACCACCGTGTTCGCTCCCGTGCCCGGACGGTGCGCGGTCGCTCACACCCGGCCTGACTCGTTGTGGGACGACCTGATCGCCAAGGGCCTCAACGCCCTCGGGTTCGAGCGGGAACTCGGCGAGCACCGGAGGCAGCCATGAACCCCCAGCTGATCGCCTCCACGCTCGCCGGAACCATGATCGCCGGCGGTCTGCTGCTGGCCGTCGCGGGGCTGCGGCGACGCCCCGCACCGCCAGCACGGCCGTCCCGGCGTCTGCGGCTTCCGCGGTGGCTGGGACGGATCCCCCGCTGGCAGCAGGTGGCGGCGCTGGTCGGGTTCGTCGCCGGGATGGTTGCGGCTGCCGTGACCGGCTGGGTCGTCCTGGTGGTGTTGGTGCCGCTGGCGGTCGTCGGCCTGCCGGGGCTGGTCGCCAGCTCGGACGCGGGAGCGCGAACCGCCCGAATGGAGGCGATCGCGGAGTGGACCAGGAACCTGTCCGGCGTGCTGACCGCCGGCCAAGGACTGGAGCAGGCGCTTAAGGCCAGTCTGCGGTCCACCCCGGACGCGATCCGTCCCGAGGTCGGCCAGCTCATCGGCAGATTGCGCGCCCGCTGGTCGACGGAGGCGGCGCTGCGCGGGTTCGCCGACGATCTCGACGACCCGACCGGCGATCTGGTCGTGGCCGCGCTGATCCTCGGCTCTCGCAAGCGCGGGGACGGGCTGGCCCGCGTCCTGACCGGGCTGGCGGAATCGGTTGCCGACGACGTGAAAGCCCGCCGCCAACTCGAAGCCGACCGTGCGCAACCACGAGCGACCGCGCGGACCACCACGCTGATCTCGGTCGGCACGCTCGGCGTCCTGGCATTGTCCGGCCAGTTCCTGGCACCGTTCGGATCACCCCTGGGCCAGGTCCTGCTCGCGCTCTATCTGGCCGCCTATGCCGGGTGCGTCGTCTGGCTGAAGCGACTCACGACGGAGCCCGCCGGCGCCCGCTTCATCGCGACCCGAACCGAGGTGCCACGATGAACGGCCTGCAATGGTGGATCCTCGTCGGCCTGATGGTCTCCGGCGGCATCCTTCTGATCGGCTGGCGGCTGGTCCCCGCCCAGCCTGACTTGGCCGACGCTCTCGCCCGGCTCGCCCCGACCACCGCCCGCCGGACCGCCACAGGCACGGGCGGCGAACCGGCCGATCTGACCGACCGGCTCGGGCTGTGGGCGCTTCGGAATCTGCCCGGACGGTTGTCCGGGAACACCCCGCACCGCGACCTGGCCATCCTCGGACGCAGCATTCAAAGGCTCTACGGCGAGAAGCTCCTGTTCGCGGTCATCCTCGCGGCGGCCGTCCCTGTCCTGGCCGCGATCTACGGGATGGTGCTGCCCGTCCCGCCGGCCTTCGCCGCTGCCGGGGTCGCGCTCGGCGCGGTGCTCGGGTGGAGGTTGCCCACCGCGAACCTTGCCCGGGCCGCGGCGCAAGCGCGACTGGAGTTCAACCGCGCCCTCGGCTCCTACGTCGACTTGGTCGCGTTGGAACGCAGCGCCGGCTCGTCGGCGCCCGGCCAGGCATTGGAGAACGCCGCTGAGATCGGCGACAGTTGGCCGTTCCAGCGGATCAGCGACGAACTCGCCCGATCCTGGTACTCCGGCGAGACCACCTGGGACGCGATCGGCCACCTCGCCGACGAACTCGGACTGCCCGCCCTCGACGACGTCGCCGACATCATGCGGCTCGCCGGCGCTGAAGGCAGCCAGGTCCACGACACCCTCCGGGCCCGCAGCACCGCGCTGCGCTCCCAACTGCTCATGGCCGAACAAGCCAGAGCCAAAGCCCGCTCGACCCGCATGACCATTCCCTCCACCTTGATGGCCATCGTGTTCGCGGCCGTCCTCGTCACCGCCGCAGTCCTCCGGCTCACCGCCGGCTGACCCACCCCAACCGAAAGGAATCTCATGAGTGACTCAACCGAGAAACTGCTCTGGGCGATCGGAATCATCGCCCTCGTCGGCATCGTCCTGGGTGCGATGAACGGCTACATCGGCGGTCTGCTGTCGACCATCACCGGCGGCGGCTGACCATGGCCAACGATCGAAACGAACGAGGATCGGCGTCGGTGGGGCTCACCTTGCTGGTGCCGGTGCTGTTCGGGTTCGTCTGGGCTGGGATGGGTGCCGCCCTGTACCACTTCGGCAACACCGCCGCCCAAGCTGCCGCACAGACCGGCGCGACCGCGGCAGCCGCCCAACACGGCACCAACGCAGACTGTGAGCAGGCCGCCGCAGGGTTCACCGCAGGCCTGGGCGACGCCCTCTCCGACATCACCGTCAGCTGCCGGCGCACCGCCACCACGGCCACCGCCACGATCACCGGTACCACGCTCAGCCTCATCCCCGGCTGGGCGCCCACGGTCACCCAGACCGTGACCGTCGCGGTCGAGAGGATCACATGAACAGCCACCCGCGACGCGACGAACGCGGCGAAGCGGCGATCGAGATCGCCCTGCTCGCCCCGCTGCTGGGCGCACTCGTCCTGCTGGTCATCTTCGGCGGACGGGTGGCGCTGGCCCGCCAGACCGTCCAGGCCGCAGCCGCCGACGCCGCCCGCGCTGCCTCCATCGCCCGCGACGCCCAGGACGCTAAACACTCCGCCGGCCGCCTGGCCGAAGCCACGCTGGACGCCCAGGGCATCACCTGTGCTTCCTCGGCGGTCGAGGTCGACACCCGCGGATTCGCCGAACCGGTGGGAACCCCGGCCACGACCACGGTCACGGTCAGTTGCGACGTCCTGACTGCGGACCTGATCGGCCTGCCCGGCGTCCCGGGCAGCGTCCATGTCGAACACGCCATGACCAGCCCGCTGGATCGCTACCGGGAACGGCGGTGAGCCAGATGAAGCGCCGGCACGATGAACGAGGCAGCGCGCTCACCACCGGAGCCGTCCTGTTGGTCACCGTGTTCACCCTGATCCTCGCGCTCGCCGTGGACCTCGCCGGGCAGGTCCAGACCAAACGCCAGGCCTACGACGTCGCAGCCCACGCGGCCCGGGTGGCCGGACAACAGATCGACACCGACCGCTTCCTCAACGCCGAAAGCACACTGGGGCTGTCCAGCGAGCCGGCCCGCCGCGCGGCGCTCGACTACATCGAACAGGTCGGCATGACCGGCACCGTCACGATTGACGACGGCGAGATCACCGTCACCGCCACCGCCACGTACCGCCCGGTCATCCTGCCGATCCTCGGCATCGACACCCTCCCGGTCAGCGGCACCGCCCAGGCCCGAACCGTCCGCGCCCTCGACGGCACCGAACGATAGGACGGACCCGCCATGAGACAACGACTGACCGCCGCGGCAGCCCTCCTCACTCTCGGTGCGCTGGTCGCCGGCGTGCCCTGGCTGCTCATTGTCGTCGTCACGACGGTCCGGGTCCGGTTCGATCCGACAACGCCGGACGGCTGGTGGCAAGCCCTCACCACCCGCGACGACGGAACTCTGCTCGTCTGGCTGCTCACCATCCTCGGTGCCGTCGCCTGGGCGATCCTGATGCTCGCCCTGGTGGTCGAGATCGTGAGCCGCGCCCGCCGGCTCAGCGTCCCCCGGCTGCCCGGCCTCGGCCTCCCACAGGCTCTTGCTCACAGCCTGGTCGCCGCGGTCGTCGGTGCCGCGGTGTCCACCGGCGCCGCCGTCGGCGGAATCGACGCACTCGCCGCACCGGGGCCCGCGCCCGTCCAGACCACCAAGCCCAGTCAGCTGCCGGCCCCGCCGGTGACGACTCCGAAGGCCCACCACGCCATCCAGGAACCCCGCGCGGCGGAGACCTACGTGGTGAAGAAAGGCGACACCCTCTGGGACATCGCCGACGACAAGCTCGGCGACCCCTACGCCTACCCGAAGATCTTCCAAGCCTCCAAGAAGACCGTGCAGCCCGACGGCCGTCACCTGGCCAACCCCGACCTCATCTACCCGGGCTGGAAGCTCATCATCCCCGATCTCCACCCAGCCGACGACCAGCCGAAAGAGCGGCGCGAACCGGCCAAGGGCGACCACTCGCCTCACGACGACCACGCGACAGCAGTGGCGACGCCGAGCGTCCTGACGACACCACCGCCGTCGGCAGTTCCCACTCCGGCCGCTGAATCGGTCGAGCCCCTCGAACAGGTCGACGACTCCGAGGTGGACGATCTGGTCGGGCAGCCGATGCCGCTGCCGTGGATGCTCGCAGGCCTCAGCGGCGCAGGGGCCTTGCTCGCCGGCGGGATGTGGCTGGGCCTGCGTCGCCGCCGGGCCGTCCAGTTCCGCTACCGCCGTCCAGGCCGCACCATCAGCGTCCCCACCGACCCGGACCTGGCCGTCGTCGAGAAGACGCTGATGCACCAGGGCGACCTCACCAGCGATCTCGTGGACCGGGTCGACCACGCAACCCAACGCCTCGCCGCCGGGCTCCACGCAGCCGGCCGGCTGATCCCGCGCCTGCTGGGCATCGACGTTACCTTCGACCACCTCACCCTCCGATTCGCCGACCCCACCGATCTGCCCGCACCGTGGCAGCCCGGCGACGATCCGCGCGACTGGCGGCTCTCCGCCGACGCCGACCTCGACCAGGTGGGCCCGTGGGACGAAGAGCGCGAACCGGTGTGGCCAACCCTGGTCACCCTCGGCCAGGACCAGCACGGCTGGCGGATGATCAACCTCGAAGCCCTCGGCGTCATCAACCTCACCGGCGACCAGACCTACGCCGCCGACCTGGTCCGCTACTGGCTCGCCGAACTCGCCGTCGCCCACTGGGGACGCGATGTCGAGATCGCCTGCGGCACCCTGTTCGCCGAACTCGCCCCACTCATCCGGCACGCCTTCTGGCAGTACCACGGTGAGGACGTCATCGCTGGACTCGTCGGCTTCGCCACCGAGCACGACACCTGGCTGACCAGCCAAGCCGCCGCCGACATCGACGCCGCCCGCGCCGCCCAAGCCGGACCCGAACTCTGGCGTCCCCGCGCCCTCATCACCACCACCGACTCCGACGACCTCGACCAGCTGGCCGAGGTGATCCTCACCCGTCCCGGACGCACCGGAACCACCACCATCCGACTCGCCGACCTACCACCGCAGACCGGGACAGAGATCCGCCTCACCGCTACCGGCCGCGTTCTGGTGCCAACTCTGGGCCTCGACCTCGTCGCCAACGGCATCACCGCCGACGAAGCCGCCGGCTGCGCCGCGCTCCTGGCTGCCTCCGACGAAACCACGGACGCACCTGTTCCGGATGACGCCGAGATCGCCGCCCAATGGCAGAAGCACTGCGACGCCGCCGGCCATCTCCACGCCGACCTCGTCGTCCCCCGCAACTCCACCCTCGGTGCGCTCACCGCAACCTCCATCCTGCCGGAGCCGGACAGCATCTACATCAACCAGACGGCCAACACCGCCGAGGACCTCGCCGAGATCGCCCCGCTGGTCCCGGCAGAAACGACGCAGGCCGTCCCACAGGCCGATCCGACGCTCGACCAGGACCTGGCCGACTGGTGGGCCGACTCCAGCGACCGTCCCAGGCTCACCGTGCTCGGCCCCGTCCGGCTGCGACTCGGCCGGAGCGGACATCCGACGGTCGGAATCAAGCGAGTCGCGTTCTACACCGAGATCGCTGCCTATCTCGCCACCAGACCCCACGGTGCCACCAGGGACGAGCTCAGCGAAGCTCTCGGCATCACCCCCGATCGAGTCCGCGTCGACCTCCACACTCTCCGCGCCCGGCTGGGGGCTAATCGGGCCGCGGGCCGACCCTTCATCCCCAACGCCAACGACAACCCTGAAGCACACCGGCGTAACGAAGGCGTCTACCTGCTTGAGGGCCTGCTGTGCGACGCGAACCTGTTCCGAAGGCTCCGCCTCCGCGGGGAGGCATTGGGTGCCGCTGGTATAGACGATCTCGCGCTTGCGCTGAGGCTCGTTGTCGGCGCGCCCTACGAACAGCTTCGCCGTCGTGGTGGCCTGTGGTTGAGCGGTAGCCGGGAGGATCAACATCTGCTGATCGGCATCATCGATGTCGCTCATGTTCTGGCAACGCACGCGCTCGCTGCCGGCGACCTCAGGCGTGCCCACGCCGCTGCGGAGCTTGCCCACGCCATTGATCCTGACGAGATCACACCCCAGTTGGACCTTGCTGCGATCGCGGAGCGCGAGGGTGCGCACGCCGAGGCGGGCCGGCTCGCCCGCAGAGCCACGAGTTGGCTTGACGGGACTGGCGACGGTCCTATCGACCTGAACGATCGCACCAGCACCATCCTGAGGGCCCACCGCTGGCTAGAACCGATCCATCGGGTCGGCTGAATAGCTGGAGATCCGAGAGCGATGAATGCCCTCTGCCACTACACCATCGGCCAGCGTTGACTCCGCGTCGACCAGGTCTAGTGGCGTTCGACGCGTACCTCCTTGGTCGGGATGTCCGTCACGCGGAGAGCCTCGTAGACTCGCCGCGTCACCAACGGCACATACCCTCCACTGAGCGTCTGACCTCCGCCGAAGACCTTCACGAAATACTTGGAGGCTGCGTCATCGAGGAGTTCGGGGTTGGACTCAAGGGCGCGGTTGGCCAGGTCGATGACGCGCCCGGAAGTCAGCTTCGCCAGTGCAGACTGCAACTCAAGAGTGGCGTCGTCCTCCTCGATCCTCGCACGGGAAAGCACACGGAGTTGATCCGCGATGAATGCGGCTGCCAGGAGGACAGCGATAAGCCGACGCTGAGCTTCGGCGTTTCCCATGAGAGTGCGCTCGTCATCGAGAACCGCCTCGACTTCCTTAGCCTCAATCCACCGGTTGACGTTGTGCGTGTGTTCGTGCTTGTGGATCCCGTCTGGGATTGACGTCACGAGGGTGTGC